>ERZ795052.985-NODE-985-length-40794-cov-4.425833_pt1 | contig 40794 bp, 33 predicted proteins | sample MGYA00375136_ERZ795052 | MGnify/ENA primary metagenome ERZ795052 (study PRJEB30181, sample SAMN05720156) | activated sludge metagenome | isolation source: Anaerobic digester | place: Japan | collected 2015-05-26 ... | reverse complement strand
CCCGGCCAATACTAAAACTTGCAGAAGGCATAGAGGTAATCAGAACAACAGAAGATAAAAAGAAGCTTGAAAATTTTGTAATACATGTTAAAGCAAAAAATGAGATAGGAGTACTTACTGAAACAATTAATAACATGACTGTCAGTTTAGTTGATGCAGCAAAAGAAGCTGAGCTTCTAACAGTAGGAAAGGAAGTGCAAAAGATGTTTTTGCCGCTTGCAACAAAACCGACAGGAGAGAAGCTCAGTATCTTTGCTCATGAATCAAATAATCTTTCTGTATATGGATACTATGAGGGCGCAAAAGGTGTATCCGGTGATTATTTTGATTTTAAAACACTTGAGCCTCCCTATTATGCATTTATCAAATGTGATGTTGCAGGTAAGGGTGTTCCTGCTGCTCTCATTATGGTTGGTGTGGCAACAATTTTTTCAACGGAATTTGCAAATTGGTCATTCAAGAAAAGTGGCATCAACCTTGCAGCGATAACGTATAAAATTAATGATTTCATAGAAAAAAAAGGCTTTAAAGGCAGGTTTGCTGCATTTATCATGGGATTGTATGATAGTTCGCGAGGGCTCTTACATCTCTGTCATGCAGGTGATAAGCTTGTGCATTTTTATAAGTGGAAACAAAAACAATTTGTGACTCAGGAATTGCCTTCGAGTCCTACTGCAGGAACATTTGATAACACAACGGTCGAAGCAACAGCACCGTTCCGGGTAGTTAGCCTTCCGTTAGAACCTGGAGATGTTTTGCTCCTCTATACTGATGGATTTGAAGAGTCAAGCCGTGCCCGACGCAAACTCGACTTTACACCGCTCACAGAAGCTGTCAAGGATCCCAGAACTGGGAAAGTGCATGAAGAATATCTCAAGGAACAATTTGGTGAAGAACGTATTAAAGCAATCACAGAAGCTATTTATACTCGATCGCACTACGTATTAAAAAGACAGGATGATCCTGCAGGACCAGATGAACAGTGTACTTTCGATTTTTCTACTTGCGATGGAAGTCTTCACGATCTTGTTATCGGATTAGCTGCAGTAGAAAAAGTGTTTAGGATGATTCCAGATCCCAATGCTACCGATACGGATACGGTTGTCGTTGACAGTCTCATCGATGATTTTCTTGTGAAACATTTTAAGGAATACAGTAAGTACTGCGGTGATAAGCGACCCTATCCTGATGAGCATATTACCGAATACAGACTCTATGGGCACCTCAAAGAAGATGAACAGTATGATGATTTAACGATGCTCTCGATTCAGCGTAAACTATAACTTGCTAAAACTGTCCAGCTTCCTAATAAAAGTGGTTGAGATGTTATGCTTTTACTTCAACAACACTCGCATCTGGTGCATTTTTTTTAACGCTCTCTATGCCATTAAGACAGGTATCGAGTGAATTGTATGCTTCTGATACCGCAATAATTTCACCGTTTCCTGCTTTGAGTCTGAATCGATATTTCCCTGATGTGTCTTTAAAATATTCAAATTTGCCTGCCATAAAAAACCTCCTTGAATCGTCATTGCAGCATAATCAAAGTATAGTATACCGGATTAAAAAATTAACGTAGAAATAAATTTTAATTATATTGACTGAAAGTAATAAGCATTACAGGTGTGGTCTAAGCATTCATGTGCACGTTGTTATATAAAAAATTACTACTACACCTAGTGTAAAGAAGTATTACAATTTTTATTTATTTATTTGTATAGTATATTAGAGATATAGCGCTGCACTGTTTGTAATTTGGTGTTTATTAGGAGGAGGATAACATTGTGTATCCAATCTACATAGGAACAAGCGGTTATTCATACAAAGATTGGACAGGGATTCTCTATCCAGAAGTACTTCCTCAGTCTGAGTATCTTAAATATTATGCCCTTCAGTTTCCATTTGTTGAGCTTAATTTTTCTTATTATACAATGCCTTCTCGAAATGCCCTTCAGAGGCTTCTTCAAAAAACGCCTAAATCATTTTTATTTAGCATTAAAGCATATAAAGGACTTACTCATGAGCGTAGTTCTGATTGGAAAAATCATGCTGAGCTTTTTTTGCAGAATATTGCTCCTCTTGCTGAGAACAATCAGCTTGCTGGTATACTCATACAATTACCATATAGTTTCCACTATACAGAGGAAAATAGACAATATCTTGCATCACTGCTACAAATGTTAGCCAGTGTGCCCTGTTTTGTGGAGTTTAGAAATTCCGAATGGTTCACTGATCGTGTATACGAAGCTTTAGATAAGCGTAATGCAGGACTTGTTATGGTTGATGCACCTGAACTGCGAGGTCTTCCGACACCTCAGAACCTTGTTACGGGCAACAAGGCGTATATTCGTATGCATGGCCGTAATGCTCAGAACTGGTGGGAAGGAGATGCGACAAACAGATATGACTACGACTATACCGATAGTGAACTAATCAGCTGGATTCCCAAAATTTTTTCAATGGCTCAAAAGGCAGTCTTATTTATTGCTTTCAATAACCATGCACGTGGAAGCGCTGTAAAAAATGCCAAGCAGCTAACCGCGCTAATTCATGCAAGGACACCAGTTTATTAATTGCTTTGTCTCAGTTTATTTAAATAGTATTGGAGCGCGCATCCGGCCATGTAATCAGCGCAGCCCGGTGCATCAGAACTAATCGGACGGCTCAGGCGCGCATCTGGCTATGTATCAGCGCAGCCCGGTGCATCAGAACTAATCGGACGGCTCAGGCGCGCATCCTGCCATGTATCAGCGCAACCAGGTGTTCGGAACTAATCGGATGGTTCTGGCGCGCATCCGGCCAGATGTCCGGCGTTGTAGCTGCATTCGGTTGCATCCGGGTCTGTCCCTCAGGTAGCACTGGTAGTTCTCTGTAATATTCTAGTCGGAGAATACAGTTGTTTCAGCTACGATATCAGGCTAACCTGATAGATTAAAGTCATGTTCTGTGCTTGTTAGTGTTACAAGCTGTTTTGTGTATGGATGAATGAATACAAGTAGATACGCATGGAGGCAAAGCCGGTTAAATGGATTTGTTTGTGCGCCATAGAGGTAATCTCCTGCAATTGGGCAGCCTATACCAGCCATCTGTACCCGTATCTGATGTCGTCTTCCTGTTTCAAGTTCGAGTTCTACAAGGCAAAATCCGGGTACAGATTGTAATCGTCTGTAGTGTGTAATGGCTCGCAAAGCTTTTCGTGTATGAGGCGGAACTTGCTGTACCTTTTGTGCGTTGCGTTCTACGAGCCAGGTATCGATGGTGCCAGAGTCTTGAGGAAGCGTTCCTTCAACAAGCGCGATATAGCAGCGTTTTTGTACCAGTGTATTCCAATTTCTCATCAGGATTGACTTTGTTTTTGCATTTTTTGCAAAAATCATAATGCCTGAGGTATCTCTATCGAGGCGGTGTACAAGAGCAGCCCTGCCTTTTGGGTTTTTTTTCTGAATATGCCTCGTTACCATATCTAGCATGTTTCGTGTTTTGCGGTTGTCAGGTGAAATTACCGGGATACCGGCAGGTTTTTCAATCGCGATGATATCTTTATCCTCATACATAATTAGCGGGTCTGTCCCCCTAGTTGTATTTTTAGGCTTTTTTATCCGCTTGTCCTGAGATTTTGCTATGTTTTTATTCGGTAATGGCATTATTCAGAGCCTCGTAGTTTTATTTTGAGCGTTTCCAGGTTATTGAAGTCTTCTACAGATATTTTTTCGTAATAATCTTCTTGCATGGCCATTAAGAGAGTGTTTTCCCATTTTTCCAGGTGTAGTCCAAGGTAGGTTAATGCGGTATCGATTGATTGCATGTTTTTACGCGAATCGATCATTACTTCGATATAATTTTTTGCGTATGTTACGACTGAAATCCAGTGATATGTAAGAATTACATCACTAACATTTGTACAACCTGGTACAAGATCTTGATGCTGTTTAATCCATTCATCATGGAAACCGGGTACAGTATAAATTGTTCCATCATGTAAGAGCCAGATTGCCCCATGAGTCCATGCAAAAGGAAATTGGGAGTCACTCATGGGGACAGTCCTTTTGCTCATAATCAGCTAACTCATTAAGTAAGGATTCATCAGACAGGCTAAAAAAGCGGGTAAAGTGCTCTGGCAATGGTGCAGATACCTTTACTGCATATGGCTTGGCAAGAGAAAGTATCCATGAATGTAAAAATAATGCTTTTACGCCATATGTTTTTGCAAAATTTCTGTTTGCTTCAAAATTTCCATATTTGTCATCGCCGACTACGGGGAAACCGCTCATTGCACACTGTCTGCGGATCTGGTGCATACGGCCTGTTTTGAGTGTGCATGCAAGAAAACTATATGATCCAATCCTTATTACTTTGTTAATGATGGTTCGGGCTGATACAGATTTTCCTTCTATTATGAGTGGTAAATCAAGTACTCGGCATGTTTCGGGGAATTGACCTGTAGTAAGTACCGCGTATGTTTTTTGGACAGTGTCAGAAACAATCAATTTTGAGAGCGTTGAAGCAGCTCGTGGAGAACGTGCAACCAGCATACAACTAGAAGTTTCCTGGTCTAATCTGTGAACGAGCCATGTTTTGCAATGAAAATCTCGTTCAATTTCATCGATAAGCGATGTCTGTATACGCTTCCCCCCTTGAACTGCAAGGCCTGGTGGCTTATTAACGATGAGAAAATCATCATGGGTATACAGAAGCGTAAGCATATTGGCTAGAATAATGGCATATTGGAGAAAAAACAAGAGTATTGAGAGTAATTATACATAGCTAGACAAATAATCTCATGTAGTATAAGGATGTACAACATGAAACATGAAAAAATTTTATGTATTGCCCGCAAAGACCTTGAACAAGCTGTGAACCTTAAGACGGGTATAATTCCTTTGAGTACTGTTGAGGCTATTAAGATTTTTAGTTCTATGCCCTATTGTTTTATTGATCGACATATAGCAGAGCACGATAGCACATTCAAACAGATAATTCCCTATTGCGTTGTGCAAAATGAGCATGGGGATTTTTTTGTATACGATAGAAAAGGTTCCGAAACTCGCCTCCATGGTTTTAGTTCTCTTGGCATAGGTGGGCATATCAATGAAAAAGATACGGGGACTGAAAAAGATACGGGGACAGACCTCTTTTCTATAATTATTTCAGGTGCAATGAGAGAGCTACGTGAAGAACTGCCATCACTACATGATATGCTTCCTGCCTTGTTCCAAAAACTTGTTTTAGATGATACTGATAGGAGAATTGAACAGCGTATACCGCACATCGTAATGCATGGGCTCATTAATGAAGAACTTTCTGCTGTAGGTTCAGTGCATGTTGGACTGGTTATTGGCCTTGTGGTTTCTGCCAGTAAGATTGTAGATGTCGATGCAGAGCTTGAGCAATGGCGTTGGGTTCCTGCACAAAAACTCACACTGGATTATTTTGAAACCTGGTCGCAACTTGCATATCAATTGCTATTTGGAAAAACTAGCTGAGATTTAGCCAATGCGAGGTTACTGTAACTAAGCGATTTTCAGCAAGATTCTATAGCTAACTTGCATAGTAGCTTACTGTTAATTGCTTTGTGCTGGTAGTTGTACTATACTAATAAGTGTGTCAGTAAGAATATTAATATCCATACAGCTCTAGTAACAGGAGTGTATATTTTGAAACGTTTGATTGCAGTATTTTTGCTTTTTACTGTACTTGCTCTTTTTTCACAAGAACACCCGCAGGAACTCACCGTTTACTATTTCCATAGACCTCCGCTCTATATGTACTCAGAAAGTTCTGTCCCAAGCGGATTTATCTGCGAAATTGTGGATTTAATATTAAAAAAATCGGGTTTACGCTATCAATGGAAAGAAGTACCCTCCAGCCGAGTTGAGCAGTTGTTTCGAGATGGACAATTTGCACTAGCTGTTGGATGGTACTATAAACATGAACGAGAAGAATGGGCACAATATTCGCGCCCTATTTATACAGATGGTCCCATGGTTGCTATAATAAATGCCTCAAAAGTATCTCTGCAAGATTCTGTTACTATTAATACCCTGGTTATGTCTCAGTATAAGCTTGGTGTAATTAGTGGATTTTCCTATGGTATGGATATTGATACTGCGATACAGACATATAAACCTAAACAGGAAGTTGTTTCAGGGACACAAGAAGCCTTGCTTGCTATGGTAGCTGCTGGCAGAGTTGATTATATGTTCTTAAGTATCGAAGAAGCTGTCTATCTTCGCGGCATGAGTCAGAATTCCAGAGAAAAAACAAAAATAATCAAGTTAAAGGATGCAAAAGCGGGACCAGACCGCTATATTATTGCTTCAAAAGCTGTCCCTCCAATTGTAATGGAGTTAATCAATAAAGCCATTTTTTCAGTTCGCAATTCCGATGAATATAAAAAAATCCTCGAAAAGTATCTAAATTATTGAAAATTATAGAATGGTTTGTATAAACTTGTAATTATCCAGGTCTTGACCTTTTTATACTCATTTGCTATAAATACTCTCACTTGCCGCTGTAGCTCAGTTGGTAGAGCAACGGACTGAAAATCCGTGTGTCGTCAGTTCGATTCTGACCGGTGGCAGCAAGACCGCTCGCTGAGCGGTCTTTTTTTTGCGTGCGCCCGGTAGTAGGTAACAATACGCTCCTATGACAATAGTGATAGTATTTCTTCTGCATGCCCTTCTGGTTTTACTTTTGGATAAAATTTTACTATCCTGCCATCAGGACCGATAACATAGGTTGACCGTATAATTCCGAAAAAACTTTTTCCGTAAAGAGATTTTTTATCCCAGGCACCATATGCTTGTAGTATATCCGTTGACTCATCAGATAAGAGATAGAATGGAAGCTGATATTTTGCTCTAAATTTTGCATGTGAGGCAGGTTTGTCTTTGCTGATACCGATAACCACTGCACCTTTTTCAAGAAATCGGTCATAATTGTCACGGAAGCTACAGGCTTCTTTCGTGCAGCCTGGTGTATCATCTTTAGGATAAAAGTACAGAATTACTGTTTTTCCCTTAAATTGCGATAAGGTAACTATATTCCCATCAGAATCCGGCAGGGAAAATTCCGGAGCTTTTTCTCCAATATTCAACATAATAGCCTCCTACCTTGAATATAAAATTTGATAACCACGCAGTATGCATTATAAACCACTCTTTTTTATTTTTGGGGCAATGACAATTTGGCAGTAAGCATTTTCAGGATGATTTCTAAAATAATCTTGATGGTAATCTTCTGCCTGCCAAAAGGTCGGTGCTGGTAGTAGTTCTGTTACGATGGGATCATCATAATTAGTCTGCTCATGTGCAATTGAAGCTTCAGCAATGCGTTTCTGCTCATCAGTGTAATAAAAAATGACAGAACGATACTGTGTCCCTACATCTGCCCCTTGTCTATTAAGAGTTGTAGGATTATGAATTTTCCAGAATAATTCAAGTAATTTTTCATAGGATACTATTGCTGGATCAAACGTGATTTTTACTACTTCTGCATGACCGGTGAGTCCTGTACAAACTTCTTCATATGTTGGGTTATCACGATTTCCGCCAGCATATCCATTAACAACATCAATAACACCTGGTAGGTGCTCAAATACAGCTTCCAGACACCAGAAACAACCGCCTCCGAGTAGTGCATTTTCATAGTTCATTGCTCTCTCCTTTGTTATTTGAGCCGATAGTGAATCAGCATGCACTATCGAATTGCTCTTTATTTCAGAGCAACTTGAAATTGTAATTAATGCAATAAATACTAAAAGATATAAAACCAACTTAGTTTTCATGCTGTTAATATAATAAATATTGTATATAAATCAAAATATATATTAATGAAAAATATACTTGTATGACATATATGCTGGTGATAATCTTTAGTGTACTATATGAAATCAGGAAGTTTATTTAAGTTTTAGCATTATACTTTCTTTTGATATGTGATATAATTGTTTTGAATATAAGTGCTGAATTAATTGTTTTGATACTGGTACTAGCATATGTTGATTTTGGAGGATTACAATGGATATACGAAAAAAAATAAATGTATTTGCGATAGCTGGTTTATCGATTCAATCGATGTATAGTACCTGGCGAGCAGTATTGAAAGTAGCATTGTTTTATATTGTACCTCTCAATGCACTTGCATGGCTATTGAGTCGGACATATATACTCTCAAAATTTTCTATTTTTTCGGTATCTGAAAATCTCTATAATACACCAGTAACAATGAAAGAGTTTGGTGCTCTCTTATCAGATTATTCTTCTGCAGTGGTTTTTTCTATCTGCTGTTATGCTGCTGTTGCAATTTTTGCATTTTATGTAATAAGTATTTTTTATTTTTATGTTCAAAATAATAGTAAGCCTTCATTACTTATTTCAATAAAATACTTGTTAAAAAAAATTATTGCTTTAGTATCACATACTATCATTTTTATTCTTGTTGTAATTATTGTGCCATTTCTTTGCAAGTTGGTCGCAGCATATTTTGTTGCTTACGGTAATGATTTGTTTGCAACGAGTATAAGTACTATATACTATTTTACAGCAAACATTTTGCCTGCCATTATTATTGTATTGCTTTCAGTATCGTTTTGGTTTGCAAATGAAGCTGTACTTTTTGATGATTGCGGAATCTTTAATAGTTATGAGTATTCGAGTTCGCTTGCAGGCGGTAAGTATTGGTTGAGAACAGTTTTTACTGTGCTGCCGATAACAATTATTGTTTTTTTGATTGCACAGGCTTTTTCACATTTATTAAGTGGCATTTCGATTGTTTCCTATTCATCACGGATTTATACAATGCTTGCCAAAGAAATTCCATCAATGTATCCTAATACAATTACGATGCTTGAAGCAAAAGAATATCTTATGACACAAGTCAATCAACTTTTGCCATTACAGATTAGTATAACTATCGCTACTCTTATAATGCTTTTCTTTATTCCCCAGTTCAATCTGTTTTACTATATTGATCTAAAAACCAGACGAGAAAAAGACCCATACTATTATGATTTCCATAATACAATTTTAGCAAATAGTATCCTGGAGAACAAATAATTGAATTGCAATTTACTATTTCGTTGAGTCTTAGTTTTATGTTTTACTATAAGTATATTTGTCGTTAAGGAGTGTTTCTCCTTTTATAGTCCAAGTATTCCGATAAGTTGCCTGAGAGTTATATAAGAGAGTGACAATACATAATTATTATTATCTCGCGTATATTGCGAAAACATATTCATATTTCTAGTGTAAACAATTTTATTAAAAAATCAATCTTTTTAAACACTTGCCACTCTTAAGAATAGTTGCTATATTTCATATACCCCATGGGGGTATATCGATAAGCAGCAAATTCAAAAGGAACAATTATGGAACACTGTAGAAAAGCGCATCATTCTGAGTCGTTTAAAAAAGATCTTATACATCGGTTGAATCGTATTAATGGCCAAATAAATGGTGTTAAAACGATGATAGAGCAGGATGCTTATTGCGATAATGTTCTTAACCTCATAACAGGTATACGCTCTGCACTGGCTGCAGTGCAGAGAAAATTGCTCGAAGGGCATATTGCTTCTTGTGTTGTTGAACAAATACAGGAAGGAAATGAAGCGGTTATTGATGAGCTGCTGGAAACTATACGTCGCATGGTACGATAAAACCATGCAGAAAGGAAGAAAACATGAAAACTACACAACTATCAGTACGAGGTATGCATTGCGTAAACTGTGCAAGAACTGCTGAGCGTTTATTATCAAAAGTTCCAGGTGTCGAGGAGGCTCATGTGGATTTTGCTACAGGCAAAGCGAGGGTTATACATGATGCATCTGTAACTGTTACAGCACTTTCTGAGGCTGTTGCTGATGCTGGCTATGAGGCATCACCTGATGATGACCAGAGTTCGGATGAAGAGGATCCTGCGCTAAAAAAGGAACGTTGTAGACTCATTATATCATGGAGTATAGCATTTCCATTCATGGTGGCAATGATCAGCATGTACGCTTTTCATGTAATGCTTATTCCCATGGAGTATGAGGGATTGATTACCGTTATCGGAAGCACTCTAGTTTTATTGTTCGCTGGTATGCCTGTTCTCAAGGCAACGTTCTTCGCCTTTAAAACATTGATTTTTACAATGGACTCGCTCATCGGGATTGGAAGTATTGCAGCGTTGGTATCAGGAATTTTGCACTTGGCACAATTCCCTATAGAAAATTTTGCTATGATAAGCTCGATGATAATTGCAATTAACAATACAGGTAATTATATTAAGCTCAATAGCACAAAAAAAGCTGGTGATGCAATAAAAAAACTAGCCAGTATGTCAGCAAAAAGTGCACATAAACTAATTGATGGTTCACTAATAGATATTCCAATTAAACTGCTTGTCCCAGGTGATGTGGTTTTGGTAAAACCAGGAGAAATTATCCCTTCTGATGGTGTAATAGTAAAAGGTACAACAGCAGTTGATGAATCGCTTGCTACAGGTGAATCAATTCCTGTTGATAAGTTGGAAGGCAGTAAAGTAATAGGCGGAACAATAAATCAAGTTGGAGCAATTGAAGTAAAAATTGAAAAAACTGGAAATGATACGTTTATAGCACAGGTCATTCATCTTATTGAGGAGGCACAGGCATCAAAAATTCCTATTCAGCAGTTTGCTGATAAAATTACGAATATATTTGTACCTGTTATTCTTATTTTATCAGCGGGTGCATTTTTATTCTGGATGGTGCTGCCCGAGAAAAATTTGCAAATACTAGAAACTTTTAAAAAATTATTACCATGGGTTCAGCCTGGTTCCAGCAGGCTTTCTATGGCTCTGTTTTCTGCAATTGCAACACTGGTTATTGCCTGTCCCTGCGCTCTTGGACTTGCAACTCCAACAGCACTTATGGTTGGTATCAGTATGGGAGCTCAGCGAGGCATTTTAATTCGAAGAGGCGATGCGATACAGGAAATACGAAATGCCGATGTTATCGTGTTTGATAAAACCGGAACACTGACAAGCGGTAAGCCAATAGTTTCAAAGTACCTCACCGATAACGAGCAAGAGTTTTTTGTAACAGCATATTTGCTTGAAAAGAATTCAGAACATCCACTTGCTCACGCAATTACAGATTATGCTTATAAGAAACTAGTTGATACAAATCATTCAAAAACGGATACTGATAGTGTGTTAAAAAAATATACAATTGAAAAATTTTCTGCAAAACCTGGGATGGGAGCAGAAGCACTGCTCAATGGTGAAGCTGTTTATGCAGGAAGTCTTTCATTTCTAGAAAATAATGGTGTATTGCTGAGTGCTTTTAAACAAAAATTGTCAGAGATTGATGCTAAGGCAGCCACAATAGTTGGAATCGCAAAAAACAGGACTATAATTGGTATATTTATATTAGAGGATACCCTTAAACCTGGTACATACGATGTTGTACAATCACTTAAAACATTGGGTTTTTCTACTATGGTACTTTCAGGTGACACAACCGCCAGTGCTCAAAAAATAGGAACATTAGCTGGAATTGATAGCATTAAAGCAGGGCTTTTGCCACACGATAAGATTGCTGAAATAAAGAGACTTCAGGAAAGCGGTCACAAAGTTATTATGGTAGGTGATGGGATTAATGACGCACCCGCACTAAAGCAAGCTGATGTTGGTATTGCTATTGGAACGGGCACTGATATAGCAATTAGCTCAGCTGACATAACCCTCGTACAGGGCAAACTTGAAAGTTTGATAGTGGTCATTACATTAGCTCGTGCAATGTTTAAAAAAATAAAACAAAATTTGTTTTGGGCATTTTTCTACAATCTGGTTGCAATTCCACTTGCAATGCTCGGTATATTGCATCCTGTAATAGCGGAAAGTGCAATGGCTTTAAGTTCCATTACTGTTGTATCAAATTCACTGCGTTTGCGGAAATTGCAATTTCCAATGAAGCATTAGGAGATATGTTTTTCCCATGCTTCAATTGGGCCAGGTATACTGTAGAATAGTGGATGTATGAGCACTTCTGCCGATTTTTGAAATTGATAACAGAGACAGAGTTGTTTGTAACGTTCAGGATCCCGTACCGAAAGCTTTTTGCAGAGATGTTCAAATTCGTAGTACACCTGTCCCTCTGTTACCGGAATAAAATGTTCGAGTATATGTTTGGTATCGATTTTACTGCTATCAAATTTATATCCACGTTTTACTGCATCATTGTAAACGTAAAATAGATAGCTATTGATGGATGTCAGAGGATTCTCCGTGTTTTTGAACCGTATGAGCTGCGGATGATGTGTGTACCCTTTAGTCTTTCCCTGAAGTACATGTTTTGCAAGAAGACCTTCCCGCCACACAGCAAGAAGGCCTTTTACATCAAGCAATTCTGGATTGAGTGACCATAGTCTCATTTATTTCAATTTACCTAACTGCATGCTGATATCCCAGAGTTCAGGAACAACATCTAAATCCAGAGCGGGCGGGGCAGGTTCTTCTGGTGTTGTAAGGTTAAAAAACGTATCAGTTACAGCAGCAACTTCTGATGAAACACCAAGGTAATACAGTGCTTGCGCAGAAATTTCTGCAGATTGCGATATCGAATCTATCATGTTGCGCTTAAAAAATTTATATACAGCATCATTTTCATGACCTGTATTGCTTTTTACCATTCCGGGATGCATTGCATTAACGGTAATGCCATAGTGTTTAAGCATATCTGCAAGTTTGTGCATGGTTAACAGCTGAGCAAGCTTTGCAGATCCATAAGCTTTGAGTCCGCTGTATGCATGGTGTTCCCATTGCAGGTCGTCTAAATGAAGTCCCCAGGCAGCAAATCTGTGCCCTTCGGAATTTACAAAAATTATTCGACCGGTTTTATCGCGCATGAATTTTTCCTGAAGTTTATAATTAATAACAAATGGTGCAAGATAATGTACGGCAAATGTTGTTTCAAGGCCATCAGTGGTTAGCGTTCTCCTTTTCAAAAACACACCAGCATTGTGAATGAGCACTGCAATTGGTTCTTTGAGTTTCGCAAGTTCATCTGCAGCATGATGCATTGCGTCAAGGGTACTCAAGTCGGCAAGTATATAGCTGCACGAAGCACCAAAATCACGCTGTAGTTCCTCACAGAGTGCTTCGGATTTTTGTTTGTTTCTATTGATGGTAAGAATATGTGCACCATGCTCAGCATATTTTCTTGCAGTATAGTACCCTATGCCAGATGTTGCACCGGTTAGTACTACAAGTTTCCCTTGAAACCTATCGCTGCAGACTGCAGGCTTTTTTTTGTTATTGCTGAGCATTGCAAAAATATTTGACCATTTATATGCTTTCCAGTATTTTTTTATTGCATTCACCCTTTTCTCCGTTATCCAAATGTCTTTCTCATAAACCTACGATACATTTTATTAAAGCCGGGGATGTTATCAAAGATATCACCCCACAAATCGTAGTAATCACGCTGCTCCGCAATTTTTCCTTTTTCATTAAGCAAGAGACGACTTGCGCCATGAATAACAGAAGTTCTTGTTTTTTTAAAAAGAATGGTCATTTCCCATTCAATGAATATGAGGTTACCATTCTGGATTGCATGTACTATATACATCGAGAGTTCTCCCGAGCGTTTTGTAAGACGGTTAACCATTGCTGAAAATTCTTTGATACCATGTATTTCTTGAACTGAATCGGTAAAATGGATATCTTCAGCATAGTAGGGCAAAAGGTGTGACCAGTCCGGTTTATGAGCATTGTTATAGGTATTTGTCCAAAGCTGCAGTAGATGATCTAGGTTTTTAATGGTAAATTCAACTTCAGCAGACATGAAGCGCTCCTTTCATAACTATGTTCAAAATATACAAAACTAATTATTTTTATGCAAATTTATATGCCTAAAAGGCATTGGTTGATTGATACATCAAGTCGGTTTATAAACACATTGTGTTATTCCCAGTATCTGTATTCATGTCGTTTACGAGGCAGATACTTCTTGATAGCAAATAAACCATACAGGAAGCCCCCAATATGCGCAGCGTATGCTACACCATCGCTTCGGAGACCACCCAGATACCCCAGGCCATTTATAAGCTGGAAAATGAACCAGAACCCAATGACAAAAATTGCGCTGATTGTCGTTGGAATAAAATTAAATAGTAAAACACGAACACGATTACCAGGAAATAAAACAAGATACGCTCCCAGTATGCCGGAGATAGCGCCGCTTGCACCCAGTGTGGGAGTGAGCAGTGCATCACGTGTAATAAAACATACAAGAACGTGGGCAAGTGCAGCTATTATTCCAGACATTAAGTAAAAAATAATAAACCTGAAATGTCCGAGAGAATCTTCGATGTTATCTCCAAAAATTGCCAAAAAAAGCATGTTGCCGGCTATGTGCGCAAATCCACCATGCATAAACATGGAAATGATAATTGTAAAGTAGACAAAAACAGGCGTTGGAGCGAGTCCGGGAATGGTGTATCGATCTCTTGACCACCTATCAACAATGATACGAGGGGCAGTTACAATATCTTTACCGGTAAGTATTTCTTCCGGGACCATTGCGTAAGCAAGTGTTGCTTTCGAATTTATTCCAAAACCCTGGAAAAAAATAAACATGAGAATATTTACAATGATTAGAGCCCAGGTTACATACGGAGTTCGAAATCGCATACTGTTATCATCACCAATTGGTATCATGTTACCCCCATTATAATTCTTTAATCATATCTTCATTATACAAGCATCAGGGTAATGTTGTATGTTTCATCTGTCAATATTTATAAATTTTTAGCAATTATTTTAGCACTTACCAATTCTATCGTTACGTAACCTTGACACACGATACCCTGCTATGATTTCATTATCATAAACACTGTTTCAAATATAGAAATGAAGGGACAATCATGAACCGCATCACGAGTCATCCTGTTGCAAATCCTCCGGAATACAAAGAGCGAGTGGAATTTTTGTTTGATGGGCAGGCGCTTTCTGGTTATGCAGGCGAAGCAGTTAGCTCTGCTCTGTTTGCAAATAATATCAGAGAGTTTTCACGTCACAGTAAAGATGGTGCGCCACAGGGCATATTTTGTGCAAATGGTCAGTGCAGTCAATGCACCGTGCTCATCGATGGTGTGCCAAAAAAGTCCTGCATTACACCCCTCAAGGCAGGTATGGATATTCGAACACTTAAAGGGCTTCCAAAACTTCCGGAAATGAGCGCGTATGAGCTGACAGCAGGTAATCCAGAACTTTCCTGCGATATCCTTGTCGTTGGCGGTGGACCCTCAGGTCTTGCAGCAGCACAGGAGCTTGCAGATCGCGGCTTTAAAGTAATCATTGCTGATGACAAAGATAGGCTAGGCGGAAAGCTCGTGCTTCAGACACATAAGTTTTTTGGTTCAGAAGAGGACTGTTATGCGGGCACACGAGGCTATGATATCGCAACAATCCTCACCGAGAAGCTCAAGAACAATCCCAATGTCAGGATTTTGACTAATTCGCCAGTTGTAGGACTGTACAAGGATAAAAAGGCGGGTGTTTACCTTGATTACAAAGCGTATGGTCTCATCGATTTTCAAGCGCTGGTCATTGCTGCGGGTGCACGGGAGCGTTCGCTTGTGTTTCCAGGTAATGATCTTCCTGGCGTATACGGTGCTGGTGCATTTCAGACGCTCGTAAACCGTGATTTTATAAAAGCTGCAAAACGTGTATTTGTGATCGGTTCGGGAAATGTTGGACTAATCAGCTCATACCATGCGCTGCAGGCAGGCATCGAAGTAGCTGGTATCTGCGAAATTCTTCCAAAAGTAAATGGATACAAGGTTCATGCTGATAAAATAGTGCGAATGGGTGTTCCTATCTACCTCAATACGAGCGTGTTCTGTGTTGAGGGCGAGGGAAAAGTTGAGCGTATCACAATCGCCCAGGTTGATAAGGATTGGCGCCCTATCCTTGAAACTGCGCGAACATTCGAGGTTGATACAGTACTCGTTGCTACAGGTCTGTCCCCGTGTGATGAACTCTATAGCCAAGCAATACATTTTGGGTTTACAGCTGTAAAAGCAGGTGATGCAGAAGAAATAGCGGAAGCATCGAGCGCAATTTTTGGCGGTAAGATTGCTGCTCTTGCGCTCGCTAAAATGCTGGGACAAAATGTTTCGATTGATGCTGCGTGGCTGGAAAAACGGGAAGTGCTTAAGAGCCGTCCAGGAAATATTATCAATAGAGATCCTGTTGTACCCGGGAAAGAATGGCAGCCGGTCTTTTTTTGTACCGAAGAAATTCCTTGTAATCCCTGTACCACAGTATGTCCCACAAAGTCTATCAATTTAAAACCGGTGCGCGGTTCGATTATGGATCTCCCTTATTTTACAGGGAGTACCTGTAAGGGGTGTACTGCCTGTGTTGCAGCATGTCCAGGACTAGCTGTATCGCTTATTCGTGAAATTGATGCAGAGTGGTGTGAGGTACAGTTACCGTTTGAGTTTAGCACTGATGCATATGCTCCAGGTGCTAGATTGCCGGTTCTTGATCAGGATGGCAATTTTCTTGAACATGCTGAGCTGTTAAAGAAAATTTACAATAAAAAATATAAAACATCTGTATTAACGCTAAAAGTTTCTCGTACAAATGCCCCTCGAGCAATTGGTATACGAGTGCAGCCAGAATCCGCAACACAGAGTCTTGCTGTGCCTCGTTTTTCATATCTTCCTGACAATGCAATAGTGTGCCGCTGTGAACGTATTACAGTAAAAGAGATTAAAGAATATATAACCAGTCATGCTGTAACGGATATCAATCAGCTAAAGACGATTCGTGTCGGCATGGGAGCTTGTGGTTCAAAAACATGTTCTGTATTGCTTCCTCAGATTTTCAGACAGTGCGGCATCGATCCTGCACAGGTGACAAAAGGCACTCAAAGACCGCTCGTCATGGAAGTATCCATTGGTGATATCGTACACGCTGTACAAGAAGATAGGAGCTAATTCATGAAAACCTGCGATATACTCATTCTTGGTGCTGGTTCAGTTGTGTTCCGCTTGCATATTTCTGTGCACAAAAAGGTTTATCCGTTATAGTAATTGAAAAAAATGCTTCGTGGGGACGCGGGCAAAACAGGGCTGCAATTGGCGGCATACGTGCAACGCATTCAGATCCTGCAAAAATTGCAATTTGCAAAGAGTCCATCAATATTGTTCGGTCGATGCAGGAAGAGCAGGGAATTGACATTGAGTGGAAAGCTGGCGGTTATCTTTTTGTTGCATACGATGCAGAACGGGAAACCGCTTTCAAAAATCTGCTGAAAGTTCAGCATGAGGCTGGTCTTAATATTGACTGGATAGGTCCAGAACGGGTTAATCAACTTGTTCCCGGAATCAATATGGAGGGGCTTCGAGGCGGTACATACAGTCCAGAAGACGGATACGCATCTCCGCTCATGACAGGTACTGCATTTTATAAATTAGCAAAAGAAGCAGGTGCTGTATTTCATTTTTGTGAAACGGTTACTGCTCTTAAAACACAAGGCTCACAAATAACTACAGTAATCACTGATAAAGATGAGTATGCAGCAAAGCTCATTGTAAACGCTGCTGGAGCAGATGCCGCGGAGCTGGCATCCCTTGCTGATCTTGAAATCCCGGTGCATCCCGATTGTCATGAGGCAGGGGTTACCGATCCTGTTGAGCGTTTCATGGTACCGATGCTTGTAGATATCCGTCCTGATGATAAATCAGGGAACTACTATTTTTATCAGGCTGAGACAGGTCAAATTGTATTTTGTATCACTCCTAAACCGCAGATCTGGGGTAAGGATACTGATAATACATCGGGGTTTCTTCCTCATGTACTCCGTCGTATGGTTGCATTATATCCCCGACTTGCAAATCTCAAGATCAGAAGAACATGGCGGGGACTGTATCCAATGACACCAGATGGACTTCCAATTGTAGGTTATGCACACGAACTCGATAATTTCTTATTATTGGTAGGCATGTGCGGACAGGGTTTTATGCTTGGTCCAGGTCTTGGAAAAATCATGGCAGAAGTTATTACGGACTCTCGCAAACCACAGGAAACACAGTACAGGTATATTTTTGAAGAGCTATCACTCTATCGCAAGTTCGAGGGCATGGAAATGCTCAAATAGTGCTGGTGTCTCGAAGCTTGTAAAACGCAGTCATAGTACTGTCCAATCTTAGTTGTGGAATTATTAAATGAGCGTTATACTACAAGCTATGAGAAAGCAACTATATTATGTACTCGTGCTTTTTGTAGCACCAATGCTTATTCTGTCATGTGTATCGGGTAACAAGAATCAACAGTCAGGGGTACAGCAGGCACAATCGCAGACGGAACCCCAGAAAAGCACTGTCTCGGTTGAAATAGCCCCAAAGGATGCTTCTATGACAGCACAAACAAGCTGTATTATCCTTGCTCAAGGAAGCCAGTGCTCTGTTCAAGAGCATGCTATTGAACTTATCAGGGATAAAACAGCATTGGAACAAGTATGGCGTAAAATAAGTTCACAGGGAGAGCTGCCTCCAGTTGATTTTTCGAAAACGGTTGTAGCTGCAGTATTTATGGGAATACGGAATACTGGCGGGTATTACTATGAGCTAGGAACGACTGTTCTAAAAGACGGTATCTGGACAGTAGAAGTTATTGAAAGTACTCCTGGAATGAAAGAAATGGTTACCATGGCAATAACAAAACCGTATATACTGTTTACCATTCCAAAAGCAGAAAAAGATCCTGTTATCACTATCAAACAGGTAATGAGGAAATAAACGTTCTCAATATAGCCTCAAAAATAGCCGATAGCTTAAAAGAGTTACTCTCATTAAATTTGGTTATATGCGTGAGGCTCTATGAAAAAGCTTATTATTTGTATTGTACTTATAGCAGTTGCAAATTGTCTCTTTGCCGATTTACAGTTTTTAGCCCTCGATTTTAATACTGCTAATCAGGTGCTGTTCTCTGCTCGTATAATTACTCCTGGTAGTGCTCCTTACACAACACTTTTCATGGGTAATGTTGCAACAGAAGAGCTTACGCAGTTAACATTTTATCCAGAAGCTATCGATATTGTGAATAACGGACGTACATTGCAAATCCGCAACAGGTTTGGTATTTTTGTTTCCAATGCTGATTTTACTGCATTGACGCCAATTCGTGGACTTCCTTCTTTTGTTACTGGAAATCGAATACAGGACGGTCTTTACTTTGATGTTTTGAGTGCACCATCTGGCGCATATTTCTTGTATCTCAATCAAAAAAGCTATACAAGAGCTGATATCGTTCTCTATGATGTGGCGACTGGAACCAGTACAGTTGTTGCACAGAGTATAGAGTTTTCCTATAGTGGGTTTCCTGCGATCTGGTCGCCTGATTCGGCATATTTTATTTATGCAAAAAATGGTGAGTTATTTTATTTTAGTATTGACCAGTTTAAGAATAACCGTGTCGCGCATGAGTCCTGGAGAAAATTAGGTAAAGGTAAAATAAATCAGGTACAGTGGAATACAAATGGAAGCCTGTACTATATGCAGAATACATCGGTTTTTAGAATACGCCCGGAAGAATTCTTTACACAAGGGTTATATTCGGGTATTCTTTCTCCCGGGACACTGGTAGGTAAAATTCCATTTACGTTTGATGCAAATTTTGACAGATTCTGGCTCAGTCCAAATGCAGATGCAATACTTTTGTGCAAAGAGGGGCGTAATGTTTTTTATTTAAAACTTGAAACCGATGATTACGGACAGCCATCTGCAGTTTCTGCACAACCGTACCTCTATCTTCAAGGCAACACTATAGTAAAAAATGTTATATGGACCAGAAATGGTACTATTTCAATATTATGTTCTGCATTTAAAAACAATACGCGTGTTCTGGAATTGTATCGTATAGAAAAAGTAACCAGCCTTACAACTTCTTTCAAACAGCTTGATATGAGTGGCGCCAGTGCAGTCGAACTATCTCAGGATGAACAATATAGTGCTGTAATTACAACATCAGCAGTGCAGATACGGAGAACCTCCGATTGGTCAATCTATAAATCGATACCGGTGACCGCCGCTGTTTTGCATGTCAAATGGCTTGATAGCGATAGACTTGTCTTAGCAGGGGTGTATACGACAGAGATAGTATCAGTAAGCACTGGGTCCAAAACATTGGTTGCGCTGAGCCAGATTGATCAATTTTCCTGGAATAATGATAGTGAGGTTCAAGTAGCGTCTGGCAATAACGCGTATAAGCTTTCAGGAACAGTTTCCTGGTCGCTGCTCAGTACTTATACACCGCAGGTTCCTCGTACAATGAGTGCAGAATATCGTGTCTATCTTGATGAAGTTCCAGCTGGTTCATATAAAAATATGATTATGGTACGTTCGATAAAGACACTTGTTACAAAACCTCTTATAAAAGCACCTGCGAAAATCTTTGCTCCGTTTCCCACTGTTGATGATCCGAGAGACCCTCTCATGTTTAATTTTGGTTCACGCATAAGAAGGCGTGAAGTTGCTCTTGTGTTTAATGCTCTCGATACTACAGATGGTCTTGTTACCGTTCTTGATGTACTTGCCAATTATGGTATTAAATCTATGTTCTTTATTAATGGTGAGTTTGTCAGAAGAAATCCAGGTGCAGCACGATTGATTGCACAGAGCGGTCATGAAACCGGTAACCTTTTCTTTACAATATTTGATCCAACAAGCTCGCAGTATGAAATTTCAGCTGATTTTATTAAACGAGGATTAGCCCGGAATGAAGATGAGTACTATCAGGCTACAGGAAAAGAGTTGAGTCTTTTCTGGCATACTCCAGGTTATTCTGTAAATAAAACAATTTTAGAAGCAGCAAAAAGCATGAACTATCAGTACATAGGGAGAGATATCGATCCTCTAGACTGGGTAAATCGTCTTGATTTTTCTACTGCATCACTCTACTACAACGTAACAACAATTATCGACAAAGTCATGCAGCAGGTAAAACCAGGGTCTATTATACCAATCCGAATTGGTAAACCAGAAGGTGAGCGGGAAACCTATCTGTTTCTTGAGCTGCCGCTCCTTATCAATGCTTTGCTTTCAGAGGGCTACAGCATTGTTCCAGTATCAACACTTATCGAAAATCTCAATTAAGTATACATGCACGCACCCTATAGTAGTAGAGTGCGTGTATGGTAGTGCATGCTGTGGAGCGCACAATAAAGTAACAGAACTGGTATGCTTACACCTGCCTCATGCTTGCTGCTAGACAATGAATTTATTAATTAATAAACGAAGGTCTTGTGCGTTCTTCTTGTTTTGAAGTGATATATTGTTAACAATAATCATTGCCTTGTTGATATCATCAACATGCATTACAATTTCGGAAACGCCATTAGTAACCTCTTTAGAAATATTGCTGATAGTAGTCATAAAGTTAGAATTTTTATTAGCAATTTCAGAAACATTACCACTTGCATCTTTTATATGAACCGTCTTATTCATAAGCGATTGTAAAGCAATGACAATTTGATTACTTCCTTGTGCTAGTTCACTCATTACTCCTTTAATGTTTTCCATGCTGCCTGCAACTTCCTGGATTTCAGAACTGATGACACTAAATGTCTTACCTGTAATTTCTGCTTTTTGTTCTGCTCCTTGAATTCTGTTAATAATTCGTGTGAGTGTTGAGCTAATTTCCTTTGCATTTTGTTCGGTACTTTCGGAAAGCTTTCGTATTTCATCTGCGACGACACTAAAACCTTTTCCGGAATCTCCTGCATGAGCAGCCTCGATTGCAGCGTTCATTGCAAGGAGATTTGTTTGCGATGCAATATTATCGATAACAGTAAGGAGTTCAAGAATGACTGTAGCTGAATCAGCAATTTCCTTTACAATGTCGATAGTTTCTTCCATCTCATGCCGGCCTGATTCTATTGTCGTTTGAAGCTCACGGACTGCTTGAACTCGCTCATCAATATCTTTTGAAATTCGATTGGTTGATTTTGTCATTTGTTCTATTGCTGATGATGACTCAGTTATGTCTGCAGATTGTTCAGCGATGCTCAAGGCAATAGATTGTATGTTTTTTATTACATCAGCAAATACTATTTCCATTTGTTTTATAGTTTCATCAAGCAGATCGACACGTTCTTTAATTGCGTGAGTATTTGCAGCAATTTCGTTAGTAGATGCTGATGTTTCTGTAGATGTTGCAGCTAGTTCCTGGCTTGTGTTTGCAAAGAGTGTTATCCCTTCAACTGTTGCTGCTATAATATCACGCAAAGATCGAATGTGCATATTAAAGTTATTGGAAAGAGCACCTAGTTCGTCATTTGATGTATGTTCAATGGATTGTGTAAGGTCTCCTTCAGCTTTTGCAATTTCTTCTAGTTTTTTTGTAATTTTTTTAATTGGGTTAACGATTGCTGTGACCATTATACCGATGAGTACTAGCACTGCTGTTACTATGATTCCGTATATGAGAATATTCTGACGCTTAAAGATAGCAATGGCACCATAAATTTCTTTTTCTGGAATGATAAACCCAAAAAGATATCCGGTACTTAATTTTTCAAGATAGATAATATAATTATTTGCATAATACTTTGTTTTAATAATTTCACCGGTTTTTGAAACCGATTGCCCCCACCAGTAATCACTATAGTGTTTATTCACATCGGTACTTCCTGAAAGATAGAGCACTTGCTCTCCGCTGGGATTTAAAAGTACAGTGAGTGAATTGGGAGTAATGTGTATATCTTTAAAAAGAATAGGTATAAATTCAAGCGTCCAGTCTGTTGATGCTGCACCAATAATGGTTCCCTCAGAACTGTACATTATAGAAGTTATAGTAATAAACATCGAATTGAGTGTTTCATCGTAATAGGGATCAGTAATATAAATATCTTTATCGCGCTTTTGACCTCTATCCCATGATTCGGGTATGGCGAGCGTGTACCAGCTTTGCTTTGGATAATCATATTCTGCATTAGAGTAATCGTATGTTAAGACTACTGATCCTTGATCACGATAGAGATAGGGACCGTAGTATTCTCTTCCTTTTACTAGATACTTTTCATACCAGATACCGGAACCAAAAATGTTTGGATTAGTGGCAACTTGCTTTTCAAGAAACTGTTCAATTTCCTTTTCAGGTACGTTGTTTAGATTTTTTGCAATTTCATAAAATAATTCACCGGCATGCTTTACTGCATATGCATTATCATAGACTGTTTTGAGAATGGCTTCAGTTGATTGCGCATAGGTCTGGCACTGGTATTGTATTTTTTCATTTGTTACATTTATGAGATTAGTAGAAATAAACCAGGTATTGATAACATTATATTTAAAAATATATTCAATTAATTTTATAATGCAAGGTCAAAATTCAATTTTTTTTTCTTATTTTTTAAAATTTGGCAAATTTCATGGTTTATACTACACTATAACAAGCAGAAAGGAAGCTCGTATGTATCAGGCACAATTTCGTATTCCATTTGAACAGATAGATTATTCAGTTTCTACGGAACTTATTCAAAAGCTTGATGGTGAAGATTGGGGTAAAACTATTATTGGCCAGCCTCGGGCACTGGAAGCACTCGAAATGGGAATCCATATCAAAGCTAAAGGGTATAATATATTTTGTTCAGGTGTACCTGGTACAGGCCGCAAAACAGCTATACTTCAGGTGCTCGCTAATTACAAACCAGAGAACATTAAATTAAAAGACTATGCTTACGTATACAATTATAAAAACCCACTTATGCCGGAAATTCTTATTCTTCCAGCCGGTAAAGCGCAACTCCTCAAAAAGCAGATTCACGGTCTGGTTGAGAGCATCAAGAAATTGCTTTCAATGCAGAATGAAAACTCAGAGTATGCCGTTAAAAAAGAAGGGCTCATTAAAAATCTCGAGGATGCTGATGCACAAAAACTGACTGAGTTTGAGGAGCATCTTGAAAAACATGGTTTTCAGATTGTTCAAATTCAGGGCGAAGATGGCACAAGTACAACGGACATTTTCCCTGTTATCGATGGAAAAGCAATAAGTTTTGAAGAAGCTTCAAATATGGTTGAAAGTCATCAGCTACCTCAAGAAACCTATGAGAAATTAGAAAATGAATATAGCATTCATCTTGAAGAGCTTCGCAAAGTTTTTTTGGAAATAAAACATAACCATGCATTATTACAGGAAAAGCTTGTTCAGCTTCAGCGCACTATCTTGAGTCCGCTCATACATGAAGAAATAGAATCTGTTAAGACTGCAATAAAAAGCCCTGAGCTTGATGATTGGCTTATGAGTCTTGAGGATGATATCCTTAATCATCTGTACCTTTTTTTACAGGATGAAGAGGATAGTGCTACTGCTCGTGAATCTCGAAAAAACAGGCTCAGGCGGTATGGTGTCAATATAATCGTCGATAACAGTGCTGCAAAATCGGTACCAATTGTAATCGAGAGCCATCCTACATTTACTAACCTCTTTGGCACTATAGAATCTGCAAATCCAACCGAGAAGAATGCTTATCTCAATATCCGTGCCGGTTCCCTGCTCAGAGCAAATGGTGGTTTTTTGATTATTCAGGCAGAAGATATACTCAAAGAGGAAGAGAGCTGGATTACCCTAAAACGAGTATTGAGTACTGGTTCATTAGAAATTCAACCGGCCCCATCTCCCTTTGGAACTGTACAGCTCATCAATCCTAAACCTATTCCTATCGATGTAAAGGTAATTATGATAAGTGGTGAAATGCTGTACGATATCCTCTATAACGCAGATCCTGATTTTCAAAAGCTCTTTAAAATAACCGCAGAGTTTGATGATACGATGCAGTTTACCGACGAAGCCGTCGCAGAGTATATAGCTTTTATACGAAAAATTATTCGTGATGAAAAACTCTGTCCAATTACGTATGACGGCATTGCAGCGGTAATAGAGTATGGAAGAAGGCTTTCGGAACATCGGCAACGCCTTTCTACACGATTTTCGCGTATAGCAGACCTTTTGCGAGAAGGGGAGTACAGAAGCATAAAAGCAGGGAAAGCTTTTATTGATAGCGAATCCATAGATACCGCACTGCGTGCTCGAGGCTGGCTTGCAGATCTTCCAGAAGAAAAACTTGCAGAGATGATTGTAGCAGGAGAAATACTCTTACAAGTGCAGGGAACTGCTATCGGGAGAGTCAATGGGCTTGCTGTCCATGATCGTGGGTATTATTCCTTTGGACTTCCAGCGGTAATTTCTGCACAGGTTAGCCCCGGTGAGAGCGGAGTCATCAACATAGAGGGAGAGTCAGGCCTTTCGGGAGAAATTTACGATAAAGCGGTCTTAATTGTGGAAGGTTTTTTAAGAAGCCGCTATGCACGCAATTTTCCGCTCGCAGTTTCTGCAAGTATTTGTTTTGAACAGTCGTATGCAGTAATTGAAGGGGATTCCGCATCGAGTACCGCAGTATATGCGCTCCTATCAGCTATTGCGCAAATCCCTCTACGCCAGGACATTGCAGTAACAGGTTCTGTGAATCAAATGGGGCAGGTTCAGCCAGTGGGTGGTATTACTGAAAAGATCGAAGGGTTTTTCCAGATATGTAAACGTTCTGGGCTTACGGGCACGCAGGGAGTCATGATTCCAAGGCAAAACATCGTTAACCTGACACTGTCAAGCGAGGTTATGAAAGCAATTAAAGAGGAAAAATTTCATATCTATGCTGTTGCCACAATTGATGAAGGCTTAGAGCTGCTTTCGGGTATCCAAGCTGGAACCCTCGATAAAAATGGGTCGTTTGAACCAGGAAGCTTCAATGATAGAGTACTCAAAGAACTCAAACGTATGGCTGATACGATTAAAGAGTATTTAAGCTAAACATCGCTTTTAGTGTTTTTCAAGTAAATAGAGAAACTCCGTAACATGGATTGAGCGGTTTTGTAGATTTCTGCTTCCGCGGAATGTATTGTAGGGACAGGCAATTATTTCAAGTTTTCCTAGCGGCTTGAGAATTGAAGCCATCATTTCTGTGGTGATAAAACCTTCGCTATTAAAAGAAATAAGCACATACTTTGCATCGAGTGATTCTACAAGATTTTTAAATACATGGAATGCCCTGGCTTTCTGATTGTATTCCGATCGCTGCCAGTTACATGGTATTCCCGATACTCTGCTGATTTTATCAGGACGTTTATACGATACGATAAGGTTGAGCATAAAGTAATTTGAGCCATAGGGGTGTTGGTTATACGGAGGATCGAGGTATACAAGATCCATATCGTGTAACAGAGGAGCAAGTTCATTTGCATTTGTTCTGAAAACTTGATACTCACATTCATATTGGCTCAGTACAGGAACTGCGAGTTCAATTTTTCCAAGTATACGTGATAGTGCATCTCGTCCGCTCCCTCCAAAATGACCTATTCCTGTTTTCCGGTCTTTATAAAAACCTTTAAAAACACCAGCGGTGTTAGTATGGATTGATGCCTTACTTAAGAGCGGACCTAAAAGCAGTTTTTTTACTGGCTCATCAGTTTTTTCGATGAGCTGACGGTATATATCGATTCTTCGTGCGTTTTCTTTTGTGTAAAATAGCCTATCATGATGAGTTATATTATTTTCATCTTTTGCGGTGTATAGTTCCTCGATAAAACCATACTGAGTATTTGTTTTAATGAGCGATGCAGCAATGTTATTATATTCAGCAACAATGTTCTCTAAACCAGCTATTTCTACTGTGCTTTTGTTAGTTAAATAGCAGTTTGCCAGGGCTTCCCCATATGGTTCAAGATCATTACTTACAATGAACTTTGCGTATGATTTAAGCAGTCGGGAAACAACGCCCGACCCGCTGAAAAGATCAGCACATCGAAGTTTTTTATTACCAAGACGCTGTTGTATTTTTTTTATCACTTGAGCAATGGGGAGAAGTAAGCTGCGTTTATTGCCTATGCAGGTAATGAGTTGGTTGTAGATATAGCCGCTATCTGTTAAATCGGTAACTTCATGCGAAATTATTTCTTTATTATACACAGTATCAATTTGAACCGGGAATCGTTTATTACTAGCTTTATATGTATGCCATTGATATGTCACGTTTTGAGTATAGCATGTTAAAGGTTTTTATAAAATATTATTCCTTGCGTGCTACTGGCAAACCTGAACAATTTAGGATATAGTTTTAGCGAGGTGCCTATGAAAAAGCTATTTGGAACTATTTCTATACTTTGTCTGGTTGTTTGTATCACTTTTATTTCCTGCAAGCAAAGTGAAGCAGGTAAAACTTCTCAGGGACAGTCTGCATCACAAACTGTACATCAGGATGCAAACGTTCAGACTGAAAACACAACTGCGAGTACTTCTCAAGGCAGCCAACAAGGCACAGAAGGCCAATCTGCACAGGGTTCAGCGCAGGGGAGCAGCACTCAACAAGCTACATCGCAGCAACAGCAGGGGCAGCAACAGGGACAGACCAGCCCGGCAAATACTCAACAGACGCCATCTCAGCAGGATACGGTTCCTCGCCGGAAAATAGGAGAAATTGTATTTTTTGACGGGACTGTTACCATAGCGCGTAAAGGCGCAACAGTAAAAAACGTCCAGATTGGAGATACAGTTTATACCTTTGATGTCGTTACGACAGGACCAAAAAGCAAGCTTGAAATAGATTTAGCCGCAGGCACTCCTGGTGGCGGCATAGTTAAACTCACGGAAAATACTTCATTCTATTTTGATACAAAGGTGCTCGATAATGGAGCACGAAAAACGGTAATACAGCTTCTCGCTGGAGCAGTGCAGGTAAAAGTTGATAAACTTGCTAATGGTTCATTCACCATAGCGACCGATGCTGCAACGCTCGGTGTACGAGGAACGCTATTTATTGTAGACACAATTCCTGATGGTACCATGATGGTTACCTGTGCAGAAGGTTTTGTCTCGGTAAAGACTGAAGATGGCGACGATGTGAGAGCACCAGCAGGCAGTGCTGTGATTGTACAGGATGGCAACCCGGTTAAAAAGGATATGCCACCAGAATCACTGATCGGATTCCGCAATGACTGGCGGAAAGCCATGTATGATGCTTTTGCATCAAAAGCATTAAATTATACAACCATGTATGCTGGCATTGTGGATAGCCAGACATCAAAGCTTCTCTCTGCACTGCAAAAGCTTCGATCGCACCAGGCAATTCTCGATATGTGGGCAAATGATAAGGCTTCTGGAAAAGAGCCTCGCTTTACCGATTATATGACCGAGAAAAAAACGATAGCACCGGCTATCTTTGAAGTCTTAACAGCGCTCTTTGCAATAGAGCGGCCTTATTACCGCCTTCTTGAGCTCAAAGCATTGCATGCAAGCGGAATAGGGACGGGTGTCATGAAAGATGGCCGGAGTACAACAGCATATTTTAGCGATTTTGACACCAAGACACAGGCAGTTGTAACCGCTATGGCAGAAGCACGAGAGGCGCTTAAGCTTTTTGCCTGGGCAGCAGCAGGAAGTCCGCTTGGTAATTTCTTTGGAGCAAAAGCAGATAGCCTTGGAACTGGTAATCTCTTCTTTGATGAAGAATTCTAACCATGCTTGTGGAGCAGACGAATAGTATAAGCTGTTCTGTAAGCTCAATCTGAGTTACATGCAAGCATATCAGTGGGACAGAGTAAGTCTAAAATTATACTCTATCATTCGTGAAGGAGATTTTTATTATGGATAAAAAACGAATATTAACAGGGGACAGACCTACAGGTAAACTGCATCTTGGACACTATGTAGGCTCTATAAAAAATCGAGTAGCACTCCAGGATGAGTATGAATGTTTCTTTATTATCGCAGATTTGCATACGTTGACTACAAAACCTGAGAAGGAGCATATAGAGGAACTGGCTGATAATGTTCGATCAGCAGTGCTTGACTACCTGGCCTGTGGAATTGATCCCCAGAAAAGTGTCATATATCTACAGTCTGCTGTTCCGGAAGTAATCGAGCTCAGTCTCTTTTTCCAGAACCTTGTTACGGTACCCCGTCTCTCCAGGCTGCCGAGTCTAAAAGATATGGCAAAAGGCGCTGGTTTTGAAGAAATGCCGTTTGGGCTTTTAGGGTATCCTGTGCTCCAGGCAGCTGATATACTGCTTCCTCGTGCGCACCTTGTTCCGGTTGGCAAAGACAATGTAGCACATGTGGAAATTACCCGTGAGATTGCACGTCGCTTTAACAATTTATATGGAGAGGTTTTCCCTATTCCTGAAGTACTGGTTTCTGATCAGGGGTCCCTTGTTGGAACTGATGGAGACGCAAAAATGTCCAAGAGCCTCAACAATGCCATCTATCTTTCTGATGACCCGAAAACTGTGGAAAAGCGTGTCATGTCTATGTATACCGATCCTAACCGTACTCGTGCTGATATCCCTGGAACTGTTGAGGGGAACCCTGTCTTTATTTACCATGATGTATTTAATCCAGATAAAGAAGAGGTGGAAGACCTTAAAACCCGGTACCGCGCTGGAAAAGTTGGTGATGTTGAAGTAAAACAAAAGCTTGCACGTGCCCTCAATGCATTTCTTGATCCCATTCGTGAACGACGAGCATACTATGAAGCACAAAAAGGGCTTGTTGATGAAATTGTCTATGAGGGAACACAGCGCATGCGTCAGGAAGCACGCGAAACGCTCTCAATTGCAAAGAAAGCGATGGGGCTTGCATCAGTATGGAATAGAATTGCCAGAAAAGCGGAAGAGCGCAGGAAGCAAGCTTAAAGAAAGCATTACAGTACTATCACCGTACCGAAGATAGTTTATATGGGCACGATGGTCGATGGATTTCGGCCATCTGCTCGAATAATTGGAAAAATGCTTAAAGCAGCATTAAGCTACTGGCACGTTCATGAGCACGAGAAAATTGTAAACGGCGTGCGCAAGGGCAAGTATCCACCACCGGTACTGTTTGGTGATAATCATGAACAAAAAGGCTGTTCCCGCTAGCAGACTGCCGAACATGGTTCCTATTCCAGTATGGGCAATAGCAAACGGAATACTGAACAGTACCAGGATTATAAACAAGCCTCGAGGATAGGTGCGAGAGCTGTTACTCACCTGGCTTCTGTTCGTTAACTCAGGGAAAAACAAGGTGCTCAGTACAAAGCTTGGTATCGCCCGATAGATAAGCTCTTCTTTAAACGCCAGAATCGTTGTATCGATAACGAGTGTGATCAACCCTAAATTCGTTGTGCGAAGCTGCAGGCTATCACGCTGTACGCTGTGCCCGCTTGATTGCACGTATAGACCCTCGACTATTGCTGCAGAAAGACCACACAATGCAAGAATTACTAAGGCAAAAAGAAATTGGTAGAGAAAGCGCTTTGTCGTAAGTGATTCTGATGTGTGCAAATTTAATTTTTTTTTAAAGCACTGGGATATGCAATAAAGTAAACCAAAATATGCTATTGCGCACGATGATGCAAGTGTTCGATGAATTATTGTTCGTGGCAGTGCACTATCCCAGTTCCCTAGGGTTAGGATTTGGTTTGCTGCGGCATCAAAACCTATATGCAAGTACGGTGTTGCAGTATACGCAATGAAAAACAGGAATACTATTGCAGACCACCCTCGTAATGGCGTACAGATTTCCCGTATTGTATTTGTTCGAAATTGTTGTTGCAGTGATGCATGTGCATTATTATATTGGAAAAGATCTTTTAAATTGTTCATTTGACATAATGTAACATATAGTAAATAATAAATTATTGTCAACATTGATGACTAAAAATGGAGTAAGTAATGACCTGGTTTATAATTGCAATTGTAATAATTATCCTTATTCCCATAGTGCTATTACTTTCAAAAGCTGAAAAGCCATACTCTGCTGTAACTTACTATGATCGAGCTAAGGAAGTAGGTTTTACAATAACTGAAGCAAATAGAATAAAAAATAAAGCACGAGAACTTGGTATTGTCGATCCAGGTGAAGCACTCTGGCACACACGGGAACTCGATATGGTTATTGCAGGTTTCACCGAAGAGTTTCGTGCTCAAAAAGTTGATAAACAGCGGGATACAATAGCCTTTATGGAAAAACTCTATGACTTTAGAAAGCGACTGGAATTTGATAATCCTCGATACAAGTTTGGTATTCATTCGACAAAACTCATTCACAGAAACCAAAAGTTGCGCGTACTGATTCATGGAATGGGTGTGTATCAGTCTACATTAATTGATAACAATGAGCGGTATCTCGTGATTACCTATCCTATGGGTGTCAGGGTTGATCCAGGTTTTAACTGGAAAGGTAAAAAAATATCAGTTTATTTTCGGAGAGAGAATGATGCAGAATATGTTTTTGATACGTATGTGCTTGATGAAGTTCGTATAAACAATATCCCGGTATTGCAGATTGCACATAGCGATAGTCTCTTTAGATCCCAGAAGCGAAAATCAATTCGTATGCGGGCTAATTCACCTGCTTACCTCTATCTGCTCAGAAAAGGTGACACTGCTTATGAACGTCCTGAACGAATTCCAGGTTTGCGGTGTATTGTCGAAGATATTTCTGATGATGGGGCTGCGATACGTATTGGAGGCAAGGCCAAAGCTGGCATGATGGTTAAGGTTCAGCTCTGGATTAATGATGATATCATTGTAATGAGTGGTACTGTTAAAGGTGTCGACTATGAAACAAACAAGAACCAATCTGTCTTGCATATCCAGGCGATGCCATTGAGTCCACGAATGCGTAACCTGGTTCGTTCTCATGTGTATAATATCAAGGAGCGTGCAAAGCACGAGGACGAATCGACATTGCTAGATGGAAATATTTTTAGTACCTAATATGTGAGTGTAGTTGCGCGGAAAAGAAAAGTGCCTGTTTTTTCTAATATTTTTATGATATATTCTATAGTAGGGCATACGTAAACGTACAGCAAAAAACTATTCAGAGGGAAAAGGATTGCGCGATGAAAAAAGCTTTTATAGCAATACTTGTTGTTGTGTTGACATGTACAGGCTTTGCTCAAGATGCAGATACGGTAATAGAAACCTATAAACGCAACTTTGCCCGATCATCACTTGGCACAAAAGTGGAGCTTTTAAAAGAAGCAGCATCATACACAAATATCAATATGGGACCGCTCTATGATACAGCATTACAGTTCGTTCTAGATAATGCTGGGATTCTGGGTAATGACGCATTGCTCAGAGAGATGACACTGTTTTCTGTTGAGATGGTAAAAAAATATCAGTATGCCCCCGCTGCATCTACTGTATGGAAACTGTTTCTAACGTTTAGAGATTCATCAATACGTGTACCTATTTTACAAACGCTTGCTGTTATTGGAAAAGAAAACCAGGATGTTATTGCCAGCATGAATAATTTTCTCAATACCCAAAATACCCTGTTTCGTGCTGGAGAGGTAATTGATATGCAGGTTATGGATGCACTTCTCTTTGCATTAGGTAAGATTGGCAATAAAGATAGTTTTAATCCTATTTTCACTGCATATTCCCTTGGGTATGGTGAATCAATAACAAAGCGGGCACAGGCTGCAATTGACAGTCTTGGTGTAGATGTTGGGTCAATGCTCAATGAAATTATAACCAGGAATCAGCCTGTTGAAAAATTAGCAGCATTAAAAATAGGACTCCAGCTTACCACGCTCCCAAAGGAAAAACGAGGTGAAATTGCAGAGAATGCACTGAGAATAGGTACTACCACTAAAAGCGATATCCAGTTTGATCAGAATGCCCTTTTAGAACTGCGATTGCTGGCCGCTCGAGAGTTAACAAATCTTAAATGGCAGAGTGCATCCTCTATAGCAATACAGCATTTTCAGGATTTTCAGGTTCAGTATGCGAGAAACCGTATACCTAAATCCTATTTTCTTGAAGCTATAGCACTGTTAGGTGCTGTTGCAACCTCTGAGGCAGCACAGACTTTAGCCCTGTACCTGCAGTATATCAACACACAGATGGAACAGGGAAAAGCGTCAGATGAGCAGATAACAATTGCTGTTATTTACAATCTTGGTCTTCTTGGTGATAAAATAGCTTTTGATCAACTTTTATATGTAAGCTATCTACAATACTCCGATACAATTAAAAAAGCAGCACAAGAGGCGTTGCAAAAACTTAAGTGGTAGTCTGGTAGTAAATAATTTTTACTAATTTTATTTTCTCCGTAACCATAATACAGAGCCAGGAAACATGTCTGTCAGTCATTACTGGCTGGCTTTTTGAATGGCGCATGCAGATGTGGCGATTCAAGCATATAATTGAGTATGAAACGACCTTATGCTCAATTATTGTTGTGTCCTTCTCTTGTTTGTGCTGGACTTGCTGCAGCATTGATGTATTTACCATATAAAATTGTTTTCACATGTCTTGCTCTTGCAGGGGTTCTGATTTCCTGCGTGCTGTGTATTGTGCTTAAAAATACTGCACGATATAGAGCTGCTGCAATTGTAGTAGCTCTGTGTATTGGAATGTTTGCTGCTGTACGCTCGATACGAATCCATGATTCTGAAAAATTAGCAGCGGGACTTGATGAACAGTATGTAAAAAAGATAACTGTAAAAATAATTGCCACTAGCGGTAAAACTTCAAAAGGCTATTATAAAATGACAGGCAGGCTGATATCGGTGCATGGTGATTATGGAAGTAGCGCATCAGCACAGGGTATATGCATGTTGATATCGGATACCGAATTAGTGACTGGCTCACTGGTGGAAGTTCCATTGAGTTCCGATTTTGAAAAGGGAATATTCTTTGTGCGGAGTAAAGATGTATACATGCAAAAAATACCGGGGATTCATGAACAGATACGGTTCTTTTTACGCAAGAAAGTAGAGGGTGCTATTGAAAAAAGCTCAGGAAACGCTGCACCGCTTGTGAAAGCGCTATTAACTGGTTATCGAGGCGATCTTGAAAATGAGAGCGTGCAAATATTTATTCGTGCAGGGTGTGCTCATATTCTTGCGCTGTCGGGACAACATGTTGCAGTTATAGTATCATTATTAGGTATTATTATTCGTACAATTTTTGGGAAAAAGCATGAGTTTGTTATTTGTTTTTGTTTATTGATAGTTTTTTCATGGTTTACTGGAGCAAGTCCTTCTGTTGTACGCGCAGTGTTACAATTTGCTATAGCAGGAATATGTTCCAGTATGGGAAGACCACAAAAAAATATTATTGTATTTAGTTATTCATTTATAGCAGCTATTTGCTTGTTTCCAGAAAGCCCGTATACCCTGTCATTTCAGTTGTCGTACCTTGCGGTCCTTGGAATCATTCTCTTTAATGATACATGTGTGTTTATGCTCAGGCGATGGTTTCCTCAATTTGCAGCAAATGCACTTTCTCAAGGAGTATCTGCGCTCATAGGCACAGTGTTACTCAGTGTATCTGTTTTTAATAAAATAAATATACTTTCACCCATTACTTCTGCACTGGTAAGTCCTTTTGTGACATGTCTTATAATTGGAGGTATTGTTGGCAGTATTATTGTGAGCTTTATTCCATTGTTAAAGTTTATTACACAATACTTGCTTGAGAAAATCGAAGCCGTAATGCTCGAGCTCACACAAGCAGGGGGAAGAATTGGAATTATTCAAGGGATCTGGATTGGGAAAGTATATATCCTCCTTGTCATTATTGCAGCTGTATTGTATTGTTTAAGAATCTATCGAGCCTGGCGTTTCAGGATAATGACGATAAAAAAATTACATATGTATGATTGCTATGTGAGTAAGCCACAGGATTATAATGAAACAATTGCAGTATGATGAATTAAAACAGCTCTATACCGCTCCTACAAAACTATCAGCTTTTCTTGCAGGTGAAGAGTGGGGAATGCAAAAACGTTTTGGTCAAAATTTTTTACTCGATGAAGTAATACGAAAAAAAATTGTCGATGCAGTACAATTAGAAAAAGACAGTTATGCGTGGGAAATTGGTCCAGGACTCGGTTCACTGACTTTTCTTGCGACAGAGCAATGCAATAACCTGGTTGTTTTTGAAATTGATCATGGGTTTGCAGAATTTATCAGAAACCATTATCCGGCTATAACGGTTTATGAAGGTGATTTTTTAAAAACCTGGAATAGAGCGCTCAGTGAAAAAGGAATGCCATATCGTGTTTTTGGTAACCTTCCTTATAATGCTGCGAGCGCAATCATTGCTGAGCTATTGGAACATAATGTGCATCCCGATAGTATGGTTTTCACAGTACAGCGGGAAGCTGCAGAACGTATGTGTGCGCAACCCGGGTCTAAGAATTATTCTGCATTTTCTGTGCTCTGTGCATCACTCTATACTTCAAGAATAATCATGGATTTACGGGCTGAGTATTTTTGGCCACAGCCGCGGGTAAAAAGCTCTGTGGTATTAATGACAAAACGTAACAATCCTTGCAAACATGCAGGCGAATCGGCATTTACACAGTTTACCCGTGCATGTTTTTTGAGCCGAAGAAAAATGTTAAAAAATAATCTCAAAAAAACTGGCTTTACCGATGAAACTATAGCACAAGCATATAGCAGAGCTGGAATAGCAGTTGATGTCCGTGCAGAAGACCTCTCTGTAGATACATTTGATACACTCTACGAATATTTACATCAACCTAATTCCTGATTGTTAGCGAGAGGCTCAGGTTTAGTACACCAGGTAATAGATGGACTGGATGCAATCGTAGTTAGCAGGAACTGTGGTTAGTACCACAATACATGTGGAAATACTTTTAATCACAATCTTCGGGGCACCAGCATCAATTTTCATACCTCAGTGAATTAGTACCCCAGACTGTGTTTTAATAAATGAAACAAAATTGCAAATAGTAAACCCTTGTAGAATTTCCCGCTTTGTGGTAGCCTTGAAGCAATATTTGAATTTGAAAGAAGCCAGGCTCATTAAAACTGCTCATAGCTGTTGCTATAGAATGCTTGCAAGCAGCTTACAAGCCTGACTCGTTGTGTGGAAACTGTCTGTGAGCCGAAAATCGCTTGAAACAATTCTTCATTATATTCTCAATGAGGCCGATGATGCTGAACTTGAAGTAATTGGCAAAGCTCTCGAGCGAAGGAAGCAGGATGCAACAAGGTTCGCTGCACTAGGCGGGTTTAACCCGGGAGCCATGGCAGAACGAATGTCAGCAAGCATCAATCAAAGCCTTTCTGAAAGTTTAGAATCAATCAGAGAAACTGTACGCAACTATGTAGAAGAAATTATTAGAAAAAATGCACCCGATATCACTGATGAGGAATTATCGGTACTTCTCGATCATTATGTTGGACAGGCAGAAGCTGAACTGAAACAGGGTGGAGATACAAACACTGTTTCACAAGGTGTTGTCGATTATGATGCTCAGAAAACAGGTCTGCCTCCTGAAGCAATGTTGAGTATGGTACGAGATTTTGTGGAATATTCTACAGGTGCTATGCCTCCATCAAAACAAAAAGAACTCTGGGACTGGATGGCTAACTGGAAAGATAACTATTGGAAAGCATTTCCCGATACTATCAAAGCGCTCATCAAAGCGTTGCTTGAGGGTAGACTTGAGTCAGGAGAATTCTGGCGTGCTGTTATTAGTTTTTTAGGTTTATAAAACTACCATGAGTTAAGGAGAACATATGGGTTCAAATATGGAAACACTTGAAATCACAGGACAGAATTTAACAATTAAAGATGTCGTAACTACTGCCCGGTACGGGAGAAGTGTTGCATTGTCAGAAGCAGCAATTAAACGTATCGAACAGTCCAGAAGTATCGTAGACCGTTGTGTTGATGAATCACTTATTAGATACGGAATTACAACAGGTTTTGGAAAATTCAGCGATGTTGTAATTTCAAAAGAAAATAATACTTTATTGCAGAAAAATCTGGTAATGAGCCATGCTGTGGGAGTTGGGAATCCTCTTCCGGAAGAAGTAGTTCGTGCAATGATGCTTCTTAGGGTAAATGCGCTCGCTGTTGGTAATTCAGGAATTCGCTGTGAAACGGTCAATGCACTGATAAATTTCCTTAACAGAGGAATCACGCCTGTTGTCCCTGAAAAGGGTTCACTCGGTGCTTCGGGAGACCTCGCGCCGTTGAGTCACATAGCGATAGCACTCTGTGGTATGGGTGAGGTGTACTATGCTGGAAAACGTATGCCGGCAGAAGAAGCACTTAAGCTCGCTGATATAAAACCTGTTGTGCTCACTGCTAAAGAAGGACTTGCGCTTATCAATGGTACACAATGCATGACTGGTATTGGCGCACTTGCTGTGTTTGATGCGCGAAAACTTATGTTGACAGCCGATGTTATTGCAGCATTGACTGTGCAGGCTCTTAAAGGCATAACCGATGCTTTTGACGAACGAATTCACCGCGCACGAGGTCAGAAAGGGCAGATTGAATGCGCAGAACATATGCGGGAACTCCTTAAAGGTTCCCGACTCGTTACACGACAGGGTGAGGAGCGTGTACAGGACGCATATGTCCTGCGGTGTATTCCGCAAATCCACGGTGCAAGTCGAGATGCAGTGGGATATGTCCTTGATGTAATAAATCGTGAGTTGAATGCAGTTACTGATAATCCGTTAATATTTGTTAATGAAAATGATCCTTCGGGAGGCGACATACTTTCTGGAGGAAACTTCCATGGCCAGCCTGTAGCTCTTGCTATGGATTTCCTCGGTATAGCTCTTTCTGAACTTGCCAATGTTTCAGAACGCAGAATTGAGCGTCTTGTCAATCCCGCGCTTTCAAACAAGTTGCCTCCATTCCTCGTTAAAGACGGTGGTGTCAATTCTGGCTTTATGATAATGCAGTATACAGCAGCTTCACTCGTTTCAGAAAATAAGGTTCTCGCTCATCCTGCATCGGTTGATTCAATACCTTCAAGCGCAAACCAGGAAGATCATGTTTCAATGGGTACAATAGCAGCACGCAAGGCTCGTACGATACTGGAAAATGCGCAAAATGTTCTGGCGATAGAGCTCCTCTCTGCGCTCCAAGCAGTAGATCTCAGAACGGAATCAGAGGGACTGGGTAAGTCACCTCAATCGGTACTCTCTGCACCTGCTGCCGCTGTGTATGGACTTGTTAGGTCTGCAGTTCCAATGGTTGATAAAGATAGAATAATGTATGAAGATATCGAAAAGGTAAGACGATTGATAGCTGATGGTGCTGTGTTACGTGCAGCTGAACAGACTCTGGAAATACTATAAACGATAGAGGAGGTGCTATGAATAATACGACAATAAAAAATGCAATGCAAATAAAGCTGGATTTTGATAAACTGCCTGAATATCCTGCATTTGTAGAAGGCATCAGGCGTGCACCTAAACGTGAAGCACACTTAACACGTGAACATGAAAAGCTTGCGCTTAAAAATGCTTTACGGTATATCCCTGAACAGTTCCATGATGCACTTGCTGAAGAATTCCTTGAGGAACTTCGAACACGAGGACGGATTTATGGGTATCGATTCCGGCCTGCCGGGAAGATTTATGGAAAGCCAATAGATCAATATAAAGGAAAATGTATTGAAGGAAAAGCTTTTCAGGTAATGATAGATAATAATCTCGATTTTGATATTGCGCTGTATCCATATGAGCTTGTTACCTATGGTGAAACCGGCCAGGTCTGTCAGAACTGGATGCAGTATCAGCTAATAAAAAAATATCTCGAAGTACTCGATCATTCAACAACGCTGGTCATTGAAAGCGGACATCCACTGGGGCTTTTCAAGAGCCATGAGCTCGCACCACGAGTTATTATTACCAATGGGCTCATGATAGGAATGTTTGATAACTTAAAAGATTTTAACCATGCTGCAGCTCTTGGTGTTGCAAATTATGGACAAATGACAGCAGGCGGATGGATGTATATTGGGCCACAGGGTATTGTACATGGAACGTTTAATACACTCCTCAATGCTGGTCGCTTGAAGTTGGGTGTTCCTCAAGACAGCGATCTTAAAGGCAAATTGTTTGTTTCGAGTGGACTGGGAGGCATGTCTGGTGCGCAAGGCAAGGCTGCAATAATCGCTGGCGCTGCATGCATCATTGCAGAAGTTGATAAAAGCAGAATAGAAACACGGTATACACAGGGTTGGGTATCATGTGTTGAGGAAACACTCGAGGGTGCAGTTGCGCGTGCGCTTGCGGCAAAAAAAGCTGGAGAGCCCATTGCGGTAGCATACTATGGCAATATCGTCGATTTACTTGAGTACATTGATAAAAACAATATTGAGCTTGATCTGTTATCGGATCAAACAAGCTGCCATGCTGCGTATGAAGGTGGTTACTGTCCTCAGGGCATCAGTTTTGAAGAACGAACGAGAATGCTTAAAGAACAGCCTGATAAGTTTAGAACACTTGTGGACAGGAGCCTCAGAAAACATTTTGAAGTTATTAAGCGCCTCACAGCAAAAGGCACATACTTTTTTGATTATGGGAATTCGTTCTTAAAAGCAGTATTTGATGCTGGTGTTAAAGAAGTATCACGGAATGGGGTTGATGAAAAAGACGGTTTTATCTTCCCAAGCTATGTTGAAGATATTCTTGGTCCAGAGCTCTTTGATTACGGATATGGTCCGTTCAGGTGGGTGTGTCTTTCCGGTAAAGATGAGGATCTCAGGAAAACTGATAAAGCTGCAATGGATTGCATCGATCCAAACCGACGGGGACAGGATAGGGACAATTGGGCGTGGATACGCGATGCAGAAAAGAATAAGCTTGTTGTAGGTACAAAGGCACGGATTTTGTATCAAGATGCACTCGGAAGGACACGCATCGCGCTAAAGTTTAATGAAATGGTGCGCAATGGAGAAGTTGGTCCAATCATGCTTGGACGAGATCACCATGACTGTGGTGGTACCGATAGTCCTTTCCGAGAAACCAGTAATATAAAAGATGGATCAAATATAATGGCAGATATGGCTGTTCAGAATTATGCAGGCGATGCGGCTCGTGGTATGAGCCTCATAGCGCTTCACAATGGAGGCGGAGTGGGCATCGGTAAGAGTATCAACGGTGGGTTCGGCTTAGTGCTTGATGGCTCAGAACGAGTTGATACCATCATCAAAATGGCAATGCCCTGGGATGTAATGGGTGGAGTTGCTCGTCGAGCATGGGCACGAAATGAGCATGCAATTGAAGTTTGTGCGGAATACAACACCGAGCATAGTGATTTAGGACATGTTACGCTTCCCTACTTTGTTGATGAAAGCATTATTGAAAAGGTTGTAAAATAATATTTGAATGTGTTAAACAATAAACCGCAGAGCCCAACTGGAATTGCTCTGCGGTTTTTATTTATTACCAATTATACAATATGCCAGCCATAGCGCTAAAGCCTTCCTTAATAGGAAGCCCAAGCATATACCCCAAAGTCTTCCATCTCCCCAGCATACAGAGTGACCACCGTTTGGTAAGAGGTATATAGAGTGTCCCTTCCACGGCTCCACCAAAATCGCAGTACTCCTGTGTCCAGAGATGTATCGACATATCGAGTGATAGGAAGCTAAACTTGACAAGATCAAAAAGTGTCAGACCTATTCCCATATTTTTAAGGGGAAATCCGTACCGTAAATAAATATTTACAGAATGTCGATTAAGTGCAGCATAATTATAAAAATATATTTCGGTTCCTAACTGAGCAACTGTAGTAAAGAGTCCGTACGAATAGCCCCATGTGCTATTTCCAAAAAGCCAAGGGGCGTTTTTGCCATTCGTTTCTCCTGAAAACAGGGCAGCAGCTTCATAGTATGTATTAAGATCGAGGAGATTAACCAGCAATGACACCCATTTTGTAGCATTGTAATAGGTAACAAGTTCTGGATTGACTGATCCGTCAGTAAGCAAAA
>ERZ795052.976-NODE-976-length-40976-cov-81.948095_pt1 | contig 40976 bp, 43 predicted proteins | sample MGYA00375136_ERZ795052 | MGnify/ENA primary metagenome ERZ795052 (study PRJEB30181, sample SAMN05720156) | activated sludge metagenome | isolation source: Anaerobic digester | place: Japan | collected 2015-05-26 ... | reverse complement strand
TACGATGCTGTAAATCTTTACCCCAAATCTCATCTATATTTCTTAAATCAAAATATTTATCTCCACCAGTTTTTAACTCTTCGGAGATACTACCCTTGGATGAAAAAATATAAACCTTTTTACCTCTATTTCTTAGATAAGATACTAATGCCAAAAAATCAGAATCGCCGGAGAATAAAACAGCAATATTGTATTTAGCAATATAATGCAAAGCATCAATTGTCATTTCTACATCCATATTCCCTTTTTCTATAATAGATTCTCCGTCCTTGATGATAATAGAAATTCTCTTTAGTTCTTTCCCTCTTACAATAAAACCAAGTTCCTTTTTAAGATAGGTATAAAATCTATGTTTTCCATTTAAATCATAATCTCTGGTTCCTTCTTTTGGATAAGCATCATAATAAAAAATTTCAACTTCTTTCGCATTAAATTTCTCTTTAAAATAATTTCTAAGACGGCTGTATTCAATAAATTTTCTTTTGGATTTTACAACATTCCAAACATTTGAAGCGTCAATAAAAACGTAAATACTATTTTCGCCAACCGAACTTTTGCTTTTATTATATAACTGTCTACTCATAAAATTATTTCTTTAAATCAGTCCCTTATTTTTGAAACTAAAGAAATCATCTTTGGCCACAATTATATGGTCTGCCACTTCTATGCCTAAGATCTTTCCAGACTCAACTAATCTTTTGGTTAATACTAAATCGTCTTCCGATGGCTCAGGATCGCCTGATGGGTGGTTATGTGCGAATACAACTGAAGCGGCTTTATTTTTAATGGCTTCCGCAAATACTTCGCGCGGGTGAACAACACTCGCATTTAGACTGCCGACTGAAACTTCTGCAATTGAGTAGTTTCTACTATTAAGAGCAATGATGTAAAAATGTTCTTTGTAATAATCTTTAAGTTTGCTTTTTATTAACCGATAAACTTTCTCAGGATCGGTAAGCTCTTTGCTTTTGTAGGTCGGGGCTTGAGTAGAAAGCCGACGGCCAATTTCAAATGCGGCTTTTATTTGGGCGGCTTTTGCCAAACCAATCCCTTTAATTGAAGATAGTTCTTCAATACTTGCTTCGGCTAATTTTTGAAGACTGCCAAATTGGGCTAACAATTTTTGGGCCGTAACGGCCACTGATTCGCCGGCAACACCTCGTCCTAAAATAAGTTGTAATAATTCTTGAGCCGAGAGCGCTTGCTCGCCGAATTTAACTAACCGCTCACGTGGACGCTCGTCTTTTGGCAGGTCGTGAATAGTAAATGATTTACTCATGTTGCTACTTCAATAAATTATCAACAGAAACATTAAGAGCTTTGGCTATTTTCTGAAGGGTATCAATTGAGGGATTGGTGATACCGCCAGACTCCAATTTTATAACTGTGTTATAGGAAATATCAGCCAATTTAGAAAGCCGGTCTTGCGATAAGCCCTTTTGTTTCCTTAGCTTTTTTATATTTTTGCCTATTTGTGAAATCTCTTTTGACATTATAGTATCAAAATAATAGTATATATGTATAAAGTAATCTCAATCTACACTTATGATACAAAATTATTTAAATAATGTAAAGATATTCCTGGGGTTTAATTTCAAATGCCTGCACATGGATATGGTGGGACAAGACGACTATTGAATTTATATAACTCATTAGCCAAAATCGGGTAGAGCCATGAACGAAGCGGGGGTAAGGGAAAAACAGATCATCTAGTGTGGACCTTAAGGGACTCGAACCCTCGACCTCCTGCTTGCAAAGCAGACGCTCTAGCCAGCTGAGCTAAAGGCCCAAAATATATTTAACTCTGCTGATAGCGTAGTAATGGACTGAGCACCCAGCCCAAAAAATCATTTATTAGCCCAAAGGCAATACAAAAGCCAATAAAAATAGCAATAAGCCCAATAAATGAATAAGCCATTCTGGTTCCGCCATAGGTACTCATCTTCTCTTCAAAAAAATCTATACGGCCAAAATTATTTAAAATCCATTCTCGTTTTAAGATAATGACTGCCCCCAAAACCACGATGGCTAATCCACCCAAAAAATGTAACATATAGAGATAATTTAATGGACATAATTTAACGGATTATACCTAACATTACCAGATAAAACCTCAAAATGCAAATGTGATCCAGTAGAACGGCCAGTCGAGCCCATCTCACCAATAACCTGGCCCTTTACCACATTTTCTCCCGCTTTAACATATAGACGTGACAAATGGCCATAGCGAGTCTTTAATTTACCATGGTTAATAACAATAGTAGTGCCATAGCCACCATTCCAACCAGTAGCGGCTATTTCTACCCGACCGCTATCGGCGGCATAAATCGGTGTCCCCACTTTATTACCAATATCAATACCAGTATGACGCCACGAATAATATTGAGTAATACGATGGCCTACCGTTGGCCAGGTCATACCGCTACCTGATGAGGTTAAACTCTTTTGAGCCGTCTCTTTAGCTGAAGTAAAAACTTGTTGGACATTACTCTTAACGGCTTGAGTGATTTGACTAGCCAGTGTTGATGGTGGCTGGCCGCCAGGAATAATTAAAGACTGGCCAATAACTACTTTATCGCCAGATAAATTGTTATAGGCAATAATATCAGCAGTCTTAACTCCATATTGTTTAGCAATCTTAGATAAACTATCTCCGGCCTTCACTTTATGTAAAACTCCGCTAACTGGCAAAATGGTCAATTTATCACCAGGCCGTAGAAGGGCGTTAGGGCTCAAACCATTTTGCCAAGCAATTGTATTTATGCTTACCCCAAAAGCTTTAGCAATACCGCTTAAAGTATCGCCAATTTTAACGGTATAATAAGTAATAGCCCTAGAAGGAGCAGTAGAGGTAGTGCCTTGGATATTTACTTGAGGCAGACTAACTGGACCCAAAGTATACGCCCAGCGGTCAGTTGTCATTCCCAAAACAGTCGTCAGGTCAGTAGATTTAGCCAGATCTAAGGTACTTAGATTATTAGTAATAATAGCTGGGTTATTAACAATAAATTCTCGGGGTGGCTGGTTATCCACCACAATATCATTAAATTGATTAAACTCATCACCAACTAATCTGGATAACCATGTGCCACGGACTAAATCTTCGGCAGCCATCAACTGATTGCTTTCTTGCTGGTTGTATAAAACAATAAACAGAGCTATTAATAGGAACGTAATTACTGCCAGCCAAGCATTTTGTTGATAGCGGTTAATCATCCGCCGGCGCAAGTGCAAATATAGCTTGTAGATCTTAGTCGCTGGCCAATAGATAAATAACCGACCGACTAATTTAAAAATACGCGACAATAGCCAAACAATAATCCTTTTGACTTTAAGTAAAATATTTAATAAAAATAATGAACCGTCAACAAAGAAAGCCTTCATTGATCGGCTGACATTGGACTTACCAATATGTTTATTCTAATTATCAGCCTCACTCTATCATTTTTGGGTGTCTCAGTCAATTAGACCCTATAATTATTGGCTAAACATACACTAAAAAAATTATACTTGCCCGACCAAATCTTTTTTGTTAGACTAATTTAATCGGTCACGTCGCCAAGAGGTTAAGGCAACAGTTTGCAAAACTGTTATACGTGGGTTCGACTCCCACCGTGACCTCCAGGGATTATCTTTCTTTGTTAAGTCTAAAAGAATATAGACTAAAATAATTTTATAATTTGAAATCTAAAAAATTATTTTAGTCAATAAAACATTAAGTCTAGAGGAATGTAGTCAGAAGTCTTGACCACTTTTTTATTTTATGCTATACTATCTCTATAGTTCTTTTTTACCTTCTTACTCTGGCTTCTCCTAAAAAATAAAAAAACAAAAAATAAAAGGGCCAAGGTCACCATAAAGGAGACCAAAAGTTCCTTGAAGCCGGTTTAAGAATTTTGCTCTTGAAATTTTTATAAAAATTTCAAGGAGGAGGCCGTCGGGGCCATTTCAATTTTTTACATCTTTATGTAAATGAAGGGCCCGCAGTGGCTTCCTTTTTGTTTTTAAAATATCCTTGACGAACAATTATTTTTCCCTTACAATACCAAGCACTTACCTCTGTTGGACAAAATTAGGCCCTCATAGTTCAATGGATAGAACAAGGGACTCCTAAGCCCTAAATCCATGTTCGATTCATGGTGGGGGCACGGAGATTAATAAATGGGCCATTAGCTCAGTTGGCTAGAGCGCTTCCATGGCATGGAAGAGGCCAAGGGTTCAAGTCCCTTATGGTCCACAATCCTCGTTTTTGTTCCATGTGGAACCAAATAATATTGTTAAAAATCATTTATTCTGTCCATAAAAATCTAGACAAATTATTCGGTGGAAAAGTCCATAAAAATCTAGACAAATTATTTACTTCGTGGCTAATATTAGCTAAAATTTAAAGCAGTGGATAACTTGTGAATTATTTTAATTTAAGTCCAGATAAACCTACCTTCTAAAAACCCTCCACTATAAATCATGGCTAAACAAAACAACCCCTGGACCAATTTTGGCCAAGCGGTTGCATTGGCTTATTTTCAAAAAACTGGCTATAAAATTATCGCCAGTAATTGGCATTATCATCAACAAAAAATTGATTTAGTAGCCCAACAACGATCTATCATTGTCTTTATAGAAATAAAACTATATCTTACTAATAAATTTAGCTATACCAATAAAATAATGGGGAGCTACCAAGAAAAACAACTACAAATAGCAGCTAATTATTTTTTGGAGAGATATAAAATAAATAAATGGCGCTATGACTTTATTATTATTAGTATTAATGGTTATAGGGGGATGGCTAAACTTAAACACTACCGGCAAATTACTCCCAGTCCACACTATCTGAAAAAATTCCAGAGTAATACTTGACTTGCCCCTAGCAACTCCGTATAGTGGAATAAATTAAAACAAACAATCACCAACTAAATATGCGTTTAATTATTGTGGAATCGCCCACTAAAGCTAAAACCATTAGCCATTTTTTAACAAAAACTGACACTGTTGAGTCATCATTTGGCCATGTACGTGATTTACCTACTAAAAAATTGGGTGTAGATATAGAAAACAACTTTGAGCCAGAATATGAGGTGCCGGCTAAGGCTAAAAAGGTAGTAGCTAAATTAAAAACTCTAGCCAAAAAAGCTGATGAAATCATTCTAGCTACTGACGAAGACCGAGAAGGTGAAGCAATTGCCTGGCACCTTCAGCAACTATTAAAACTACCGGCTAATCAAAAAAATCGCATTGTATTTCATGAAATAACTGAATCAGCTATTAAAAATGCTCTCAAAGCGCCTCGAGAACTTGATTATAATTTAATTAACGCTCAACAAGCCCGAAGAATTCTGGATAGATTGGTTGGCTATGAACTGTCTCCTTTTCTCTGGAAAAAGGTAGCAAAAAATTTATCAGCCGGGCGGGTGCAATCAGTGGCCGTAAGATTAATTGTCGAGCGGGAAAGAGAAATAGAAAAATTCATTAAACAAGAATATTGGACAATCACCGCTCATTTACAAGCTCATGAAGAAAAATTTACTGCTCAATTAGTAAAATGGCAAGGAAAAACATTGGAGAAATTTGCTCTTGCTGACCAACAAAAAGCCGAAGAAATTAAAGAAAAACTCACCGGAGAAGAATTTGTTATTGATAAAATCACTAAAGAAAAAATTCTAAAAATGCCACCCCCTCCCTTTACTACTTCTACTTTACAGCAAGTAGCTAACCGCTGGCTAGGCTTTTCAGCTAGACAAACCATGGTTCTAGCTCAACAACTATACGAAGGTATTAATTTAGGTTCTGAAGGACAAGTTGGCCTCATTACTTACATGAGAACCGACGCTCTAGATTTATCCAGTGAGTTTATCCATCAGGCCCGAAAGGTTATCCAAGATAATTTTGGCCATCAATTTATAGCTAAGACTCCCCGCAAGTTTATTAATAAAAATAAAAGGGCCCAGGAAGCTCATGAAGCTATTCGACCGACTAACCCCCAACGGACACCAGAATCAATTAAACAATACTTAGATCCACGTCAATTTAGACTTTATGAGCTTATTTGGCAGCGAGCTTTAGCTAGCCAAGCAGCAGAAGCCCAAATTAACCATCTCTCTATAGACATTAAGGCTAACTCGGCTATATTTCTAGCTACTGGTCAGACAATTACCTTTCCTGGATATTTAAGTATCTACCCTGAGCAAACACAAGAAAAAAATTTGCCACACCTTACTGACAAAGAGCATCTTAAATTACTAGAGCTAACAACAGATCAACACTTTACTCAACCACCGGCTCGTTATAGCGACGCTGGGCTGGTAAAACAATTAGAAAAATACGGTATTGGCCGGCCATCTACTTATGCTCCAATTATTGCGACCATTGAAAAGCGAGGCTATGTGGCAAGAGATAATTATAAACGACTAGCACCAACAGCTATCGGCAAGATAGTTAACGATTTATTAGTAAAACACTTTCCTGAGATTGTTGACTATCAATTTACTGCCAATATAGAAAATAATTTAGATGATATTGCTAGAGGAGAGGTGGCGTGGCCAAAGGTTATTGCCGATTTTTATTGGCCATTTCATCAACATTTAGAAGAAAAAAACCAAGAATTATCTAAAAAAGATATTATGCCCGAGACACCTACCAATGAAACTTGTGATAAATGTGGCGCCAAAATGGTCATAAAAATAGGGCGATATGGACCCTTTCTCGCTTGTAGCGCTTTCCCTAAGTGTCGCAACATTAAATCACTAAAATCACCATCTACTCCCAAACCATTACCCGAAAAGTATCAATATTTAGCTAAAGAATATGCTAATGAAACTTGTGATAAATGTGGCGCCAAAATGGTTATAAAAATAGGGCGATATGGACCTTTTCTCGCTTGTAGCGCTTTCCCTAAGTGTCGCAACATTAAAAAGATACAAAAAACTACTAAACCCAACTCAACAAATTTTAGCTAACCTTCGTCTTATTTTTTTTAGATTTCTTAATTTTAGCCTTAGTTTTAACCTTAGTTTCAGATTTTGGTTCTACTTCGATTTGATTATTGTCTAAATCATTTTCTTCTTCACTTTTTTTATGTTTTTTAGTTGAAGAATGAAAAACTTTATCTTTTATTCTGCTAAACATTTTATTTTGGAATAAATCTATTACTTTGCTACCCACCTTTTCTAAAATCGCCCAATAAGACACCATGAAAGACAATTTACCTTTAATAGATTCGGTTATCTGGCTAATTGTCTCAAGCTGACGATTAAGTTCATCAATGGTTCGATGCAACTCTCGAATAAAATTAGAAGCAACAATAAAGAAATAAACTATAGCCGCGCTAACACCAATAATGCCGATTGTTAAAGCTAGATTAACTAAATCATGAGAAGTTGAAAATATTTCCATATATTAACTAAATTAATTAGTAAGATAATCATCCAAAGTTTGACCTAACTGCTTCACTTTTGATTTATCTAGAATCATAATACCTGAATCATCTTCTCCTAAACCAAGTTCTTTAGCTGAACAAAGCATTCCCAAAGACATCTGACCACGTATTTCTCTGGGAGTAATAACTTCGCCTGAGGATAATTTAGCACCTTCTAAGGCAACGGGTACAAATTGGCCAATCTCAATATTATTAGCCCCGCAAACTATATTTAATTGCTGACTGCCAACATCTACTGTAACCATAGATAATCGGTCAGCCTCAGGATGTTTTTTTATATCAGTTATTTGGCCAACTACTACCAAAGGAAAACGGCTAGGTGTTAAAGACGGAGTCTTTTTATGAAAAAGTTTTAATGGATTCCACATAATATAAAAGTTAATGATTTTCCTTAAAAGTTGAAGAAATTATGTCTTTAGAAGTGGCATGCTTAGAGATTTTCTGGGCCGATAATCGAGTATTTTGAGATTGGCAACTTAACATAAAAAACTCTAACATCACTAAACCAGCGACTAAAATAAACAGATTAAACCAGCCAAGTAACTGCCGTGATAAGAGCCACAAGGCAATAACCACTCCAATAGCAATTAGCGCTGCCTGCCGAAAAGCGGTAATAACCGCCTGACGAGCTAATTGTTGGCGAATTAGACTAAAGCGAAGAATAAAACCGAATAAAGACATAGTGCTAAAAATTGCTGCAAACAGGGTTAAATAAAAAAGACCTCGACCTAACCAATTAGTAGTTAATGGGTCTACTTTAAAAAGTATTACAAGCCACAACAGCCAGAAAATAATCATGGCTCCTAAATTAATCAAGAGATAATGTTTTAATTTCATGACTTTTAAATTAAATCAACTATATTATACTATAATTCACTTACAACGGTAAAGATTTTATTGTCTCCAGTGTTAAAAAATGATATACTGCCATTATATTTAATATAAATAAAGGTTATACATGACTTCTCAAATATCGTGCCATTTCCCTAAAGGATTCCTATGGGGCACGGCTACATCAGCCCATCAGACTGAAGGCAATAATCTTAATGACTGGTCCCTATGGGAACCCGGCAAAACAGTTGATGGCTCGGTCTCTGGCATTGCTTGTGACTCTTATCATCATTTTAGAGAAGACATTGGTTTAGCTAAAAAACTTAATAATAATGCCTACCGTTTCTCTATTGAATGGAGCAGAATTGAACCCAAACAAGGACAATTTAACACCAAGGCCTTGCGACACTACCAAGCAGTAATTAATGAATGCCTCAAACAAAAAATAGAACCAGTTGTTACTATTCATCACTTTACCCACCCCTTGTGGTTTTCAGCTATTGGGGGCTGGGAAAATCAAGCTGCACCACAAATATTTAATAATTATGTTCTCTATTTAGCCCAAAATATTACTGGCGTTAAAATCTGGTGTACTATTAATGAACCAATGCTCTATGCCTGGAATGCTTATGGACGAGGCAAGTGGCCACCACAGAAAAAAAATTTAGGTACCTGGCAACAAGTTCTTAATAATTTAATTAAAGCCCATTGTCTAGCCTACCAAACATTACATTTAATTAATAAAAAATGCCTAGTTGGGATTGCTAATAATAGCCAATATTTTAAACCAATAAATAATAACTGGCTAAATAAAGAAATAAATAAAATTGCTAAATATATAATTAATGATTATTTCTTCAAAAAAACTGCTGGCTATGAAGACTATATTGGCATTAACTATTATTTCTATAAACTCATTGGCTTAGGACGACGTCCCCCTGATAACTTACTGCGTAATGACCTAGGATGGCCTATCAACCCGTATGGACTATATGATGTTTTAATCTCAGCCAAAAAATATAATTTACCAATATATATCCTAGAAAATGGGATAGCTGACTCTCAAGATAAATATAGGGCAAACTTTATTATTGAACATCTAAAAATGGTCTATCAGGCTATTCAAAATGGTTGTAATATTAAGGGCTATTTTTATTGGTCTTTACTAGATAATTTTGAATGGGATAAGGGCTTTGTGCCCCGATTTGGACTCTATACTGTTGATTACCCTTCACTTAAACGGAAGCCCCGGCCTAGTAGTAAAATATACGCTACAATTTGCAAAAATAATGGCCTTTAAAATATGTGGCTACTGATTACCATTATAGCCAATCTTTTAAATGGAGTAGTTTATTTAGTGGATAAATATTTTTTATCACAAAAGGTGCATTCATCGGTATCTTATGCTTTTTATGTTGGCATTTGGAGTATAGGAAATTGTGTCTTTTTTATCTTTAATCGACATATACCGACATTCGGCTGGCTATTATTAGACCTTTTAGCTGGTCTAATCTTTATGGCTGCTCTCTACTTTTGGTATAAGGCCCTACACCAAGGGGAAACTACTAAGGTTGTTCCGATCGCTGGTTCTTTTATTCCATTTTTTACTTTACTGTTAAATTTTTTAATCGGTCGACATAATCTAACGTCACAAGAATTATTAGCCCTCATCATTTTGATTGCCGGCACGGCATTTGTATCTTTTAATCCCCGTGATAACTTATGGCATAAATGGTGGATCAAAATAAAAAAATTCCTTCAGCCCCATAAGGCTAGCCTGCGCAGTACCGGTCGTCTTTTATTTAATGCACTCCTAGCTTCGTTTATTTTTGCTGTCTACTACGTTATGATAAAATACATATATGACTCCCAGGGTTTTAGCAATTCTTTCGTCTGGACTAGACTTGGTAGTTTTTTAGGAGCTTTACTGTTGTTAATTCCCTCCAGAAACCGAAAGTTAATCTTTGCCCGGCCACGACGCCAAGCTACTATAAAAAGTTGGCCATTGTTCTTAGGTATTAGATTAACCGCCTTTATTGCTTTTGTTATGACTAACCTTGCTATATCACTAGCTGACGTCTCATTGGTTAATAGCCTCCAAGGATTACAATATATATTTCTCCTGATAATTGCCTTCTTCTTAGCTAAACGCTATCCCAAGTTACTTAAACAAGAGATTAATCGACGCAATATTTGGCATAAATTAGCTGGTATTATTTTAATTAATATAGGACTCTTTCTGCTATTATGATCAAACGAATAAAAAAACATTGGCGACGCTTTATCATCATTTTAAGCTGTCTAATAATCCTCGGCTTATTATGGATTTGGCTAACTAGACGAACTATTTATTCGCCACATGAACTTACATATGGTCTGACTTTTTCTCCACTCGTCTTGAAAGACATGAACCTAGATTGGCAAGAAGCTTACATTAAAATGCTCGATGAATTAAAAGTTAAACATCTAAGGTTGGTGGCTTATTGGCCAATGATTGAAGAAAAAGAGGGGACATACGACTTTAGTGAATTAGATTGGCAAATCAAACAAGCCAGCCAAAGAAATGTGGATATAATTTTAGCGGTCGGAGCTCGTCTACCACGCTGGCCTGAATGTCACTATCCACAGTGGTATACTCAGCAAGACAAGCAAACTCAACAAAAAAAATTACTTGATTATATTCAAGCAACAATTAATAGATATGATGCCAATCCGGCTATAGTTGCCTGGCAGATAGAAAATGAGCCATTTTTAATTGGCTTCGGTAAATGTTCCAGGCTAAATGTAAGACTCTTAGACCAAGAAATAGCTCTGGCCCGTCAAAACACAAAAAAACCAATTGTCGTAACCGATAGCGGTGAATTAGGTATTTGGATACCAGCCGCTAGACGAGCTGATATTTTTGGTACTTCGATTTATCGACATATTTATAGTCAGCCCCTTAAGCACTATATGACCTACCCCTTATCTCCAAATTTCTTTAGGATAAAAACTAAATTAACTGAACTTGTAAGTAATGCCAAAATCATTGTCATTGAAATGCAAGCTGAGCCATGGGGCCCCCAACCCTACTTTACGTTATCCGAAGAGGAAAAAAACAAAACCATGAATATGGATAAATTAAAGAAAATGCTAGAATATGGCCGGCAAGGCGGTTTTGATACTTTTTATCTCTGGGGCGTAGAGTGGTGGTATTGGGAAAAAGAAATAAATGGTAACAATGAATATTGGGAATTTATGAAAAATCTTTTTAGTCAATCTTTATGAAACAACAACTAAACATAGGCCTGGACATTGGAGGCTCAAAAATTCTAGGCCTCTTATATGACCATAACAACAACAAAGCTTATGCCGCTCTTCGTCAGCCTATTATCAAAGATAGCTTACCAGCACTAGTCCGACAAATTCACTCAGAAATTGAACGTTTAATTGAAGCTGCTCAAAAAACAGGAAATATTCCCACTGGTATTGGGATTGGCATCCCCGGAGTAATTAAAAATGGCCAGATAATAAATTGTCCAAACTTAAGTGTATTAAACAATAGAAATTTAAATAAACTCCTAGCCAAGCAATTCCCTGATAAAAAAATATTATCAGATAATGACGTTAACTGTTTCTTAAGAGCTTATCTAGTTAAACATCCATTACTAAAAAATACCACCTTTGCTGTGGTTGCCTTGGGCACAGGTATTGGTGGAGCTATCGCTATAAATGGAAATAATATTATCCCTGAACTAGGTATTAGCAGTGAAATAGGTCATATGATCATTAATTCACAGTCAGGAGCTGATTTAGAGCATTATTACCACAAAATAATGGGTCATCCGGCTGGTCGTCTCTTTACTGCCGCCCAGGCGGGTGACTTTCTGGCCCAGCAAAAAGTAGAAAAATTTGCTAAAATACTAGGACTTGCCATGGTTAATCTAAATAATCTTATTAATCCTAAAGTAATAATTTTAACTGGAGGAGTTAGCCGATACTATAAAACTTATCTACCTCTAGTAAAACAGATAATTAATGAACAAAGCCTAACCCCCAATAGGCCCAAGTGGATTGTAGGACAAGATCAAAAAGCGGCCGCTATTGGAGCTAGTTTATTATTATAATCCTCTCACCAATAAAGTAAGACTGGGGCTAGTAATGGTCTCTCCGGTCCACAATTCTGCCTCTGCTGTTATTACATAAGTACCATTTCCTTCTGCCGGCTTTGGGAAATTAATATCAGCCAATCCATTATCGGCCGGCTGGACGACAGTAATAAGTTGGGGTGAAGAGCCTTTAATTTTATAATACACCTTAATCTTATGAGCTAATTTAAAATTAGTAATTTTAAGCTGAAGAGCCACTGGAAAATCAGCTGCTCGATAAGTAAGACCGTCATCAGGGGATAACCAGGTCATTGTTAAATTACCAACATTACTACCTCCCCCTAAAACAATAGTAAGCTCATGCTTGGTGCAATTTTTAACATCATCACAAGCCTCTATCGCTAATTTGTGCTGGCCATCAGGTAAAAAATCTAAACTAATTTCCTCATCTAAATGGTCAGCGTTAATGGTTTTTAATAAAAAGCCATTAATATAAAGATTAAAAGTTTTAACCCCTCGAGGTGCAGTAGCAGTAGCATTAACTAATAAAGTATGGTCAGTAATTTGTTGCCCTGCTGATGGACTAATAATCGTTAAATCAGGTTGATTTTCAGGAATATGTAAATTATCACTATCTTTGGGTGGCTCACCTAAATTAAGCTTCTGCTTCTCGGCCCAACTCTTAACCCCCGCTTCCCAGGGAGCAAATTGAGGATCAGCTTCAGGGTTAGTGGGTGCTGGCCCGCGAGGATTCTCACGATCAACATAATAAAGAATACAATGTCCCTGCCAATAACGGTCTTCGCGAATCATATCGGGTGGTGTAGAACTAGTAGCTAATAATCCAGAAACTTTATCCACCTTGACTACAGTAGTAGTCGGAATTACTCCATCTAAAACAGGCTTGCCGGTATCTTCAATTTCTGGCTTTTTAAATGTTTCTACTGGGGTACCAGTTAAAATGCGATTCATGTAATTTTGCCAAATTGGAGCAGCGACTACACTACCGTCAGCACCCTTACTCATTGATTTATTGTCATTATTGCCAACCCAAACCCCGGTAATAATTGACGGGGTGTAACCAATAGTCCAAGCATCTTTGTAATCATTAGTAGTGCCAGTTTTAACGGCTGCCGGCCGATCATTAAGAGTTAAATGATTTTTAGCCCCAAAAATATACATACGTTCATCGTTGTCACTAAGAATATCATTTATCTCTCTGGCAATTTGCGGCTCTAAAACTTTAACATGTTCCGACTCGATTTCTTCGAGAATTTTACCATCTTTATCTTCCACTTTTAATATATAGCGTGGCTTAACCATCTCTCCGTCGCGCGCAAAAGCACTATAAGCAGCTACGTGTTCCGCCAATTTTACTTCGCCACCTCCCAAAACCAAAGATAAACCAAAACGGCTTTTATCGTTTAGAGTAGTATAGCCTAAATTTTTAGCTACAGCTAAAACATCATCTAGCCCTGCCAAATAAAGAGTTTTGACAGCTGGGATATTAAGCGAACCAGCTAAGGCCTTTTTCATGATAACTGGACCATATTCCTGACCATTATAGTTATGTGGCTCATAAGGATTATCTGGGTCTAAAGAAAAATTAGTTATAACATCAAATAAAACCGTCCGTGGCGTATAACCTTTCATAAAAGCAGTGGCATAAACTATGGGCTTAAAAGATGATCCTGGCTGTCGGGGTCTTAAGGTTAAATTAACCTGCCCATCAATCTCATCATTAAAATAGTCTCTGGAACCTACCATCGCTAGAATATCTCCTGATTTAGCATCCATAGAAAATAGGGCGGCATTACTAGCGCCAAAATTCTTAGCATTTTTTTCAGCCTGAGTAGTTACTGCCTCTTCAGCAATTTTTTGCTTTTCTATATCAATAGTAGAATAAATCTTTAATCCTCCTTGTTCTAGTATTTTTTCGCCATATTTCTCAGCCAGCTGGCCCTTGATTTCCATCACAAAATGAGGAGCAATAATGTTGCCGTTTTCTTGTAGGGGCTTAAACTGTAAGGGAAAATCTTTAGCTTCAGCTGCTTCCTCTTTACTAATATAACCTTGTTCGGCCATTAAATCTAAAATGTAACGTTGCCGAGCTATTAGAGTCTCTTTATTGGGGCCATAGGGTGAATAACGGGTTGGGGCTTGAGGTAGAGCCGCTAAAATTGCCGCCTCGGCTAAATTAACCTGGCTAATGCTCTTACCGAAATAACGCTGACTAGCAGCTTCAACGCCATAAGCATTAGAGCCGTAAGGAATTTCATTTAAATACATCTGTAAAATTTCATCTTTAGAAAATTTCTTTTCAATCCGGTAAGCTAAAATTAACTCTTTAATCTTGCGGGTATATGTTTTTTCTGAAGTTAATAGGGCATTTTTCACAAACTGCTGAGTTAAAGTAGAACCACCAGCCCGCCGATGGAACAAAACATTAGTGACAGCAGTGCGGAACATGGCCCATAAACTAAAAGCGCCATGGTTATAAAAATCTTTATCTTCAATGGCAATAGTGGCCTCCTTCACATAATCGGGAATTTGGTCAAGATTAACCAATGTTCTTTTTTGATCACCATGAATCTCATAAAGGATAGTTTCTCCCTTACGGTCATAGATCTTAGTACTTTGAGCTATCTCTCTCTCTAGCAATTTATTAGGTGATGGCAAATCACGTGAGAACCACCAAAAGACACAACTGCCAACAATTAGAAACAACAAAAATAGAGCTCCCAAAAATTTGATGATTTTAACCCAATTAAGTCCCCGGCGTGGTTTTCGCTGGCCAGGCCGTCTATTGGTTCTTATAGCTAAAGCTGAACGATTACCTTTCTGATTAATATATCGCCGAGTAGAATAGGTTGAAGAGGGCTTGCGTACAACTAATTTTGGTATGGGCATAAAAATATTTTATAATGAAATTATAGCAAATAATTGGAAATAATTAAAAATGACTATCTAGGGCCGCCTACTCTTGCCGACCAACAAGGGTTATGTTATAATAGCTCCATCTTAATCTAAATTTGTGTCTTAATAATTTTTTGACGTTCTTCATATTTATTGTTATAATAGCTCCATCTTAATCTAAATTTGTGTCTTAATAACATTTTTATGAAACTATCTAAAAAAATTCTCTTTATTTGTTTACTCCTGCAATGTTTAATTATTAATCCTTTAACTTTACAGCCAGCTAAAGCTCAGGTTGATTTATGGGGCAACAATGTGGGCACTAACGCTTTCAACAATATCGGCTTTAAAGAAAAAGATCCCCGGGAAATAGTGGCCAATATTATTAAAATAGCCTTGGGTTTCTTGGGAACTATTGCAGTAGTATTGATTCTCTATGCTGGCTTCTTGTGGATGACAGCGGGTGGTAAACCAGATACGGTCAGCAAAGCCCAAAAAATTATGGCGGCAGCCGTCATTGGCCTAGTTATCATTCTAGCTTCCTATGGATTGACCTTGTTTATAACCAGATCATTAAGTAATGCCGTTGGATAAAATTTAATAAAAATTAATTCATTTATAACTTAATAACAAAATTATGAAAAAATGGTTAATTGGCCTTATGTCGTTAGTATGGGCCTGCAGCTTTATATCTTTATCCCCTGCGCCAGTTAGAGCAATTGACGTGTGGGGAACTGGCACCATAGATGCCTATACTAATGATCAAAATGGTGTGGGATTTTCTGAAACCGATCCACGACAAGTAGTAGCTCGAATTGTAAAAATAGCCTTGGGTTTCTTGGGAACTATTGCGGTAGTATTAATTATTGTAGCTGGCTTTCAGTGGATGACAGCGGCTGGTAATGAAGAAAAAATTGGTAAAGCCAAAAAATTAATGTCAGCAGCGGTCATTGGTTTGGTTATTGTTCTAATGGCTTTTGCTCTAAGCAGCTTTATTATTAATGCTGTTATTACTGCCGTTAGCTAATTTTGCTATATTAGCTACAGCTCAAATTTGCCAAAATATTTTGGCAAATTTTGCTTCAGCCTAATTACTAATTGTGCTGAGACAAAATTTTTAAATGATTTCTCATGGGCAAAAAATTAAGTATCATCAAAAATTCTTATAAATTATTCTGGATTTTTATTTTAGGGGTGGCCTTAATTCAAAATATTATTATCCCCAATGCTAGGGCAGCCTCAAAGTCTAATTTTGGCCTAGACATAACGGCTAGCCATGCTGGTCTTGTAACGGATACTACCCTCCAGGCCAAGGTTGGACAAATAGTTGGATCGGTTTTAGCTTTAATTGGAGTGCTTTTCTTTGTTCTAATGATCTATGGTGGTATTACCTGGATGACAGCTGGCGGTAATGAAACTACTGTCACCAACGCTAAAAAAACTATTACTGCTGCAGTTATTGGACTAGTCATAGTAATTTCAGCCTATGCAATAACTCTTTTCTTGGGAGAAGGATTGGCGGGATAATTTATTATGAAAAAAAGAAAAAAATTTTTTGTATTAAGTGTTTTTACCCTCATCGTCTTCACACTCTACGTGCCTTTAAATTGTTATTCTAAAAATAATACTGCTAATGCTGCAGCAATTGATCTTTTCTCTAATAGTGCCAAGACAACTGCTAATAAAATGGGTTATAACCCCCTAACTAGCGAATTAACTATATTAATGCAGATAGGTCTTATTGTTAATGTTGTCTTCGGCCTAACTGGTGTCATTGTCTTTGTCTTAATTATTTATGGTGGTATCTTATGGATGACCGCTGGTGGTAATGATGAACAGGTTAAAAAAGCACAAAAGATTATCCAGCGAGCGGTTATTGGCCTGATTATTGTTGTCCTAGCCTATGCTATTACTTATTTCATACTTAAAGCAATCTTAGTAAAATGAAATACCACATTTCTAAAATAATCAGCCAATTTATTATTCAACCTATTGCGATAGTTATGATAATTATTGCTCCTATACATACACAATATGTAGAAGCAAGTGGTAATCTTAATGATGCCTTTTCTAATGTAATGAAAGAGACAGGAGAAGAGGCTGGCTATAGCTATAACAGCACTACAACTAGCCCATTACCTATAATTAGCAAAGTCATTAATGTTGTCTTCGGCCTAACTGGTGTCATTGTCTTTGTCTTAATTATTTATGGTGGTATCTTATGGATGACCGCTGGTGGTAATGATGAACAGGTTAAAAAAGCACAAAAGATTATCCAGCGAGCGGTTATTGGCCTGATTATTGTTGTCCTAGCCTATGCCATTACTTATTTCATACTTAAAGCAATCTTTGCTAATCAACCCGCACCAATTTTTCATGACTACATAAAAATAAAAAAATAAACTTATGAAAAAAAAATTATTAATATTATCAATTATAATAATTACAGGGCAATTACTTACTAGTCCAACTGCTCAAGCTCAACAACCAAACGAAGACGTAATTAAACATTTACAAATAGTGGCTGCGGACAGTAATGTATATAGCCCATATACTAATGAAGATACTTTATTGAATAATGTGGCTAGCATAATAAAAGTAGTCCTTGGCTTGCTGGGTACCATTTTTGTTATCTTAATGATTTATGCTGGCATTCTGTGGATGACCGCTGGCGGTAATGATACACAAGTTAAAAAAGCACAAAACATTATTCAACGAGCGGTTATTGGCCTGATTATTGTTGTCCTAGCCTATGCTATTACTTACTTCATATTTAAGGAACTCGGAGGATTAGGGCCAGCCTAAAATAAAACCCCGCTATTACTAGCGGGGATAGACAGTGGTTATTTGTTAACAATAACCACCGCCTTTTGTCCGGCAGAAATCTGCCGGATTATTGTTGCTCGTTGGTTGTTTCCCCAGCCAACGGTAAAAACTAAGGTCCCCACAGGTACCCTAGTCTCAACGAGGCTGGCTTCCCCGGGGTTCAAAATTATTCCAGCGAATGGACCATCCAAAACGACGATCCGATAATCACTGGCATTTACCAACCTGACCAAGGTGGTGCCGGAGATAGCTTGGCCCATTACCTGATTAGCTAAGTCAAGCCAGGCTTGACTAGCCTCAGGAGTGGTAGCTTCCTGGGCCTTCTGTAAATAATAAGCCTGCAACCTTGTCCAGTCTTGGTCACCTCTCAACTGGACCCAGTCTTCAGCGGGCAAGGCGCCTTTCGCATCAACGGCCAAAATCTGTTGGCGGTTGGCGTCCAACCCAACCTCCACTCTGGCTGTATTGCTGCTACAAGCAGCAATAGCTAGAGCAATAATCACTAGGGCGATAAAAAAGTATGGGCGTCTCATTTGACACCTCCTTTTTATTTTTATTTATATTTTTTAGGTACTATAGTAATAGTATAACACATAAAGTAAATTTTGTCAATAATTGACAAAACTGCAATTTCTGAGATAATTAACTTATGCTAGTTTAGATTAAACTAGCTTTTTTTATCACTATATCATTTTCTATGTCTGAATTAATGAATGCCATTAAACTTATCTGCGAGGAAAAAAACCTCAATTATGAAGCAGTTATTGAGGCTATTGAATCAGCCCTAGCTGCCGCTTATCGTAAAGACTATGGCGACAAAAATCAAAACATTAAAGTTAAATTTAATGAGGATTTATCTAAGATCAAAGTCTATGATGTTAAAACGGTAGTAGAAGATATGCCTCTCCCAACCTTTAACGCTCCGCTAACCTTAAAGAGCTTACAAGAGTCAACAGTAACTATAGATCCAGAAGCAGCTAAAGAATTAACCACCATTCGTGAAGATCAACCGCCGACAGAAATCCGTGACGAAAATGGTGAAATTATTAGAAAATTTAATCCTAAAACAGAAATTCAACTTAGCGAAGCTAGACTAATTAAACCGAATGCTAAAGTGGGCGATGAAATCATTACCGAGCTACCAGCTCATACTGAATATGGCCGTATGGCTGCCCAGACTGCTAAACAAGTAATCATCCAGAAATTACGAGAAGCTGAGCGCGATATGATTTATGAAGATTTTAAAGATAAAGAAAAAGAAGTAATTAGTGGAATTGTCCAGCGCCGTGAAGGCCATAATGTTTTAGTAGATGTAGGGAAAACTGTTGGCATTATTCCACCCCAGTACCAAATACCTAGCGAAAATTACCGCCCTAATAGCCGCATTAAAGTCTTTGTAGAAGAAGTTCGAGTAAGCAATCGAGGGCCAGAAATTATTTTGTCTAGAACAGCTGACGAAATTCTTAGTAAGGTTTTTTATCTCGAAATTCCAGAAATATCTAACGGTCTAGTAGATTTAAAGGCAGTCGCCCGAGAAGCTGGCAGTAGGTCTAAGGTAGCAGTAGCCGCTAACAGTGAGAATGTTGACCCTATTGGTTCTTGTGTTGGTCAACGAGGTTCGCGAATCCAAACTATAATTAATGAAGTTGGTGGTGAAAAAATTGACATTATTGAATACAGTGATGATCCCAGTAAATTCATTGCTAATGCTTTAGCCCCAGCAAAAATTGAACAAGTAGAGCTTGACTATGAGAATAAACAAGCAACAATTACTGTTGATCCAGAACAATTATCATTAGCCATTGGCCGAGATGGCCAAAATGTCCGCCTAGCCGCTAAGTTAACTGGCTGGCATTTAGATATCGTCAGTTCAGCGGATAAAACAAACAAAACTCCGACCAAAGAAACTAGCAAGAAAGAAAAGACTAATAAAACTAAAGTCATTTCAAAGGAAAAAGCTAAAAAAGTGACTAAAAAAACCAGTACTTCTGCCTCTAAAACCAAAAAAACTGCTAAGAAATAAACAAAATTTATGCTTTTCTTCCGCTATGGTGAAGAAAGTTTTCAGATTCAGCGGGATTATAAACAGCAACTAAGAGAATTAGATTCTAATACTGTTGCCAGCCTGCAGTCTTTTAATATACCCGAAACAGATTGGTTAGAACTTAATAACAGTCTTAACAATCCATCACTTTTCCAGTCTACTAAGATTATTACTCTTAATAATTTATTGAGTGGCAAAAATTCAATAGTAGAAAATGGATTAATTAATGAATTAAAAAAAGAAACAACAATTATTGAGTCGCCATCTATCTATTTGTTTATTAATGACTATAATCTAGGAATGAAATATCTGGCGGGAAAACAACGGCCGGTAATCCTAGGAGGTGATGGGCGAACGAAACCACTTAATAAAAATGAGCAAGAATTATTTTTACTTCTTACTCAGAAGGCTAAATTAGTAAAATATTATCCAAAACTAAAAGGACTGGGTGCAGAAAAATTCTTAGAGCAGCTTATTAAAGAAAGAAATATAGAGCTTACTCCAGCTGCTAAAAAATTATTATTAGAACTAACTGGTGGTAATTTCTGGCAGATTTATCACGAGCTTAATAAATTAGCCAACTATATTGCTGGTAGTGACCACAAAGAAGTCGCTAATGCCGATGATGTTAATCTTTTAGTAAATAACACCACCAAACATTTATTTGAATTTATAGAGGCCTTTTGTAACCAAAAATTAGCCCAGACAACCAAATTAATTGAAGAGATTTTTAACGATGAAGACAGTATTGCCACTTTCTTAGCCCTACTTAATCGACAAGTACTCCAATTTTTAGACATCAAAACCCGCCTAGAGGCAGGACAATCTTTAATAGAAATTGAAAAATCACTTAACCTACCCAAAAGTGTGAGTCAAAAATTAATTAATCAAGCCTCAAAACTAAAAAGAGACAGTTTAATTCAATTATTAGACAATTTAACAAAATTTAATTGGTCAACTAAACAAAGCCATGGAAATGAGGCATCTCTTTTTACTCTTCTTACTATAGCTCACGCTAAATAATTATTTACGAAGGGGGACTACAATATATTGATATTCGTTACTACCGGGTAGGGTTATTTCACATGCACTAATACCATCAATTATTTTAAATAAAACCTGATTAACCGGAAGAATATTAAGGCAATCTAATAAATAGCGATAATTTAAGCGGATAGAGTTATCTTTACCATTTATTTGGGCAGCTAATTTTGCCTGATGACTTCCAATTTGTCCTGACACAGCTTCAATTATTATTTCTTGCTGATCAGCATTAATAGTCAAATCAACGGCATTAGAATTGGCGCTAAAAATGGAGGCCATTTTTATGGCTCTTAAAAATTCTCCTCGGTCAATAGTTATTTCAGTTTTAAAATCAGTAGGAATAACTTGAATATAATCAGGATAATGTCCTTCAATTAAACGGGACACTATCTCTATTCCTTGATAAACAAATAAGACTTGATTGTCAGCGATATGTATCTGTATTTGATCACTATCTTCAGTTAATTCATCATTGGAAAAATTAATAATTCTTGCTAATTCCTGCATGGTCTTAAAAGGAACAATAATTTTAAGTCCTTCTGAATCTAGAGTGCCAAAATCTAGATGAAAATTAATTTCTTTTTTAGCTAAACGGAAACTATCTGTAGATACTAGATTGATATATTTATTATTAATATCGAATAAAACCCCAGTTAATTCTAGCCGATTATCAGTAGGATTAATGGCAAATAAAAGTTGATTAAGGGCCAACTTTAAATCAGAAACAGCTAAAGTGAGACTGATTTTTTTATCAATTTGAGGAATTACTGGAAAATCTTCAGCATTTTGTCCTTTTATAATAGTATTGTATTTTTTACAATTAATTTTTAAATCTTGTTTATTTATTAATTGAATATCAATTTTTTCGTTAGGCAAAAGAGCAATATAATCACTAAAAATTTTAGCATCTATAGCAATTCCTCCTTCTTTATTAACTTTACCTCTAATTTGCTTAGTGATGCCTATTTCTAAGTTAGTAGCTGCTAAAGTAATAATATTATCTTTTGCTTTAATTAAAATATTATTTAAAATAGGCATACTAAGATTTTTTTCGGCAATATGGCTAACAATGGTTAATCCTTGATGTAAATTTTTTTGAAGAATAGTTAATTGCATAATAATTATTTTAATATAGATTATATTATTAATAATAGCTGGAAAAAAGTTGATAAGTCTTTTTTACGTATAATATTAGTTAAAAATATTAGTATTTGAATTGTGGATAAAGAGAGAAATTATTGTTAATAACAAGTATATAAATTAATTAAAAATTTTTAGTCAGTGGATAAATAAAAGTTATAAACTATTTAATCACAATTAATACACCGAAGTAATTGATTGAGATATTTGTTCAATATCTTGTCTAATTTTAGAATTATTTTGAATATCTCGCTCAATTTTCGCACAAGCATGCATCGCAGTAGTATGGTCTCGTCCACCTAATTCTTGACCAATAAAAGGGAAAGAAGCATCCATTCTGGTTCTTAATAAATACATAGCTATTTGTCTGGGGATAACCAATTCTTTTTTACGGCTACTGCCGGTAAGTTCAGATAAATTTAGGTTATAAAAATTAGCCACCGCTTCTAATATTTTTTGGGGAGTAGATAGATTATTAGCTTGAATGGAAATAAAAAAATCTTTTAGTACTTGCTTGGCGATAGATAAATCTGGTTCACAATTATGGAATTGGCAGAAACCAATAATTCTATTAAGTGCTCCCTCTAGTTCACGAATATTATTACTAATATTCGTGGCAATGTATTGAATAATTGATTGGTCTAAGGGAAAGTTTTTCTGTTGGCATTTAGAATTTAAGATAGCCATTCTGGTTTCTAAATCAGGTTGCCCAATATCAGCAACCATACCCCATTCAAAACGCGTAATAAGACGAGCCTCTACAGCTTTCATATTTCTCGGTGAACGGTCAGAAGTAATAACTATTTGTTTATTGGCTCGGTGGAGCTGATCAAAAGTATAAAAAAATTCTTGTTGGGTACCATCTTTGCCAGCCATAAATTGTATGTCGTCAACTAGTAATAAGTCTACATTTCTGTAGACACTCTTAAAAGTATTACCCTGTCCATGATAGACGGCATCAACATAATCATTAGTAAATTTTTCTGAGGTAACATATAGGACTTTTTTACCAGATTTGAGTACTTCATGACCAATAGCTTGGAGAAGGTGAGTTTTACCTAAACCGACGCCACCATAGATAAAAAGAGGGTTATATGTTTCTCCGGGTTGGCGGATAGCTGCCCATGAAGCGGCATGAGCTAATTCATTATGTTTACCTACGATAAAGGTTTCAAAAGTATATTTAGGATTAAGACCAGCTGCCAGGCAAAGTGATTCATCTTTTGAGGGGTTAGTTTTATAGGCCTTATTCTCTTTTTCTTCAGGAGGGTCAGGAGCAAGAAAATTGCTTTTAGCTTCCTTGGGCTTAGTTTTGATAATATATTTTATCCCTTTAAGCTTATTACCGGTAACTTTATAAAAAGTTTTAGTAATATCTTTGGAAAATTTATTTTCAAACCAAGCCTGAGTGAAGGCATTAGGAACACCAATAGTTAAAATGTCATCTTGATAATCAAAAATAAAAGAATTCTTAAACCAGGTGGTAAAACTGGCTTTAGACATGTTCAGTTCAGCTTCACTAAGGATAGCTTGCCAAATTTGTTCTAGGGAGGAGTGATCCATAGATGGGGGCTTATTTTGATTTTATTATAACAGGCTTATTTTTTTCGGCAACCCATTAAAAAGTTGATAACTTTGTTGATAAAATGTGGATAATAAAATCATTATAAGTATTGACCAAGGTTTAATAAACTGATATGCTCTTGCTAGACTATATCACTAAAGGAGTCTTTTTAACTTTTGATAATATGCCGAAACGAACTTATCAACCTAATAATTTACGAGCTAAGAAGAAGCATGGTTTTTTAGAAAGAATGATGACTAAAAGTGGTCGTAGTGTTTTACGTCGCCGCCGTAATAAGGGGCGCCAGAGATTAACCAAATAGTTCTTGGTTAATCTTGTTCTATGCTTAAAAAACAAAATCGTTTAACCAAGAAGAAAGATTTTGACCGTCTTTTTAGATCAGCCGAGGCTAAATATTATGGTAAATTGTTGGGTGTTAGAATAGTGGCTAATGGATTAGATTATAATCGCTTTGGCTTTGTCGTTAGTCGTCGTTACTGTCATTTAGCCGTAGAACGTAATTTAATTAGGCGTCGTTTAGCAACCATAGTAGAAGAAAATTTATCCAAGATGGTTGGAGGCCACGATATTGTGATTGTTGTTATTGCTCCCTGGCCCCTTTTAAAGTTTATTGACTTAAGACAAGAGTTAATTAATGCTTGGAAAAAACTAAAATTAATAGTATGATAAGGGTTATTAAGTTCTTAGAGCAAATTGTAATCAATTTAATAATTGCTATTATTTCAGGGTATCAAAAAACCTTGTCACCAGATCATGGTTGGTTTAAAAAGTATTTTCCTTATGGCTGTTGTCGTTTTCGGCCAACCTGTTCAGAATATGCCCAGGCGGCCCTAAAAAAATACGGCTTAATCAAGGGAAGTCTAATATCTATTAATCGCATCTTACATTGTCATCCCTGGTCCTCGGGTGGTTGGGATCCAGTTCGCTAATTTTTATGAAGCATTTATTTACTATTCTTTTTTATCAGCCAGTACTCAATCTTCTGGTTTGGTTTTATAATATTTTGCCTGGTCATGACATGGGAGTAGTTATTATTGCTCTAACAATCCTGGTTAAGTTAATTTTGTGGCCACTTTCTCAGAAGTCGTTAAAGTCGCAACAGGCCATTAATCGTCTTCAGCCAAAAATTAAAGAAATTCAAAATAAATATAAAAATGACAAGGAAAAACAGGGTCAGGCCCTAATGGATCTTTATCGTCAAGAAAAGGTTAACCCCGCCTCTTCTTGTTTGCCCCTTTTAATTCAGTTGCCACTATTATGGGCGGTGTTTATGGTTTTTCGTGATGGTCTTTCTAACCAGTCGCTATCATTGGTCTATCCATTTATTAGTAGACCAGAATTGTTAAAAACTACATTTTTTGGTATAATAGATTTAGCTAAACCAAATGAAATTTTGGCAGTAGCTACAGGATTAGTTCAATTTTTTCAGAGTAAAATTTCGGCTCATTATACTATGCCTGCTAATACTGGTAATGGCCGGGCAGATAATCTTACGGCAATGATGAGCAAGCAGATGATATTTATGATGCCCATTATGACAGTTATAATCTGTTGGACTCTACCGAGTGGTTTAGCAATGTATTGGTTGTTTTCTAGTCTCTTTACAATTTTTCAGCAGCTTTATTGGTTTAAAAAGACTCCTAAGTCAAATTAAATATTTCTATGATCAATTATAAAAATATACTGAAGCAAACTTGGCAGATAACCATTAAAAATCGATGGTTATGGGTAATGGGTTTATTTGCTGCTTTGCTTAGTAATGTCAATCAATATACCAGTTTATTAAATGCTTTTGATGGAAGTGGCTGGTCTAGATTTTTGAACTCTCTTTCTGTTTATTGGAATTATGGTTTATCTTTGATTAATATTTCCTCTCATAATCCTTTACTTTTATTACTGTGTTTATTAGCTTTAGTATTAATTATTGGTTTATTGTTTCTTGCTGTTAATAGTCAGATTGTATTAGTCCAGAAAATACAGCATAGTATAAAATCTGAAGGGAAGAAGTCCCTACCTCTTCCCCGGGTAAGTTTTTGGCAACAGATCAAAAATAATTGGCCAATTTTTTGGCCGACAGTAGGTATTATTGTTACTGTTAAATTAATTCTATTATTTGGATTATTGATAATAAGTTTAGGCATGACAGGAGCTTATTTAATTAGACAGCCAATTATCAGCGTTTTTGTTTATATTGTATTAGTTTTACTATTCCTGGTTTTAATTTGGTTAATAGGTACCTGGGGCTTTTATTGGCTTCTACTCTTTTTGTCTGACAAGAAAAGTGATTGGTTGGCTTCAGCCAAGGAGGCTTGGCATATACTCTGTGAAAATTTATTGGCCAGCTTAGGGATTTTTATTATTGTAGTTTTAATCAATTTAGTAGTTTATTTGTTGTGGATTTTTATTATGGGTCTATTAGCTATACCTTATTCACTTTTGTCTTTACTCTTAATAAGATACCTATCATTTAGCGAAGTGCCACTTATTATTATTGCCCAGATTTTATTAATAGCCGGTTTAATGTTTGTTGTGGGCATAGTGACTGTGTTTGAATATAGTTTATGGCTTAGTTTTATAGACAAATTGCCCAATAAAAGTAACAAAAATATTATCAGAAGAGTTAGTCACGCTTTTCATCGCCAGTAAGTATAATTAAAATTTATATCTATAAAAACCCACTAAAATGTGGGTTTTTATAGATATAAACGTTGACTTCTAAGGAAAAATATTATAAAGTAAGGACAAAATAAATTTTTCCTAAAGGATTATAATCATTTTTATGAATATTACAGAATTAGCACGTCGCCTTAGGGTTTCACCTCAAGAGTTAAGAGATACGTTGCCTAAGATTGGTTTTGATATTGGTCAAAAGGCTATTAAGATAGATCAATATTTGGCTCAACGTATTATTAGGGAATGGCCACGACTGACTCGTGACTTAAAAAATCGTGAGGAGCGAGAGCGACAACAAGAAGAAGCAGTAGCCACAGCTCGAGCTGAAAGGCGAGTAGTTAAAATAGGTCCAGTCATCACCGTTAAAGACCTGGCCAATGTTTTTGGTTTGCCAGTAAATCGTATTTTGACTGAATTAATGCAGAATGGAATATTTGCCTCACTTAACGAGAAGATAGATTTTGATACAGCAACTATTATTGGTAGTGAATTAGGAATAGGAGTAGTGGCTTCTGAAGAAGAAGCGATGGATAATGATATTAATGAATTAAAAGAAGCAGAAAATATATCTGGTTCTAATAATTTAATAGTTAGGCCACCAATTGTTGTGGTAATGGGTCATGTTGATCATGGGAAGACTCAATTATTAGATGCTATTCGTCATACTGATGTAGTAGCAACTGAGGCTGGAGGTATTACTCAACATATTGGAGCGTATCAGATTAGTCGTAAAGATAAGGAGGTTACTTTTGTAGATACTCCAGGCCATGAAGCTTTTACCGCTATGCGTAAACGAGGAGCTAAAGTGGCTGATTTAGCTATTTTAGTAATAGCAGCTGATGATGGAATTAAGCCGCAGACTATTGAAGCTTATCGAATTATTAAAGAGGCTAAGATTCCTTTTGTAGTCGCTATAAACAAAATTGATAAACCAGAGGCTAATGTTGACAGAGTGAAGCAGGAGCTAGCTAATGAACTTGGCCTTGTACCCGAGGAGTGGGGTGGTAAGGCAATTATTTGTTCAGTTTCAGCTAGATATGGCCAGGGAATAGATGAGCTTTTGGATACTATTTTATTGTTAGCTGATTTGAACGCCGAGGCTCGATTAGCTGATCCTCTAGCTAAGGCAGTGGGGACTATTATTGAGTCTCATATAGATAAAGGGGAGGGGCCAGTAGCTACCGTTTTAGTCCATAATGGGACTTTAAAGATTGGCGATAATCTGATGTGCAATCAACAATATTATGGTAAGGTACGTGCTTTAAAAGATTATCGTGGTCAGTTAATCCAAGAAGCTGGTCCATCTACTCCAGTAAAGGTTATTGGCCTTAGGGCAACACCAGAAATTGGTGATATAGTAAGGGTAGAATCTGTAGAACATAGAAATAAAACCAAAATAATTGCCAAACAAGAAAATCAAGCCATCATTACTAAAGTGCAGGATGATAATTCTTTTAAAGGGACCCCAATTAATTTAGTGATAAAAACTGATGTTTATGGTAGTGGCGAGGCCATTGAGGAGTCTCTTTTAAAGTTAAATAATGAAGAGGTAGCCGTTCGAATTATTTATCGTGGGCTAGGAAATATTACCGAAGGAGATGTTGTCAGGGCTGCAGCTAATCAGGCTAAGGTTATTGGTTTTAATGTTGGAGTAAATGCCCAAGTTGAAGATTTAGCTAGAGACAAGGGGGTACTTATTGAAAGATATCAAATTATTTATGATTTGATAGATAAGGTTAGACAAGATATGCAGGCCCTAATGAAGCCAGAGATTAAACGAATAAATTTAGGGCAGGTTAAAGTGTTGGCAATTTTTAAACAAGAAGGAATGACTCAAATAGTAGGAGGCAAAGTCATAGAGGGCACTATTCGGGCCGATAGTCTATTGGAAGTTGTCCGGGGTGGGGAGGTTATTGGTCAAGGTAAATTAGTCCATTTGCAAGCCGGGCGGCAAGAGGTTAAAGAGGTTGTTACTGACCAAGAATGTGGTCTTCAGATAGAAAGCTTGGAAGTGCTTAAAGTAGGAGATATTTTACGGATTTATCGTGAAGATGAGGTTTTTAAAAAGATGTAATTTATGATTCATAATTTTAAACGCGCCAATAAAACCCTGCAACGAGAGATAGCCGATTTAGTTAATAAATTAATAGAATTTCCCGGAGGTTTATTATCTATTACTTATACCAGTTTAAATGCTGATTGTTTAGAAATGAAAGTTGGAGTATCTGTACTTCCAATTAATTTGCGTGGTACAGCCTTAAGGAAATTAAGAAAGAAGTCGGCAGAAATTGCTAAATTTTTAGCTAAAAAATATCAATTGCCACGAATACCTAGAATTATTTGGTTAATTGATGATTCGGCTGAAGAGGCGGACCATCTTAATTATTTAATCAATAAATTATCAAGCTGATTTTATATGGATAAAGTGGAAGCTCTTAAGGCCTGGTCGTTAATGCGTGAAGCCAAAAATTGGCTTATAGCTACTCATTTTAATCCAGACGGTGATGCCCTGGGGTCAGTTAATACATTTTTAGAGCTAGCTGCCGCTATGAATAAGCCAGTAATGGCTTATTGTGCTAGTGCTCCTGATGACAAGTTTGGGTTTTTATCCAGAATTAACCAGTTAGCAAACAAGATAACTAAAGAGCAATTTGATGAATTCGACCTCATTATTACAGTAGATTGTGCCACAGCTAGCCGTAGTAAATTAAAAGAGTGGTTATTTAGTCGCTCTGCTAATCAAATAGTTATTGAATTTGACCACCACGAGCGACAAGAAGATTATGCCGATATAAGTTTTAAGGAAAGTGGGGCGGCTGCTACAGTAGAGATAATTTATAATTTTCTGTTAGCTAATGACTGGCCTATTAATGCGGAAATGGCCAAATCAATTCTGACTGGCCTATTAACCGACACTGGTAATTTTTTATATTCTAATACTAACGATAAAATTGCTAAAATAGCGGCTAAAATGATGTTAATAGGGGCAAGGTTGCCTAAAATTGTAAGGCAGACTGTAACTAATAAAAATTTAGCAGTTATGCATTTATGGGGTTTAGTTTTAAGTCGTCTTAAAATTAATTATGAATATTTAGTAGCCATAGCTACAGTAAAACAAAAAGAACTATCTGAGTTTGGTTTAGGCGTTGATGATCTTACTGGTCTTACTGGTCTTATGAGTGGTCTCCAAGGAGTTAATGGTAGTTTATTATTAATAGAAACTGAGAATGGTCAAATTAAAGGAAGTTTGAGGTCTCATTTAACTAATATTGATATGTCCGAGCTGGCAAATTTTCTAGGAGGCGGTGGGCATCGTCAGGCTGCTGGTTTTTGCGTTAATGGTTCACTGGTGGAGGGAGGGGGACAAGTAATAGTATCATAGCTAATCTTTATTTATTGTGTTATACTTTTTATAAGTTAATTAATTTAAGCTATAAAAATATGGACAACATTATTAAAATTGTTAACAAAAAAATTAGGCAGATAGTTATTAGTTTAACTGTGGTTGGCATTCTGCTATTGATTCTTAGTTTTTTAACAGTTTGGACTACCTTTATGGCCAAATTAGTTATGGGGATGGTAATTCTGCTATTGGCTTATGCCTTTTTATCCACAGCTTATAGATTGTGGAAAATTCAGCAAGACATCAAAGATGTGTGGCAGATTAAAGATACAAAGATTAAATAATTAGCTTATGCCCAAAAGTAAGAAGTTCCCACGATGGATTTGGTTAGTAATTGCAATAATTATTATTGGTGGAATATTAATTTGGGTTATGAAAAATAGATCAGTACCCAATATGGATGAGTTAGGGCGAGATAATTTATATCATTATAGAAATGAGGAGCTGGGATTTAGTTTGGATCTACCGCCAGAATTTATATATTATCAAGTAGAAAGATTTAATGCGGCTGATTATACTGAAATTAGATTTTTTGTACCAACTAGTGATCCAAACTATGTTTACGAGGTTGTTCCTAGTTATGCCAAGCCAATAGTTATTAGAGTTTATTCTGAAGCTGCTTGGAATCAATTAGAAGATGATGATGAGGGGAAACAGGCTTTTGAAAAAAAGATGACTAAAAATGGTCGGGTGTATGTAATCCAATTTTGGGACCACCAGCCAAGTGATTGGCAAGATAAATGGAGCGATGATATGAAGTCGGCCATAAGTGAATCTTTAAGATAGCTATTAATATACCCGCTTTAAAGCGGGTATATTTTATTGCTTAAAATAAGAGAAATCAATTATAATATTAATATGCCGAGTGCGGATAAAAAATTAGTAGTTGTTGATGGGAATGCCGTTACCTATAGGTCATTTTATGCTATTCAGTCGGGGCTTTCTTCTAATAATCAGCCGACTAATGCTGTCTATGGTTTTTTTAGCGTTTTATTTAAGGTTATTAATGAGTTATCGCCAGATTATTTAGTGGTAGCTTTTGATAGACCTGAGCCAACTTTTCGTCATGAGTTATCTGTTGATTATAAAGCTAAAAGAATCAAGCAGCCCGAGGAGTTATATAGTCAGATTCCAATAATTAAAGAGCTGCTTACGGCCATCAATGTTCCTATTATTGAATTAGCTGGTTATGAGGCTGATGATATTATTGGAACAATTGTGAGTCATACGCCTAAAAGTATTCATAATTATATTGTCACTGGTGATAAAGATGCCTTTCAACTAGTTAACGATCATGTTAGTGTTTATTGGTTACAGCGAGGTTTGCAAAAGACGGTCATTTTAGACAGGGAAGGAGTAAAAAGAATTTTGGGCCTTGAGCCAGAACAGGTAGTAGATTATAAATCTTTACGTGGAGATGCTAGTGATAATATTATGGGAGTACCTGGTATTGGTGACAAGACAGCGGTTAGCCTTCTACAGTCATTTGGTAGCCTAGATAATATTCAAACCGCTGTAGCTGCTGGCGACAACATTAAGATAAAACCACGTTGGCGTCAACTTATTCTGGCTAATCAAGAAAGCCTAGACTTAAGCCAAAAGTTGGCCAGTATTAATTCTAATGTACCAATTAAATTTTCATTGAAAGAAGCTAAATTTACTGGTTTTGATTTTATTTTAGCTCGTCAAGCCTTTTTAAAATGGCAACTTAACAGTCTTATTCCTAGACTAGAAAAATTATCCCACTATTCTAAAAGTAGGCCGGCAGTTTTCGCAATTAGTCAATCAAGGATAATAGAAATTAATAATGTCAATGAATCAACCAACCTAGCTCATTCTTGGACCGGAAAAACCTTAGCTCTTCGTCCAGCATTTGATGGCAAGCGGATAACTAGTTTAATGCTGGCCGGTCAGAATGAGATTTATCAGTTAGTTATAGGTAAAGAAATTCAAGGTGAGCTATTTACCCCTTCCACATCTAGGAATCCAATTTTAGAACCATGGAGAACAATTTTAGAGGATAAAAATACTAAAAAAATTATCTTTCAAGCCAAAGAAGTTATTAAATTTTTATTAACTCAGGAAATTGTTTTAGAAGGCCTAAGCGGTGATCCCCTACTAGCTAATTATCTTTTACATCCCGGAGAGCGACAGATTAGCCTTATGGATATTGGTCGGCAGGTCGGTTTTGAGTGGGGAGAAAAAAGCGGTAGCCCCAAAGATGCTGCTTTTGGGGTTTTACAAATTATGGATATCCATGAGGCCTTGATAAAAGAATTAACTGATACTTACTTATTAAAAGTATATAATGAAATTGAGATTCCGCTTATTACTGTTTTAGCTAAAATGGAGCTAGCTGGTATTAAAATTAATCAAGAGGTGTTAACCAATCTAGCTCAAAAATGGCAAGACAGCTTAAATCGTTTATCTCAAGAAATTTATAATCAGGCTGGTGAAGAGTTTAATATTAATTCTCCTAAGCAACTTCAGGATATTTTATTTAAGAAGTTGGCACTTAATTCAAAGGGGCTAGATAAAACAAAAAATGGTCCCTCTACTGATGCCGATAATTTACAAAAGATTAAAGACCAGCACCCCATAGTTTCTTTACTTTTAGAGTATCGAGAAATTAGTAAGTTATTAAATACTTATGCTTTGGCTTTGCCTAAGCTTATTAGTACTAAAGATGGACGACTAAGGGCTAATTTTCATCAAGCCATAACTGCTACTGGCCGTCTATCTTCGAGTGATCCTAATCTGCAGAATATTCCTATCCGTACTGAGATGGGAAGAAAATTACGTCAAGCTTTTGTGCCCGAGCAAGGCTATAAACTAATTAGTTTTGATTATTCTCAAATAGAGTTAAGAATAATAGCTAGCTTAGCCCACGAAGATAGCATGATTGCTAACTTCTTGGCGGGTCATGACATCCATGCCGTGACAGCGGCTAAAATTAATGGGATTCCATTAGAAGATGTTACCGAAAAACAACGTCGAGCCGCTAAAGCTGTTAATTTTGGTATTTTATATGGTCAAGGACCACATGGGCTGTCTAGAGCCACTGGTCTTAGTTATGGAGCAGCTAAAGATTTTATTGAACAATATTTTACTATTTATCCTCAGATTCATAAGTATATTAATGAATTATTAATAAAAGCACGTCAGGATGGATTTGTTACTACCTTTTGGGGCCGTCGGCGATATTTGCCAGACCTATTAAGTCCTAATCCAACCCTAAGGCGAGCTGCTGAGAGAATGGCTATTAATTTTCCAGTTCAAGGTACTGCTGCTGATATTATGAAAGCAGCCATGATTAATGTAGATCATTGGCTAGAAGATAATTTCGCCTGGGTTCAGGCTAGAATAGTATTGCAAATTCACGATGAAATTTTAATTGAAGCCTCTGAGGAGTTAGTAGATAAAATTACTGCTGCTGTGCCACCCTTAATGACAGAAATAATTGCCTTACCGGTACCATTAGTAGTTAGTACTAAGGTAGGTAATAGTTGGGCTGAATTATAAGTATGATTAATTTGAAGGATTATTCCAATAAAAAAATAGCAGTTTTAGGGCTAGGAACAGAAAATGAAGCACTCATCCTATGGTTAGCTAGGCAGAGCTTACCATTAGACTTATCTATTTATGACCGGCGTGAAGCAACTTTATTAGGAGATAAATCAGAAAAAATTAATCATTTAGCTAGTAATTTATCCATAAAGTGGCAATTAGGCCGTAAATCATATAGGTCATTGAATGATTATGATGAACTTTGGCGTTCACCGGGCTGGCCCATTTTTTGTCCCCAGGTTCAAGAAGCTATACGGCATGGTTCTTATTTAAACAGTCCAATGAATTTATTTTTTGAGTTTTGTCCTACTAAGAACATCATTGGAGTTACCGGTAGCAAGGGGAAGGGGACAACTGCTAGCTTAATTTATGACATTTTAAAGTTAGCTGGTTGGCCAGTCTTTTTAGGGGGTAATATTGGTGTACCGCCATTTGCCTTTTTTGATCAACTAAATAAGGATTCATGGGTGGTTTTGGAGTTGTCTAGTTTTCAGCTAGAGGATTTAAGATTTAGTCCCCATATTGCTGTTATTACCAATCTTTATAAAGAACATTTAGCGCCCGCTGATCCAGTTAATCCTAATTATCATAAGAGTTTTGATGATTATTGGCTAGCGAAAGAACATATTTTTTTACATCAAACTTCTAGCGATTGGTTAGTCATTAATAAAAAATTATCTAATTTATTAGACAAGAAGCTTTGTCCAGGGAAAATTAAGTGGTTTGGACGACTGACTTGGCCTAGTAAATTGATAGGGGAACATAATCAAGAAAATGTTGCTGCTGCTTGGGCAGCGACAAAAATAGTTAATGTGCCATTAAAAATTGCTAAGGAGGCGGTAGCTAATTTCAAGGGACTAGAACATCGTTTGGAGTTTGTGGGGGAGAAAAATGGAGTTCGTTATTATGATGATAGCTTTGCTACTAATCCAGATTCTACCATAATAGCTATTAAATCTTTTAGAGAGCCAATTATTTTGTTAGCTGGTGGAGCTGACAAGGGCAATGATTTTACTTCTTTAGCTAAGGTGATTATTAGCCAGCAAGTTAAAGTGGTCATTTTATTTGAGGGAGAGGCTTCACCTCGTTTTAAGGATAGTTTGTTGTCAGCTGGTTATCCGCCACAGCAAATATTGTCAGCCAGTAGTATGACTGAGGCCATGAATTTAGCTAAAAAATATGCACAAGCAGGCGATATTGTATTATTATCGCCTGCTTGTGCTAGTTTTGGCTTATTTAAGAATTATAAAGAAAGAGGTAATTTATTTAAGCAAGCGGTTTAGGCCCAACCATTGCTTCAAATGCATCTTTCTCAATCGTTTCTTTGGTGATGAGTTCATGACTGATGGTCTCTAATTCTTGACGATGGTTATTAATTATCTCTTCAGCCATTGTGCGGGCTTGATGGATAAAATTATTAATTTCTTGGTCAATTTGTTCGGCTACTTTTTCACTATAATCGCGTTGCTCGTGAATTTCCCGACCCAGAAAAATCATTTCTTCTTTTTCGCCAAAAGTTCGTGGGCCTAATTTTTCACTCATACCAAAGTCAGTAACTAATCTTCTGGCTAGGCCAGTAGCTTGTCTGAGGTCAGAGGTTGCACCGGTAGTTACTTCGCCATAAACAATTTTTTCACTCAAATAGCCCCCCAAAAGCACAGCTATTTCTTCAATGAATTCTTGCTTACTTTGGAGATGCTTATCGCGTTCTGGCATTTTTAAAGTATAGCCACCAGCTTGTCCCCGGGCGACTATTGATATTTTTTGTACCGGGTCAGTATGTGGCAAAAAATGAGCTACCAGGGCATGGCCTGCTTCATGGTAAGCGGTGATTTCTTTTTCTTTATCACTTAAGAGACGGCTTTTTCTTTCTGGACCCAGCATAACCTTTTCAATACTTACTAATAAATCTTCATTATCAATAACTTTTTTATTCTTTTTAGCGGCTAAGATAGCTGCTTCATTGAGCACATTAGCTAAGTCAGCCCCACTAAAACCAGGAGTGCGTTGAGCTACTAAGTGGAGGTCAGCATCTTGGGCTAGTGGTTTATTAGTGGCATGTATCTTGAGGATTTCATAGCGATCTTTAATATCTGGTTCATCTAGAATAACTTGGCGGTCAAATCGCCCGGGTCTTAAAAGGGCCGGATCTAGGACATCGGGTCGATTAGTGGCAGCCATAACAATCACATTGGTATCAGCTTCAAAGCCATCCATTTCTACTAGAATTTGATTTAGGGTTTGCTCACGTTCATCATGAGACCCCCCAAGACCGGCGCCGCGTCTACGACCAACAGCGTCAATCTCGTCAATAAAAACAATGCAGGGAGCACTCTTTTTAGCCTTTTTAAATAGATCCCTAACTCGTGAGGCCCCAACTCCAACAAACATTTCGACAAATTCTGATCCAGATAAACTAAAAAATGGGACATTAGCTTCACCGGCCACAGCCCGAGCCAGTAAGGTTTTACCAGTTCCCGGTGAACCAAGCAGTAAAATACCTTTAGGAATTTTAGCTCCTAGGTCAGTAAATTTTTTAGGTTGCTTTAAAAATTGTACCACCTCTCGTAATTCTTCTTTGGCCTCTTTTACTCCGCCTACATCTTTAAATGTAATTTTATTTTTGTGGCGGTCTATTTCTTTGGCAGTAGTTTGGCCAAAACTTAAAGCTCGGTTGTTAACCCCTTGCGCTGAGCGCATAATAAAATAAAATAAACCTGCAAAAACTAGAATAGGAATAAGAAGAGGTAGGACAGTGGTAAGGAAAATGGTAGCAGTAGAGTCATTTTTTACCCTTATATTAACTGCCGTTATTTTTTCTGGACTTACCCCGTAGTTATGTAATAATTGGCTTAAACTCTCTCCTGGTTCTTTATCAGCAGTTTGCTCTCGGTTATCTTTCAAAACAATAGATAAATTATCACCCTTAACAGTAATGCTAGCAATTTCTTCATTATTAATTTCTTGCACTAGTCTTTCTAGACCAATTTTTTCTACGGGCGTACTTTTACTAGAATATAAACTAAATAGATAACTAATTGTCAGAAAAATAATTAAGACTAGAAAAAAATTTTTAAATAAATTTTTCATAATTTAAAATTGTAATGATTATTTCAGTATAGTCTAATAACTACAGATTGACAATTTATCTATTAGTCTTTTGCTTTTTTAATAGATTTTTTACCTGTCTTTTTAGAAATAGCGTCTTGTGTTTTGTTATTTTTTGTCTCTTTATCTATTGGTGATTGCTTGTCTTGCTGACTCTTGTCTTTCTTGGACTGGTCATTTACTTTTTTAGGTTCCTCCTCATTGTCTTCGGGCGGATTATTAGAGGATGATGCCCTAGAGACTTTTTTATTTATACTAGCTAGCCCAAGGCGATGATTATCTGGCTCTAGAGAAATAATTATAAATTCAGCTTTAGAATTTGGTGTATAGGCTTCAGTTATTTTTTGTCCAGGTTTAAGGGCTAATTGACTAACATGAGCTAATCCATGTATATCTTTGTCTAGTTCAACAAAAAGGCCGAAGGGGTTGACTTTTAAGACCGTCCCCGTAACCTTTTGTCCGACCTTGTATTTTTTAGCAACATCTCTCCATGGGTCATGGACTAATTTTTTGGCAGATAAGAAGATTTTTGAGCCGTCAATAGAGATAATCTCAGCTCTAATTTTGTCTCCTATTTTGTATAGTTCATTAATATCATCAATTCTTTGCCAAGCCAGTTCACTAATATGGATTAAACCCTCTAAATCGTTATCAAAATTAATAAATAGGCCGAAGCCAGTAATAGCAGTAATAACCCCTTCTACTATACTACCAACTTTATAGCGAGAAATAACATCTTTTTGTTTATCTTGCCAGGCATCTTTTTCGCTAACAATAAATTTTTTTTCATTTTCATCTAGGGCTATGATTTTTACTTCTAATTCAGAACCAACCAGAGTTTTTAGTTTTTCTAGAATCTTAGTTTTATCGCCTCCACTTACTCGAGGATAATTATTTGGCGCTAATTGAGATACTGGTAGAAATCCAGTGAGTTGAGAGAGAGCAACTATTAATCCACCTCGATTGGCATCTAAAACTTTAACTTTAATATTAGTTTTATCGGCATAATTTTTTTGGAGAAGCGCCCAGCTTTTTTGCTCATCAATATGACGAAAAGATAGCTCTAGCTCACCATTTTCATTATCTATATCAATTAATGTAGCCTCAATTTCTGTATTAATTGGCAGTTTGGTATAGTCATTAGTACTAAAGTAGAGTTCACGTCCTCGAATGACACCGGTCATCACACCATTGATATCTACCTTGACTTCAGATTTAGAGGTAGAAATAACTCGTCCAGAAACCGTATCACCGACTTTAGGGATGGGTATTGGGTCTTTTTCTAATAATTTACTAAATTCTTTCTCATTGTCCTTTGTTTGGTTCATAAAAAATAACTAGGCTAACACCTAGTAGGAGATTAACCTCTAGCAAAATTGTCAATTTTTGCTGAAGTCTTTTGGTTCACCTTGCCAAAAGTTTTTAAATAGGTGTAAGATAAAAACATCTTAAAAGATTTTTTTAAAAAAGGCAAGTAGATAGGTAAATAGTGATGTTGATGGTTTTGCTATAATGCTGTTAATGGAATTAGGTGTTCTTTAAAAATTAAACTAAAAATAAAGGAGGTGTTCCATGAAAAGGAACCGCATCTTTTTAATGGCCATTTTTTTAATGGCTATCACGTCTCTGCCAGCTCAAGCTGGGCCCCAGCAATTATGGTCGATTACCCTAGATCTTTTTCTGACCGAGCCTGAGGTTACCAATAATCTAGTGGTGATAGGTGATAACCTATATCTATTAGCAGAGACATTGGGCAATGTCCCATATCTTTTAAAGTTGGTCCAGGTTAATAAGACGACAGGAGAAGTCGGCTGGATAAGAAATCTGCCCTCGCAGGGGCTGGAGGTGGTCAATAATCAGTTAGCGGTGAGCCCCGATAATAATCTTGTGTTGGCTCATGCTGGCATTGTTCACAAAATATGTCCGGAAAACGGGCAGGACATATGGACTCATGATTTTACTAATGATTCACCGGCTCTTGTTTGCCGATTGTGTGCTACTGCTGATTATTTGATCTGTTTGGATTGTTTTTCTCATTTATTTCTTGTGGACTATTCCGATGGTCATACTATTGGTACCTTGTTTGTATCTCGGGGGTATTATAGTGTTGATAGCAAGGGTGGAAATACTATTTTTATGGGTCAAAGAGACGGTCTACATGGTTATGACCCAAATAAGAGCGTTATAAGTAAAATAGTGGTGGATACCACTGCTACCACATGGGACAGCTATCAGACAGAGTGGCGCGTAGAGTTTCCTGAAGCGCTTCCTCGTGTATTACTAGATGGCAGCTGCAGTTCCCTATATGTTGTTGGAACTGATTATAGCCTACCCAGTGAGTTGTGTTCACTGCGCTATTTAGATGCCTCAAATGGTAATTGCCTTTGGTCAGTACTATTGCAGAGTTCTACTTTCATAAGAGGTATGATCAGCAGTGATAGTGACGCAGAGGCTGAAGGAATTTTTTTATACGGAAGACATCTAGCGAATCCACTGCTGCTTAGTTATAGTGCCTCTGGTTATCTGAACTGGATATTTAGTCCAGTATTACCAGGTGGGGCTGTAGATGGTCAATACGAAGATGCCATCTGGGATGGTGATACTTTGATACTTATTGCCCCGATAGCCGAGTGGGGGTCGAACCTACTTGCTGACTACTTGTGGTTGTCGGCTATTTCTACTGTTAATGGCGTGGAAGATGGAGCTAGTGTCCCCATTGTTAGTCAGGCTACTTGCTATCCTAATCCTTTTCGGGGTAGTACGTCCCTTAAATTTAAACAAGCAGTTGCTGGACCAGTTACTGTTGGTATTTATAATATGAAGGGACAGTTAATAAATACCCTAGTTAATGCTCAGCCATTTACTTGTGGTGAGCATGCCATTAATTGGGATGGCAAAAATAGTCGGGGACAGAAAGTAACCCCCGGCATTTATTTATATAAAATTACTGTTGACCATTTTTCCCTAACCGGGAAAATGGTTTTGGTAAAATAACTAACAACATCCGGTAGTTGAACAAACTACCGGTTTTTTAATGAAACATGTTGACATTTTTTTACGGCCATGCTAACATCCCCCATCACTTTTATACTACCCATGCTTGTTTTTTAGTTTCTGGATCTAAAAGTTTTATGGATTATTCGTGTTGTAGTCCTTATTTGTTTAGTAAAAAACGTAATAGACAAATTAGTTGTTGGTTGCTAGGGGTAGTAATCTGGGAGTTATTACTATTGCCAAGGCCAATTTTGGCTGATGCAAAACAAAGGCCCAGGGCTCAGGCCAAGTCATTGGTATTTGATTTGACTATTAATAATATAGAGCCAAGTGATTTAGCTAATGAAAGATTATCGCTTCGTTTGCCCGAAAAGGATATTATAGTAGAAGAGATTACCAAAACAGTTAGTGAGTCTAGTAGTAGTCTTTATATTATTACTGCCTATAATTCTAGTATGAGCCAGTGTGATGCTTCGCCTTGCATTACTGCTAGTGGTTTTAATGTTTGTAAACATAATATTGAAGATACGGTGGCAGCTAATTTTTTACCCTTAGGGACGAAGATCAAGATTCCAGATTTATTTGGCGAGCAAATTTTTGTGGTGCGAGACAGAATGCATCCTCGCCATCATAATCAGATTGATGTGTGGATGAAAGAATATAAAAAAGCTAAACAGTTTGGTGTTAAAGTGGCAAGAATTGAAATTATAAGTTTTTAATTTTATATCAAAACACTCCATAGGTATGGAGTGTTTTGAGTTATAAGTTTAAAATTTTTATTTCTTCATTGCCCTTTGGTGGCGTTTAGTTTTTTTTGCAAGCGAGATTTTTTTCTGCTAGCCGTATTCTTTTTAATTACCCCCTTTTTAGCAGCCTTATCTAATGTTTTAGCGGCTTGTTTGACTAAATCATGGGCTTGGGGATTTTTGGCACTAATAGCCCGGCGACTGCCCTTGACCATTTTTTTAATTTCCTGTCGAGTTGCAGCATTACGGGTAGTACGTCTCTTGCTTTTGCGCAACTCTTTTTTGGCTGATTTTAGATTAGGCATAATTGGAATTAATAAAATAAATAAAGCATTAAAGCAAATTTATCATATTAAGGATTTTTGTGCAAGATTAACGGATAAATAATTAGCCATAAGCCAACAAGAATCATGAAGCAACTTATCCATTGTGGCCAGCGCCAACCTAAAAGGTATAGAGTAGGGTCTTGTCGCCAAAATTCTATGATAAAGCGGATTAGGCCATAACCAATTAAATAAGTAGCTACAATATATTGTGCTTTGATAGTGTGACGATTTAGATAGTATAGGATGAGGG
>ERZ795052.972-NODE-972-length-41072-cov-5.977619_pt1 | contig 41072 bp, 25 predicted proteins | sample MGYA00375136_ERZ795052 | MGnify/ENA primary metagenome ERZ795052 (study PRJEB30181, sample SAMN05720156) | activated sludge metagenome | isolation source: Anaerobic digester | place: Japan | collected 2015-05-26 ... | reverse complement strand
GTGCCGCAACCGACCCCTGCTGGGCCTGAGGGGACATGGTGGAAGGTCAAAGTGGTGTGCAACTCAGAACCGCGTCCAAGCCGTCGCCGATGACTCTGTTTGGGTGCAAAGAAGCGTTTTGGTTATTGTCGCTTGGGGATGTAGATTGGACTGCAGATGCCAGCTCGATGGCGGGTGATCGCAACAACGACAGGCGCAAGACGAAGCGTCCGGACAAGACGCCAGGCGCAGGGGTCCGCTTGATGCTTCCCCGGCGCGAGTTTGTTCCCGCCTACCTCCAGACGTATGAATCCGGGCGGTTGAAGGAGAAGGTGGAAGCGGCGCGTTTGATGCTCGAGGGCTGCCGGGTTTGCCCACGAGAATGCGGTGTGAACCGGCTGGAGAATCAGAGCGGGTTCTGCGGGGTGGGGCGTTGGGCGAGGGTGGCCAGCGCCTTTGCGCACTTCGGCGAGGAGGACTGTCTGCGCGGGCGGCGGGGCTCGGGCACGATCTTCTTGAGCGGCTGCAGCCTGGGATGCGTGTTTTGCCAGAACTTCGAGATCAGCCAGCAGGGCGAGGGCCGGGAGGTGAGGACGGAGCAGTTGGCGGCGCTGATGTTGCGATTGCAGGAAGCGGGATGCCATAACATCAACCTGGTTACTCCCGGGCACGTGGTGCCGCAGATTTTGGAAGCGTTGCTCGTGGCCATTCAGGGCGGTTTGCGACTGCCGCTGGTGTATAACACCGGGGGCTATGACGGCATGGAAAGCATCCGGCTGTTGGAGGGAATCGTGGATATTTACATGCCCGACTTCAAGCTGTGGGACCCGGAGCGATGCGCCCGCTGCCTGCGGGCGCGGGACTATGCCGAAACCGCGCGGGCGGTCATCAAGGCGATGCACCAACAGGTGGGGGTGCTTCGGATGGACGAGGACGGCCTGGCCGTGCGCGGGGTGCTGGTACGGCACCTGGTCATGCCGGCGATGCTCGAGGATACTCGCGCCATTCTGAACTGGCTGGCCACGGAACTGTCACCGGACACCTTCGTGAATTTGATGGACCAGTATCATCCGGCGCACAAGGCGGCAGCGGAGCCGGCCTTCCGTGACATCAATCGGCCGTTGACCCGGGCCGAGTACCGGGGAGCGCTCGAGGCGGCCGCGGCGGCCGGCTTGTGGCGGGTGGGCGGGTGCGCGGTGGGCGGCCTTTGAGCCCGGGCGAGGTTATCAAGGACGAGGTGTCCCGATTGGCATAAGGCACAGCGGTTGCTCGTTGCCGGCGAGCCCAAGCACTTTGCTCACTTCCGCGTCGTCAAACGCGCCCACCACCACCGTTCCCAAGTCCAGGGCGACGGCCTGCAAATGGATGTTTTGAGCGGCGTGACCGGCTTCCATGTCCACATAGCGGCGGGCGCGCTGGCCGTACTTCCGCGCCGTGCGATCGAAAACCGCCGTGATGGCGAGGGTCAGCGGGGCTTGCGCCACCCATTCCTGCCCCAAGGCGGCTGAGGCCAAGGGGCGGCGCCGGTCGCCTTCGTGGACCAGCACCAGGTCGTGAGAACCGGGGCGGTAGCGGTAGATGCCGGCTGGCAGTTCGCCGGGGTTGCCGGCGACGACCAGCAATTCCAGGGGATACAGCGCTCCGGCTGAAGGCGCGGTGCGCCGGCCCTCGTTCCCGGTCAGGCCTTGCGCAGCCCAGAGAAGCTGTGACACCTGCGCAAGCGTCACGGGCCGGGATAGGAATTCCCGCACCGACCGGCGCCGGCGCAAAGCCGACTCAATCGAGGTCGGGCTGTCCAACTGCGGTTCGGGAAGTTCAATTCCAGACAGGTTTTGCATGCGGCAGTGATAGCCGAAATCGGGCGATGATGCCAGTTTTGCCAGCTATGTGCCCGAGGCGTGTTTTGGAACTGACAGACCGGCCAGGGAGGTTTCTAATTGCGCCTGTATGACATCCGCGCTATCGGACGAACCTTGGAAACAGGATCGGGCTTCAAAGGCGGCCGCCACTCCCCGCCTGACTTCCCGGGAACGGATTCTTTGCGCCTGCGCGCATCAGGAACCGGACAAACTGCCGGTGGATTTCGGCGGCGGTTTTCAGACCGGCATGCACGTGAGCATCGTGTACAAGCTGCGGCAGGCGCTGGGACTGGACCGGCCCGGGACGCCGGTCAAGGTGGTCGAGGTTTACCAGATGCTGGGCGAGATTGCGCCGGACCTGCGCGAGGCGCTGGGGATTGACACCGTCAACGTAGGCGGCACGGGCACCATGTTTGGTTTCCCCCAGAAGGACTTCAAGGAATGGGTCCTGGCCGATGGCACGCCGGTGTTGGTGCCGGGCGGCTTTAACACGCAATACGAACCCAACGGGGATTTGCTGCAGTGGCCTGAGAATGACCGCTCCGTTCCGCCCAGCGGCCGCATGCCGGCCGGCGGCCATTTCTTCGACGCGATCATCCGGCAGGAACCCCTCGTCGAGGACCGCCTCGACCCCGCGGACAACACCGAGGAGTTCCAGCCGGTGTCCGACGCCGAACTCGAGCATTACCGCCGGCTGGCGGAGCACCTCGAACGCACCACGGACAAGGCCTTGTTTTGCACCTTCGGCGGGCTGACCTTTGGGGACATCGCGCTGGTGCCGGCGACGTTTCTGAAGCGTCCGAAGGGCATTCGGGACATCGAGGAATGGTATGTCAGCACGGTGTCGCGGCCCGCCTATGTTCACGCAGTGTTTGAGCGGCAGACGGAGGTGGCGCTGCGAAACCTGGAGCGGTTGCATGCGGCGGTGGGGGATCGGATCGCGGTGATTCAAACCAACGGCACGGATTTCGGGACCCAATCAGGGCCCTTCTGCAGCGTGTCCAAGTACCGGGAGCTGTACCTGCCCTACCAGCAGCGCATCAATGGCTGGATTCACCGCCACACGAAATGGAAGACGTTCATGCACTGCTGCGGCGGCATTGCCCCGCTGCTGGACGCCATCGTCGAAGCCGAGTTTGACATTCTCAATCCGGTCCAATGTTCCGCCCGGGGGATGGAGCCGAACGCCCTCAAGCAACGGTATGGCGACCGGCTGGTGTTCTGGGGCGGCGGCGTGGACACGCAAAAGACGCTCCCGTTCGGCACGCCGGATCAAGTCCGCGACGAGGTGCGCGAGCGCATCGAGATTTTCGCCGAGGGCGGCGGCTACGTTTTCTGCACCATTCACAACATTCTGGCCAACACCCCCGTGGAGAACCTGCTGGCCCTGTTTGAAGTCGTTCGACAATATCGCTGAGTATTTGGCCATGCCTGTGTGAACCCCCATTCTCTGACCTTGAATCACCCATGATCACCGCCACTCCCGCCTCGGCCCCGCCGGAACGCACCGCTCACCTGAATACCGCCTACATTTGGTCCATCTCGCTGGTGGCCGCCCTGGGCGGGCTGCTGTTTGGGTGGGATTGGGTGGTGATCGGGGGGGCCAAACCGTTCTTCCAACGTTATTTTCAATTGACGAGCGAGAGCCAGATCGGCTGGGCCAACAGTTGTGCCCTGATCGGGTGCCTGGTCGGGGCGCTGGCGGCCGGAGCGTTGAGCGACCGTTTCGGGCGCAAGCGCCTGTTGCTGGTGGCGGCGTTCCTTTTTGCCTTGACCTCGCTGGGCAACGCGCTGGCGCACAGCTTCACCGTCTTCGTGGCGTGGCGCATGTTGGGAGGCGTGGCCATCGGGCTCGCGTCGAACCTCTCGCCCATGTACATCGCGGAAATTGCCCCGGCGGGCATCCGGGGCCGGCTGGTGGCGGTCAACCAGCTCACGATTGTCATCGGCATCCTGCTGGCCCAGTCGCTCAACTGGTTCCTGGTGAGGAACCTGCCCGAAGGGGCGACCGATGAATTCATCCGCAACTCCTGGTTCGGCCAGCAGGGCTGGCGCTGGATGTTCGGGCTGACGGCCGCGCCCGCCCTGCTGTTCCTCGTCGGCATGACCCTGGTCCCGGAAAGCCCGCGCTGGCTGGCAAAATACGGCAAAGGCGAGCGAGCCCGGGGCGTGCTCGCCAAAATCGGGGGCGACCGCTACGCCGCGGACGCGCTGGCCGACATCCGGTCCACCCTCGCCAGCGAGGAAATCCAGCGGGTCCGGTTCGCCGATTTGCTGGAGCCGGGCATGCGCAAGGTGCTGTTGCTGGGAGTCGTGCTGGCTGTGTTCCAACAGTGGTGCGGCATTAATGTTATTTTCAACTACGCCGAGGAGATTTTCCGCGCGGCCGGCTACGATATTTCAACTGTGCTCAAAAACATTGCGTGGACGGGCTCGGTCAACCTGGCCTTTACCTTTGTGGCGTTGGGGACGGTGGACCGCGGAGGGCGCCGGCCTTTGATGTTGATGGGGGCGGCCGGTCTGGCGCTGATCTATTTGGTGCTGGGGTTCTGCTACCACCGGCAGGTGACCGGCTGGCCCATGCTGTTGTTGGTCTTGTCGGCGATAGGCTGCTACGCGATGTCGTTGGCGCCGGTTACCTGGGTTATTATTTCCGAAATCTTCCCCAACCGCATTCGGGGCGCCGCCATGGCTGTGGCGGTGACTGCGCTGTGGACCGCCTGTTTCCTCCTCACCTACACATTCCCGATGCTCAATGCGACGCTCGGCTCGGCCGGGACGTTCTGGCTTTACGCCGCCATTTGCGTCGGCGGTTTTCTGTTCATCAAATTCAAGCTGCCTGAGACCAAGGGGAAAACCCTCGAACAGATCGAACGGGAATTGGTGGATTAGGATTGGCCGACAAGGTGCGTCGCAAGGGGCAGGGGAAGGGAAGACGCTGGCGGTGAGGGGACCACCTCCCGAACGGGATTTGTCCCGGTGGCATGTCATCTATTTTGTTGACTGGCGGGATGGCACGGTTTGTGCCATTTCCCAATCATGCGAACAGGCAACGTCTCCCGGATCGGCCTTAAGTGGGGCATGGCGGCTGGCATGTGGCTGGCGGCCACTGGTCTCCCCCTCTCGGCCGCGACGGACCAGACCATTTACGCGGATTCGCTCCAGAACGGGTGGATGGATTGGGGTTGGGCTACCATCAATTACAACAACACCAGCCCGGTTCATTCAGGGTCGAAGTCAATTGCCGTCACCATCACGGCCGCCTGGCAGGCCATTTACATCGCCCACGCCGACTTTAACTCGAGTCCCTACACGAATCTCACGTTCTGGATTCACGGCGGCCCGAGCGGGGGCCAGCGTCTCAAGGTGCAAGGCCATTACTCGACCAACGCGGGGCCGGACGTGGTACTGCCGCCGCTGGCGGCCAATACCTGGCAGCCGGTCACCGTGTCGCTGGCCGCGCTCGGGATTGCGAACCGGACGGATGTCAATGGCTTCTGGATTCAGGATGCCATCGGCGGTGCTCAGGCCACGTTTTACCTGGACGACATTGTTTTGGTTGCCAGCGGTGTCACGCCACCGGCGGTCACCCTGACCTCCCCCGCCGACGGCTCGAGTTACAGCGCGCCGGCCGCCATTGCCATGGCCGCGAGCGTGACGGCCAACGGCCATGCGATTACCAAGGTGCAGTTTCTCAACGGCACGACGGTCCTCGGCGAGGACGATAGCGCGCCCTACGCCTTTAACTGGACCAATGTGAGCTCCGGCATTTATACCCTCAGCGCGCGGGTGGTCTATGATGCCGGCAGCGTGGCCGAGTCGGCCCCGGTGAATGTGACCGTCACGGGCAGCGCGCCGGTGGCGATTACTGTGGACGCGCAGCGCAACCGGCGCCCGATCAGCCCGTTGATTTACGGCACCTGCTTTGCCAGCTCGAATCAACTGAAGGAATTGAACGCGCCCCTCAATCGCTGGGGAGGGAACTCGACCACCCGCTACAACTGGCAGTTGAACGCGGACAACCGGGCCAGCGACTGGTATTTCGAGAGCATCGGTTATTCGAGTTCAACTCCCGGGGCTGAAGCGGACACGTTTATCCGCAACACGAAAGGCGGCGGCGCCGAGCCGTTGATCACCATTCCGATGATCGGATGGATGGCGAAGCTGGGTCCCAACCGGAGCAAGCTGGCCAGCTACTCAATTGCGAAGTACGGTCCGCAGACGGGCAACGACTGGCAATGGATGCCCGATGCCGGCAACGGCATCAGCGTCACCAACAACACGCCCATTACTTGGAATGACCCCCATGACGCGAATTTTCCCACCAACTCGGATTTTCAGCAGGCCTGGGTGCGGCTGCTGACCAACCGGTGGGGGCTCTCCACCAACGGCGGCGTTCGTTACTACATCATGGATAACGAGCACACGCTCTGGCATGCCACCCACCGGGATGTGCATCCGATCGGAACCACCATGCAGGAGATTCGCGACCGGTTCTTCGATTACGCCGCCAAAATCAAGGCGGTGGACCCCAACGCGCTGGTTGCCGCGCCGGAGGAGTGGGGTTGGAATGGCTACCTCTACAGCGGCTTCGACCTCCAATACATGGACCGCACCAAAGACTACAACCCGGCCAATTTTCCAGACCGCTCAACCAACGGGGGGTGGGATTACATGCCGTGGTTTTTGGACCAGGCCCGGCAGCAGGCCGCCGCCACCGGCCGGCGGCTGCTGGATATCTTCACCCTGCATATCTATCCCCAGGGCAACGGGGAGTCCGGTGACGACGTCTCCACGACCGTCCAACTCCAGCGCAACCGCTCGACTCGCGCCTTGTGGGACCCGACCTATGTGGACCAGAGCTGGATCAACAAGATCATCAAACTGATTCCGCGCATGCGCGCCTGGGTGGACACTTATTACCCCGGCACGCCGATTGGCATCACCGAATACAACTGGGGGGCGGAGAATCACATCAACGGCGCCACCGCCCAGGCCGATATTCTGGGCATCTTCGGCCGGGAAGGCCTGGATCTGGCCACGCGCTGGACCACGCCCGCCAGCAGCACGCCCACCTTCAAGGCGATGAAACTTTACCGCAACTATGACGGCAACAAATCCGGCTTTGGCGACACCAGTGTTTTTGCCGGGGGGCCCAACCCGGACCAGGTGGCCGTGTTTGCGGCCCAGCGCACCGCGGACTCCGCCCTTACGTTGATGGTGATCAACAAGCAGCTCACTTCCAGCGCTGCTGCCACCGTTGTCCTGACCAATTTCCTCCCCGCCGGCACCGCGCAGGTGTGGCAGTTGACGGCGGCGAACGCCATCACGCGCCTGGCTGACTTGACTTTTACCGGGCGCACGTTCACCAACACCGTGCCGGCGCAGAGCATTACCCTGTATGTCCTGCCCGCCGGCAGCCCTCCGCCGCCCCCTCGCCTGCGGGCCGACCCGCCGACCGGCACCAACACGTTTGTGGTTTGGCTCGAGGGGGCTGCCGGACATCGCTACGTGATCTGGAGCTCGCCCGATTTGTCGGCTTGGACGCCGCTGCAGACCAACACCCTGACCAACCCGTCGCTTCCGTTGGTCCTGCCAACGACGGCCGCAAGCCGCTTCTATCGGGCCCAATGGGTTCCGTAGCCGGCCCCAGCCTTGCCAGGGCCGCGGGGACCCTCCAACCCTCCGGTCGCGCCGGGCCTTGGCGCGCCTTGTTGGCCAGCAGGCATGGGCGGGGCCACGCGGGGGCATCACAGCGCCGGTAAGGAACCCACGCGGTCCGCAGCGATTGCTTGTCATGGAGCCTTGCGACCGAATTTCCTCGCCGCCGCAAGCAGTGATGGGCTATAGGAGGAGCGGAGATTCATGATTTTTGCATGCGCGTTTTAATTGCAACGGTCACGGCGGGCGGGGGCCATGTGGCGGCGGCGGCGGCGATCGAGGAGGCCTGGCGCGAGTCGCGTCCGGAGGACGCGCTGGAACGCCTGGACCTGGGCCGGTTTTTTTCACCGCTGCACCGGAAGGTATATTCCCAGGGTTATTTGCAGGTGGCCGACCATGCGCCGGAACTGTGGGGTATGCTGTTCAAGCAAACCGACCGGCCCGAGTTGGCCCGGAAGTTGAGCCGATGGAAGCGGGCTTTTCCCAGTGCTTCGCGGTCCAAGTTCACGCGCCACCTGGCCAAGTTCGATCCGGACGTGGTGCTATGCACGCACTATCTGCCGCTGGAAGCTCTGGGCAAACTGAAAAGACGGCTGGCGGGGGATGCGCTGGGAGAAGCCGCGAAGCCTTTCGTCGCAAGCGTGGTGACCGATTTCGAGGCGCACGCGTTGTGGATGGACGATTGCGTGGACCTTTATTGCGTCGCGGCCGAGCAGACGCGCGCCCGGCTCATCGCCCGCGGTGCGGAGCCGGCCAGGGTCGTGGCCACCGGCATTCCGATTTCGCCGCGATTCTCGCTCCGCATTGACCCGGCCAGGGCCCGGAGGAAGCTGGGCCTGCGGGATGATCTGCCGGTGGTGCTGGTGTTGAGCGGCGGCTTCGGCATGGGACCTGTGGCGGAATGCGTGGCCGAGCTGGACAAGGTATCGAAGCCGTTTCAAGTGGTCGTGGTCACGGGAAAAAACCAGGAGCTTCGGCGGGAACTGGCGATGCAGGATCGAAGGCACCCGACGCACGTGCTGGGGTTTGCCACCAACATGCCGGAACTGATGGCCGTGGCGGATTTGATTTTGTCCAAACCCGGCGGCTTGACGACCTCCGAGGCTTTGGCGATGGGCAAGCCTTTGTTTATCGTCAACCCCATTCCCGGCCAGGAGGCGGCCAACAGCGATTTCCTCCTCGAGCAAGGGGCGGGAGCGAAGGTGAACCGGGTGGAGGACCTGCCGTTTCGCGTCGAGCAGCTTTTGGGCTCCAGGAAACTGACGGAAATGGGGCGGGCAGCGAAAGCGTTGGGCCGCCCGAAGGCAGCCAAGGAGATTTGCGCTCAGGTCGTTTCGCGACTGACGGCAGCGACCAAGGCATGAGACGGATTGGTTGCAGAGCGAGGGCGGCCCCCTTGAACCTGGTTGTCATTTGCCTGCTGGTTGTTGCGGCCGCTTGGGAAGTTCCCGCGGCCGCCAGCAAGGTGAAAGGCGACGAAGAAATCGTGTTTTTCCCCGGCTTGGCTTGGCGGGTCCCGGGCAGCCGGCTCTGGCAGCTTGAGATTCGCGGGTGCGTGTATGAGCCGGAATCGCGGCATTTGGCCCTCGGCTTGTTGCGGCGGGCGCTGGAGTTGAAAGGGGTGGAGATTGACGAGGCTCGGGCTCGGCTTTTGACCAGCCGCGCCCGGGGATTCATGGTGGACCATGAAGGCGGCCGTCGGGTTGTGGTCAAGATAGGCTCCCAGAGCTTTAACTTGGGCAGGTGTGCCAAGGACGGCACCTTCGAGCGCCTTGTGACCGTGCCGGACGAGGTGGTGGGAGCGGCGGGCAACGGGGAGGTTCTTGCCTTCTCCGCAGTGTTGCCCGGCGGGGATGCGCGCCGGTTCCGAGGCGAGCTGGTGCTGGTGCCCGAGTCCGGCCTGCTGGTGGTGTCGGACATAGACGACACGATCAAGGTCACCGACGTCAGGGATCGCAACGCGATGCTGCGCCGGACATTCCTCGAGCCGATGGAGCCGGTGCCCGGCATGGCGGAGTTGTATCGAAGTTGGGCGGATAAGGAACAGGCAAAATTCTGTTATCTTTCCGGCGGCCCATGGCAACTGGTGCTCCCGTTGTTGGATTTCCGCCGTAGCGCCGGTTTCCCTCCCGGCGGCTTCTATCTCCGGCGGCTGCGGTGGAACGGCGCCGCGGCGCTGGATTTTCTGGCCGCTCCCCGAGCCCACAAACAGCAGGTCCTGGAAAGTCTGTTCCAGCGGTTTCCCCGGCACCGGTTTGTTCTGGTGGGCGATTCAGGCGAACAGGACCCCGAGATTTATGCCGGGATTGCCCGGCGTTACCGCGATCGGGTCGTGGGGATCTGGATTCGGGATGTCACGGGTGAAGGGGCCGATGCAGAACGGTATCAGGCGCTCCGCGACGGTCTGAGCGACGGCCAGTTTCAGGTGTTTAAAGAGCCCGCCGGCATCGTGTTGCCCGGTGCGAGGGAATGAGGCTGTGAGCAAGCCGGACTTCATCGAGCTGCCCGGGGGGGAGATGCTTCCGATCCTGTATGAGGACCGGGCGGTGCTGGCGATTGACAAGCCGGCGGGATGGATGTTGGTGCCGTTCAACTGGCAGCGGACGAATTACAATCTGCAAGCCGCCTTGGTTTCCTCGATCGCCGCGAGGGACTTCTGGGCGCGCTCCCGTGATTTGCGGTACCTGCGTTACGTCCATCGCCTGGACGCGGAAACCACCGGGGTGCTCTTGTTTGGCAAGAGCCCGGGTAGCGTGAGAAGCCTGGGAGTCCTGTTCGAGTCGCGGCGGATGGAGAAGGTGTATCTTGCCGTGGTCGAAGGTTCTCCGGCCGCGCCGGAGTGGGTGTGTCGGCTGCCGCTGGGCTCGCACCCGGACCAGCGGGGCCGGATGCGCGTGGACGCCAGAAACGGAAAAGCAGCCGAAACACAGTTTCGCGTATTGCGGCAGGCCGGGGGCAGAACGTTGCTCGAGGCCAGGCCGTTGACGGGGCGAACGCACCAAATTCGCGTGCACCTGGCCGAGGCGCGACTGCCGATTGTGGGAGACCCGCTCTACGGCGGCCGTCAGCCGGTCGCCGGCGCCAAACCGGCGGGGCGCCGGGGGGAGCCGGAGGGCGGCCGCTTTGTCATGGGCTTGCGGGCCATCAAACTGGCCTACGTTGATCCTTTTACGCGGCGGCCGGTCGAAATCCGGGCGCCGGTGGAGGAGTTTCTCAGGGCTTATGGATTTGCCGGGGTGGAGGTTTGATGGCAGAAAGTGGGGGCGCGATGAACCAGTGTGGCATGGCCTCGAGTGAGCAAACGGTTGCCGGGACGGAGCTGATCCGGTTCGGACCCTCCGCAATTCATGGAATCGGCGGCTTTGCGCGGAAGGCGATTCCGGCCGGCACGCCGATTATTGAGTATGTGGGCGAGCGCATTGACAAGAAGGAATCCCTGCGGCGTTGCGAGGCCGGGAATCCTTTCGTGTTCAGCCTGGATGAGCAATGGGACCTGGACGGGAGCGTGGGGTGGAACCCGGCACGATTCCTGAATCACAGTTGCGAGCCCAATTGCGAGGCGGAATTGCGCAATGGCCGGATTTGGATCGTGGCGCGGCGCGATATTTCCCCGGGAGAGGAACTCACCTTCAACTACGGTTTTGACCTGGTGGATTACCGCGAACACCCCTGCCGGTGCGGCGCGCCAGGTTGCGTCGGCTACATGGTGGCGGAGGAGTTTTTTGAGATGCTGCGGCGGCAGGCCTTGGCGACCCGCATTGAATAGTTGTTGCCGCCGGGCGGCCCCGCTATGCTGGCAGCCATGTTGCCGCCAGTCTTGAAGCGATTTGCAGTCCCCATCCCCTGGCACCGCAGCGGGAACGACCGACGGCGGGTGGCACTTGCGGGAATTGGGGTGGCGGGCCGGCTGGTGGGGCGCCGGGTCGGCAGGCTTCTGGCGGCCTTGCTCGCGGTTCTGCCCGCGGCAACGGGAGGCGCGCAATCTTATCCACGCCTGGAAGCCGCCTTTGACCTGCCCGGGCTGGCCTCCGACCCGTTCGATTACGCGGCCACGGATGTCAAGGTCCGGATTCGCGAGCCTGACAGTTCGGCGGTCGTGCTGCCGGCCTTTTTCGATGGCGGAACGACCTGGCGCGTTCGCCACACTCCCAAAACTCCCGGCCTGTATGAGATTGCCGAAATCACCTTGAACGGCGTGCCCGCGGTTTTTTCCGGCCTCACCGCCAGCAACTGGGTGGTGGCCGGCCCGCCGAGCGGAGCCGGTCACATCCGGGTTGATCCGGCCAACCCACGACGTTTCGTGACGGAGAATGGCCGGCGGTATTTTCCCGTCGGGCACAACGTGGGCTGGAACGCGAGTGTGTCGAACGATTTTCCACGCATGTTTCAGCGGATGGGGGCGGCCCGCGAGAACTGGGCGCGGGTGTGGATGACGCATTTTTATGAAAGCCTCAACCTCGACTGGCCCAAGGTGGACAACACCTACGGCAAGTTGAATCTCACCGTGGCGCGCCGGTGGGATTTGATTGTCGGCGAGGCCGAGAAGGCGGGTCTGGCGCTGCAGATGGTGTTTCAGCATCACGGGCAGTATTCGACGACGGTAAACCCCAACTGGAACGAGAACCCATACAATTTGGCCAACGGGGGGTTCCTGACCAACGCCACCCAGTTTTTCACCGACGCCACCGCCAAAGCGCTGACCAAGCGCAAGCTGCGCTACGCCATCGCTCGCTGGGGGTATTCGCCGGCCATCCTCGCCTGGGAACTCTGGAACGAAGTGCAATATACCGACGCGGCCAATGCGGGCCAATGGACCGCCATCGCCGCGTGGCACGACGAAATGGCCGCCTTCATTCGCGCACACGACCCCTATGGCCACCTCATTACCACCAGCTCCGATCTCAGCCGCGATTACTGGGGCGCCATGGACTACTATCAGCATCACAACTACGCCAGCGACATGGTCACCTCCTCACGCGACGGCGCCTCCCCGCCCGCCCAGTGGCCCGTGAAACCCTGTTTTGACGGCGAATCCGGCAGTATTCGAGCGCCACCGCGGGTCTGGGTCCAGGCCCCCCTGTGGGCCAGCCTGATGTCAGCGCAATCCGGCGCGTCGTGTCCTTGGTGGTGGGACACCAACATTGACCCGGAAAACGCCTACTCCGTGTTCAAATCCGTCCGCGATTTTGTCGAGCTCTCCGGCCTGGCCGCCCAGGACGGATTGCTCAAGTCCGTGCCCCGCGTTGCGGGCGTTCCGGGCGGCGCGCTCGCTTTTGCGCCCGGTGGCGGATGGCAGCCGGTGACTCAGGACGTCTTTGTAGTGGGAGAAGGGGCGCCCGAGGGTATCGGTTCGGCCACCCGCTATCTCCACGGGGTGTGGCACCATGCGGACATGGGAATGACCAAAGGATACAAGTTCCTGGTGGATTATGCACAGCCGGGCACTTTCTCGGTTCAGGTCTTGGAGACCTCGACCTACGGCAGCTCGAACTTGCGCATTCTGGTGGATGGCTCGCTCAAGACAAACGTATCGTTCTTTGCCACGAATGGCGGACCCACCAACGTCACTTTCACCATTCCGGTGGCGGCTGGGCCGCACGCCATTGTGTTGACCAACGGCGCCCAGGATTGGGTGGTGCTTGGCGACCTCACTCTGAACCCTTACGTCCCGCTGCTGGGGGCCTACGCCGTAGGCAACACCAACTTCCAAGCCGGCTGGGTATGGCATCGCACCAACCTTTATGTGACCAACGCAACCGCCGCTCTCGCCGGCACGGTGGAAGTCAAGGGCCTGAGGGCAGGGTCCTACGCCGGGGTTTGGTGGGACAGTTTCAATGGCGGCGTGATTTCAAACTTCACCATTTCGATACCATCCAACGGCGCCGCGGCAAGTCTTCCCACGCCAGCGATCACCCGGTCCGCCGCCTTCCACCTGGGCCTGCCGGCCGCCGCGGCGCTGGGCGCCCCTGATTTGGCTCAAACCCGGGTCACCAATACCCCGACGCTGTGGACGACGCTGGCGCTGACCAACGCCGGGGGCCTGCCGTTGCATTACACGCTGGTGCTCACGGGATTGAGTGCCGTGGCCTACACCGCCATGAATTCATCCCAAGCCGGGGGGCCTCCCTACATCTGGCGCGATGTTTCGGCTTACGGCACAGAGATTCCGTCCGCTGCTTTCACCGCCTTGGCCGCCCCGAAGGATGCGCGGGATGAGGGCATCGCCGGCCCCTTTGACCTCGGGTTCGAGTTCCCGTTTTTCAGCGGCGCGCAGGCCCCGGGGCTCTACACACAGGTTTACGTGTCGCCCAACGGGTTCATTGCCTTCAGCCCCTTTGCGGGCGACCGGGCGGCGAACACCACGTTGCCAGCCGCCGCCTCGCCGACCAACCTCGTCGCCCTGTTCTGGGACGATCTGGACCTCAGCGCCGGCGGGAAGATTTGGGTGGCCAAGGACCCCTGGGCTGGCGAGTTCACCGTGCAGTATGAGGCCGTGCGGTTCAAGAGTTCGTCTCTGACAATGACGGCGCAGGTGGTGTTGCGGACCACAGGCGAAATTCTGTGCTATTACAAGGCGTTGGGGCGGACCAATAGTTGCACAGTCGGGGTGCAGGACGCCGCCGGCGCGTCAGGGCTGCAGGTCACCTACAACTCCTCGGCTTACCTGCGGAGCGGCCTGGCGGTCCGTTTGACGCCGACTCCCTGGCTGCAGTTCGCGCAGCCGGCGGGCTGGGTGCCGCCCGGGACGACGGAGTTGATCCCGCTGGGTTTTGTGCCCGGGAGTCTGCCAACGGGCGTGTATTCGGCGTCGCTCTGCTTGCGCACCAGCGACCCTCTCCGTCCCCTTTTCCACCTCCCCCTGACGCTCACCCTCTGGGACGGACAACTCACCCCCCTCCAACAGTGGCGGCAGCGCTATTTCGGCAGCCCGGAGAATGCCGGGGACGCAGCCAATGAGGCGGACGGGGATGGGGACGGTTTGCGGAACATCTTCGAATACGCCTTCAACACCAACCCCACCAATGCCAATGCGTCGCCGTTGGTTTTTGAGATGGTTGACGACCATTTCAGGATCAAGTTTCCGCGGACGCGTCCCGCGCCCGCCGGCCTGACGTATCGCGTTGAAGTGTCAGAAGACCTCGGGACCGGTCCTTGGGGCTTCGGTCCGGCTTACACGACCGAGGCGGTTTTTGACAACGGGGATGGAACCGAAACGGTGACCCACACGCTGACAGTCGGGGTCAGCGGTTCGAGTCACCGCTGGGTGCGCCTGAGGGTGGCGCTGCCGTGAGGGAGGAACGCGGCTGTGACCGGGCTTGACATTTTATGATCCACACACTCGACCTGGCAATAATCGGAGTGTATCTGCTCACCACGGTGGTCATTGGCCTGGTGATGCGGAAGCGCGCCGCCAAGGACATGGATTCCTACTTTCTGGGCGGGAAGACGCTGCCCTGGTACATGCTCGGGCTGTCGAACGCTTCGGGCATGTGGGACATCTCGGGGACCATGTGGATGGTGACGCTGGCCTACGTGTATGGCTTGAAGAGTATCTGGATTCCCTGGCTTTGGCCGGTGTTCAACCAGATCTTCCTCATGATCTATCTCTCGGGATGGCTGCGGCGCTCCAATGTGCTCACCGGCGCCGCCTGGATCCGGTTCCGGTTCGGCGACGGCGCCGGGGGTCGGCTCTCCCACATGATTGTGGTGTTGTTCGCCGTGATTGGTGTCGTGGGCTTCCTGAGTTACGGATTTATCGGCATCGGGAAGTTCATTGAGATTTTCATCCCCTGGAACGTGGTGTCGCCGTTTGTTCCGTTCGACCTTGCGCCGGCGCAGGTGCCGCATTTCTACGCGATGGTCTTCACGACGATTGCGACGTTCTACGTCGTGTTGGGCGGGATGTTCAGCATTGTTTGGGCGGATGTGGTGCAGTTTTTCATCATGGTGACCGCGTCGGTGGTTGTGGCGGCCATTGCGATGAGCCGGGTGGATGCGGCCATGCTGGCGAGCCTGGTGCCGTCGGGCTGGCTCAATCCCTTTTTCGGATGGGAATTGGGATTGGACTGGAGTCGTTACCTGCCGGCGGTCAACGACAAGATTGCGGCGGACGGTTTTTCCCTGTTCGGGTTGTTCTTCATGATGATGCTGTTCAAGGGCATCTTTGCGGCGATGGCCGGTCCGGCCCCCAATTATGACATGCAAAAGATTCTTTCGGCGCGCACGCCGGCCGAGGCGGCGAAACTGAGCGGCTTTGTCTCGGTGGTCCTGCTGGCCCCGCGTTACCTGATGATTGGCGGCTTTACCGTCCTGATGATTGTCTTTTTCCGCGAGGACTTTCTGGCGATGGGCGGCAACATTGACTTCGAGAAGGTCCTGCCGCTGGCGATCAAGCAGTTCGTGCCGGTCGGATTGATGGGGCTCCTGCTGGCGGGGCTGTTCGCCGCCTTCATGGGCACGTTCGCCTCGACGGTCAACGCCGCGCCGGCCTATCTGATCAACGACGTTTATTTGCGCTACATCAACCCAAAAGCCGGCGGCCGGCGGCTCATTTACGCCAGCTACCTCATCTGTGTCCTGGTGGTCGTGCTCAGCAGCCTGGTCGGGCTCTACGTCAGCACCATCAACACCGTGATCCAATGGATTGTCTCCGCCCTGTACGGGGGCTATATCGCAGCCAACGTGCTGAAGTGGCACTGGTGGCGCTTCAACGGACACGGCTATTTCTGGGGGATGCTGGCCGGCATCATCGCTTCGCTGGTCTTCCCCATGATCTGGCCCAAGGTGCTGCCCCTTTACTATTTTCCGCTCATGTTCCTCATTTCACTGGCCGGCTGCCTCCTCGGGACGTTGGCCACGCCCCCCACTGACGAGAAGGTGCTGATGAATTTCTACCGCACGACGCGGCCCTGGGGATTTTGGAAACCCATCCATGACCGGGTGGTCGCCGCGGACCCGGCTTTTGCGCGGAACCGCAACTTCAAGCGCGACATGGCGAATGTGACGGTGGGAATCGTCTGGCAGCTTTGCCTGACCATTGTGCCGCTTTACGTGGTGATGAAGCAGGGCTTCCCCCTGGCGGTGGCGGGGGTGCTGCTGCTGTTGACGACGGCTTTTCTCAAACGCAACTGGTATGACAAGCTGGAGAACACCTGATACCGCCCGGAGACCCTGGTTATGAAACGACACCTGGCAATCGTCTGCATGGTCACGATGGCAAGCGCCCTCGCGGGTGAGCCGCCGTTCCGCGATTTCGTCCGCGTGCAGGACGACCAATTGGTGGAGAATGGCCGGCCCTTCCGCTTTCTTTCCTGGAACATTCCCAACCTCCATCTGGTTGAGGACAACGTTCCTTTTGCGGACGCCGCGGCCACCGGCTGGCGTTTGCCGGACCCGTTCGAGGTGACGGATGCGCTGGCGACCGTCCGGCAAATGGGCGGCCAGGTGGTCCGCACCTATGTGCTCTCCGTCCGCCGGCCGCAGGACCCGCCCGGTGTGCCGCGCCACGTGCTGGGCCCGGGCCAGTTCAACGAGGAGGCTTTTCGCGCGCTGGACCTCGTTCTGCAGGTGGCCAACCAGCAGGGAGTGCGGGTGATTATTCCGCTGGTGGACAACTGGCATTGGTGGGGCGGACGAGCCGAATACGCGGGGTTCCGCGGCAAGACCAAGAACGATTTCTGGACCGATCCGCAGCTCTTGGACGACTTCAAGCAGACCATTCGGTTTGTGATCACGCGCACCAACACGCTCACCGGGCTGCGTTACGCCGACGATAAAGCGATTCTTTGCTGGGAGACGGGTAACGAACTGGAATGTCCGCCCTCCTTCACCCGGCAAATCGCCGGTTTCATCAAGTCGCTGGACCCGAACCATCCGGTGATGGAAGGCTTCCATGCGACGGTCCTGCGGGAGGAGTCCCTCGCCATGCCCGAAGTGGACATCGTCACGACTCATCATTATCCCGGCGGGGCGAAGAGTTTCGCGCAGCTCATTCGGGAAAACGCCGCGCGCGCCAAGGGCCGCAAGCCCTACATTGTTGGCGAATTTGGCTTCGTCTCGACACGGGAGATGGCCGGCGCCATTCAGGCGGTGGTCGAGACGCAGACGGCGGGGGCGTTGGCGTGGAGTCTCCGGTTTCGGAACCGGGACGGGGGATTCTACTGGCATAGCGAGCCGGCAGGCGGCAACAAATACAAGGCTTTTCACTGGCCGGGGTCGCCGATTGCGGACGATTATGATGAAATCCCCTTCATGAAGCTGATGCGCGAGCAGGCCTTCGCCATTCGCGGTCTGACCCCTCCGCCGATTCCCCAGCCCGCCCCGCCCCGGCTGCTGCCCGTCACCACCCCCGTCCTCCTCTCCTGGCAGGGCTCCGTCGGGGCCGCCGGCTACGCGATCGAGCGCGCCTCCCGCAGGAACGGCCCGTGGACCACGATTGCGGAAAACGTGGACGAGAGCTTCACCCAGTACCAGCCGTTGTTCAGCGATGAAACCGTGACCCGTGGCCGATGGTTTTACCGCGTTCGCGCCCGGAACCCGGCGGGAGTTTCCGAACCGTCGAATGTCGTGGGGCCGGTGCGGGTGAGGACGGTGACGCTGGTGGACGAGCTGAACGACTTTGAAAAAGTTCATTCGCGAACGGGCGAGTTGGAGATCAAGTCGCGCGATTGCCGCTCGGCGATGGAGGACGCGCATCGGGCGGGGGGAACGGCGGGCAGCGCGCTGGTGTACCGGGTGCCCGCCCCCCTCGTCGGGGCACGGGTTTTTGTGTTCTTTCCAAAAGCCATCGCGGACCTGAGGCTCAGCCTGTCGGCCGACGGCAACGCGTTTCGCCCGGCGACGGCGGACCGCAAGGACTTTCCCTTCGGCGCCGGGGACTATGGCTACTGGCGGCGCGCGATTTACGAAGTAAGGTCCGCTGGAGCGGCGGACCGCTTTCTGAAGATTGAATTCACCGGCGAGGCGCAGGTCTCGCGCATCGAGATTCAGCACCAGGCCGACGGGCAATGAACGCGGATGCTTCCATCAACCCGTCCTCCGGCGTCACCGACCTGGCCTCGCGGGTCGAGGCGCACTTGTTCGGCCACATTCTCCCCTTCTGGTCCGGCCCGGCGTTGGATCCCGAGCGCGGGGGATGGATGGCCTGGCTGACCAACGACCTCCAGCCGGACCGCACCAAGCCCAGAGGCCTGATTCTCAACACACGGATTCTCTGGACCTTCGCGGCGGCCTGGCGTGCGCGGCGGGAGCCGCGGTTTCAGGAACTGGCCGGGCGCGCTCTGGAGTGGGTGATGGATCGTTTCTGGGATGCCGAACGGGGCGGCGCGTTCTGGCAGCTCGACGACCGGGGACGCGTCGTGGACGATTCGAAACAGGCGTATGGACAGGCCTTTTACCTCTACGCGCTGGCGGAATATCATCTGGCGTTTGATTCGCCAGCCGCGCTGGCGCGGGCCCGCGACGTGTTCGAACTGCTCGAGCGCCACCTCCATGATGCCGCCCACGGGGGCTATTTTGAAGCGCGGCCTCGGGACTGGTCGGCGGCGCCCGTCCCCGCGCACGTCGGGGGAGGGGAACTCGGGGCCGCCAAATCCATGAACACCACGCTGCACCTGCTCGAGGCGTTCACCACGTTGTATCGCGCGTGGCCAGACCCGCGGCTGGCGGCGCGGCTGCGGGAACTCCTTCAGCTTTTCTGCGAGCGAATTCTCGAGTCGCGCACCGGGCATCTCCACCATTATTTTTCCGCCGACTGGAAGGTGCTCTCCGACAATTACACCTTCGGTCATGACATCGAGGGGAGCTGGTTGTTGTGCGAGGCGGCGGAGGCCCTCGGCGATGCGACCCGGGTGCGCCAGATGGAGGGCGTCGCCCTTGCCATCGCCCGGGCCGTCCTCGATGAAGGTCTGGCCGCGGACGGCGGACTGGCCTACGAGGCCAGGGCGGGGAGAATTGTGGATGCAGGCAAGGAATGGTGGCCGCAGGCGGAGGCCGTGGTTGGCTTTCTCAATGCCTGGCAAATCAGCCGCGACTCCCGCTTCCTCGAGGCCGCCCGCCGGGTTTGGGACTTTATTGAGCGTTGCCTCGTGGACCGCGTCCACGGAGACTGGTTCTGGCGGGTCACTCCCGAAGGCCAGCCTGACCTGCGACTGCCCAAGGTGAGCGAATGGAAAGGTCCTTATCACTCCGCCAGAGCCTGTCTCGAAGCCATGCGCCGCTTGAAAAAAACGCCCCCTCGCTGATGCGCCTTATGACGAAAAAAGCCTTCGATCAAAAACTCAAACAATTGCAGCTCCACCACCGGCGTCTTCTCCAGCGCAAAAACCGTCCCCAAAGGCACGGCAACGGAATCTTTGAACGTTACGAGCACCCGGTGCTGACCGCCGAGCATACGCCGCTCGAATGGCGCTACGATTTTGACCGCGCCAGCAATCCCCACCTGATGACGCGCCTCGGAATCAACAGCGTCTTCAATGCCGGCGCGATCGAATGGAACGGAAGAATCCTGCTCGGGGCGCGGGTCGAGGGATGGGACCGCAAGTCCTTTTTCGCCTTTGCAGAAAGCAAGACGGGCGTGGACGGCTTTCGCTTCTGGGATTACCCGGTGCGGATGCCGGAGCTCGAACCGGCGGAAACCAATGTGTACGACTTGCGTCTGGTCCGGCACGAGGACGGCTGGATTTACGGCTTGTTCTGCGCCGAGCGCCATGACGACTCCCGGCCGGGCGACCTCTCGGCCGCCCTTGCCCGCTGCGGCATCGCGCGGACCCGGGACCTGGTGAATTGGGAGCGCCTGCCGGACCTGAAGACCCCCGCCTTGCACCAGCGCAACTGCGTCCTGCATCCCGAATTCGTCAATGGCCAATACGCGTTTTACACCCGGCCGATGAGTGATTTCGCCGCGACCGGGTCGGGCGATGGCATCGGCTGGGGGTTGTGTCCGGACATTACGAACGCGGTGATTACCCGCGAGACCATCATTGATCCCCGATTTTATCACACGATCAAGGAGGGCAAAAACGGGCTGGGGCCGGCCCCGCTCAAGACGCGGGCCGGCTGGCTGCACCTGGCGCATGGCGTGCGCAACACCGCTGCGGGCATGCGCTATGTCCTCTATCTCTTTCTCTGCGATTTGCGCGAGCCGTGGAAGCTGATCAAAGCGCCGGGCGGCTATTTCATGGCGCCCGAGGGCGAGGAACGCGTGGGCGACGTGTCCAACGTGCTGTTCGCCAACGGGTGGGTCGCCCGGCCAAACGGCCAGGTCTTCATCTACTACGCCTCTTCGGACACCCGCACGCACGTGGCGACCAGCACCGTGGACCGCCTGCTGGACTATGTCTGCAACACGCCCGAGGACGGCTTGCGCTCGAGTGTTTGCGTGCAGCAACGTTGCCGGTTGATCGAAAAGAATCTGCGCCGGTGTCGGCGGCTCTCTCAGTGATCCCCGCCCTCGGGATGTCCCCGGGCAAACCGGCCCGCCAGGCCGGGCAGCACAAAGTCTTTGCGGGTGCCCGCCTTTTGTGCATTTATTTGCCAGCATAAATACAAAATCATCATGAAACCTGCGCTCATTTCCCTCCCCTTTTTGACCCTCCTCGCGCTGGCCCCAGTGTCGGCGACCGACTGGCACGTCGCCGTGAATGGCAGCGATGCCAATCCCGGCACCCGGCGCGCCCCGCTGCGCACGATCCAGCGCGCGGCGGACCTGGCTCAGCCGGGCGATGTGATTACCGTGCATGAAGGAGTGTATCGCGAGCGGATCAATCCCCCGCGTGGCGGCACCTCGGACCGCAAACGGATTGTGTATCAGGCGGCTCGCGGGGCGAAGGTGGAAATCAAAGGCTCGGAAGTCATCCGGGGCTGGGAAAAGGTGCAGGAGGGAGTGTGGAAGGTGAGCCTCCCCAATTCCTTTTTCGGCAATTTCAACCCTTATCGGGACCTCCTCCGTGGCGACTGGTTCAGCCCGCGGGGGCGGGAGCATCACAGCGGCGCCGTCTATCTCAATGGTGAGTGGCTGACCGAGGCGGCCAAACTGGAGGAGGTGTTGATGCCGCCGGGCTCCAAACCTCCCTGGGTGAACGGAATGGATGACGACTATTTGCTCAACGTGGCCTGGTTCCGGCCAATCCCCTCCACCCCCTCCCGGGCACCGCGCGTTCCCGCGGCCGGTTTTGCCACCCAACAGGGAATCCAGGCCGCGCCGTGCTCCGAAGGGGGCGAGTGCATCGGCTGGATCGACCACGGCGACTGGGTGCGCTATGAAAAGGTGGACTTGGAAACGGGCTTGGGAGGAGCCGCCAGCCAGCTCGAGTTTCGCGCCGCGTCAGCCGCCGCGGGCGGAATCATCGAAATCCGCCTCGACACGCCCGACGGTGATCTGCTGGGCACCTGCACCATCACCAACACCGGCGGTTGGCAAGCCTGGGCGTCATTCCAGACCCCCATCAAGCCGCTCAGCGGACTCCAAACCCTGTGCCTCGTGTTCAAGAGCTCGAAAACCCCGCCCCCGGCAGACCGGAAGATCAACCCGCAACTGTGGTATGCGCGCGTGGACGATACCAACACCACGATTTGGGCCCAATTCGAGGGCGTCAATCCCAACGAGCAGCTCGTCGAAATCAACGTCCGCCAGACCGTGTTTTATCCCGACCAGCCGGGTCGCAACTTTATCACGGTGCGGGGTTTCCTCATGCGGCACGCGGCGACGCCGTGGGCGCCGCCGACGGCCGAGCAGATCGGGCTGATCGGGACGCATTGGAGCAAGGGCTGGATTATCGAGAACAACGTCATCAGCCATTCGGTGTGTTCGGGTATCGCATTGGGCAAACACGGTGACCAGTGGGACAACACCTCCGCCGATACCGCCGAGGGCTATGTCAAAACCATTGAGCGCGCCCATGCGTACCGGATTCCCTGGACACGGGAAAACATTGGCCATCACATCGTGCGCAACAACACCATCTCGCACTGCGAGCAGGCGGGCATTGTCGGGAGCCTGGGGGCGGCCTTTAGCACCGTTACCGGGAACGTCACTCACGATATCCACATCCGACGACTGTTCCGGGGCGCGGAAATGGCGGGAATCAAGTTTCATGCCGCGATTGATTCAACCATCCGGGGCAATCACATCTATCGCACCTGCCGCGGCATCTGGCTGGACTGGATGGCGCAGGGCACCCGCGTGACCCAAAACCTCCTCCACGACAACTGGCCCTCCGAGGACCTGTTCATGGAGGTCAACCACGGGCCTTATCTGGTGGACAATAATCTCTTCCTTTCAGGAACCAGTCTGTTGGATGTGTCCGAGGGGGGCGCATACGCGCACAACCTGTTCGCCGGCAAAATCATCAGCCGCCCCGACTTGAACCGGCAGACGCCGTATCATCCGCCTCATTCGACCACCGTGGCGGGCTTGGTTAAAACCGAAGGGGGCGATAACCGCTTCTACAACAACATTTTTATTGGTCCTCCGGCCTCGGGCGGCGATCCAACAGATCTCACCACCAAAGACCCGCGGTCCGCGGGCGGTTTTGGTTTGTGGATGTACAATTTCCGGTCGGTCCCGATTTTTGCGGCGGGGAACGTGTACTATGGCAGTGCGCGCCCGTATGCGCAGGAGGGGGACGCACTCCTGCTGGCCAACCACCATCCCGGTCTCCGGCTGGTAGAGGAGGGTGGGCGATGGCTGCTATACCTGGACTTGGGCAGGTCGCTCCGCGAGGCGCGCCCGCCGCTGGTAACCACGAAACTGCTGGGCCGGGCGCGTGTGCCGAACCTTCCCTACGTGCATCCCGATGACTCCCCGTTGAAGATTGACCGGGATTATTTCGGCCGCGGGCGCAGCCAGTCCCGGCCAACGCCCGGACCGTTCGAAAAGAAGACAGCGAGTGCGGCCGCATTCCCCGTCCGATAACGGGCCGCCAACCATGCGAGGCCAGCTTCCCGTCCTGATCCTTGCCTTGGGGATCCCGTTGTCCGTGTTGAGGGCCGGCCAGGCCCCTCGCCCCAACGTCGTGTTCATCCTCGCTGACGACCTTGGCTGGAGCGACACCACACTTTACGGCCAGACGAAGTTCTATCAGACACCCAACCTCGAGCGGTTGGCGGCCCGCGGCATGACCTTTACGCGCGCCTATGCGGCCAGTCCGCTATGCTCCCCCACCCGGTCAAGCATTCTCACGGGGCTCAGCCCGGCGCGCACTGGCATCACCGCTCCGAACTGCCACCTGGCCGAGGTGGTCTTGACCGCGTCGGCCGCCCCGACCGCCGCGCCAACTGAACCGGCGACGCCCGCCCGCTCGGTTACGCGACTTGCCACCAACTACTTTACTCTGGCCGAGGCGCTCAAGCAGGCGGGCTACCTCACCGGTCACTTCGGCAAGTGGCACCTCGGGCGCGAACCCTACAGCCCCTTGGAGCACGGTTTCGACGTGGACGTGCCGCACTGGCCCGGCCCCGGCCCGGCCGGTTCCTATGTGGCCCCATGGAAGTTCCCCGCCTTCAAGGAGCGGACCCCGGGGGAACACCTCGAGGAACGCATGGCAGCAGAAGCGGTTGCCTTCATGGAGAAGCACCGGGACCGCCCGTTCTTCCTGAATTACTGGCAGTTTTCCGTTCACGCACCTTTCGACGCCAAGCAAAGCCTCATCGAAAAACATCGCGCTCGTGTGGACCCCGACAACCCCCAACGTAGTCCCACTTATGCGGCCATGGTTGAGTCGCTGGATGATGCCGTGGGCACCCTGCTGGATGCGCTGGACCGGCTCGGGCTGGTGGACAGGACACTCGTCGTGTTTTTCTCCGACAACGGCGGGAACATGTACAACACTGTGGACGGGACGACGCCGACCAGCAACAGGCCCTTGCGGGGTGGCAAAGCCACGGTATTCGAAGGTGGCATCCGTGTGCCGTGCATTGTCTCCTGGCCGGGTCACGTGGCGGCTGGCAGCCGCAGCGACGAAGTGATCCAGAGCAGCGACTTCTACCCGACCCTCCTGGAGTTGCTCGAACTCAAACCTGAAAACATGCAAGTCTTTGATGGGATCAGCATCGCGCCCGCTCTCCAGGGACAATCGCTCCCGCGTGACGCCATCTTCACCTATTTTCCTCATAGTCCCAAGGTGCCCGATTCGCTTCCGCCGTCCGTCGTCGTGCATCGCGGAGACTGGAAATTGATCCGCGTCTTTTACGCGGGTGAGAACGGCGGACATCGGTGGATGCTGTTCAACCTCGCCACGGATCCCGGCGAGGCCACCGATCTCGCCTCGCGGGAACCGCGGCGGGTGCAGGAAATGGACGCCCTCATCGAACGGTTTCTCAGCCAGACCGGCGCCGTGCTGCCGCGCCGGAATCCCAGGTTTGATCCGGCCACTCCGCGCGGAGCCGACTCCGGCCGAAAGAAACCGGCGCCCGAACGCAAAGTGTCGCCGCGTTCCACGCCGAAACCCGCATGACGCACCCCCGCCGCACGAGAAAGCTCTTGGTATTATGAAATATTATTCCCTTGCCTCCGTCCTTTGGCTCGGCCTTGGCCTGCTTGGCTTCGGCCCCATCCTCGGCCGCGCCGACCCCCTCGCCAAAATGTTTCGTGAACCGCCCGATTCCGCCCGCCCGGGCGTTTACTGGTATTTTATGGACGGCAACCTTTCGCGCGAGGGCATGACGCGCGACCTGGAGTCCATGAAAGCCGCGGGGATTGGCCATCTCATCTTCCTTGAAGTCAATGTGGGAGTGCCGCGTGGCCCGGTGAATTTCCTGAGCGAAGAATGGCAGGACCTCTTCGTGCATGCCGTGCGGGAGGCCGAGCGGCTCGGCATTGAGATTACCCTCGGCTCCGGCCCCGGCTGGACCGGCAGCGGCGGGCCGTGGGTGAAGCCGGAACAATCCATGCAGCACCTCGTGGCCGCCAAGGTCGAGGTCCAGGGGCCCGGCAGGTTCCAAGGCACCCTGCCGGTGGCACCGCCGCACCGCCCCTTTTTTGGGGACGTGCCCGCCTCCATGCGGGCGCAATGGGAAGGATTTTATCGGGACGTGGCGGTGCTGGCGTTTCCCACGCCCCCCAATCCGGCCACGCTCGCCGACCTGGACGAGAAGTCGCTGGTTTATCGCGCCCCCTTCTCCTCACAGCCGAATGTCAAACCACGAATTGAAGCGCCGGCCGACTTTCCCGAGGATCCGCCAGGCGCCGTCATCCCGCTGGAGAAAGTCATGGACCTTACGGACCGGTTGCGGCCGGACGGCACGCTCGACTGGGAGATTCCCCCCGGCAAATGGACGGTGCTGCGCTTCGTGAGCCGCAATAACGGCGCCTCGACCCGGCCGGCCCCGGAGCCCGGCATCGGTTTCGAGTGCGACAAATTCGATGCGGCGGCCCTCGACGCGCATTTCCAGGAATACGTGGGCCGATTGCTTGCGAAAGTCGGCCGGCGGCCGGCCGGCCGCGGCTGGACCATGCTCCACATGGACAGTTGGGAGATGGGGGCGCAGAACTGGACGCCGCGTCTGCGAGAGGAGTTCGCCAGACGTCGCGGCTATGATCCCCAGCGGTTTTACCCCGTCTATGCGGGCCACGTGGTGGGCAGCCGCGAGCAAAGCGAGCGCTTTCTGTGGGACCTGCGCCTGACCGGCCAGGAATTGGTCATCGAGAATCACGCCCGGCATCTCAAGCGGTTGGGCCGCAAACACGGTTTCGGCCTCTCCATCGAACCCTATGACATGAATCCAGCCAATGACTTCGATCTCGGCGCGGTGGCGGATGTGCCCATGTGCGAGTTCTGGAGCCTGGGCTTTGACACGACGTACAGTTGCCACACGGCAGCCTCGATTGCGCACGTGCTGGGGCTGCCGGTGGTGGCGGCGGAAGCGTTCACGGCGGGACCCGAAGAGGCATGGAAGCTGTATCCTGGCGCGCTCAAGAACCAAGGCGATTGGGCCTTCGCCACCGGCATCAATCGTTTTGCCTACCACACCTTTGCCCACAAGCCGGACGAGGGCCGGCCTGGGATGGTGATGGGACCCTATGGCGTGCATTGGGACCGCGGTCAGACCTGGTGGCCCATGGCCGCTGAATACCACCGCTATATCACCCGGTGCCAGTATCTCCTGCGGCAGGGACGCGCCGTTGCGGATGTCCTCTACCTCATGCCGGAAGGGGCGCCCAACGTGCTGCAACCGCCCCCCTCGGCTTTCGTGGGTGCCAGCCGGCTGCCGGACCGGCGTGGTTACAATTTCGACGGCTGCTCCGTCCAGGTGCTGCTCGACCGGGCCCGCGTCCGGTCCGGCCAAATCGTGTTCCCCGGCGGTGCGGCCTACCCCCTCTTGGTTTTGCCTAACAGCGACACCATGACTCCCGAGCTGCTTCGCAAAATTGAATCGCTGGTCAAGGCGGGCGCCACCCTCGTGGGCAACCCGCCGCGTAAATCACCCAGCCTGGTCAATTATCCCGCCTGCGACCGGGAAGTGGCCCGACGGGCCGAAGCCTTGTGGGGCGGCCTGTTTCCTCCGCCGGAGCAAACCGTCCGCCCCTACGGCAAGGGCCGCATCATCTGGGGACAAGCGCTCTCCGCCTCCCTCTCGGCCCGGCCCTCTCTCATCCGCGAAGCCCGATGGATTTGGTTCCCGCAAGGCGAACCAGCCCAATCCGCTGCTCTAGGGACGGTGCGATTTCAGCGCGAGTTCGTGATCCCGCCGGAGAGGGTGCTGGACTCCGCGCGCCTGGAAATGACCGCCGACAATGCTTTCAAAGCCGAGATCAACGGTGCGCCGGTTCTGGAAGGAGGCAATTTCCATCAAGTCTATGCGGCGGATGTGACCTCCGCGCTGAAACGCGGTGCCAACCTTCTCACCGTGGTCGCCGAAAATGGCGGGGACGCCCCCAATCCAGCCGGCTTGATTGGCGCGCTCCTGCTTGAGTTCAGTGACCGCTCGCAGGAAATCATTCTGACCGATGACCGTTGGACGGCCGCGCTGGCTGAGTCCCCGGCGGCGGCCCAACCCCCCAAGGTGTTGGGTGCGGCGGAGATGGCGCCCTGGAGATTGGACCCGCCGCTGCCGGGGCGCCCCCTCTATCCGGACTACCAACTCACCGCGGCGGTGCTTCGGGACCAGCGGGTGACGGAGGATTTCACCTATCCGGCCCCGGTACGTTACACCCATCGCCGGACCAAGAATCGCGAGATCTATTTCGTTGCCAATCGCACCGACCAGCCGCTCCGCACCACCGCGGTGTTCCGCGTCGCCGCCGGCGTGCCGGAACTTTGGGACCCCCTCAGCGGCCAAGTCCGGCCGTTGCCGCAGTTCCTGCGGAGGGCGGGCATGACGGAAGTTCCTTTGCACTTTGAACCGTTTGAAAGCTATTTCGTAGTTTTCCCTCTCCAGCGTGGAGCGGCGGTGGCTTCGTCTCACGCCAGCACGAGAAACTTCGCGGACTTTATAGAGCTTCAGACCCTGGCCGGTGCCTGGGATGTTTCGTTTGAGGCGTCCATGGGCGCGCCGCCCGCCGTCCGGTTCGAGACTTTGGAGGACTGGAGCCGGCGGCCGGAGCCCGGGCTCAAGTATTACTCGGGCATCGCCACCTATCGGACCACATTTCAACTCGCGTCCGCAGAGATTCCCGGTGCAGGAGCAGAATTGTTCCTGGACCTGGGCCGCGTGGAGGTCATGGCCCGGGTGCGCGTCAACGGCACGGACTGCGGTGTGGCTTGGACCGCGCCGTGGCGGGTGGACATCAGCCGGGCCGTCAGAGCCGGCGCGAACCAGCTCGAAATCGAAGTGGCCAACCTGTGGCCGAACCGGATGATTGGGGACGCCGCCTCGTCCGGCCCCAAGTTTACCCAGACCACTTATCGGCCTTATAAGGCCACGGACCCGCTGCTGCCGTCCGGGTTGCTCGGCCCCGTCCGACTGCTCAGGTCCAGCGACTAGCCCCGAAAAGGCCTAGTGATAATCTTTGCCGTTGAGGCTGCGGGCGACGCTGGCCAGCCAGCTTTCCAGCCCGCTCTTCATCGCCTTCGCGCGTTCAGGTTCCGCCTCGAGCAGATCGCGGACTTCCTCGCTGTCCTGCTGGAGATTGTAGAGCTCGAACTTGACGGCGTTTTCCGGGCTCTGGACGCGATGCAGTTTCCAGGGCCAATCCAGCCAGGCAGCGTGGCCCGGAAAGTTGTCTTCAGGGTAGGAAGGTTTGATGCGCCCGGCGTCGAGCAGCAGGCGGGCGGGATCTTCCATTTGTTTACCTTTGGCCTGTAATTGCAACAGTTCTTCCATCAGGGCCGCGGAGCTGGCCTGCTGGCCACGGATGGGATAGTCCCAGAAGCCGAGGGGTTTGGATCGGATACTGGCCCCGCCCTCGATCAATGGCAGGATGTTGATGCCATCAAGGGGAGGCTGTTGCTCCGCTTGGGCACCGGTGGCGGCCAGGAGTGTCGGGTAAATATCCACGGTCCCGCAAGGGGTGGCAACGACCCGCGGCTTGGGGAATCGCGCCGGCCACTCGAGCAGCGCCGGGACCCGCAATCCGCCTTCGTAAATCAATCCTTTGTTGCCGCGTCCGCCGGTCGAGCCCACTTTTGGCAGCCCCCCATTGTCACTGCAATACCAGAGGATGGTATTGTCCCGAATACCGAGCCTGGCCACTTCCGCCCGCAGTTTGCCAAACGCCCGGTCCATGCCGGTGATCTCGCCGTAAAAATTTGCCAGGGCTGGCTTTTGGTCCGCATACAGCGCCCGGTCCTGGTCACTGGCCTGGTGCGGCAAATGGGGTGAGCCAAACCACACCACCGCCAGGAAAGCTTGCTTCGCTTTAGCCTGTTGCCGAATGAATTCGAGGGCCGCGTCCACGACAATCATGGAACTCTCGCCTTGGAACGGGGTGGCGACTCCTTCCCGGCTGAGGATGGGATCGTTATCAAAAAAGTTGGGGGCCGAAAGCCAGGTATCGAACCCACTGGCGCCTGGGTTCACCGGGCTCCCTTTATAGACCGTGCCCAAATGCCACTTTCCAAAGTGGCCGGTCATGTAGCCCGCGCCCTTCAACACCTCGGCGAGGGTGATTTCTTGCGGTCGAAGGCTGAAGCCCCAGGAGAAGCAGCCGAACCGATTGGGGTGCCTTCCGGTCAGGACACTGCCGCGTGTTGGAGAACAGACGGGCGCCGCCGCATAAAAGCGGTCGAAGCGGATCGCCTCCTTTGACAACTGGTCGAAATGAGGAGTTTTGACAATCGGATGGCCGTTGTAGGCCATGTCACCCCAGCCTTGATCGTCCGCCATGCAGAGGATGATGTTGGGGCCGTTCGGCTTGGCGCCGGCGGTTGCTGCCAGGAGCAGGGCGACCATCGCCCCGAGCGCGATGTTGCGGGTGGTGCGCGAGCGGCCCAGCGGCGCCGAAGGCTGGCGGGCGGGCGGTTTGGGTGCGGAGGACTTGCTCAGTGCAAGAGCCGTGGGCTGGATTTGGATGAGTTGAGACATGGTTAACTACCGATGGTTGTGGAGTGGAACGTGGCGCTGAGCAATGCCGCGAACCGCACCCCGCGCGTGCTCACCTTCAGGTCTTGGAATCCGAGGCAGTCCATGACTGCTTCATAGATGGCGACGCCGGTAAGAATCACATCTGCGCGGTTCGGAGGCAGGCCAGGGAGTTGGCGCCGCTGGGCCAGGGGGAGGCGCCATAATTGGTCCCGACGCTGACGGACTTGTTCGCGGGTCAGGCGGGTCGCTTCGATCCGCTCGCGATCGAAGGCTTTCAATCCGGCCTCCATTGTCCCCAGGATGGTGGCTGTGCCACCCGTGCCGACGAGCTGGACCTGGCCATGGCGGGGATCCAAACGAGTTTCGCGCTGCATCGCCGGTTCCAGCCGCGGTTGCACCCTCTCCCTCAGGTAAGTCTGCAGCCATTGGCGGCAGGTGGCCTGCTCGGCCTCGGTCGGCGGATCACTGGGCGGCATGAGTTCGAGCAGCCGGACGGTCCCAAGTGGAAAACTCTCACGGAAATGCTTGTGCCCGCCCTGCCCGAGGATGAACTCGGTGCTGCCCCCACCCACGTCCAGCAACAGCAAGGGGTCTTCAGCCAGCGTGGTATCAGTGGTCACCCCTTGGAATGCCCAATCCGCTTCCAGTTCGCCAGAAATGACTTCAACGGGCAAGCCGCTGGCGCGCGTGATGGCCCCGGTCAAGTCCTCCCGGTTGAGCGCCTCCCGGGCCGCGCTGGTGGCAATAATGCGAATCGGGCCTGCGCCCAATGCCTGGGCAGCCCGCACGAACCGGCTGACTCCCTCGGCCGTCCGGGCAATCGGCCCCGCCTTGAGGCGCCGGTCCTTGAAAAAGCCTTCGCCCAGCCGCGTCTGACAGCTCTGCTCGGTTACGGGCTGGACAAGGTGGCCCTCCACGTCGGCGACCAACAGTTTGATGGAATTGGTGCCCACGTCAATGACCGCGCGGCGTTCTGAATGCATTGATGATACAGTCTAGGCAACCCCCGGGCCCCGCCCAAGCTGAAAGTCCCCCCCACCGGTGATGCGGTGAATGTCCTCGGTGAATTGCTTGCCCTCGAGTGCCGGGGTTGTATGATCAGGCAAGGCTTTCACAAAGACATTATGAAAACAATTCGCACACTCAAACCCAAGCAACTCTATCTGGTCTCGAGCGGGGATCTGCGCCTGTCAGCCAACCAAAAATGCTGGTCCGAGCAGGCCCGGATGGAGGCGCTCCTGACCCGGGCGATTCAGGCGGAGGGATGGTCCGTGGTGCGGGCGCATCCTTACGATGCCCGGAAGAAGCACGGGTTTATTGATTCCCAGAAGATGGGGATGGAAGTGTTTCGCCGTTTGGATCCCGCCGCCCCGCTGATCGTCGCCGAGTCCGTCTGGCAGTACAGCCATCATGTGCTGGCAGGACTCTACACCCACCGCGGTCCCATCCTGACGGTCGCCAACTGGAGCGGCACCTGGCCCGGCCTGGTGGGAATGCTGAATCTGAACGGTTCGCTGACAAAAGCCGGCATTCCCTACAGCAGCCTGTGGAGCGAGGATTTCACCGACGGTTTCTTCCGTGCCGGGCTGCGCCAGTGGCTGCGCGAGGGGCGCATCAGCCACGACCAAAGCCACGTGAAGCCGTTTGAGCTGGTGAAGCTGCCCGAGGCAGATGAGGCGCTGGGCCGGGAGGTCGGACGCCGAATCAAGACGCAGAAGGCGATCCTGGGCGTCTTTGACGAGGGCTGCATGGGCATGTTCAATGCCATCATTCCGGATGAGCTCCTGCACCCCACGGGGCTGTTCAAGGAACGGCTCAGCCAGTCCACGCTTTACGCGGCCATGCAGCAGGTGAGCGACAGCGAGGCCGAGGAGATTCTGGCCTGGCTGCAAAAGAAGGGGCTGCGCTTTTTGTGGGGAACCGACGAGGAGACCGAGTTGACGCGAGCACAGACGTTGCAGCAATGCAAGATGTATATCGCCGCCGTGCGGCTGGCCGACGAGTTCGGCTGCGCCGCCATCGGGATTCAATATCAGCAAGGGTTGAAGGACCTGGTGCCCGCCAGCGACCTGGCCGAGGGTTTGCTGAACAACGTGGACCGGCCGCCGGTTAAAGACGCGCGGACGGGCCGGGTCTTGTTCCCGGGCGAAGCGCTTCCGCACTTCAACGAAGTGGACGAATGCGCCGGGCTCGACGGCTTGGTCACTTACCGGTTATGGCGGGAGCTGGGCTTTGCTCCGGAGAACACGCTCCATGACCTGCGCTGGGGGCAACACTTCAAAGGCGACGGCGTCAATGACTATGTCGCGTCCCGGCGCATCTCCAGCCCGGCCGCCGCGAGGCAACACTTCAAAGGCGACGGCGTCAATGACTATGTCTGGGTCTTCCTCATCTCCGGCGCGGCCCCGCCGGCGCACTTCATCGGGGGTTACCGCGGCGCCACCAGCGAGCGTCAGCCACCGATGTATTTCCGTTTGGGCGGCGGCTCCTTAAAGGGCGTTTCCAAGCCGGGGCACATTGTCTGGAGCCGGGTGTTCATCATGGATGGCAGGCTGCAATGCGATCTGGGGGTCGCGGAAGTGGTGAAACTGCCCGAAAAGGAAACAGAACGTCGCTGGCGGGAAACCACTCCGCAATGGCCGATCATGCATGCCGTGCTGGACGGGGTCACCCGCGATCAAATGATGGCGAGGCACAAGGCGAATCACATCCAGGTCGTTTACGCCCCGAACCGGAAACAGGCGCATCGCGCCTGCCGCATCAAGGCCGCCATGCTGGCGGAGCTTGGGCTTCAGGTGAACCTGTGCGGCAACGTGGAACTGGGCTGAAGCTGCCCCGCAACCGACCTCGAACGGTTCCGGAAGAACCGGGGCGCTTCGGCCCCGCCCCTTTGCCTGGCGGCAGGGCGGGCACGCCCTGCGAGGACCGGGCAGCGGGGGCGTTTGCCGTGTTGGATCGACGTACGGACAAACGCCCGCCGCTACCGGGCGGCGACGCCACTCGAGCCCGCCCGCCCGCTCCTCCGGTCTTGCGGCGGTGGCGCGGCCAAAAAGCGCTCGTCTCGGCGCCGCCCCTGGCTGCGGGCCAGGATTCGCTCCACCTCGCCACCCAGCGCGGCCAGGGGACCGTTCTTGCGAATGACTGCCTCCGCCTTGTCGGCAAGAGCTTGAGCCAGCAAATTCTCCGGATCATCAGCGCCGGTATATACGATAGCCGGCAAACCGGGGTGCATCACCTGGATGTGATTCAGCAGGTCCAAACCGTCTCCCGTCCCGCCGAGATTCCAATCCACGATGACCAGGTCGAACGGGTGGTGCCGTAGCAGGAACCGGGCGGCCGATTCCGACTGCGCCGTGGCGACCTCGAATCCACAATGCTCGAAGTAGAGTGCCAGCAATTCACTCACTCCTTGCTCGTCATCCACGATGAGAAGGCGTGGTTTCATGGCTTCTCCGGGTCCGCCGGCGCGCGATTGTCGCCGCCTGCCGGCTCGGGCGCGGCGAACAAGGCCTCCAAGGCGCTGCATACCTCTTCAGCAGATGGTGGAGACAACACCAGTTCCCCTTCAACGGCGGCCCCGACGGTGAGGTGGCTGAAGCGGTAGTGGACGACAATCTGGCCGCCGGTGTAGCGTCGGGCACGCAACCAGCCCGCACCCGAAAATGTGATCTCCAACCGTCGGGTCATCCCGCAGCGAAAGTCAGACACCCACCGGCCGACGGATTCCGGGTCGTTGACTTCCAGTTGCTGGTTGAAAACCGACGACATCCAGCCCGGGCAGGCGGTCTGAGCCTCAATTTGGACCAGGCTGAATGGCGCAGCCTGGTCCAATCCCTCGATCTGAAGAAAGTTCTGGTCGGAGCCGATCCGCATATCGGCTGTCTGATAGCATGCCGTTGACCGCCAACAGCCTGAACCGACGCCATTGATTACGGAATCCTTTCCGCAATGTCCCGGAACGGAGCGCGGCTTTTTCGCCTTTCGGAGCTGGTCTGGGCTTCAAAAGGCCCGGAGTTTGCCATGTGTGTGCCAATGGCAGGATCAAAACTGGCAAGCAGTGTCCTAAAAAGAGACGCAAGAACGCCTCTTGTGTATGGTTTCGAGACAACCTCAAGCCCGGGGATAAACTCTTGCACCAGCTTGTTACAGGCCCGGTGCGTTCGACGCCCCCGTTCGAGCAAAAAAAAAAAGAGGCAGGGATGACTGCCCTGCCTCTTGAGATCGTTGGTCAGAAGAGTGGTTAGGCTTCTTTCTTGCCTTTGGCTTTGCCTTCGCCTTTACCCTCGCCCTTGCGTTCGCCCGGGGCGCCCGGACCGCGCTTGCGCATCTCCGCGCGGGATTTCTCCCATTTCTCGTACTGCGCAGGCGTGAGGATTTCCTTCATCTTTTTCTGGTTTTCCTCGCGCATGGCCATGGCTTTTTCCCGCCGTTGCTCGGGAGCCAGTTCGCGCAGCTCGCGCATTTTCTTGCCTTCCTCCTCGAAGAGGGCGGTGAGTTTGGTCTTCTGGTCCGCAGTCAAGTCCAGTTCTCTGCTCAAATACTCGACGCGTTGCTGGGCCATTTGACCGCGGCGTTCAGTATCGCCGCCCTTCTTGCCCTGCTTGGCTTCCTGAGCGGATGCCGACCAGGCACAGGCCAACAGGCCGGCCAGTGCCACTGCTGCTAACAAACCGAGACGATATGTTTTCATGTATTGTGTTGTTATTTAATCACTTACGCACGGAACCCGATGGTTGCGGGCCGCACCGTGCCACACATCCAAAGACGTTTTGCCGAGTCATTGGTTACAGCATTCATTCTTGTTTCGCATTAACTTGGTCAGTGGCATGAATTGTGCCCTTGCAGTTTTGGAGCTTGGGAGTCGCCCAGGATGGAGATATCCTCTGTTACGCGATCCTTGGGTGGGCATTCGAGCTGAAGATTGAGTGAGGTCGAATTGGGAAGACATAGACTGATGGCCTGCGACAGCCGCAGCGTCCTTCCAGGCAGGAGCTTGGTGGTGTTGCGCGCTTCCGCCCGCCTTTCATTTGAACAGGAGTAATTTGAACACCATCCCCTTGAGGCAAAAACGCATCCTGCTCGTGGACGACGAGCCCGGGGTCCGAAAAGCAATCGCCCTGCTGCTCAGCCTCGATGAGCATCAGGTGACCGAGGCGGCTGACGGCGCCCAAGCACTGGAGTTGTTCGCCCCCGAACGTTTTGATCTGGTCATCACTGACCTGACCATGCCGGAGGTGCGCGGTGATGAGCTCGCCTGCCGCATCCGGCATTTGGCGCCCCGGCAAGCCATCGTCATGATTACGGCTTACCAACCGCAGCGCGGCCCTTTGAACCCGGTGGATGCCATCCTGCAAAAGCCGCCCTCGCTGGCTGAACTGCGTCGCGAGATCGCCGCTGCGCTGTCGCGGCCTCACGAGTCGAACTAGGGGGGCTCGGGCAATGACTGCCGTTGCACCTTCAACCGCAGGAAGCGCGCGGGCGCGTTGGAGATGGGCGAGGAGTCGCGGACGGTGATCTGCCAGGAGCCGCCCATGTCAGCGGGAGCAAGTTCCAGGAGACCGGCGGCATCCCAGTTGGTCAGGGTAAGGCTGTCGCAGCCCTCGACGGTGAAGTCCAAGTCAATCGCGGGCTTGCTCCGCCGGTAGGTGATGGCCAGATGGCCGCTCTCCTCGGTGGGCGTGGGAACGCCGGTCGCCTCGGGCGATTTCGGCTCCAGCCCAAAGGCATATTCCAAAAGGTTGACAATTCCGTCCGGTTCCGGATCCGCGCCATCGCCACTGAGGTTTGGGTCCAGAAGCTCAGCGGCGGTGAAGCGGCTGAAGCGCCAGGCATCAATCGGACGATCGGCGATCGTTACCGTGGCGCTGGCGGGCGTGCCGGTGGTGTAATGGCTGCCCGGGGCCAGAGTCAGGATCACCGTCTCGTCGCCCTCTGCCACGCCATCGTCGCCCGCGGGCGTGACAACCACCACGGCACTGGTTGAACCGGGCGGGATCAGAATGCCGGGGGGGAGGGAAAGGTAATCGGTTCCCTCCTCGGCGGTACCGCCGAGTTGGCAATGGACGGTGAGCGGCGCAGCGCTGGCCACCGCCCGGGTTAGGGTGAAAGTGCCGGAATGGGGGCCCCACTCGGCAGCGGTGGCATCGGTTGCCGTCACCGTCACCACGGCGCTGTCGTCGTCCGCCATGGTTACTATCGCGGTGGCGGGGTTGTCCACCAGGTAGTTGTCGGCTGAAGAGAGTGTGAGCACCACGGTTTCATCATTCTCCGCGGTGGAATTGTTGAGCGGCGTAACGAGGAGGGAGACACTGGAGAGGCCATTGGAGATCACAGCGCTGCTGCCAAGGGGGGAGTAGTCTGACCCGCTGGTGGCGGAGCCGCCGACGGTGAAATAGACGGCAAGATCGCCGGTGGTGTTCGTTCCGCGGGTAACCGTAAACTGCCCCACATCCGGCACGGGGCCTTCGATAGCCAGGGGATCCGTCGCGGTCAGGGATAAGATGGGCAGGTTGGCGTTGTTGTCGTTGTCGGTGATGGTGACGGTTCCCGTGCTTGCGCCGAGTTTGTAGCCGCTGCCGGGGACGGCCACCAGCTTGAGTTCGACTGTTTCATTCAGCTCATCGGTCGCGTCATCCACAGGTTGAACAGGAAGGGTGACCGAACTTTGGCCGGCCGGGATGGTGGCGGAGGATCCAAAGTCGGCGTAGTCAGCCCCGGCGGCGGCGGTGCCCAGGACTTCAAACAGAACCGTCAAGGGATTGGCTGTGCTGCCGGCGCGCGCAATGACAAACGCGCCCGGATCGGGGCCGTTTTCGGAAGCGGACGCATCGGTCACCGTCAGTGCAACCGTATTGATGTCGTCGTCGTAGATCGTAAACACGTGGGTGGCCTGAGCATCCAGCACCGCACCCACAGGATTGCTGAGGGTAACCAAGACTGTTTCGTCGCCTTCGGCCGCCGAATCGTTCACCAGGGCGAGGGTCAGCGGCGTGGAATTGGTGCCGGCGTTCAGATTCAAAGTCCCCGCGGCAAGGGTATAGTCCACGCCACCCCCGGTCGCGGTGCCACCGGTGACGGCGTAATTGACGCTCAGGGCGGAGGGGGCGTTGGTGCTCACCACGACCGCAATTTTGCGCGAGCCGCCGGACTCGATCGCTCCCGACTCCGCAAACGCAAATCCGATGGCGGCCGGTCCGGCCGCATCGTTATCGTTGAGGGTCAGATTGGCGGTGTAGGTGCTGCCGCGATTGTACGTGCTGTGGGGGGAAAGGACAATCCGAATCGTTTCCGGCCTTTCGCAGAAGCCATCGTCAATGGGTGTTACAATGTTGGTCACGCTGGCCACTCCGTCGGGCATCAACACCTCGCCGGTCAAAGTCTGGTAATCAGCGCCGTTGATCGCCGTGCCGCCGACGGAATAGTAAATCCGCAGGTCGCCGGCGCTCGTGTTGGCGCGGGTGAACACAAACCGGGCGGTATCGGCGCCAGGCTCGGAGGCGGTGGAATCCGGCGTGGAGACGCTGACGGTGGGCAGTTCATTGTCCAGCAGAGTGAGCGTGTAGGTCGCCGGGTTGGCGAGGTTATAGGACACGGTCGGTTGCAGGGTGACGATAACCGTTTCGTCACCTTCCAGCAGGCTGTCGTTGATGGGCGTGAGAGTGAAGGTGGCCGAGGCGCTGCCGGCCGGTATCGTGACGGATCCTGGGGGCGTTGTGTAGTCCACCCCGTTGGAGGCTGTGCCGCTGAGAGAGTAGAAAACCACGAGGTTGAAATCCTTGCGGCCGGTGCGCGTTACGCGAAATTGGGCGGTATCACTGGGCTCGGCCAGGGTGGCGTCGGCGACCGACAGCGTAACCAACGGCGGATCATCATCGAAAATTGTAACAGTTTGCGCGGTGGTGGTGCCGCGGGTGTAGGCTGCGTTTTCCTGAAGGGTGAGTGTCACCGTCTCGTCCCCCTCGACCAGGAGGTCGTCCATGGCGATGACAGGCACCAGGGCTTCGCTTTGGCCGGCGGCCAGCAGGACTGAACGCGGCATCAGTTGGTAGTCCACTCCGCTTGTAGCCGTGCCGCCGATCGTCCAGAAGACAGTGATGTTGCTGGACACATTCCCCGTGCGATAGACGCGAAAATAGCCGTGGTCGTCACCGCTTTCGGTGGCACGATTATCCGCCGAGCCGCTGGTGCTGACGCTGACAGTGGGTTTGGTGTAAACCTCGTCGTCATCAATGTTGACGCGCGCAACACCCTGGCCCATGACCGCATAAGCGGCGTCCTGCCATACCGTCAACTCCACAAACTCGGGCCCCTCGCTGGTGGTATCGTTTACGGGCAGCACCGTCAGATCCAGAAAACTGACGCCGGCGGGGATGGTCACGCGGCTCACCGTGCCCGTGAGAGCGACGCTGGTTGTGTAATCGCTTGAGTATGTAGCCGTGCCGGAGCGGCGCAGGGCGACTTCCAGTGAGGCGGTCAGCAGACCCGAGCGGACCAGGCGGAACGCGCCGGGGTTGCCCGGGGCTTCGGTCGCATAATCGTCGCGCGCGCTGATGCTGACCCATTGGCCAGGCGTGGCGATGAAGTTGATCCCGCCGGCGTCCCCGCTGCTGACGCTAACGGGGTTCACCCAGCCCCCCGCCGCGCCAAAACTGTAACCGTATTTTACCGCGGCGATCGTGTGGGACCCCGAGGAAAGTCTTCCAAGGTGGTAATTCCCCAGGCTGTCCGTGTAGCCTGCCGTGGTGCCATTGGCCGTGATGCGCACCCCCTCCACCGGCTCGCCGTAGGAGTCGAGAATCCGGCCCGTGATCCGTCGAGTGGTGGGGGAGCCGACGGTGATGACGACGGAGTCGGTGGCAACTTTGCCCTTCATGTCCGAGACGGTGCACTGGACGGTGTAGTGGCCGGCGGTGTTGAAAGCGCAGGCCACCGTGGCGCTGTTGACGCTGTTGCTCCCGTAGGTGTTGTCGCCAAAGTCCCAATAATAGGCGAGCGCGTCGCCATCGGGATCAGAGGCGTAGGCCGTTAGATAAACCGGCGTGCCTGCCGGCACACTGGCCTGGTTTACGCCCAGGGTGAGTTCGGGCGGGCGGTTGCCCGGAAAGGGGCCAATTTGGACGACCACGTCAATCGCCGAGTCTGCTGCCGAGCCAATCCGGGCAATCGGGGTGACGTGCAGATCGGCGGCCGAGTCGCTGAAAGTGCGACCGAGCATGACGGCGCTGTCATTCTTGCCGGGGACCGAGCCTGGGGTCGTATCCAGGAGATGGGTGCCGCTGGCGCTGTCGGTCCAGGGATCCCAATGCAACTCAACGCCATTGAGGAGCCAGGAGTTGCTGGTGAACTTTTGCCGGTGCCCCAGCCAGTAATCGCGGTCGGGGTCCTTGCGGATGCGCACGGCGTAGGTCCGGCCCGGGGTGGGCAGGGGGATGTCCAGCGCGTGAATCCGCTGAGTGCTGCTGGCGGTGAGCGTGGCCACGTAGGCCTCCGGCAGCCATTCGATCTGGCGGCGCATCGAAGGGTTGAAATGATTGTTCATGCTCGCCGTGGACCCCATCAGGTCAAAACTGTCCCCGTACTCGCTGTTGCTGCCGGGACCGATGACACTGTCGCCTGTGGCGGTCCAGAAGTTGGCGTGACGCAGTCCCAGGTTGTGGCCCCACTCATGCGCCGCCACGCCGGCGCTCGAACTCTTGAGCCAGATGCCGGCCCCTCCGACGTAGCCCAGCCCGCTGAAACTGCCCGGCCCGCCGTTGTATCGAATGGCGTTGAGGATGTAACTGGCGGAGTCGTATCCCTGGTTGCGCGCCAGTTCCAGCGCGTCCGTGCGCAACACATACTCGCCCTGGTCCTTGTAGTACTGCTCGGTCTGCGGCAGCACCAGCAACGGGGTGACCGTGGGGATTAGCGACATGGTGTTCCACGAATTCTCGATGAAGAAGTTGTTGACGGTGTTGATCGCGTCGTAACAGCTCGTTTCACTCTGAGGGTCGGCGGTGGGGTTGTCCGCGAACGCCAGCCGGATGTACAACAGCGTCTTGGGGCCCTGGGTCCAGCTATCCGGCAGCGTGGGCGGCTCATCGCCCTCCGCCCCGCCACCCTCGCCGGGCGACGGCTCATCGTAAAGGGCGATCAGGTCGTCCACCGCCACGCCGCTTAGCAGGGTGTCCGGGCGGGTCATCTGGCGAAGCCGGTTTCCATAAACGAACGCCTGATACCGTTTCCCACCCATCACCACCTCGCGCCGCACTTCCAAACGCGCCTCGCCAGCCTCATCAAAGTAATCCGCGATGAGCACGCCGTAGAACCCGCGACCGCTGACCGGCTGTTCAAGGCGTTCCAACACTTCCACCGGCAAATGCTGTCGCGCTTCGGCCGGGAGCGCCTCGGCCAGCGCCTGACGCGGGTTCTTTTGGATCAGCTCCCGCAGGGCCGACCGCCGGGCCACGGCCAGACGCACCCCTTCCGCAACCAGCGCTTCGCGTTCCCGCCCGTTCACAGCCTTCTGATAGCGGTCGCTCCAGGCTGCAAACGCAGCCTGTGTTGCCGAAGAGGGGGAGGGCACTGCCGCCAAGGCTTCGCCGGCCGCCGTCGAAACCCAGAGGCCGCCAGCCAATAGAAGGCATTGCTGAAAGGGGGTGCTGGGAAGGAGTGGATGAAAGGCATTCATGTGAAGTGCGACGAGTGTAGCATCCAACGGACCGCCGGTGCAACATGACCTTGATCGCGTCTTTATTTGTCACAATCTTCCCCTGGCTGCCTCCGGCTTCTTCATCCCCTTTCGCTGCTGTAAATGCGCCAGCTCATCCCGTCAATATTTGTCCTTGCGAGGCGGGGGCCGAGCCATTAGGTTTCGTGCCGGTTGCGCGGTTAGCTCAGTGGTAGAGCACTTCCTTGACACGGAAGGGGTCAGAGGTTCGAACCCTCTATCGCGCACCATCTTCCGCGCCTTCTTGCTCGCCGGTTGACATCCCCTGATAGTGCGATAATTTTATGTTGTTCGGGTAGCAGTACGTTTCTTCAGCGGGGTTCCCCACCCCCACCTCCTTGGCGTCTGCTGCCCGAACATTTTTTCGAGTTCCGCTTGACGGGGAGCGGGGCGTTTCATACGTT
>ERZ795052.970-NODE-970-length-41110-cov-19.921910_pt1 | contig 41110 bp, 26 predicted proteins | sample MGYA00375136_ERZ795052 | MGnify/ENA primary metagenome ERZ795052 (study PRJEB30181, sample SAMN05720156) | activated sludge metagenome | isolation source: Anaerobic digester | place: Japan | collected 2015-05-26 ... | reverse complement strand
TAAGTCATTGTAAACACACGGATAAGATCGCGACAGAATTATTTCTCGCACACATTCCAAGCGGCATTGAAATAGCGGTATTGGCCGTTTGCGGAAGGTGCTGCCGGTGGAGCGCCGCCAAACATTCGGCGGCAGCGACTGGACCTGGGCGTTACCGTCGCTTAGCAGGATGATCTGCGCTGCGGTGCAAAGTTTTGCCGGTCAGGGCAGGGGCTTGAGGTTTTCGAATCGGATGTTCCACTTGCCGTTCTTTGGGAAGCCGGGGGCGGGAGTGTCGGCTGCGCCATCCCATCCGGCGGCCATCATGGCGACGGCGGTGAGCAGGCCGCCGTTGCCGGGAAGGTAGAGGGGCAGGCGGGCGGACTGGTAGTTGTGGCCGTTGGCCAGATAGCGATTCTTGGGGGAGTCCAGGAAGAGGGCGTCGATTGCCTTTTCGGGCTGGCCGAGGCGGGCGGCGGTCATGGCTAACATCGGGTAGTCCCATCCCCATGTGCTCGGCCAGTTCCAGTTTTCCAGTACGTGACCATACGTGCGGGCCATGACCGTCGGGTCGATGAGCGGCGTGGGCGGTACGAAGCCGTACGCGGCGACCACCGAGGGGTGGTCGCGGTAGATGGTGTACGGGTCGGTTTCGATGGCGGCATAGACACCGTCGCGGACCGTGGGTCTTGCCAAGTCACGCAGGATGCGGGCATAGTCCGGGTCGGGGTCCATACCGAGACGATGGCGCCACGTCTGGGCCGTCTGCAGGGCCCAATGCCAGTAGGCCAGTTCATAGGTTGGGTTCAGGTTGCGGTCGCGGGTCGGGCCGTAGCTTTCCTGTGCGGGGATCAGCGCCGGACCGAGGACATATCGCTTGCCGGCCTCGTCCCACGTGGGGTACGAGGCCATGAAGTCGGCCGTCTCGAAGACGATCTGCTTGTACTGTTCCAGCGTTTCGCGAGTCGGGCGGGCACGGTAGCACAGTTCGGCATAGTAGATCGGGTGCGGCTGCTGCCAGATCAGGAACACGCCGGTTCGGGAAGGGCTCTCGCGGCCGTCCGGCGAGGTCATCTTCGGCCAGCGGGCGCCGCGATAACCCTGCATGGCGGCGGTGGCGCGGGCGGCCGGCAGGATGGATTCATACCAGGGCAGGCTGCGTTCGAGGAGGTCAATGCGATTCCACAAGGCGAAATGGACGGCATGCCACCAGTGCATCTCCAGGTGGAACTTGCCGTGCCAACTGTTACAGACGAGGCCGGTCTCCTGCGGCGGCCGCGAGCCCGCGCATTGAATTGCCGTGAGATACTGCGACAGAACAACGCGACGCTCCAATTCCGCCGCGCGCGGATCCGTGCAGGCGGAAAAATCGATCGCGCCGCCGCTCGTCCAGAAGCGCTGCCAATGGTCCGCGGCCGCGGCCTTAATGGCTGCGAATTCGGGCAACGTCTTGGTGATAAACTTGGGCGAGAAGGCAAAGACTGCTTCGATACTGTCGGCGGAGGTCCAGAACTCGAATTGATGATCTGCGGGGCAGCGGACCTGCATCTCCGGAGAGCAGGCCACGGCGACGTAGTAATGGTCATCGTCGAGTGTCCTCATTAGTTTGAGTGTCTTGCGGCCGGGTAGGGCGCTGGTGATGCAGTCGTGCAGGGCGCCGGTGCGGTGCAGGTGCGGGTGATTCCAGTCGGCGGCAATTCGCCATTCATCGGCGCCGTATGGGAAGCCGAGTGAAATGGCCAGGCCGCCTTTTGTGAGCAGGGGGGAGGCGACGCGGACGGCGAGTGTGTCGTCCTCGGGATGACAGACGGTCTCGACAGTTACCTTGGCGCCGTGAACCTCGAAACGGCTTGTCAGCAGCCCGGTCCAGAGGTCGAGAGTCTGGGTAGGATTGCCAATGTCTTCGATTCTGGTATGGTCTTCGATGACGTACGGGCTGGTGGGCAGGCCGGCCCCCACGTAGAGAGGCTTTTCCGGGGCGGTCAGCCCCGTCAGCACAGGGCGGCGATCCAGCAGCCTGAACGTAAGTCCTATGCGGCCCAAGTGAAGACGGTGCGGGTTCGCACGGAGCCATGCGCCCGCGGGCGAATAGGCCCCGCTGCGCCCATCCTCGGCATAGGGAACTTTCCGGCTGCCGACAGTATATTCCTCAAGGACATCGGTAAGTTTACCGGCTTCTTCGCTGGGCAACGTGTGCCAGCCCCAGTTTGACTGCGTTCCCAACGGCATGCCGCTTTCGTGGTAATCGGGGAAGGTTTGCAGGCCGGTGATGTCGGCGGTAAAGGCGAACTCGCCGTTGCCCACGGATAGCGGCGTCAGTGGATCAGGGCGCGTGAGATTGACGTTGTGGCGCGTGACGAGAGATTGACGGTCGATGGCCTGTGGTACGACGGACAGGGGCGCGTTGACGAAGCAGGTGACGAAGATGGCAATAATCTTTATTCCGCTCATGCTCACATCCTTATTACTGTAACCACAAGGATGATAGCATAAAACGGAGGCAAAACGAAGACCGATGATGGACTTCGCAACGCGAACCGCGCCGGTCCGGCGACCGCACAACCAAGCCGCCGGACCGGGCGGTGATCGAAAAATCTAATCCGTGACTGAATGCTCAGGCTTACTGCTGGGGCCTTTGGCGTCTCTGGCCACCCTGGCCGCCCTGGCCTCTCGGCCCAGTTTGGCCGACGAAAGTCCTCATGTTAGGGTCCAGACCCAACGCGGTGAGTTTTTCTTCGTAGGCCTTCTGCTTTTCATCCATCAGCTTCTGGACGGCTTCGGCGGTCTTTGTGGCGTTTTCCTCGACGGCGAGGTCCTTAATGGCCCGGAGTGCGGCCATAAGCTCGCGCTGCTCGGTTCGGATCTGCCGGCCGCCGTCGAGAATGATGATGCTGTTCTGCACGGCCTGCATGGCAGCGGTTTGCTGCTCGCGACGCTGCGTGAAGCTCTCGCGGAGCCTGGTCCGCTCTTCCTGGGACATGTTCTGGAACTGCTCGCGATTCTGCGTCCGCTGGGCGGGTTCCTGCAGGGCCTTGAGCTTGGCGATACCGGCTTCGAGGTCGGCCATCGCCTTCTGCTGGGTCTGGCGCATCCGCTGGAAGGCCTGCTGGCGCGCGGCATTGTCCTGCTGGGCGACCGCGGCATAGGTAACGGCCAGAATCATGGCACAGACACCGACGGCAAGAGTGTACTTTTTCATCTAACTTCTCCTTTCGTTGGGGATGGTGAAAACGACCTCCCGCCCCTGTTCCAACCGATGGAACCGGAAGAGGTCTATTCTAATCCCGAATTTTAATACAGACCGTTTCAGTTTCAGTGGACGCTTCATTGCGACGGGTTATTGCACTGAGCGGCCGATTTAGCGCTTTTTGACAAAAGCTTTTGCGGATGGCTCGATATGTGTTATAATGTGGCCGCTCATTTAACACGCGGATCAGGAGGTAAGACGATGGGTTATGGATTGTACGCACTGATTGGGGCGGTTCTTGGGGGCGGGCTCGTTTGGCTGATTTACGACATCAAGGCAAAGCGCATCATCGACGACCTGCAGAAGCGGCTCGGCATTGCTGAAGCTGAGAATCAGCGGATTGGGCCGTTGGAGCAGCAGCTTGCCGATGCCAAAACGCACAACGCCGAACTCCAGGAGCAGGTCGCCGAACTGAAGGCTGACGTTGCGCAGAAGGCGGAGACGATTGCTTCGCTCAAGGCGGAACTCGTCGCTCAGGCCAAGGCCGCCAAGAACAAGCTGTCGATGCTCAACGACGTGCAGGGGCGCTTCTGCCAGGCGCTGGCGACGCTGGCGGAGACGGCGCTGAACTGCGACAATGACGAGTTCATCCGCGTCATGGAAGTCAACGTGACGGCCTTCGAGAAGTCGCTGCTGGAGGACATCGGCAAGTGGCAGACGCGCGATCATGCGGTCACACAGGAAGTCTGCGACGTGGCCGAGCGCGAGCAGGGCCAGATGCCGCTGTCTGCACAAGATGAGGTGATGGAGGGTTTGGTTGCCGTTGATGACGGAGGCGGCAAAGGCGCGGAGCCGGCCGGCCCGGTCAAGCCGGTCGATGAGAACCTGGCCGTGATCGACGACCCCGCCAACGGGCAGGCGGGAGAGGCGCCGTCGGAGGATGCGGGCGAGGTGCAGCGGCTTGCCGACGAAACGGCGGATACGGCTGAGGATGACGCCGCTTTGCGCCTGGTTGAGGAAGACGCGGAGGCGGCGGATGCATCGAATGCGCCGGCGGCTGATGACGAGGCTGCGGCGGCCGAGCCGGAAACGCCCGCGGCTGTGCCGGAAGGCAATGGAGGCGTCGATGCGGCGCTGAACGAGGACAAGACCGCCGATGCCGTGGCGAACCTGGAAGAGCAACTCGAGCGGGAGCTGGCGCTGGAGTTGGAGGATTCGCCGGAGGACGAGGAGTTGAAGCTGGACTTTGGCGAGTCCGGCGAAGAGGACGCCGCGCAAGAGAAGATCGAAATCGGTGCGGCTGACGGGGATGCATCGGAGTCGGCACCGTCGTTGAAATTTCCGATTCTGGAAATCCCGGCGGACGCGGACAGTGCGGCCGTCGAGGACGCTGGTAAAAAAAAACTAAACTCCGAATCGGAGTCGTTGGCGGCAAGAAGAGAGGCGGTCTGAGCAGGGCCGTCTATGGGCGGCAGGGTTTCGCGGCGCGGCACAGTCCCGTGCGCGGCAGACTGAAGTAAGGGTTCCGCACAAACTTCGATTACACTGGTTTTGCTGATGAATACATTTCGCCGGTGTAATCTGCGCAACCAAGGTTTGGTTCTTGCTTGGGGCTCGATTGCATCGCATGCAGCTTTCACGGTGCGCCGTGTCAGGCGCCGTTTGTGACGAGGGCAACCCTGAAGATGGCGCCGGTCGGTCGCGCTGCCAGTACTTCCACAAAACCGTCGTGAGCCTGTGCGAATCGCTTCACCAGCGCCAGGCCCAGGCCGGTGCCGGTGGTCTCGCGTCTTGACTCGTCGCCGAGACGGTAGAACTCGTCGAAGATCTTCTTGCGCTGGGTGCGCGGAATGCCCGGGCCGCGATCTTCGACCTGGATCAGTGCATAGCCGTTTTCGCACCTGGTGCGGATGTGAATGGTCTTGTCGGCGGCCTGCCGGGCGTATTTGATCGCGTTGTCCAACAGGTTGATGACGATCTGCATGACAGCGTCGGCGTCGAAGGCAAACGGCGGCACCTCGGCAAAATCGCGTTTTAACACAAAGCCGGCCTGGGCAGCACACGGCGTCATCATTTCGACGACGTCGCCGACGCAGGCGTTGACGTCACCGAGCTTGAAGTGGTACTTCTTGCGGCCCCGCTGAATCCGGGAAAAGTCCAGCACGTTTTCGATGAGCCGGCTGAGGCGTTCGGTTTCCTGCCGCATGGCGGCATAGTACTCGCTCCGCTTGCTTTCGTTCCTGACCCAGCCTTTCTCGAGCATCTCGGTGTGCATGCGGATCGTGGTCAGCGGCGTGCGCAGTTCGTGACTCACGGCAGAGATAAAGTCATCCTTCTTTTTGGCCAGCCGGATCTGCGCGCATGCCGTGCGCCACAGGCTCATCTGTGCCAGCGCCACGGCAACGAACACGACGGCGAGTACGGCGAAGAAGCCCTTTCGCAGCATGCTGATCTGGTTGGCGATGAGGTCGGGCTTGAGTTCGAACAGGTTGAGGATGAGTTCGCCGAAACCGAAGTCGAGAATCGCCGTGTGAACGGCGGCCGGCGATTCGGTGCGGCCCACATCGAAGTCCATATCGCGGCGAACGATATGCCGGCCGGCGGACTCGCTGACCTGGCGGACGAGTTCGTCCTCGTTGAGCTTGAAGCCCTGGATAAAATGGCGTTGTTCGATCTGCACATGGCGCAGTAGAAAGACCTGTCCGGCGATGGAGTCGTTTTCGCTGCCGCCCGGGACGACGACGGGACGGAAGGGTTCGATGCGGATCTGGATGGTGTCGGCCGGAGGCTGCGGGCCCGTTGTTTGCGGCTGCTGCGACATATCGGCAGCGGGGGTGCCCGCGGGGGGCTGCTGGGTTGCCTGCGCTTGCACTTGTGTGCGCTGCTGTTGAGCATCGCGGGCGGCGGCCTGTGCGTCGGGCATTGTGACAGGAGGCGGTTGTGAGCTTTGCCTGGGCGCAACGGCAGCAGCCGAAGTGGATTCGAGGGTCTGGCGTTGCCCGTACACGCTGTCGCCTGGCGTTGATTGCTGCCGGCCGGCGGCGCTCTGTACAGCGGTTTGTCCGGCCGTGCCAAAGTCGACATGCGCCGTATTGGCGAAGTTGCGCGCGACGTTGTCGCGGCTTCCGATGATAACTTGTGTGGCCTGCTGCGTTTCTTCGAGGCTGGAGATGCGGTATTCGCTGCGCCGCACGTCTGGGGCTGTCTTGCGTCGGCCGATCAGACCTTTTGCGTACGTCTCCTCGCCCGGCTGCGAAATGGCGTTGTATCCTGCGTTGTAGGCGTACATGTTCTGCGTGCGAGCGATCTGCTGATTGAACGAAATCTCCTCGACCGTTTCCGGGCGGATGGTGGGGCCGTTACCGGCAAGCGTGGTCAAGAGGTTGTCCCGGAGGTTGGCCAGGTACCCGGCGACTTCGGGGTCGTCCGGGATGTAGTGTGCGGTGTTGTATGGCGAAATGATGGTCCCGTCGGCTTCGATCTGGAAGTAGCCATACGCGAGGCCGTTGGCAAGACTTTCGGCCAGGGGCGAGCGGACAACGGCATCGGCATCGTTGACGGCGTAGGGCACGTAGACGTACTGGTAGTCGGTATAGGGGCGTCCCTGTTCGGCAGTGATGAAGTCGTCGAGTTTGCGTTTGACGTCGAGGCGGATCTGTTCGGCCACGGCGACGAACTCGTTTGCGCGGCGTGCGGCGAGGCCTTCGGCGTGCAGGCCGATGGAGTACCAGCCCAAAGCGCACAGCCCGCAAAGGCTTGCCAGCAGGATTACCGAGACGATGATCAGACGCTTATGCACGGTTCAGTATTCCTGCCAATGAAAAGATCGCCACGCAGGGCGGGGGTATCTCCGTCGCGAGCCGCCAAACCAACAGACCTCTTATACCGATTCATGATTGGCCTCGTACACATAGCCGGCGCCCCGAACGGTCCTGATGAGGGCCGGTTCGGCGGGGTTTGCTTCGATGATACTGCGGAGCTTGGCGATGTGCATGTCGACGGTGCGTGTTTCGATCTCTTCCATGGACTCGCCCCAGACCTTGCGGTAGAGTTCTTCGCGGCTTATAACGCGGCCGGGGTTGGCGGCGAAGAACTGAAGTATTTTGCCTTGCCGCGGGCTGATGGGCTGTTCGCGGCCGGCGGCCGTAATCTTAAGGGCGGCCAGGTCCACTGCCACCGGGCCGAATCGGAACTGCCGGCCGACGGATTTGGCGGGGTCGGTGCGGCGCATGACGGCCCGGATGCGGGCCAGCAGCTCTTCCAGCGAGAAGGGCTTGGTAATATAGTCATCGGCGCCGAGATTGAGGCCGGCGACCTTTTCGCGTTCCTGGCCTTTTGCCGTCAGCATGATGATGGGCGTTGTGAGCCCTTCCTGACGCCACTTGCAGCACAGTTCCTCACCGCTGATCTTCGGCAGCATCAGGTCAAGGAGGATCAGATCGTAGCGGTGCCGCGAAACAAGCTGCTTGGCCTCGAGGCCGTCCTGGGCGGCCGTCGGGTGGAAGTTGTGAAATTCCAGAAAATCCGCCAGGCCGCTGCGGATCTTCGGCTCGTCCTCAACAATCAAAACCGATCTTTTGTCGTCCACGCGTAAATCCTTACCAGATAACCTGTTGCCATCATTAGATTATAGTGTATTGCGGGCGTGGACAATTGTAAATTCGGCGTAAAAACGTGCTGCGGAAGCGTGCGGAGACGCTGCTTGCGGGGGCGCCGTTAATGCGAACAGAGTCCTGAAAGCCAAGTCTGATAATTTTCGGCCTGCGGCAAACCATATCCTTGAAAGGAGGATTTTACATCCATTTTACTTCGGCGCGGGCGGCCTGTTCCGTAAGATTTACGCAGCACGTTTGCCACGTTCTTTCAGAAAGGGACTGAATTATGAATCGAAGTGCGATCCTGTCTGTTGTTGTATTGGGATGCGGCCTCTGTCTGGTCGGGTCGGGGCGGGCATCGACGGTCATGCCGGACGAATTCCTGGCTAAGATGCCGGTCAAGGAGGTCACCGTCTTCAAGGACGGACATGCATTTGTGCGGCACGAAGGATCGATGGCGGTCAATGACCAGGGGCGGGTGGTGCTTGACTATCTGCCGCAGCCCGTGATAGGGACGTTCTGGACGTATACGGTGGATGAGAACGTTGCGGTGGAGAGTGTGACCGCATCGAAAAAGCTCGTGTCGATTGAACGCACGGCGCTGTCGATTGCCGAACTGATCGAAGCCAACGTCGGCAGGGAGGTGCGGGTCAAGGAACTGAACCAGCCGAACTACTACGATGCCATGATTGAGCGGATTCCCACGCGGTCGAGCGAAGAGATTGCACGGACCTCTGCGGATGCGCCACCACACGATCCGCTGCCGGTGCGGGGCGAGGTGGTCATGCTCAAGACGGCCGAGGGTGTGAGGGTGGTGCCGATCGGGCAGATCGAACGCATCATTCTTCCGGACGAATACGAAGGCAAGGTCGCGCAGTATGAACAGCGAAACGTCATGACGATCAAGGTGACGCCGAGGAAGGGTGCGCGTCCCAGGGCCGCTGACGTGGGCATGCTGTACCTGCAGCGCGGGATCCGGTGGATACCTAACTACCACGTGGATATCGACGGCCAGGGCGACGCGGTCGTGAAACTGCAGGCGACCCTGGTGAATGAATTGACGGATCTGGAAGATGTGACGGCACATCTGGTCATCGGCGTGCCGACATTCGCATTCAAGGAGACGGTCGATCCGATCTCCCTGGAGCAGACGATTGCGCAATTGTCGAACCATTTCCAGCAATCGTCCCGCAACGCGTACGGGTTCGACAATGCAATCACGTCGCAAATGGTCATGTTTCAGAGCGCAGCCTATGCGCCTCCGATGGATGCGCCGGGCACGGGCGCTGTGTTCGATCTGGGGCCGGAGGTGGCTGGCGGGGCGAAGAATGAGGATCTGTACGTATTCACGGTGGAGCACCTGACACTGAAAAAAGGTGCGCGCATGGTCATGCCCGTGATTGAGTTCGCTGTGAAGTATCGCGACGTTTACATTGTCGAACTGCCTTTTAACCCTCCGCCGGAGGTGTATAACAATTTTAATAACCAGCAGCAGGCCGAGTTGATGCGGCTGATGCGGGCGCCCAAGGCCATGCACAACATCCGGTTCAAGAACGACACAGAGTATCCCGTCACGACTGCGCCCGCTTTGATCTTCCGCCAGGGGCGGCTGATCGCTCAGGGCATGACGAAGTATACGCCTGTGGGGGCCACCGGCGACCTTGAGATGACGGCTGCGGTCGATATCCTTGTCAAGAGGAGCGACGTCGAGACCGGCCGGATACCCAACGCGATCACCTGGCAGGGCAATACATTCGCACGCTGCGATCTGAAGGGGACCGTGACGCTGACAAGTCATAAGGAATCGCCAGTGGACATTGAGGTTCGGCGGTTTGTCTTAGGTACGGTTGACAGCGCAGACGAAGGCGCCAAGGTGGAGCAGATCGGCTGGCATGAGGGCGGCTGGTCGACGCACGGCGAAATGCCGGCCTGGTGGAGTTGGTATGGCTGGCCGTACTGGTGGCGTCATATGAATCCGGTGGGACGCCTGGAATGGCGAAAGACGCTGGCGCCCGGCGAGACGGCCGAACTGGGGTACGTGTGGCATTACTTCTGGCGGTATTGAGCCGGTTTCTTGAACCTGGCGGGGTTCGTCCCGCGCGATAGACGGTTTGACTTCAGACATGGGGGTCGCCAAGTCGGCGGCCCCATGTCATGCGCAGGCTTAATTTCTTGCGGATGGCGTCTTCTTCGAGTATAAGTCGGCTTTGACAAGGTTTCAGCGAGGATGACCATGGCCAAAGACGCGTACCGCATCAACGAGTGGGAACTGGCAACGACTAATCTGCACCGCATTGGCAAACGCCGGTACGAAGTGGCGGTGCTGCCGACCGGGGCGATCGAGGCGCATAACCGGCACCTGCCGGAGGGCCAGGACTGGCTGCACACAATGTACGTGGCGCGGGCCTGCTGCGAGCGGGCGTGGAAAGCATGCGAGTCGGTGATCTGTCTGCCGGCCCTGCCGTATGGGGTGGACTGCAACCAGATGGCTTTTCCGCTGACTATTCACGTCTCGCAGGCGACGCTGGACGCGATGGTACGCGAAATCATCGTGTCGCTGCGGCATCACGGCATACGCAAAGTCATGATTTTGAACGGCCACGGCGGCAACGAATTCAAGCCGCTGATCCGGCAGATCCAGTGCGATATGGACGTGCACGTCTTCCTGTGCAACTGGTGGCTGGCGGGCCGCGACAAATTCGATGAGATATTCACGAAGCCCGACGATCACGGTGGGCAGCTCGAAACGTCAGTTGCGATGGCATTGTTTCCTGAATTGGTCGAACCAGACGTGGCGGGCGACGGGGAGGCCCGGCCGTTTCGATTCGAGGCGCTGCGCAGGGGTTACGTGTCCACCAGCCGCGACTTTGCCAAGCTTAACGACCACGCCGCCTGCGGCGACCCTTCTGAGTCCACGGCCGAACGGGGCAGACAATATCTCGATCTTGTGATCGAGCGGATAAGTGAATTTCTGGTCCAACTTGCCCGGGAACCTATCGACGCAAGTTTTCCCCAGACCCCATAGTAAATCCGGCTTGTTGGCCGCACATCCCGGCTCTCTTGCCGCAAACAGGCACTTTCTTGCCGCCAGTCCCTTCGGTTTCGCTGCAAAGCCCCCTCGCCTTGCCGAATATCCCGCCTCTTTCACCGCAAATTCTGCTCTCTTCCTGTGCGATTTGCTCGTGGCCGTGCCATTTCCGCCTCTGCGGCTGCTTTTTCGCCGTCTTTTTGTTAAAATGGGGCATGTTAACAGGGAAAAAGCGTTGGTTTCCCACAGGATGGGGGCACTTAACACTGTATGACCCAAGCGGCTGACTACGTTCGTCTGGTGGAGCAGGCACAGTTCGGCGACAAGGTGTGCCTGGACAGGCTTGCGGAAATGGCGAGCGTGCGTCTCCGTGCGCACGTTTACCGGCTCACGCTCCGTGAGGACATTACGGCCGACGTGGTACAGGAGAGCATCCTGGAAATGATCCGGATATTGGGGAAATTGCAGCGTGCGGATCGTTTCTGGCCCTGGCTGTATGGTATTGCGCTCAACAAATTGCGGCGCTACCGGCGGCAGGAAAACCGCCATAAAACGGCGTCGTTGGAGCCTGCGGGGTACGGCGGTGCGTCGGCCAACAAGCAGGAGGCGCTGGAGAGGGTCCTGGCGGAGGAACTGCGGCAGATGATTGCCCGGGCGATGGCGGGCGTCAAGCCGCGGCATCGGGCCGTCCTGAGCATGCGATGCTATGACGGGATGTCGTTTGCGGAGATCGGGGCGGCGATGGGCTGCAGCGAATTCGGCGCGCAAATGCTGTTTTACCGCGCGAAAAAATCGTTGGCAAGGCAGTTGGGCCGCCATGGCTTGGGCAAAGGGTCGCTTTTGATGGCCCTGGTGGTGTTCGGGAAGATGACAGCGGCAGATGAAGCGGCAGCGGCGAGTATTTCGGTGAGCGCGGCGACCTTGCAGGTAGGAGGGGCGGCGGTTGCGGCGGCAATGGCGGCCAGCAGAGGCGTTCTGGTGACCGCGGCGGCGGCAAGCGCGGTGACGGTGGGGGTAATCGCGGTCAATAGCGGCGACGGCGCTGGTAAGATGCAGCCAAACGGGGAGATTGGTGCGGTGTCCGCGGCGCTTTTGCCGGATTCGGGGGAGAGGGGGGCCGATGAGTGCTGGTATTTTTATCCGCAGGGGGCCGGCGGGCCGGTGACGATGCGGCAGGTGCGCCACGACCGTGACGGCGAGGCGGAATGCCGGATCCTGCAGAATGAATATGCAAATTACGAATATCGCGGCGGGGTCGTAGAGATTCGCAATGCGCGGGCATACGCAGCCGACCTGTCGGTGTGGCGGCTGCCGACCGACGGAGAGGACCTGACGGCGTTTCTGGATCACATGGAGGGGCTTCGGTCTGGGGGGCGGACGCTTGAATACATCAACACGCGGCGGCAGGGATTGCTGGTAATTGCGGATCGGCAGGGTGGTGTGATGACGGGTATTTCGCGGGTCGACCGGCATGAGAATATGTTGGCGGAGGAGTATTTTCAGTTTGCCTGGCCGGCGGATTGCCGTGTGATGGATCGGCGGGATGCGATGCACGCGCGGGGCTGGACGTACTTCGAGGTCGAAGGACGGTTGGGGACACAGGCGGTCTCGGGGCGCGGGTGCATGCCGTTTGTGTATAGTGCGTGTGAGGTGGCCAGGCCGTGGGTGGAATTGTGTGTGGGCAGCGTGCGTTACGTGGATTCGCGAGGCGTGGCGACGGCGACAGGCGCCGAGGAGGTGCGGTGTTATCGCGGCGGGACGTTCATGGCGGGGCTTGCCCGGCCGTGGATGGGATTGCATACGATCGATACAGTCCGGCGAGATGCGGCGGCGACAGGCACGGCGTTTGTGACGCGGCGAGGGCCGGAGCGGGGCAAGGCCCAGGTGGAACTTACCGCCGCGGGGCGGCATGCGGTGTATACCATTGATCTGGAGCGGGACGTGATTGAGGTGATTGAGTTTACCGGAGACGTCGAGGGTCGGCTGGCGTTCCGTTATCTGCAGGAAGTCGAAGGCGCGGCGGGGCGGTTTGCGGAGCCTTATGCGGGCAGCGGGACGATGGCCGAGATGAAAGGGCTTTGGCTGTTGCAACTGTGCAGGTAAGGACATGGCGTGCGCGCCGGTGATGCGGAGTCGGAGAGCTTAAGGGGAACGTGATGCGGACGGCGAGATGGGGTTTGGCGGTTCTGACGGTGATTGCGGCGTCGGCTTCGGGGGCGACGGGGATCTACGAGTTCAAGAGCGATCAGAGCAGGGTGGTGCAGACGGGCGGGTTTGCCGGCGTACATGAGACATACCGTGTGGAGGGGCGTTTCCAGTTGACGGTGGATTTCGTGGCCGGGTCGGCGGCGTTTGACTGGGTGGATGCTGCGCTGAGCGAGGGGCCATTTCTGCACACCTGTGATCTCGATGCGTTGTTTGGTATGACCCGGCTGGTCGGCAGCGTGAAAGATAATACCACGGTGGTGTTTGCGGGGCCGGTGTCGAGCGAGCGGATCGAGCTGACTGTGACCTTAGGGGCGGAGGCCGTGCATCTGAGCGGCGTGTACGAGCAGATGGTTTCGGACGGGTTTACGTTTGCGTTAGAGGCCGAAGCGGTGCGGGTGAATGCCGGCTGGGGGTACTGTTACACGGACGATTTCAGCGCGGAAAAGGCGCGGAAGGACAGCTATCGGCACTCGTTGTTCTGGCCGGAGAACGCGTTCGGGCCGGGCGAGCCGTATCTTTACTACTCGAGTTACGTGGGCCGGCCGGCGCCGGGGCTGATGTTTGTTGGTTATGACGGCAAGCCGGCTATCCTGTACTACCGTTTTCCGCTCGAGGCGGTCAAGGGCGCGCGGACCGTGAAAGGGGTGCTGGAATTTGATGTGTTAGCCCCGACGTGGCTCGACATGCCCGAGCCGTTGGGCTATTTGAGCTACTCATTGTCGGCGGATGGGGAGATCTGGACGCTGCCGATTCGCGCCAATGATGGGCACAATGCTGTCGAGGTGAGATCGGAACAGGGGACGGTGTATGTGGGGTTCATGGGCTCGCACAAGGTGTTGGACAACCTGAAGGTGTGCCTGGAGTCGCCTGTGGGGACGATTCGCGTGCCGCAGGATTACGCGACTATTCAGGCGGCTATCAATGCAGCCTCGGATGGGGACGTGGTGGTGGTTGCACCGGGGGTATACCGGGGTGAGGGCAATCACGATATCGACTTCATGGGCAAGGCGATTACAGTGACGAGCGCGGACGGGGCGGGTCAGACAGTGATCGATCTTGCACCGTTGACCGTGCCGCCGCAGGAAGTGCGGCAGAGCCGGCGGGGTTTCCTTTTCCATCGCGGAGAAACGGCGCGGTCGGTCCTGAAGGGGTTTACGATTCGCGGGGGGCGCGTTTACGGCGATCTGCCCGCCGAGGGTGATGCATGGCAGACAGGGACGAAGATCCCGGCGGGCGGGGGGATTTACTGTGAGGGAGCGAGTCCGACGATTGTGGGGTGCGTGATTGTCGATTGCGGGGCGGAGGTCGGCGGCGGGATCTGCTGCGTGGGCGGCGAGGCTTCGATTGTGGATTGTCGGATTTCGGAGTGCAAGGGCGGCGGATTTGGCGATGGACGGTCGGGGGGCTATGGTGCAGGGGTCGCGCTGATGGGGCGGGCGTCGGCGAGCATCGTCAATTGCGTGATTCAAAACAACGAGGCCTACTATAACAGCCTGGGCGGGGGACTGTTTGTGCGATCCAGTTCGGCCAAGGTGATCGGGTGCGATATTTCGTTCAACGGGGCCCAGGGCAATGTCAACGGGGGCGGCGTGTACGTGGGCGGGTTGTCGCACGTGGTCGTGCAAAACACGGTGGTCTCGCTGAATACGGCCAGTGCGGGCGGCGGGGTGTTTGCGGAACGCGGGTCAGTTCTGGAGCCGCCGGGCAACGAAGGTACGACGGGTGAGCCGGGTCTCATTGAGGGCGGTCTGCTGATTGTCAATTGTACGGTGGCGAATAACCGGCTCGTAAACGCGATGGCGCCGCTTCCGGCGGGCGGTATTCACACGTGGGCGGTGAACGTGCAGGTGAAAAACTCGATCGTGTGGTATAACGACGGGCCGGAAATGCAGCTCATCGATCCTTTCTGCAACAGCCCGGTGACGTATTCGAACATCGAGGAAAAGTACCCGGGGCCGGGCAATATCTCCGCGGACCCGCTGTTTGCGCCGGTGGCGGTGAACGATTATCACGTGCAGTCGGTGGCGGGGCGGTATCATCCGGGCACCGGCACGTGGGTGGTGGATACGCGGCACAGTCCGTGCATCGACGCGGGCGATCCTGACGATGCGTTTGACCGGGAGCCGGAGCCCAACGGCGGGCGGATCAACATGGGCGCCTACGGCAACACGGCGGAGGCCAGCAAGGGCAAGGGCAACGTGATCTATCACGTCGACGGCCCGCACGGCGACGATGCGAACGACGGCCTGTCGCGCCAGACGGCGCTTGCGCACATTCAGACGGCGATCGATCTATCTATCAGCGGTGACACGATCCTGGTGTGGCCGGGCGTGTACGTGGAGGCAATCGATTACATCGGCAAGGCGGTAGTCATTCAGAGCGCGGCGGACGCGGCGATTATCGAGGCGCCGCAGCTCCAAGGCATGAAGATGGACGCGGTGACGTTCCATACGGGCGAAGGGCCGGGCAGCGTGCTGCGGAACTTCGTCATTCGCAACAGCGGCGTGGCGGTATCGCTGAACTACCAGAGCAGCCCGACGCTGACGCAGTTGACCATCGTGGACAACGATTTCGGCATCGCCGCCTACGAGGACTCCAGGCCGGACATAAGCAACTGCATCTTTCACGCCAACGCCGATGGAGACCTGTATGGCTGCACGGCACGGTACAGCCTGTTTACGCGCATGATCATGGCGCCGCAGGTGCCGCTGTTCGCAGATTATGAGGGCGGGGATTATCACCTCCTGAGTCGCCGCGGGCGGTATCGCCCGTGGACGGACGAATGGGTGCTGGACAAGGTCGACAGCGTGGCACTGGACATGGGCGACCCGTCGATCAAGCCGGTGCGCGAGCCGATGCCCAATGGGGGGAGGCTGAACATCGGGGCCTACGGCGGGACGGCCTTTGCGAGCATGAGCGAGTGGCCGCTGGCGGGCGATCTGAACCGCGACGGTGTGACGAGCCTGGCTGATCTTGCGATAATGGCCGAGGAGTGGCTCGACAGCCTTGCATGGATTAATGGGCCGCCCTGGGCGAGGATCGTCAAGCCGTATGACCAGGCGAGGATACCATTTTCGGCGGAGACCATCATGATTGAGGCCGAAGCGGGCGACGCGGATGGAGCGGTCGTCAAAGTGGCGTTCTTTGCCAACAACGTGATGATCGGCGAGGACACTGACGCAAGCGACGGCTGGTCACTGCCGTGGTGGTCACATGCGGTGGGGACGTATGTGCTGACCGCCGAGGCGACCGACGACAACGGCGTCACCGTGCGCTCGCGACCGATCAAGATCACTGTCGTACACGCGCAGCAGCTTTGATCATCAGGGCTGTCCGAGGGGGAGGACCACATGGGTACCGAGCGGCGGGACTGCTTGCAGTAGTCGGATCGGCGTGCTGTCTTGCTTCCTATTTGTCCCATTCGGCGAACTGATTGGGTTCGAGCGGGGTGCCGCAGCATTCGGTCCACGCCTTGGTGAGTTCGGCGCCGTAAAGGATGACGATGCCGGAGTAGAAGGCCCAGAGCATGAGGACGAAGAGCGCACCGGCGGCGCCGTAGGCGGAGGCGACGGCCTGGCGGGCGAGGTACGTGGCGATGGCCCATTTGGCGATGACGAAGAGAAGGGCGGTGATGAGGCTGCCGATCCAGACGTCGCGCCATGCAATGCGGACGTCCGGCAGGGTCTTGTACATGAGGGCGAAGGCGAGAACGAACAGGACCAGCGACAGGAGGAAGTCGGTTCGGCCGGCCAGCACGGGGATGCGGTCGGACAGCGCGGAGAGGACCGAACTGATGACCAGCGACGCCAGCAGGAGGATGCCGATACCGATGACCATGAGCAGTGACAGCCCGCGTTTGTAAAACCAGCCGGCGATCAGGCCGGTTTTCGTGCGGACGTTGAAGGCGCGGTTGAGGGACTTCTGAAGGTGGCCGAAGACGATCGTTGCGCCGATCAGTACGGAGGTGATGCCGATGACGGCGGAGTACGTGGCGGCGACCTTGTGGGCTTCGGCGTTGGCGAGCATCTGCTGAAGAGCGTCGCCGGCGGGCGGGCCGAGGGCCGACTGTACGCGGTCAACGATTCGCGCCTGGTTGTCGCGGCCGATATAGGCGCCGGCCGTGACCAGCAGGACCAGCAGCGGCGCCAGCGACAGCATTGAAAAAAACGCCAATGCGGCCGCAAGGGAAATGCAATCGTCCCGCAGGAAAGACATCAGGGCCTGCTTGTTAGCCTGCCACAGTCTGGTCAAGCCGCCTCCTTTTTATGGCTGTCCGCGCTGGTTCACTGCGCGCAAAAACGCACCTGCCGTTCGGGCGCGGTGCGTTTTGAGGTTGCACTCTCCATGCGGGCGGCGCGGTCAGAAGTATTCCACAGCCAGGATACCGCCGGCGACCGCGGCGGCTGCGGAGGCGACCGCGGAGCCGAAGGTCCACCAGGCCGCTGAACTGGCCGTCTCACGCGCCTCCTCCGCCTCGTGCATAACGCGTTCGCGGGCAAGCTGGACCTTTTCCTGCACTTTCTCTTTCATCTGCTGGGCCTTGGCGATAGCTTCGTCGCGTGCGGACTCCATGCGGCTGACGATCTGTTCGGCATCGTCTTCGGAGAGGTCCTTGCGGGATGCGACAATCGCCTTGAGGGTGTCGCGGTCCATCGCTTTGGCCCGCTGCAGCAGCGCGTCGGCGCCGGCTTTGGGGTCGTGGAGGAGCAGCATGAAATCGTGCTTGATCCCTTCATAGCGCAGCTCCGGCCTGCCGAGCGAGTCGAGATAGCTCTGCAGTTTGCGTTCGACGCCAGCGGCGGCCTCAGGCGCCGGCACCTGGGCGCCTTGGGTAACGGTCTCGGCGGGTGCGGCGGCGCCGCGGAGCTTATCGATAACGCTCCAGACCCTGTCGACGATCTGGTCGGCCTTGTCGCGCGACAGGTCGGTGCGCGAGGCGATCACGGAGGCGATGGTCGAACGGTCGACGTGCGACAGGCGGTCTTTCAGCGCCTGGACGCCTTCGCCGGGGCTCTTGAGGAGCTTTTCAATATCGGTCTTGATGGCGTCGGGGTCGAGGGCTTCTTCGCCAGTTTCACGGAGATAGCGTTCGATTTTTTCACGCGTGGCGCGGGCTTGTTCGTCTGAGATGCCGGCGGCTTTCATAGCGGCGTCCGAGACTTTTTCGGCCGGGCGCTTGCCGGAGCGATATTCTTCGCGAATCATCTCCAGGGCGTGAGCAAAGCTCTCGGCTGTGGATTTGGCCTTTTCCCTGCTCATCTTGCCGCCGGCTTCGAGGCGTGCACTGATCTCGGTGATATCGGCGAACGGGCCTTCACGGTCGACGATGGCGCGGACCTCGATGTCGTCCAGGAGATCGAGTACTTCTTTCTTTATGGTTTTGGCGTCCATGGGTTTTATCTGCTGGACGTAACTGTCGATCTTGTGCCGCAGGTCTTCGGCGTCGATATCGCCAAACAGTTCCTGGCGGACCGATGCGGTGACATCGCGTGCGGCATCAGCGATGCGGTCTTCGGGGGACTTGGCGAAGACTCCGGCGGCGGCCTTGTAGGCGGACTGCAGGCCGCTGACGGCGGTGCGCATCAGCGAGCCGACCAGCGAGGTCACGGCGGCTGCTTCCAGAACGGTTGTCAGCAGATAGAAGAGGCCCCAGATGGCCAGCCCGAGCACAAGTCCGTAGAATGCGTTGTCTGTGCCCGAGAGGGTGACGGCCAGCCACGTCGCGGCAAAGACCGAGATAACGGCCGTGATGAGCGACCAGACGCCAAAGGCATTGCTGAAGCGGTGGGCCGTCCGCATATAGATGGTTTCGCCCTCGCCTTCTTCACGTTCTTCACGACCCTTGCGCTGGGGCTCATCCAGGGGCCCCACCATGCTGATGCCGGCGGCGATCGAAAGATGGGTTAGGATCATTTCGAAGGCCACGGCAAGGATGAGGCCGACGATGACGGCCAGCCAGAAGTTCGGCTGCGCCGGGGCCGCGGTCTCGGTGATGATGACAGGCTGGGCGTAGGCGATCGTGGTCAAGCCCGTGAGGAGAACCGTCAGGACGATTAATCGTGCGGTGCGTTTCATGCTTTTCATAACACTGCCTCCTTCCCCATTAGGCGATTGTTTTCGCTGGACGCGGATTGTCTCCTCCGCTGTGCAATTATTTCGTTCATGCGGACGAGCGGCGTTATCGCCATTTGGCTGAATCAGCGCGGGACAATTGCTTTGCGGGGTAAGCCTTTTGCTTGAGGCGTGCAGGATGGGCAGCATTAAAGCGCCCCCCGGTTTTCACCGAAGTGAGTCAAAACGGTGAGAGGAATCGAGGCATTTTACATTCAAGAAGAAAGGCGGCGGGTCATGGATATTTTTGAGATGCTCAAGACGGATCATCAGATGGTGATGGACATTGTTGACAAGCTGGAGAGCACATCGGACCGTGCGGGCAAGACGCGGCAGAAACAGTTTGAAAGGTTGAAAGACGAGTTGCTGCCGCACATGTTTGCGGAGGAGAAGTACTTTTATCCGATGATTCTGGACAAGACGTCGGACAAGGAGGAGCGGCAAACGATTCTGCAAGGGATCGAAGAGCACCGGGCCGCGCGGAGCGTGTTGAAAGACTGCGAGGACGCTGGGTATACGGACGAACGGTGGAAGGCGGACTTGAAGGTGCTTAAGGAACTGCTTACCCACCATATCGAAGAGGAAGAAAGCGAGATCTTTGAGGTCGCGCGCGAAGTTATCGAGGACCCGGATGAGGTGGGAACGCAGTTCCGGACGGTCAAGCACGAACAGGAGGTTGCGGTTTAGGCGGGGATAACGGATTACGGTACGACCGCAACTGGTGAGCTAAAAAGAAAACCCGGTGCTGACGGGAGACGGCGCCGGGTTTTCGATCAGATGCAGCTATTGCGGCGTGTTGATGCGGTTATTCCGGTACGGCAAGCATTATTGAACGCGCGCGGGGTGTATCTTTGCGGCAAGATCGGCGATGCGTTCCCCGAGACGCCTCGCGGCCTGGCGTTCGGCTTCGCTGATTCCGGTATCGAGAGGGCCCGTGACTGCGGTGGCGCCGGACTCGGCCCAGATGCTGCCGGTGGTCTCGTTTTGGTAGAGCGGGCCGGCGACGAGCATACGGTTGTGCAGCATGAACATCAGCAGCGACACGACGACGTGCTCCTGGCCGCCGGTGCGGCCGCCGGCGGTGGCAAAGGCGCCGCCGATCTTGTCGGTGAAATCTACTTTCCACTTCCAGTTCCACTGGTCCATGATGGTCTTCATCTCGCCGGGGATGTTGGCGAAGTACGTGGGGCTGCCCAGGATGATGCCGTCGGCGGCTTCGAGGTCCTGTCGGGTGACGTCGGCTGCGCGCTTGAGCAGTACCATCGCCTCCGGCACGCGGCACACGCCTTCGACAACGGCGCGGGCCATCTCTTCAGTGCTGCCGGTCCGGGAGTAGTAAGCGACAAGGATTTTGACGGGTTTCCTGGCGGCCGCTGGGGCAGCCTGGACGGCCGCGGGGTCATGTGCACCGATGAGCGGGAACAGCAGCAGCGCCAATGTGCACGTGAGACGGCTGAGGCGTTTCATGTTCTTCTCCCGAAACAGATTGTCTGACGCGGCGAAGCGGATCAGGGCTTTAGAAAGCGGATGCACACGCAGCGGCCGACGGACACCTTGTTGCCCGTTGGTTCCAAGTCGCCGGTTTGGGGGTTGATTCGAAAGACAAGCACGGTGTTGGCATCCTGGTTGGCGACGAGGCAGTATTTGCCGGAGGGTTCGATATTGAAGTTGCGCGGCGTCTTGATGTCGGCTGTTTCGTGTTCCACAAACGTCAGCTTGCCGGCGCCATCAATCGTGTAAACCGCAACGCTGTCGTGGCCGCGGTTTGAGCCGTAGAGGAATCTGCCGTTGGGGTGCACGCGGATTTCGGCGCAGGTGTTGCTGCCTTTCCAGTCGGGCGGGAGCGTGCCGACGGTCTGGATCTCGGTAAGGACGCCCGAGCGAGGGTTATAGGCGAACGCGGTGATGGTGCAGTCGAGTTCGTTGATGACGTAGGCGAAGCGGCCGCCGGGGTGAAACGTGAAATGGCGCGGGCCGGCGCCGGGTTTGAGCTGGGCGAAAGGAGGGTTGTTGGGGACGAGTGCGTCCCTGTCGATGTCCAGGCGGTAGATCATGACCTTGTCGATGCCGAGGTCTGCGACGAAGGCGAAGCGATCGTCCGGGCTGAGGTTAACGGAGTGGGCGTGAGGGCCTTTCTGGCGGGCGGCGTTGGGGCCGGAGCCTTCGTGCTGGATGCTGCACGTGGGCGGCGCAAGGCTGCCGTCCGGTTTGATGGGAAGCAGCGTGGCGCTGCCGCTGCCGTAGTTGGCGACAAGTACCTGCGTGCCTTTGGAGTTGACGTTGACATGGCAGGGACCTGCGCCCTGGGAGGGCTGCTGGTTGAGGAGCCTGAGGCCGCCGTCGGGTTCGATAGCGTAGGCGCTGACGGCGCCGGCCTTGCCGGATTCGCTGACGGCATAAAGAAACTTGCCGTTAGGATGGATTTCGAGGAAGGCAGGGTTGACGGCTTCGGCGGCAAGGACGGGTTCGGAGAGGCGACCTGTCCCGAGGTCGAGTGTGCTGCGGTAGATGCCCTTGCTGACGGCGGTGTCCCAGGTGTACGTCCCGAGGTAGACGCTGATGGAGTCGGCCGATGCCGACATGGCGGCCAGTGACAAGGCTGTTACGGCCAAGGTCTTGATGGTCATAGTTTGAACCTCCTTAGGTTGAAACTTGTTTCAGGCACCCGGAATTATACGAGGTTCTCAGGCCGCGTACAATAGCGGCAGAAAAGCGGCAGGGGCCCCCATTGGCTTCACAAAGCGCAAGCACGGTTGCGACTGCTATTGAGGCAGCTTGAAGTCGGTTGGAGGAGCGCCTGTTGCGGGCCGGGTGAACTTTTCGCCGTATGCGGTGAAGCCCGGCAGGAAGCCCCCGTGGGACAGGAAGAACTGGCCGTCCTGCAGACCCATGAACCGGTCCAGTCGGTCGGCTTTGCCCGTGACGTCGTGGCTGAAGGTGGCCGCAGTAAGTTCGATCCATTTACCCTCGGGGGTGCGGATCCACTGGTTACCGTAGAGGGCCTTACGGACGAGGTGGCCGTTTGCGCCGCCGAAGTTTTCACTGAAACTGTACAGGCCGCGCAGGTAGCCGCCGTCCTTCGGGGCCTTCCAGCTCGAGATCAGAAACCACGCCTTCTTGTCGGGGTGGAAGTAATAACCCGAATAGATGGTGTGGGCGGTGTCGGTTGGCCTGGCGGTGACGATGAAGCGCTGCTTTTCGCCAGTCTTCCACAGGTACTTTAGGTGGCTGTGGCCGCCGGTGCCTTCGTTGCCGAAGTCGCCCGCATAGACGCCTTCGCCCTTTGCCACGAGCGTAACGCGATTTTCGGCGGGGACCTTGGCGCGATCGACGGCCTCGGTGCCGCTGTCCCAGACGCTGAAGATGATGCGCCGCTCGGTGGGGCTGTTGACCTGCATACCGAAATAGCCGCGATGCCACCCGCATGCCATGTAATACGTCCACAGCGGGTCTTCCAGCCCGGTCACCTCGCAGTAGAACGCCTCGACCTGCGTGTCCTTAGGCACGGGGTAGAACAGGTGTACCGAGGCGGCGTTACGGCGCGGATTCAAGTTGAAATGGGCATCTTTGACAGCAGGGCCGTCCAGCAGCAGGGCGGTGATGTCGCCGGCGGGTTGACCGGCAGGGTTAAGTGATTCGAGAGTGAATTTCTGATAGCCGGGTTCCTTGATCTCAAATGCGCCAAAGCGAGCGGTGACGGGGCCCTCGCCTGCGCCCTTGACGGCGGCTTCTCTTGACTGGGCCGCAACGGTCAGACGCAATTTGGAAGCGGCGCCGGCAGGCAGCCTCAAGGCGACGGAGCAATCGAGCGAGCCAGGCGTCTTGATCTGTCCGAACCACAGGACCTTAAGCAGAGGGTCTTGCCATCCGGTAATCCCGGAACGAGATGAGACCCTCGCGCCGTTGATGTCGGGGTCGAGGTAGGCGGTGGCGGCGGGAATGCGGAGTTGTGCGGATACAGCCCCTGCGAGAAAAAGGGTCACAATGGCCGCGAATACTTTAGGTTGCCTCTGCTGATTCATGGTTTGTCCCTGCAACGGCGCTTTTGCGTGCTTTTTTCAAACGACACCATAACCATAACCGCTCTGAAGAGGCAGGTCAAGTCTGCATGGCACTAACACTTAAGCGGGGCCGGCTGCAAACCGGTTCGACGGGAGAAACCCTGATTGGCGACACGAAGAGGACCTATTGTTATACATATTTTGCATGCCCGGAAACTTATCGGAGGGGCAGAATTTAATTTGACTCTGCGTTGTCCGGCTATTAGAACTCTTCGGACAAAACAAATGCGGAAAACCGCACGTAGTTCTTTGATATGGGGCGGTTAGTAAGCACACGGGAGAAAGAAATGGCCACTACGAACGGCAGCGGATGCGGTGCCGGGCTTCAAAAATGCCCTACAGGCATCAGGGGGCTGGACGAGATCACCGACGGGGGTTTGCCGCGGGGGCGACCGACACTGGTTTGCGGCGGGGCCGGCTGCGGAAAGACGCTTCTTGCCACCGAGTTCATCGTTCGAGGCATCACCGAATACGGCGAACCGGGCGTTATTATGACGTTCGAGGAGACCGTAGATGAATTGGCGGACAACGTGGCTTCCCTGGGGATGGACCTGAGGGGAATGATCGCGGCAAACAAGCTCGTGATCGACTATGTACACGTCGAGCGGCAAGAGATCCAGGAGACGGGCGAGTACGACCTGGACGGGCTGTTTGTACGGCTGGCCGCGGCGATCGACAGTGTCGGAGCGAAGCGCGTCGCGCTGGATACCGTGGAGGTGCTGTTTGCCGCGCTGCGCAACCCGGGGATCATTCGGGCGGAACTCCGGCGGCTGTTCCGCTGGCTCAAGAGCAAGCATGTCACCGTGGTCATAACGGGCGAAAAGGGCGAGAGCCAACTGACGCGCCACGGACTCGAGGAATATGTCAGCGATTGCGTGATCTTTCTGGATCATCGCGTGATCAACCAGGTGGCGACACGGCGGCTCCGGGTCGTCAAGTATCGGGGCTCCACCCACGGAACCAACGAATATCCGACGATGATCACGGAGGGGGGCTTTCCATATTGCCGATCAGCTCGCTCGGGCTGGATTATCCTGTCACGACCGAGCGGGTGTCGTCAGGGATTGCGACGCTGGATGCGATGTTCGGCGGCAAGGGGTATTATCGCGGCAGCAGCGTTTTGATCAGCGGAACGGCGGGAACCGGCAAGAGCAGCCTGGCGGCGGCCTTCGCAGACAGCGTATGCCGCAGGGGCGACAGGTGTCTGTACTTTTCTTTTGAAGAGTCGCCCGAGCAGATCGCGCGCAACATGGCCTCTATCGGCATCGACCTGGTGAATTGGGTGGATAAGGGGCTTCTGAGGTTTGTGGCCAAGCGTCCGACGCAGTTCGGCCTGGAGGCGCACCTGGTTGGTCTGCATGTCGCGGTAACCGATTTCAAGCCTGTGGCGGTGGTCATGGATCCGATTACCAGCATGTCGTCGATAGGCGAGACCGAGCAAATCAAGGCCATGCTGACGCGCCTGATCGACTTCTTGAAACAGGAACGGATTACAGGCGTAATTACGAGTTTGACAACCGGCGGGGCGCCCCTCGAGCAGAGCGAGGCGACGATTTCGTCGCTGATGGACACGTGGATCATATTGCGAAGTGATGAATCCGGCGGGGAGCGTCGGAGGCTGCTCTATGTGCTCAAGAGCCGCGGGATGGCGCATTCAAGCCGTGTGCGGCAGTTGTACCTTACCGATCACGGTATCGAAATGGCTGACACCACGATGTAGCTGACAAAGGGAAACAGGATGCCTAAGAACGAAAAAACTGTGAACTCTCGGGGCGACCGCGAACGTCCGGAGAAGGAGTGGGAGCTGCGCCTCTATGTGGCGGGCCAGACGAGCAAGGCGATGGCGGCCTTTGCCAACCTCAAGAAGATCTGCGAGGAGCACCTGGAAGGGGGGCAATACCACATCGAGATCATCGATTTGCTCAAGCAGCCGCAGCTTGCCCGGGGCGATCAAATCGTGGCGGTGCCGACCCTGGTGCGGAAACTGCCGGAACCGGTGCGGAAGATTATCGGGGACCTGTCCGATACGGAACGCGTCTTAGTGGGTCTCGATTTGAGGCCGCGGACTTACGCAACCTGAGAATGGTGATGGCATGACGAAGAAGAAGCCGCATATTTCGGGCGACCTGTTTGCGGAAGAGACGCCCGATCAGAAGTACGTGCTTCGCCTGTATGTGGCGGGCATGACGCCCAAATCCACGCGGGCGATCAAGAACATTACGCGGATTTGCGAAGAGCACCTGGCGGGGCGGTATGACCTTCAGGTGATCGACATCTACCAGCAGCCGAAGTTGGCAAAGGGCGAGCAGATCATTGCGGCGCCGACGCTGATTAAGAAGCTGCCCGTGCCGCTTCGCAAGTTCATCGGCAGCATGGCCGACGAGGAGAAGATCCTTGTCGGGCTGGATCTTCGACCCCAGGAAAAGAAATGAAGAACGAAAAGCTTGTACGCGAGTTGATCGAAGAAAACGAGCAACTGCGGATACGCCTGCAGGAGGCCGAGGATACGGTTACGGCCATTCGCGAGGGCGCCGTCGACGCGGTCATCGTGCAGGGCGCCGAGGGTGACCATGTCTTCACACTCAGCGGCGAGGACGTGATCTACCGGAGGCTTGTCGAAACCATGCACGAGGCCGGCCTGACCGTCACGCCGGAGGGTACGGTCCTGTTCTGCAACCAGCGGTTCGCCGATATGGTTCGTCTGCCCATGGAAGAAATCATCGGTCACCCCGTGCAGCGCCTGATCGAGCCGTCTTCGCGCGGCGACCTTGCGGCCTTGCTGGAGGCCGTCCAGGCCGGGCCCTGCCGCCAGCGCCTCGTATTCCGGTCCGCGGACGGCACATCTATACCGTCGCAGGTCGGCGCCAACGTTCTGCGGCAGGGCGATCTTGTCAGCGTCTGCCTTGTGGTGTCGGATACCAGCGAACTTGAGACGGAGATTGCCGACCGCCGCCATGCCGAAGAGACTGCCAGAAGAGAACGCCAGCGCCTTTACGATGTCTTGGAGACCCTGCCGGTTTATGTGCTCCTGTTAACGCCGGATTACCATGTACCGTTTGCCAACCGCTTTTTCCGCGAACGCTTCGGCGAATCGGGCGCAAGGCGGCGTTTCGAGTATCTCTTCGACCGCACGGAGCCGTGCGAAGACTGCCAAACCTACACGGTCCTTAAGACCATGCAGCCCCATCACTGGGAATGGACCGGCCCGGACGGCCGAACCTATGATATTTACGACTTCCCCTTCACCGAGGCCGACGGCAGTACCCTCATCCTCGAGATGGGCATCGACATCACCGAGCAAAGACAAGCCGAAGCCGAACTCGTGAGGTACGGCGACCAACTGCAGCAAATGGTGGAGGAGCGGACCCGGGAACTCGAAGCCGCAAATGAGAAACTCCAGGTACAGGCTGCCGAGTTGGCTACTCGAGCGGAGGAGTTGCGGGTCAGCAACGAAGAACTTCGTCGACATGACCGGACACTGCGGCAACTGGCACAGTTTCCCAAGGAAAACCCAAATCCGGTGGTGCGAGTCGCCGCCGACGGATCGGTGCTGCATCTAAATGCGCCCGCGCGCAATTGGCTGGTGAGGCTCGGTTGGCGAGAAAACGATTTGCTGCCGGAAGTCGTGCGGACGGTGGTAGCCAACGCGCGCGGACACGACCATACGGTGGAAGCCGAAATCGGCTGTCCGGATTGTGAGGTGGTCCGCCTGTTCGCGGTACAGCCGCGGGGTGAGGAGTATGTTAACCTCTATGGCGTCGATGTCACCGAGCGCAGGCGGGCCGAGGAAGCGCTGCGGCTGAGCCGAAATGACCTGGAGCGTGCGCAGGCGGTGGGCCAGATTGGAAGCTGGCGACTCAATATCGGAGATGACGTGCTGACCTGGTCGGACGAACTTTATCGCATCTTCGGAATTCCTGTCGGGACGCCGCTGACCTATCAAACGTTCCTGGAGAGGGTTCATCCGGACGACCGCGCGTTCGTGGACGCTCGATGGCAGGCGGCTTTAGGCGGCGAGCCGTATGAAATCGAACACCGCATCGTGGTCGACGGGCAGGTGAAATGGCTCCGGGAAAAGGCCTACGTCGAATTTGACGACGCCGGCAAGCTGATGTGCGGCTTCGGTATTGCGCAGGACATCACTGAGCGCCGGCAGACCGAAGAGGCGCTGCGGGCCTCGCTGGATCGCTACTGGTCGTTTCTGGACGTCACCGGGCAGGTCGGATGGACGACGAATGCCGCCGGCGAGGTTACGGAAAACATGCGGGCCTGGCGGCAGTTCACCGGCCAGAGCGTCGAGGAAATCAAGGGATGGGGGTGGTCGAAGGCCGTGCACCCCGACGATCTGCCCTATACCGTTGAGGTCTGGCAGGAGGCGGTTGAGAAGCGGAAAAAATACGAGACGGAGTACCGGCTGAGGCGTCATGACGGTGTGTACCGTAATTTCCTGGCCCGAGGCGTGCCGACGTACAACGAAGACGGCAGCGTTCGCGAATGGGTTGGCACGTGTATCGATATTACTGAACGCAAGCAGGCAGAGGAGAGTCTGCGCCGGGCGAACGAGGAACTTGAGCAGCGGGTCAGGGACCGCACGGCGGAATTGCATTACAAGAACCGGGAACTGCAGCGTCGGGCGGAGCAGCTGTCGCGATTTGCATCGGAACTGACCCTGGCCGAGCAGCGGGAGAGGAACCGCCTGGCCAAGGTCCTGCACGACCATTTGCAGCAGCTGCTCGTGGCCGCCAAGCTCGGATTGCACGGGCTAAGTCAGAGTATTACCGATGAAGAGGTGGCCGGCGGCATCAAGGACGTCTATGAACTGATCAAGCAGTCGATTGACACGTCCCGTTCGCTCACAGTGGAGCTTTCGCCGACGATCCTGCATGAGGCGGGTCTGGGGGCGGGCCTGGAATGGCTGGCCCGCTGGATGCAGCACAAACACGGGTTGATCGTCAACTTGCAGCTTGACGAAAAGGCGCAGACGGTTCGCGAGGATATTCGCATTCTCCTGTTCGAGTCCGTCCGCGAACTACTGTTCAATGTGGTCAAGCATGCCGGTGTGACACGCGCCAACGTCCGGCTTGCGCGGCGCGATGACAAACTTGAGATTGTGGTCAGCGACGAAGGGGCTGGTTTCGATCCGAGGCGGGTGCATGAGGTCGACGGCGCCGCCGGCTTTGGCCTGTTCAGCATTCGGGAGCGATTGGAACTTCTGGGCGGGAGCCTGAAGATCGAAAGTGCGCCCCAGCGGGGTGCGAAGTTCACGCTGATCGCGCCTACGGTCTATCCGGTTGAGACGGTGAAGGCCAGGATCGAGCGCAAGCGGGAACAGACCCAGGCCGAGCCGCAGGAGGCTTTGAAGCGGGCGGCGCGCGGCCAGACGTTGCGGATTCTCATTGTTGACGACCACAAGGTGATTCGGCAGGGCATGGCCGCACGCCTCAAGCGTGAGCCGGACCTGGAGATTGCTGGCGAGGCGGGCGATGGCGAAGAGGCGATCGAGCGGGCGCATGCATTGCGGCCGAACGTAATCCTGATGGATTACAGCATGCCGCGGATGGACGGGGTCGAGGCCACGCGGCGGATACATGCGGCCCTGCCGGAGATTCGGATAATAGGGCTGTCTATGTACCAGGAGGCCGACCGGGCCAAAGCGATGTACGATGCCGGCGCGGCTGCGTACGTGACAAAAAGCGCCGAACTGGACGACCTGCTCAGGGCCATTCGCGCGAATCACACGCCCAAATAGGGTCAGGGGCTTACAGAGCCAAACAAGGCCAGTTTCAGCGAGAGCAAAGGTCCACCGGCTGTCCTTCAGTCGTTGGCGTTGAGCCCGATTTGGATATTTCCTTTTGAGCGGTTGTCGATTCGTGCCGGTCCCTTGAAGACGTTGCCCGTGATTACCGCGCGCCTGACGCCCTCGGCCAGTTCGATGTGGGGCCGGTCCTGCTGAAACTCACAACCGCGCACCAGCACTGTGCCGCTTTGGACCTGGAGCGCCGCACGAGTCCCTTCCTTGCCGCCCCACTGGACGAACGTGCAGTCGCCAAAGCCGACGGTGCCGCTGCCGGCTATTGTGGCGATCTGGTTGCAGGGGCCCCAGAAGGCGCAGTTGACGAAGCGTGCGGTGCCGGTATTAGTATCGGCGACATCGATCATGGTCGGATTCGGCCCGTGGAATGAAACGAACTCACCGTTGGTGATAAGCAGGCCGTAAGGCGCGCATTGCTCGACCTTGAGCGCGGTGAAGCAATCATCTGCGCCGATGCCCGAAAAGTTGCCGTTGCACACGCCTGGGCCGCTCTTGATGAACTTGTAGCCGATGTTGTAGCCGAAGCAGAAGGTATTGAAGACATACTGCCAGTCCGAGCGGCCGAAGATGAACGCCTCGCCGTTTTCCTGCTGCCAGCGGAACAGTTTCGGCCTCATGCTCCACCACGGGTTGAAGTGCACGTTCTCCACCCGGCCGATGTCGTAGATCGCGTCTACAAGAATTCCGCGCCGCAGCGGCTGCCCGTGTACGTCGCGAATCAGATGGCGCTCGTTGCGGGTCGCGTCGATGCCGTTGTACGGATTAAGCATCTCGATGGCCAGTACGGCCGGGTTCTTGCCTCGCATGGCAATCGCCCAGGGGTACGGCGTCGGCACGTCGTCGACATTCTGTTCGGGGTAATAAAGCACCACGCCCTTGAGCGTGCTGTTGGTGTTGAGAGTGATGAAGGCCGGGGCATCCTCGCGCCCCGCGTCAGCGGTGATGAGAAACGTCGTGCCGTCATCGGTCGGTTTGGGCAGGCCGCGGTCGCGTATGCCGTTGTGTGCAGGGACCGATTCCCACATGCCGCGGAGCGTGACCGCCTGCGGAACATTCAAACGGCCCGCGAAAAAGTAGTTGCCCCGGCCGGCGTAAACGACCCCTCCGCCCGCGGCGCCGGCGGCATCAAGCGCCTTTTGAAACGCGGCCGTATCGTCGGTCCGGCCGTCGCCGGCGGCGCCAAAGCTTCGCACGTCGAAAACGCCGGGCGATGGGCTCTGGGTGGAGTCGGCGGCGACAATTGCCAGGGGAACCACGAGTGAAATTGCGGTTAACGTGATGGCGGCGTGATGCAGTACTGGATGATTCTCATACATTTCCTGACTCCTTCTATTTGCGTTTTTTGGCTAAGCTGTTATTAGAACACGTATCGGGCGAGGAAACAAGGCTTGGGCGGCGTTGAATTATCCTGAGTGTTCGGTGGGAAACATTATTAGCGGACTTTTGTGCGGGGAAGCAGCTTGCAGCGGGCCGGATGGGCGGATATGCTGATTCTCACCGGGTATATCTCCGATAGCGTGAGGGTGATCTGGAGCCCTGTTGATGACGAAGCGAGTCAAAATCTGGCAATGCGGCAAGTGTGCGTTCTTCAAACGCGTCTCGGACGTGGAAAGCGTAGGGGAATGCCACCGCTATCCGCCGAAGGTCGCCTCCAGGCAGCGAGGCGAAGAGCGGAAGGTACTGTCGGACGTCTTCCCGAAGGTCAGCGAAGACAACTTCTGCGGGGAGTACCAGAACAAGGACTTCTACAAGACATTCCTGCAGGGATGATCGGATCAGTGTGCGAGGGGGTTTGCCGCAATGCTTATCGTGTGGATCGTTTTGCTGCTGCTGTTTAACCTCGTCTGTTTAGCGCTGGTGCCGTTTGCGCTGCCCGGTAACTGGCTGATGATTGTTGCGACAGCGCTGTTTGCGTGGTGGCAGCGGGACAATCACATCTTCAGCGTTTACACACTTGGCGCAGTCGTGGTGCTGGCGGTCATCGCAGAGATCGTCGAGTTCCTCGGCGGTTTCGGCGGTGCAAGGCATGCCGGGGCGCGGTGGCAGGGGGCCGCGGGCGCAATCTTCGGTGCGGTGATCGGGGGAATTGTGGGCACATTCGTGATCCCCGTGCCGATTCTGGGAACCCTGCTGGGTGCGTGCATAGGAGGCGGTCTTGGGACATTTCTCATCGAGGCGGCCGGGGGCGGGGCAATCGAGCATGCATTCAGGACCGGCATCGGGGCGGGCGTCGGGGTTTTCGTTGGTACCGCCGCCAAGTTCATCGTCGGGGTGGCGATCTGGCTGACCATTGCGGTCGCCGCTTTTTGGCCCTGACGAGCCGAATACGTTTGGCGCAAAGCCTTTTGCTGACGGGACTTGGGAACTTGCGAATCAGGGGCGGTAACCCTTTTTGAAAAAATCTTTGGAAAAAAGTCGAAAAAAGCCTTGACGCTTTGGGAAAGCCGTATACACTGTTGTGTCTAATTCTCGGAAGCAGCGGGCGTGAAAAGCACCTGAGCAGGAACCGAAAACAGCTTTGAAAAAAAATTCGGAAAAAAGCTTTTTCTTGTTGACTGCCGATGGCTGAGTGAGTATTTTCGCCCAACTCAGCAATGTCGCTGGCAGTGGTGAAGCAGCGGCATTTTTTATTGCTCTTTTGAAAAGTGAAGTGGTGACGAATGAGTCCGAAACCGGCCCTGAGGCCGGTTACGAATCAAGCTTCGGCTTGCTTGGGCTCGTAGCTCAGCTGGCTAGAGCGCACGCCTGATAAGCGTGAGGTCGGAAGTTCAAGTCTTCCCGGGCCCATTGATAGTTCTGGATTCCGGCACGATACGTCGGATTCCGGCGGCAAGGTCCGGGGACGTAGCTCAGCTGGGAGAGCGCCGGCTTTGCAAGCCGGAAGTCGTGGGTTCGAGTCCCATCGTCTCCATTGCTAAAGTGCTATTTAATTCGTTCCGTGTGAACAATGGTCATGTCGGAGCGAAGTAAGATAGGCTCTTTTACAAGTCAATAGCGGACAAAAGTGGGTTGTGTGTAACGGGCGCTTCGGCGCTTGTGAAAACACAACTGCAACACTCTTAAGATTCGACCTGTCGAAAGACAGGCTGAGTCTGGGATGAGCGCTCATTAACCAAACTGTGCTGCATTGGTCTATCAGACCGTGCAGACGGCGCGAACCATGCAATCCATGATTGATATGGTCAAGTTACTAAGGGTGTATGGGGGATGTCTTGGTGTCGAGAGGCGACGAAGGACGTGGTAGGCTGCGATAAGCCCGGGGCAGGTGTCGAACAACCGTTAATCCCGGGATCTCCGAATGGGGAAACCCGTCGGGACTGGGCAACCAGTTCCCGTCATCCATGGCTGAATGCATAGGCCATGTGAAGCCAACGCAGAGAACTGAAACATCTAAGTACCTGCAGGAAAGGAAATCAACCGAGACTCCGTAAGTAGCGGCGAGCGAAAGCGGACTAGCCCAAACCAGGGAGCTTGCTTCCTGGGGTTGCGGGCGTTGACAAGGAGTTACAAAGGCATCGCCAGTTGAATCCGCTGGAAAGCGGAACCATAGAAGGTGAAAGTCCTGTAAACGTCAGCGAGAGCCCTCCGTTACTGTCAGCGTTCCAGAGTAGCACGGAGCTCGTGGAACTTCGTGTGAAGCTGGGGGGCCCACCCTCCAAGGCTAAGTACTCCTCGACAACCGATAGTGGAAAGTAAGGCGACTGAACGATGAAAAGTACCCCTATTAGGGGAGTTAAAAGTACCTGAAACCATACACCTACAAAGCTGTAGGAGCCCTATGTCGATCCTTCGGGGTCGAAACGGGTGACTGCGTGCCTTTCGCATAATGAGCCGGCGAGTTACCGTTTGCGGCAAGGTTAAGCGCTTCAGGCGCGAAGCCGCAGCGAAAGCGAGTCTGAACAGGGCGATTCAGTCGCAGGCGGTAGACGCGAAACCAGGTGATCTATCCATGGCCAGGTGGAAGGGGATGTAAAAATCCCTGGACGACCGAACCCATTAACGTTGAAAAGTTATGGGATGAGCTGTGGAGAGGAGTAAAAGTCTAATCAAACCTGGAGATATCTCGTTCTCTCCGAAATAGCTTTTGGGCTAGCCTCGTGCTAACTACTTTGCGGGGGTAGAGCTACTGATTGGGGATGGGGGGCCACCAGCCTACCCACCCCTACCAAACTCCGAATACCGCAAAGCGTATCACGGGAGTCAGTCTGCGGGTGATAACATTCGTGGTCGAGAGGGAAACAACCCAGACCGCCAGCTAAGGTCCCGAATCCATGCTGAGTTACTAAGGAAGTCCGATTGCTGTGACAATCAGGATGTTGGCTTAGAAGCAGCCACCATTTAAAAAGTGCGTAATAGCTTACTGATCGAGCAGTTGGGTGCCGATAATGAACGGGAATAAGCATGGAGCCGAAGCTGCGGATGCCTTCGCTGTCGGATCCGGGGTCCCTTGAAGAGGGGCCTCGCATCCGGCAGCGGAGACGTGGTAGGAGAGCGTAGCTGTCAGCGCGGAAGCGGTACGGAAACGAGCCGTGGAGCGGCAGTTAGTGAATATGCCGGCATGAGTAACGATAAAACAGGTGAGAATCCTGTTCGCCGAAAACCTAAGGTTTCCTGGGGAAGGTAAATCCGCCCAGGGTTAGTCGGCCCCTTAGTCGAGGCGGAAACGCGTAGACGATGGACAGCAGGTTAATATTCCTGCACCGTGTATGGAAGGTTTGGACTGTGGGAGTGACGTAATGATGAGGCCGGGAAGCTGATTAGTCGTGGCTATCGTGCCTGCGGCGCTGCTGGTAGGCAAATCCGCCAGCGCAAGGCGCCAATGGACCGCGAGGGGCGATTTGCGATCCCCGAGCCGGTGGATTCGTTACCGAGAAAAACTTCAAACAGGACGACCATGCACGACCGTACTAAAACTGACACAGGTAGGTGAGGAGAATATCCTAAGGCGCTCGAGATAACTGTCCTTAAGGAACTAGGCAATTTGACCCCGTAAGTTCGCGATAAGGGGTCCCTCCAGGTGCTGCTATTTCGATATCAGCATGCTGAGGGCGCAGTGAAGTGGCTCTAGCGACTGTTTACCAAAAACACAGTTCTCTGCGAACACGTTAAAGTGGATGTATAGAGAATGACGCCTGCTCGGTGCCGGAAGGTTAAGGGGATGGGTTAGCCGCAAGGCGAAGCTCCTAACTGAAGCCCCGGTAAACGGCGGCCGTAACTATGACGGTCCTAAGGTAGCGAAGTTCCTTGTCGGGTAAGTTCCGACGTGCATGAACGGCGTAACGACTGGAGCAGTGTCTCAAGGACAGACTCGGTGAAATTGTAGTTGTGGTGAAGATACCACGTACCCGCGGCAAGACGGGAAGACCCCATGAACCTTTACTGTAGCCTGGTATTGATGCCTGGCATATCATGCGTAGGATAGGTGGGAGGCTGTGATCCGGCGTTTCCGGACGTCGGGGAGCCAACCTTGAAATACCACCCTTGCTATGTTAGTCACCTAACCGCGACCCGTGAATCCGGGCGTGGGACCGTGCTAGGTGGGCAGTTTGACTGGGGCGGTCTCCTCCTAAAGTGTAACGGAGGAGTTCAAAGGTACCCTCAGCGTGGTTGGCAATCACGCATAGAGCGTAAGGGTAGAAGGGTGCTTAACTGCGAGACTTATAGGTCGAGCAGATGCGAAAGCAGGACCTAATGATCCGGTGGTTCCGTGTGGAAGGGCCATCGCTCATCAGACAAAAGGTACTCTGGGGATAACAGGCTGATCGCCTCCGAGCGTTCATAGCGGCGAGGCGGTTTGGCACCTCGATGTCGGCTCATCACATCCTGGGGCTGAAGGCGGTCCCAAGGGTTCGGCTGTTCGCCGATTAAAGTGGTACGCGAGCTGGGTTCAGACCGGCGTGAGCCAGGTCGGTCCCTATCTGCCGTGGGCGCAGGAATCTTGAGGAGATGTTTCCCTAGTACGAGAGGATTGGGAAGCACTGACCTCTGGTGTACCGGTTGTCCCGCTCGGGGCAGCGCCGGGTAGCTAAGTCGGGAAAGGATAACCGCTGAAAGCATCTAAGCGGGAAGCCAACTCCAAGATGAGGATTCCATGGACTTTGTCCGGGAGAGCCCAGAAAGACGATCTGGTTGATAGGCCGGGTGTGTAAGCGGCGAAATCCGCTCAGCTAACCGGTACTAACGCTCGATTACTTGACCATATCAATCATGCATTGGTGATTCGCATGGTGTGAGAGTTCATCTCTGTCCGCTGTTGACCTGCATAAGTGAATACGTCCGACCTTCGGGTCGGTGTTACGGACTTCCTGGTGACTATACTGGCGGGGAAACGCCTGATCCCATCCCGAACTCAGAAGCTAAGCCCGCCCGGCCGATGGTAGTCCTTTTGGGCGAGAGTAGGTGATCGCCAGGATTTATAAGGGCTGTGGTGCGAGAGCGCCGCAGCCCTTACCTTTGCGCACAGATCGGTGCCGGATTGGCCGATGGTCAGTGTTTTGTGGTTGTTGCCGACAAGACGTTTGACAAAGGCCGCGCCGGGCGGTCTAATGTGCGGATTCGCATGTGAGCGCCCGTAGCTCAATTGGATAGAGTGCCGGACTTCGAATCCGAAGGTTGCAGGTTCGAGCCCTGCCGGGCGCGTTGGGGAAGTCAAGGGCTGGCAAGCATTTATGATTGCTGGCCTTTTTCATTTGACGCAACCGTTTGGTCTCTGCAACAGATTTGCAACAGACGTGCCGTGTCGATAGTTTGCATGGCCTCTCTTGCACGGTCCACAAGACCGTCTTTAACAGCAAGGTAGAAGCGCTCTGTTGTCTCGAACTGCGAATGCCCGGCAATGGCCATGATGTCATGCTTCGTCAAGCTGGTGTTCATGAATCTGGTTAGCGCAGTTCGCCGCAAGTCGTGGAATTGGCCCTTCGTGTTGGCTTTGTCCAGAATGAGTTTGAAGTGACGCGTGAAGTTGTTCACGACCTTGTTGCGCGAATCTGCATAAGACCATTTGCCCTGGGCTCGAAGCTCCTGGATCCGCTCATAACGCTTGGGTGGGACAAAGACGTAGGGATATCCTTCTGGTTGATTGCCTTGGTGTTTAGCAAGCAACGTCACTAGTCCATCAACCAGAGGAAGCGTGCGATGATCGGCATCCTTGACTTGCCATTCCCACGTCTTTTCGGAATCCCGCTTGGGCCTAACCTGAACGGTCTGCTTCTCAAAATCAAAATCAATGTCGCTCCATATGAGATTGAGAATCTCACCCCGTCGCATGCCGGTTGTCAGCGCAAGAACAACACTGAGATCCCAACGAATGCCAGATTTACGAGACAAGATGCCAGCCTTCTCTATGATCAACTGACAATCTGCATCTGAGTACACATGCACCGGCTTTCTGGGAATACGCGGGAGTTTGATCCTCAAGAAAGGATTCTCATCAAGTTGTCCTCATTGTACGGCCAACTGAAAGATGCTCTTCAGTTCTCGGATCTTCTTGGCCACGGTTGCCGGAGTGTTTCCGTCATCCCGGCAGATCTGTAGAAACTGCTCACCGAGCCTGTGCCGGACCTTCTTGAAGTCGATGTCTCCAACTGTCTCGATCAACTGCGTCATGGCAGTCTCATATTTGATCCGCGTGCTTTCCCTGATCTGGCCTCCGGTACTCTTCTTCCAGTCGTCCCAGAAATCACTCAACGGCACGGATTCCGTCTCAGTGGCCCCATCACGCAACTTGACCTCGAATGCGACGCGCTGCTTCTCGGCTTTCTTCTTGTCATGGTGCCCCAACGATTTTTGACGCCTGTGGCCGTTCTCATTTGTGTAAAGCAGGTAGTAAGTGAAACCGTTTCCGTCGTAAGACGGCTTTCCCCAAAGTCTTGGGGTCGCCAAAAGCATTTACGAACCCTTTGGAAAAAATCTGGCTCGTTTTTCATTTTTTCTTGACATTATGCGGTGATACTGTAACATCTCATCGGCATCATGGGGTAGGCACCCCTGAGATTGGTCAGCAGTCAAGTGTTCTGACAAAGGGAGGAAAAGAGCATGGCGCGTACCATTCTTCGGGCCGGGAGGATTGCAGGCTGGGTAATCATTGCAGGTGCTGTTTTGGGGGTTGTTCTCTACTGGGCGGGCGTGATGAGCATGGCAAAGACGCCTGGTCCGGGCCAAAGCAGTGAAGTCACTGTTGATCTTGAGGCAGAAACTGCGGCGGCTGAGGCGGCGCGGGCGGCGGAAGCGGCTGCAATTGCGGATGTGGAGCAAGCGATCCGCGAGCATTTCGATGCAAAGCGCTATGCGGAGTTGGAGGCATACTGCAGCGGCGTGCTCGTCGAAACGCCTTACGATTCTGCTGCGATTCGGGCCAAGGATGCGATTGTTCGCTCATACATTCTGACAGGGCAAGACGCCCAGGCCGCGGCCGCGACGGCGGAACTGCTCAATCAGTTCGGCAGCGTGCCGGGCGCTTCGCGGGCGTTGTGCAATATCGGCGACGCGTGGCGGAACGAGGGCAGGATTGCCGAAGCGCAGCAGGTTTATCGCCAAGCGGTGTTGTGCTATCCAGGGGACGAGTTTGCGCGTTGGTCGCAGCTTCACTTATGCATGATGGCCCTCGAACGCAGCGACGTGCAGGAAACCGTCGACGGCGTCTGGCGGCTGATCGGCGATTTCGACGACGATCCCGGGATGCCGCTGGCTGCGATCCAGATCGGCGAGGCTTTTTTCAAGGCCGGACATCGCGACATAGCTTTAGAAATTTACCATTCGATGCTGGAGAATTATGCGGATAATGAGGCGACCGTCTGGGCGCAGAAGAACATCTGCACGATGCTCATTGACGCGGGCGACGATGCTGAGGCGGCCGCTGCGCTCGACACGCTGATCACGAAGTTCAAGTCAGCGCCGACCACTCCAAGCGCACTGATGGAGGTGGGGGACCGGTACCGGGACGCGAAGAGATACGAAAATGCCCTGCAAGCATACCAGTATGCAGCGGCGTACGATCCGAACAGTCTCGATGCACGGAAGGCCGTGTGCCAGACACATCTCAAACTTGACGACGCTGAGGCAGCGGTGGAGGTCGTATGGGAGATGATTGGCGATCTTGCGAAGGACTCAGGAATGCCGCTGGCGGCGGTGCAGGTCGCCGAGGAGTTGGCCAAGGCCCGGCAGCCCGACATGGCCTTGGAGATCTACCGCTACCTGGTTGATAACCACGCCGACAACGAGGCGACGGTATGGGCCCAGAAGAACATCTGCACCATGCTCATTGACGCAGGCGACGATGCTGAGGCGGCCGCTGCGCTCGACACGCTGATCACGAAGTTCAAGTCGGTGAGCACGACTCCGGGTGCGCTCAAAGAGATCGGCGATAGATACAGAGCTGCCGGAAAGTACGACCGGGCTTTGTTGGCTTACGAGCACGCGGTGGCGCATGACCCTGACTATCTGGATGCACGCAAGGCGCTGTGCTTGACGCAGCTCAGACGGAACGATGTTGAGGGGGCGGCCGAGACGGTGTGGAGGATGATGAGTGAGTTGGCCGAACATGAATGGATGCCGCTGGCGGCGGTGCAGATGGGCGAGGAGTTTGCCAAAGCCGGCCGCCGCGAAATCGCCATGGAGATCAACCAATACATGGTAGCTGACCACGCAGATCGAAACGAAGCTGCATGGGCACAGAAGAATATCTGCTTGATGCTGATTGAGGCCGGTGATGAACCCGGGGCGGCGGCGGCGATTGAGGTGTTGTCGACGATGTTTGCGACGGCCGATGCGACACCGGAGTCGCTGTTGGAGATTGGTGACAGGTATTGCGATTTGAAGCAGTTCGACCGGGCGCTGGAGGTTTACCGGTTGGCGGCGGCGGGGATCGAAAAGCTTAAGGTGCACTTCGAGTCAGAAGAGACTGTGGCGGCTGCGCTCGTGCAAATTGGCGACAAATACGGCTGGATGAAGAACTATGGTAGGGCGCGGCAATTATACGACGCTGTAAAGGCCACGTATCGCGATACGCCCAGCTACATTTGGGCGAATCAGCGTCTGATCGGTATTGAGATTGAGCAAGATGCTGCTGGTGCGGTAATAACTGAAGACCTGCCAGCCACGATTGCTGCCTCGATTGATGGGTTCATGAATGAGTTTGCGGCTGTTCCGCAGATGACAGGCGCGCTATGTCGGTTAGGTGAAATCTACTACTTCGCGGGGGCGTCGAAGTGGAAGCCGGAAGATAAGAATTGGAAAAAGGCGCAGTTTGGCAAAGCCAGCATGATCTTTGACAAGGTAATGAAGGATGCGCCATTCGATGCAGTATTCACGGCTGATGCCTACTACATGACTGCAGATCTGTACAGTCGGCTGGGAGACTTCGGCAAGGCGGTGGAATATCATCAGGCTGTAGTGGACAACTGGCCGGAACATCACTTGGCGTGGAGCAGTCTGTACTGGGTCGGGACGTTCACTACAAAGCTAAAGTGGGACAAGGCGATTCCGGCCGAGGAGGCGGATGCGAAGAGCGAGAAGGCTTTCCTGGACCTTTTTGAAAAGTATCCTGGCAGCGCGATGGCGGACAGCGCGCAATCTCAGTTGGGGATGATCTACTTTAAGAGTAACCATTGGGAAAAGGCGGCGGGGATTTATGAGGAGATTGTCAAGGGAAGTCCGTCGGGAGAGAAGGTGCCGAAGGCCATGTACTATCTTGCACAGGCTTACAGGTACATGGGGCAGAAGGAGATGGCGGTCCTTGCCTTTAAGGCGTTTGCGGCGGACTGGGGGGATACAGCGTTAGGGGCGCGAGCGGCGGCCGCGGCGGCGGAGTTGGGAGGGCAGCAGTGATGAAGAAAGCCCAATTTGCCGGATTCCGAGTTGTTTGTATCGCCGTTTTGTGTGTTCTTTCATTGCAGGTGCTGTTGTCCGAGGCGCCGGCTTGTGAGCCGGATTGCGGACCATGTATGCATTGGGAGGGGCCCCTGGATACCGGGGAGTGTGTGTTGGATTCAGGTTCGACGTGCGACGAGGATTCCGATTGCGGGACGTGCGGCCGATGCGGGGGTTCGCCATGCAGTTGCTCGCCGGATGCGGAGTTTTGCATCAAGGAGTGCGACGTGTGCGACACGGATGAGATGGAGTGCTATGACGATGATTCGTTGTGCGACCAGAGCGGCTGCGAAGATTGCGAGGGAGGCGACTGCGATTTTCGATGCGATGACGAGGGGCAGGATCCGGTCTGCAACGATGGCCAGTGTGTGGAATGCGATGATGACGACGACTGCACGGGTGAATGTGCACCGACTTGTAACGAGGCCGAAGGTTACTGCGAAGACGACGACAGCCTGTGCACGGGCGAATGTGACGTCTGCTCGGAGGGAACCTGTGTGGCCGACGACGAGGAATGCGAAGAAGGAGAAATATGCAGGGAAGACGATTTCACGTGCATAGAATGTGCGGATAATGACGACTGCGAGCCCACAGAAGTATGCGACACGACAGAGGGGCTCTGTAAGGAAGGCTGTACGGACGACGAGGATTGTACCGAGGAATGCGCACCGACGTGTAATGAGGCCGAAGGCTACTGCGAGGATGACGACAGCCTGTGCACGGGCGAATGTGATGTCTGCTCAAGCGGATCGTGCGTGGCCGACGACGGTGAGTGCAGTGACGGCGAAGTGTGCAAGGAGAGCGATTTCACTTGTGTCGAATGTGTCGACAACGGGGATTGCGAGTCCGGGGAGGTGTGCGACACTTCTGACAACGTGTGCAAGACGGGCTGCACAAGTGATGAAGACTGTACCGAGGAATGCGCACCGACGTGCAACACGGCCGAGGGCTACTGCGAGGATGACGACAGCCTGTGCACGGGGGACTGCGACGTTTGTTCCAGCGGAAGCTGCGAAGACGACGATTCGCTGTGTACGGGCGAGTGCGATGTCTGCACGGACGGCAGTTGTACGGACGACGATTCGCTGTGTACCGGCGAGTGCGATGTCTGCACGAGCGGCAGTTGCACGGATGACGATTCGCTGTGCACGGGAGAATGCGACGTCTGCACGAACGGCAGTTGTACGGACGACCAGTCGTTGTGCCCCGGAGGGTGTGAAAAGAACTGTGTAAACGGTCATGGAATTGTTAAGCTTTCTGACA
>ERZ795052.963-NODE-963-length-41210-cov-5.849107_pt1 | contig 41210 bp, 33 predicted proteins | sample MGYA00375136_ERZ795052 | MGnify/ENA primary metagenome ERZ795052 (study PRJEB30181, sample SAMN05720156) | activated sludge metagenome | isolation source: Anaerobic digester | place: Japan | collected 2015-05-26 ... | reverse complement strand
CAAATAGGATAGGCGAAAAGTGTTTGCGGCGTATGTTGGTCGCACGTATAAGTTCAGTATATTCTTGTTTAACGGTGTTTAGCTTTTTTTCCAGAGCCGTTTTTTCGGTGCGCACGCCGGTAATGTTCTTTTCGATGGTGTCAATCTCTATCGACAAACTGTTAATGTAAGCCTGACGTTCGCGAATGTTGCGCTTGAGAATGTTGATTTTGTTAACGCTACTTTGCTTTGATTTTTTTGTCTCTTCTAACAGTTTGTTGGTAAGTGCCAACTGCTCCATTGCCTGTTTTTTGCGGCGTTCCAATTCTTTTATCGATTGACCGAAACAGAGCGATGAACATAGTAAGACGAGTAAGCTAAAACAGAAAAAACGTTGCATCGTGAATAATTTTAAGGTAAAATATTTGAAAATGAAACTTTTTGATACCTCTCCGAATCAAATGTCGGGAAATATAATGGTTGATTGAATATTATTTTATTGATAGTGAGAAATAGCGACACAATTTCATCTTTCCATGTCAGTTGTATTTCGGCTTGTTGCGGAAAAAACACACTACCTTGCTTAGTGTGATTTGCATATTTTGTATATAGTCCCATGTTCTCTTTCAGTACGTTGGCTGCTACTATTTGGCGTTTGCCTGCGATGCGAAATTGTTGTTGAAAATCCGTGTGGTTCATAGTTACAAAAAGGGTGTCGCTATTGGCTTGCACAACATATTGGTCAGTTTTAAGTGAATCGCCAAGATTGAAAAATTGGTTGGAAACGAGGCTTTGCAGTGTAAAAAAATCTATTGGAATGCCAAATTTGTAACGGATGAAATCGTAATTATTTTCGGTATATTTTCGGTTCATTTTGTCGATGAGTGTAAAATTTGTTGGCGTAAATTCCACACGGTATGCTTCTATACCTAAAAATGGCTGTAACGAAAAGACTAAAAGGCTGTCTTTTTGTAATTTAAGATTGCCCTTTAGGTTGAATTGGCGATTTTTCAACGTTAGTCCAATGTCCATTTTCGCAATGTTCATCGTGTTGAAGTCGGGCTGATTTCGTACTGCTTCCACAATGGCAGTTTCAGCCGCAATTTCCGATGGTGTTGTCGGTTGGTAGGCAATCTGTTTGCTTTTACAACTTATAAGAAACGCTGCTGCAACAGTACAGTAGATTAGTCTTTTCAGATGGATTTTTTTCATAAATCATTTTTTTTGATATCGGGGATATATGTCTGTTTTTCAATTTTTTGCAGCAACAAATCCGAAGCGTTGCCGGCTGCTGCCGCTTTTTGCCATTGATCTAAGGCTTCGTCGATTTTTCCTAATTTAAAAAGAATGTCGCCGTAGTGTTCCAGCATAATCGGGTCGTTAGCATATTCCAACGCCTGTTCGATGTAGAATTTTGCAGATTGGTATTCGCCGCGCATAAACAGTACCCATGCGTATGTGTCTAAATATGCGGCGTTTTTGGGTTCCGCTTTTACTGCTTTGCTGCTCATCTGTTCGGCTTGTCGCAGGTTGGTGTCGCATAAAGCCAATTGGTAAGCATAGTTGTTCAGCAATAGAGAATAGTTGGGCAAAAAAACCAACGCCTGTTCGTAGTAAGCGCACGACATGGCTAACGAATCTTCTTTGGCATATATTTCGCCTTTGGTTGCCAGCAAAACGCCTTGTCTCATGTTGTCTTTTCTCTCTTTTGCTATTTCTATAGCGTTGTCGCACAGTCGTTTAGCTTCTGAGTAGTTTCTTTTTGCGACATGGTAATTGATTTGGAACTGAATTAAATTCAGATTTTTTGGGAAATAGCTTAAAGCGGTTTGCAGCGTAGCAGGCACAGCTTCCGGCTCAAATTCGGTTTCGACGGAGAGAAGGTCTAGCCATGTGTCTTCATCTTCGGGTTCGATAGCCAACATTGTTTTTAGGTTGTCAATAACTTCCGTGTAACGTTTTTCGTGAAGCAGAAATGAGAGATAAAACTTGTAGATTTCCAATTCGTTAGGATGGATTTGAAGCATTTTTCCAAAAAACTCTTCCGCTTCGGCATTTTTGCCTTCGCTAATGAGGTTGGCGATATGTTTTTTAAAATAATCCAATTTGAGTGAGAGGTCGATACTGCCGTCAAGCAATCCTGACGCTAAGTAATAGTCTGCTTTTACTTGGTCGCCCGTTTTGTCGTAATATTGATAAAGCGAAATTTTGGCATAGCCGTTTGTGGAATCTTTCGCCAGCGCATTAGTGTAGCAAGCCACTCCTTCGTTGTGTTTTCCTATCAACAGATAAAAATCGCCGAGCAGCACCGGATAACGCCGTTCGTATGGGAATTTTCGACAAAGTTTGTTAAACTCTTCTATCACTTTTTTGTTTTGCTTTTGGTTGATGAGAATATCGATTTTTGAAAGCGACAATTCTTCCGAAACACCTTTCAGACGCTCCAATCTGTCGAACATGGCTATCTCCATTTTAGGCTTTTTCAGCACGCGATAGAGGTCTATTAAACGATAGATGTAAGTTTCGTTGTCAGGGTCTTTTTCCAATAATTTTTCAAAATCTTTTGCTGCATCTTTGTAGTTGTGCTTGGCAATTTTGTAAGCGGCGGCAATCTCTTTATAATAAAGATTGCTTTTGTCCAATTTAATGGCTTTGTTCAAATAGGTTATAGCTGAATCTTGATGACTACTCAACTGATGAATTTTACAAATTTGAAAATAGGGTTCCGCTTCCGTCGGTTTTAGGGAACAGCAAGTGTTGAAACAGGTGTATGCGGAATCTAATTTGTTGTTTTTCAGATAGTTCAAACCCTGATAAAAATGATAGTCGAACCGTTGTTGTGTAGTGGTGTCGGTCAATTGTTCGGCTGCTACGCGTACGGCAAATAAAGAATCTATTGGTTCGGCTTGTATAGCTCCAATGGTAATTAAAATCAATCCGATGCAACAAAATTTTTTTACGTTCATTTAGGTCTATTTTTTGCCGGTATGACCGAATCCGCCTTCACCACGTTCGGTTTTGTCCAATGTGTCCACTTCTATCCATTCAGCAGTTTCGTGGCGTGTAATGACCATTTGGCAGATGCGTTCACCGTCTTCTATCACAAAATCGTCAGCCGAAAGATTGACAATAATGGCGCATATTTCACCACGGTAATCGGCATCAATAGTGCCCGGTGTGTTTAGAACGGTGATGCCTTTTTTAAGAGCCAAACCGCTACGTGGACGAATTTGAGCTTCAAAACCTTTGGGCAATGCAATGAAAATACCCGTTGGAATTAAACGGCGTTCAAGCGGTTTTAGTACAATTGGTTCGGAAATATTGGCTCGCAAATCCATGCCGGCTGACAATTCGGTAGCGTAGGCAGGCAATGGGTGTTTTGACGAATTAATAATTTTTATTTGCATAATAAAAAAATAAAATGGTGAGAAATATGTTAATATAATGATTTATTTCAAAGCTACAAAGTTATAAAAAAAATAATTATCAAAAGGCGTAAATTCTTAATTTTAAGCATTTATTATTCAGTAATTATCACTATCTTTGTAATTCTTTATGCGATAATGAAAAACCTGACGATCGATATAGGAAATAGTTCTGTAAAACTCGCTGTATTTGAACAAGATACAATGCTTGAAATGATGATTTGTGAGCAGGCTGTTTTGGCGCAAATCGACGTTTTAGTGAAAAAATACGGAATAAAAAAATCCATTTTGTCGTCTGTGGCGATTGAAAATAAGGATATAACTGAATATTTGCGTAGCACTACTGATTTTATCGAACTGACCGCCGATACACCGTTGCCGCTAAAGTTGGAGTACGAAACGCCTAATACTTTGGGACTTGACCGCATTGCCGCTGCTGTTGGAGCAATGAGTATGAAACCAGCCGCCGATTTGCTGGTAATAGATGCGGGAACATGCAACACGTACGATTTTGTTTCGGCTGATGGTGTGTTTAAAGGCGGCAATATTACGCCGGGTGTAGAAATGCGCCTCAAAGCAATGCATACGTTTACGGGAAGGTTGCCGGAAGTGCCGACTGCCGATTGTGCTCAACTATTGGGAACTTCCACCCAAACAGCTCTTCAATGCGGTGCGTTTTGGGGTGTTGTGTACGAAATAGATGGCTTTATTGAGGCACTCAAGTTGCTTTATCCGAAAATTTCTGTTTTTTTAACCGGAGGCTATGCATTTTATTTTGAAAAAAGAATAAAAAATCGCATCTTTGCAGTTTCAAATTTAGTTCCGATAGGGCTGAATAAAATTTTAATTTATAATGACTCTTTGTAAAAAAGGTTGGCTCTATATAATAGCGCTTGTTAGTGCGTTTTTTATGTTTTCTTTGGACATTTCTGCCCAAAACAACATCAATTCGCCTTACACGCGTTTTGGCTACGGTCGTCTGAACGATTTGGGCTTTTCACGTAATCAAGCCATGGGCGGTATCGGTTATGCTTTGCGTACCCGACAGCATATCAATCCTGCCAATCCTGCGTCATTCAGTAGCATTGACAGCACAAGTTTTATTTTTGAATTTGGTGTTTCGGGGCTTTTTTCTAATTTTTCGTCGGGAACGACTAATAAAACCACTTTTACCAGCAATTTGGAATATTTGGCGTTTCAAATACCCGTTACCAAATGGTTGGGATTGAGTGCCGGCATGGTGCCGTATTCCTTTATCGGCTACGATTACAAATTTACCGATTCTATTTCTGTGCCAAACAACTTAGATGCTACCGAGATGCCTTACCAACAGAGTTTTAACGGTAAAGGCGGTATTAGTCAAGTTTATTTTGGTTTGTCGGCATCGTTCCTTAAACATTTTTCGTTAGGCGTGTCTGCTTATTATCTTTTTGGCAATTTATCCCATTATAGGGCATTGCATTTTTTAGTTGAAAGAATGCCTGCATATTACACTATTCAAACATCGACCATGTTTGTAAGAAGCTTCAATTTCCATTACGGTATTCAATATTTTCAGACATTTGCCAAAAAACACGACCTTGTCGTCGGCTTGGTTTACGATCACCAATCGAAGCTTACCGGCGATTTAACCGTCAATACATTGGGTGTAGATACACTTATTGTTAGTGCAAAAGAAATGTTTGACCTTCCGAATATGTATGCGGGTGGTATTGCCTATACTTACGACAAACGTTTAACGGTGGGTGTCGATTTTATGTTTCAAGAATTTTCAAAGACGCGGTTTATGGGCGTAGTTGATAGTTTGGGAAATCGTGCAAAACTTTCTTTAGGTGCGGAATATATACATAAACCATTGGGTAACAGATATATCGATCGTGTTCGTTGGCGATTTGGAACCAACTATTCGCAATCGTATGTAAATATTAAAGGCTATAACACACACGACTTTGGCATAACTTTTGGTGTTGGTTTACCGTTGAAGACGACTAAAACCATGTTGAATGTCAATTTTGAATATGGCTACATCAACAACCGTGAAGCGTTATTACTCAAAGAAAATTATTATAAAATAGGATTGAATGTGAACTTAAACGAATTGTGGTTCTTTAAACCGAAAATTCAATAAAATTATTCAAAATAAATAATAAAAACAAACAAAATTATGAAAGCAATGAAATTATTAGTACTATTGTTATGCGTAACTGTTGGTGCGCATGCAGGAGGGAAACCCAAAAAACAATCTGCACAAAAAACTGCAGAACCGGTAGTAGAACAGACGACTGATCCGGCAGTATTAGAAGAGTGTCTGTTAAATCAAAGTCTATTTTATGAAGCAGCCAAAGTGAAAAACTATGCTGACGCATTGGCTCCTTGGGAAGCTGTTTATAAAACATGCCCGTCAATGTCGAAAGCCATCTATACTTATGGCGTTCGCATCATAACATGGCAAATGGACAATGAATCCGATCCGGCTAAAAAGGAGGCATTATTTGAAAAATTGATGACGTTGCACGATAATCAAGCCAAATATTTCGGCGATGACCCAAAGGCTCCGACGGCTTATATTTTAGGTATGAAAGCTTATTACTATATTCAATATCGACCGAACGACAAACAAACTCCGTACAATTGGTTGAAACAGTGCGTAACCGAACTTAAAGACGATGCTACGCCGACCTTTTTGCAACAGTTTGTTGTGTTGTCGCAAGATTTGTACAAGGCTGACAGTACTTTTGCTGCAACATTCATTAGTGATTATGTATTTGCCAATGACATTATTGAACGTAATGCAGTTAATGCTGATTTGAAAAATGCCGATCGCTATGGCGAAATAGATACTCCACTGGATAACCTTTTTGCACTTTCGGGAGCTGCCGATTGCAGTCGTTTGGAAAAAGTTTATGGAACGGCAGTAGAAAAAAATAAAACAAAACTTGACTATCTTACTTCTACAGTAAACCTGTTCAAGAGTTTAGGCTGTACTGATTCGAAAGTTTTCTTCAAGGCTTCTACGTATGCTCACAAAATAAAACCGAGTGCTGAAACAGCTAACGGTTGTGCCGAAATGTACTACAAAAATGAAGATTATACAAAAGCCATCTCTTATTTTGAAGAAGCTGCCAAACTGTCTTCCAATGATAAAGATAAGGCTGACTATTTTTTCAAAATTGCTCAAATTTATAAAAGATTGAACAATTCTATAAAATCGCGTGAATATGCACGTCTTTCGCTCGATAATAACCCCAATCAAGGCAATCCGTATATTTTGATAGGTTTGCTGTATGCCGATTCGCGAAACATCTACGATGACCCTGTGTTGCGTAACACGATTTATTGGGTGGCAGTAGATAAATTCAGAAAAGCAAAAGAGGTAGATCCTGAATGTGCCAATCAAGCTGACGAACTTATCCGTTCTTACAGTCGCTATTTCCCGTCGAAGGAAGATGTATTTATGCACCCCGATTTAGGCGAAGGAAAACAGTTCTGTGTCGGTGGTTGGATAGGCGAATGTACTATTTGCCGTTAAATTACAGAAATTGTAATTTTGGGTAGATGCACGTGTAATAGAATTAATAGTGTAACAATCACTTTTGGAGTGGTTGTTATGCTGTTTTTTATAGCTTGCTCCGGAAATAAACCGAATGTAACGGACGAAGTAGTAGTTGATAGAACACAAGTGCCACGTTTGAAGGTCGATAGTATTACTACGTTGATATCCGATTCGGGTATTACTCGTTACCGTATTACTGCGCCAAAATGGTATGTGTACGATAGGGCTTCAGAACCCTATTGGGATTTTCCCGAAGGTTTGCACTTTGACCGTTTTGACCCGTTTTACGATGTTGATGCGCAAATTGATTGCAGACGCGCACGGTTTTACGAAGTTAAAAAAATGTGGGTACTCAATGATAGTGTAAAAGCTGTCAATTTACAAGGCGAACAATTTGAAACACAAGAACTTTATTGGGACCAACAGAAAGAACTTATTTATTCGGATTCGTTGATAATTATTACACAAAAAGATAAACGGATTGTCGGTTTGGGATTTGAATCTAATCAAACAATGACCAAATATACCATCCGTAAGCCTCAAGGCATTATTCCTGTGGATTCAGAAGAAGATTAATTATGGCAAACTGGCTTATCATTATCATATCTTTACTTTTTTCCGCCTTCTTTTCGGGAATGGAAATTGCTTTTGTTTCGTCTAACAAATTGCGTTTTGAATTAGACAAAAAAAACAAAGTTTTTTCCGCTTCGCTCTTAAACGTTTTTTACAAGCATCCGCAGCAATACATCTCTACTATGTTGGTAGGAAACAATATTGCTTTGGTTGTTTACGGTATAAAAATGGCTGAAGTTTTAGGTCCTGTTATTCGTATGGCAACGTCGAATGAAATTCTTGTTTCGCTGATACAAACCATTTTAGCAACAATTCTTGTGCTGTTTACCGGCGAATTCATACCTAAAACAATTTTCCGTTTCAATCCGAATTTATGGTTGAAAATTTTTTCGCCGTTACTCATTGTATGTTATTCATTGCTCTATCCGATAGCCCGTGTGGCAACTATTTTATCTATTTGGATACTCAAACTGTTTAAGGTTAATGTAGGGCTGCACGACGAAAATATATCCATCAGTAAAGTAGATTTGGACTATTTGGTAAGTGAAACAGTAGAAAATGCCGACAAAAATGAGGATATTGACAATGAGGTAAAGATATTTCAAAATGCGTTGGACTTTTCATCGATTAAATTACGCGATTGCATTGTGCCTCGTACCGAAATTATTGCACTAAACTCAGACACTACTATTGAAGAAATTACCAACACTTTTGTTGAAACCGGATTGTCGAAAATTTTGATTTACAAAGATAGCATTGACAATATCATTGGTTATTTTCATTCATCCGATTTATTTAGAAATCCGACTTCGTGGCAAGAGTACCTGCGCACCATGCCGATTGTTCCCGAAACGATGGCTGCCAATAAGTTAATGGATATTTTTATGCGTGATAAAAAAAGTATTGCCGTAGTGGTCGATGAATTTGGTGGAACAGCCGGCATTGTTACGTTGGAAGATATTATGGAAGAAATTTTTGGCGAAATAGAGGACGAGCATGATACTAAAGAGTATGTAGCCAAAAAACTGAACGATAAAGAGTATCTGTTGTCGGGACGCTTGGAAATAGACTTTATCAACGAACAGTTTGATTTGCGTTTGCCCGAAACCGATGATTATCTTACCATAGCCGGTTTTATTATGTATCACTATCAAAAAATTCCGCAACAGAATGATGTAATTCGTATTGAAAATTACACTTTCAGGATAATTAAAGCGCGGAATAGTCGTATAGATTTGGTAAAATTATCGTTATAAAAGGCAGCTATTGCCTTATATGATAGGATTTTCCAAAAAAATGAAAAAAAGTTGTTTTGGTATTGTATTTTTTTGTAAATTCGTAGCCTAATTTTTGGGAAGAATTTAACAGTATTATTCATATATTAATTAAAATAAAAATGGCAACATTAGACAAAATTAGAAAACAAAGTGTATTACTTTTAGTCGTTGTAGGTTTAGCTCTTTTAGCTTTTATCGTTGGAGACTTGGTAAATTCTAGTGCAGCATTTTTTAGCGAATCGAGTGCCAACGTCGCCAAAATAAACGGTAAAAACGTAAAGATTAGATCGTATATGGAGGCTATCGATCAAATGACGGAAGTGTACAAAATGGAAATTGGTGAGGCAGCTATCGACGATAGAATTACCGACCAAATTCACCAGTCAGTTTGGGAAATGACAGTGCGTGACAATATTTTGATGCGCGAAACGGAAGCTATCAACATGACGGTGAGCGAAGCAGAATTGTACGATTTGATTATGGGTAAAAACATTGATATGATGATTTCCAGTCGCCGTATGTTTTTCAATCCCGAAACCAATTCTTTTGACCCTGCTTTAGTAGCCCAATTCAGGGAAATGATTGACAGCGACCATCCCAATCCTAATATCTCATTAGAGCAACTTAATCAATTGAAATCCTATTGGAAATTTTGGGAAGACCAAGTGAGAATGGGACGTTTGGAAGCTAAGTATGGCAAGTTGCTTTATAATCTTTTGGTAGTTAACTCGTTGGATGCAAAAAATTCGTATAACAATCAAAAAACGACAGTAGATTTTGTATATGCCACAAAACCGTATTTAACACTGCCCGATTCGGTATATACAGCTTCCAACAGAGAATTGAAAGCTCTTTACAACAAAAAGAAAGAGCAATTTAAACAAGAAGCTTCGCGCGATTTGAAATATGTTATTTTCTATATTGAGCCGTCAGATGAAGATTTTGCTAATGCGGAACAGTGGATTAACGAACTGAAACCTCAATTTGAAACCACAACGGAAATTGGTAGTCTTACTAATGCCAATTCGGACGTTACCTATAAAGGTGAAAACCTTTCAAAAGATGCGGTAGATGCCGATTTTCGTGATTTTGCTTTTTCCGGTAAAAAAGATGATTGCATGGGACCGCTGTTTGTTTACAACACCTACAAAATGGCACGCATTGTAGAAACGGGCATTATGCTTCCCGACTCTGTAAAATTGCGCCATATTTTGGTACAACAAGATACTGAAGAAAAAACGCAATTGTTGGCTGATAGTATTGAAAAAGCAATTAAAGAAGGAGCAGATTTTGCCGTAATGGCACAAACATATTCCAAAATGTCCCAAACAGCCACTAAAGGTGGCGAAATTGGTTGGGTAAAAGAAGCCGACCTTGAAAATGAGATGGCTGAAAAAGTCATGAATGCAAGTGTTAATGAAGTGTTCCAAATGAAAGGCTTGTATGGCATTCAGATACTTCAAGTGATGGAACGTGCAGCCGAAACGCCAAAAGTAAAATTGGCTATTTTAGAACGCAAAGTGGTGCCGAGTTCAGCTACCCAAGCTAAAATTTTTCAACGAGCCAAACAGTTTGCTTACGAAAACAACACACCCGAAAAGTTGGAAAAAAGTGCTTTGGAACAAGGTTTATCTTGCCGTCCCATAAGTAGTTTAGATATCAATCAGACACGTGTTGCCAATTTGAAAAACTCGCGCCAAATTGTGCGTTGGGCATTTAAGAACGAAGTCAATACCGTATCTGATATTTTTGAATGCGACGATAAAATTATTGTTGCGGCAATTACCGGAGCAAACGAAAAAGGCTATAGAGATTTAGAAAGTGTGAAAGACTTTTTGCTTACCGAAATCCGTAGAGATAAAAAGGCAGAAGCTATCAAACAGGAGATGAGCGGAAAACAGATAGCTGATTTTGTTGCCGATGCTGCTGCCGGATATACGGTAGATACGTTGCGCGGAATTACTTTTAACACGCCCTATGCAGGTTCTGTTGGTCGCGAACCTGAATTGTTTGCGTTGGCTTCGATGGCAAATCAGGGACAACTTTCGCAACCGGTAAAAGGCGTTATGGGCGTTTATGTGTTTAATGTGTTCAATAAAGTTGTATCCGACCAGCCGTTTGATAAAGAAGCCGAGGTATCTGATTTGACAAGAGCTCATTACATGTTGCCGTATCTTGGTATGGATGTTTTGAAAAAAGCAGCTAATATTGAAGATTTACGTTACAAATATTTCTAATTAATTTTGTAAACATATAATTTGCATAAAAAGGTTACTCAAGTAACCTTTTTATTTTAATACTAATTCTATTTTTACTACCTTTGCGCATCTATAATTCTTAAAAACGGATAATGGATAAATTTTTGCGGTTATTGGATTGGCGTGAAAAGCACATTAAGGAACGGCATTTTGTCCTTATTTTGAGTTTTGTAGTAGGTATTGCTGCTTCTTTCGCCGCATTTATCTTGAAGTCGCTCATCCATCTTATTCAGCGTGGTGTAACTTTTGTATTTGAAGCCGAAGATGTAAATTATTGGTATTTGGCTTTGCCCGCTTTAGGTATTACGCTGGCAAGTCTGTTTGTTCGTTACATCGTTAGGGACGACATTAGTCATGGCGTAACAAAAATTCTTTATGCCATTTCCCAACGAAAAGCCATAATAAAACTGCATAATGTTTGGTCGTCAATAGTGGCGAGTGCCATTACCATTGGCTTCGGAGGGTCGGTTGGTGCCGAGGCACCCATTGTGCTAACGGGTTCGGCTATTGGTTCGAATTTGGGGCGCGCATTCAAACTCGATCAAAAGACATTAATGTTGTTAGTGGGCTGTGGTGCGGCAGGTGCCATTGGTGGTATTTTTAAAGCTCCTATTGCCGGCGTTGCCTTTACATTGGAGGTTTTGTTGCTGGATTTGACTATGACTTCCATTGCACCATTATTGATTTCGTCGGTTACGGCGACGGCTTTTTCCTATTTCCTAATGGGCAGCGATGCCATGTTCCGTTTCGATTTGTATGAACTCTTCTCTCTGGAGCGTATTCCGTTTATTATAATATTAGGTGTGATATGCGGTCTCGTTTCGCTCTATTTCACCAGAGGCATGAATAAGTTAGAAGGATTTTTTAAACGTTTGAAAAAACCTTACCAGAAGATAGTCGTTGGCGGTATTATGTTGAGCATTCTGATTTTTTTCTTTCCTCCGCTATACGGTGAAGGTTACGACACTATCTCTGCTTTGTTAATGGGAAATTCCGATGTATTGTTCCATCATACATTTTTGTATAATTTTCGTCATAATTTATGGGTTGTCATTCTGTATTTCAGTATGATAGTCTTTTTCAAAATATTCGCATCGGCGGCAACTAACGGTGCAGGAGGAACGGGCGGTATTTTTGCACCAAGCTTATTTGTGGGTTGCATTACGGGATTTGTGGTATCGGAGGCTATGAATTGGTTAGGATTTGATATTCCGAGCAAAAATTTTGCATTTGCAGGCATGGCTGGTTTAATGTCAGGTGTGATGCATGCGCCTCTGACAGGCACTTTTCTAATTGCCGAATTGACGGGCGGTTACGATTTATTGATGACGCTTATTATTACGTCAGTTATTTCGTACCTGACTATCATTGTGTTTGAACCTCATAGCCTTTATGCGATGCGTTTGGCGCAAAAGGGCAAATTATTAACGCACCACAAGGATAAGGCTGTACTGACGCTTCTCACAATGGATAATGTTATAGAAAATGATTTGGAAGTAGTTTATCCCGAAATGTCTTTGGGCGAATTGGTGAAAGTTATTTCTCGTTCAAATAGAAATATTTTTCCTGTGGTTGATAGAAAAACCGGTGTCCTTCAGGGTGTTATGCCGTTGGACGAAGTTCGTAACATTATGTTCCGTCCGGAGCTGTACAACCGTTTTACGGTGAAAAAATTGATGATTTTTCCTAAAGCGAAAATCAATGTGAATATGCCGATGGAGAAAGTGATGGAGATATTTGAAAAAACGGGAGCGTGGAATTTATCGGTAGTGGATGATAGTGGTAAATATGTCGGTTTTGTTTCTAAATCAAAGATTTTCAATTCCTATCGTCGCGTGTTGGTGGATTTTTTCAACGAATAATCTTAAATTTTTCCAACAAGAAAGTTTTTTCTCATCTCTTCGGGAAATTTTTCAATTGCATATCTGAGCATAGTGCGTGGCATAGTTTTGTAACGCTCGTTTTGTGTAAGAAAGGCATATTCGCAGTTGAAATTGCGTTTACCGACTTCGCGAAGCATCCAACCTACTGCTTTGTGTATCAAATCGTGCTGATGGTGCAGTAGCAATTCAGCAATAGACAATGTGTCATTGAATTGTCCGTTGCGGATAAAAGTCAGCGTACTGACAATAGCGATGCGTTGTAGCCACAAGTTGGTACTTTTGGCAAAAATGTAGAGGTCGTCTTTGGGACGATTGAGCAGAAAACCACCAACGATGATTGGTGCCGACAAATCGACTAAATCCCAATTATTGATGTACGGATGGTTGGTAATGTAAAATTTATAGATTTTCGCTTTCGCTTCTTCGTTTTTTTCTTTCTTAAATTTTTCTACTAAAAAGAGTAGGGCTGTCATTCTGCATTCGTGTATCGGATTTTTAAGCAGTTTTTGTATTTCGCTTAGTTCCAAAGTTTTAATTGATTTTACAAGGGCACGTTGCATAGGGACGGTAACACCGATAAATTGGTCGCCTTCGCCATATTCGCCTTTTCCTGTTTTGAAGAAGGAGGATAAGATTTTGACTTTAGAAGGGTCGGCTAACTGCTTGATTTTCTGTTCGATTTCAGAGGCTTTCATCATAAAAAACTACGGCAAAAACGAATTGCTTTTGCCGTAGATATAAGTAAAATTTATTATTTCGCTGTTGTTACCCTATCTACCAAATAGACAATGTTCATGAATGATATTCCGCTATTGGTATTGAGCCCGATTTCGCAGGTGCGACTGTTGCTGTAACCGCTAGTGATGCCGTGTTTTTCTATTTGCGGACGCAATTTTCGCAGGGCAAATTTATTGACTTCGGGATGCGTAAATCCTTTATCGCCGGCAAAACCGCAACAACCGACTTCTTCGGGAACAACCACGTTGTTGGAACACAATTTTGCCAACTGTATGAGGCTATCTTTTAAATCCATTTTTATAGTGGAACAAGTGGCGTGTACCGTAATTGTTTCGTCAATTGGCGTGAAAATGAGCTTGTCGACAAGGAATTTCATAATAAATTCTACAGGTTCGTAGAGTTCTAAGTTCTTCATTGTATTCCGCATTCGGTAGAGACATGGACTTTGGTCGCACAAAATGGGATAGCGACCATTGTCGGAAGCTGCGCGTAATGCCGCTTCCAATTCTGCCGATTTCTGGTCGGCAATATCGGGCATACCTTTACTTTCCCAAATTGTTCCGCAGCAGAGTCCTTTCATATTTTTCGGGAAAATCACTTCGTATCCTGCTTTTTCGAGCAATTTTACTGTTTTTTGCATCAGCGGCATTTGGTCGGGGTCGTTTTTGCTTACGCCCATTGCTTGGTTGATGCAGCTTGGGAAATAAACTACTTTTAAATTTGATTTTAAAGTTGCTTTTGCTTTTTTTGTGCCTTTGGGCATTGCCGAAGTCCACAGCGGTAATCCCATTTTATGGACAATTGCCGCACCAAAGTTCATAATTTTGTTACCAAGTAGTTTACTAATGACGTAAATGGTGTTCAGACCGACTTTTAAGCTTGATTGCAGGACTCCTAAATAGCGGGCAGACCAAATTCCTAATTTTTGGGCAGTTTTGCTTTGTTCAATCTCCCTTTCGCGAATGACGTGGATAAATTCTCCGGTGTTGATTTTGACCGGACAACTTGTGGAACAAAGTCCGTCGCCGGCGCAAGTGGCGTTGCCCAAATATTTGAATGATTTGATGAGTGCTTTTAACCGTTTGTTGTCTTCGCCCGTTTGTTTTAATCGTTCTATTTCGCGCTGAATAACAATACGTTGGCGCGACGACAAAGTAAATCCGCAGGTAAGACAATTGACTTCGCAGAAACCGCATTCGATGCATTTATCCACTAACGGATGCAGTTTTGGAAGTGGTTTTAAATTTTTTATATGACATTTGGGGTCGTCGTTGAAAATAACGCCCGGATTAAGAATATTTTCGGGGTCGAAGAGCTGTTTGATGGCTTTCATCACATTATAAGCCTTTTCACCCCATTCTTTTTTAACAAAAGGAGCCATGTTGCGACCTGTTCCGTGTTCCGCTTTCAACGAGCCTTGGTATTTATCCACAACCATTGTTATCACATCGTTCATCATCTCTTCATAGCGTTGGACGGATGCCGGTGTGTCAAATGCTTGATTAATAATGAAGTGGTAATTGCCTTCTAAAGCGTGTCCGTAAATTACCGCATCATCGTAGTGGTGCTTTTCTAAAAGAGCTTGTAAGTCAACTGTGGCTTGTGGCAATAATTCGATGGAGAAAGCAACGTCTTCGATAAGACACGTGGTGCCGATGGGGCGCATACTGCCGACCGAAGGGAATATACCGGAACGCATAGCCCAATATTTTTTGTAAACATTAGGGTCGTCGGTAAATTTAGCAGCGGTCAGTGGCGTAAATTGGTTGATCACAGCTTCTGCTTGAGCTATTTTTTCGGATAGTTCTTGTTGCGTGTCTGAATCCACTTTGACCAAAAGGGCGATGGTGGTAGATGGTAGTGTTTCGAAACCTTCTACTGTTTCTTTTACAGAGGCTAAAGCTTTATAATCAAACAGTTCAACCGCAGAAACAGGGCGTTTTTTCAATTCAATAACAGCGTGACAAGCCGCATCGGTATTAGGAAAGAAGGTTAGCGCACTTGCGGTTTTTTTGTAGTCAGGCTCCGTTCTCATGGTTACTTCGCTCAGGAATGCCAAAGTGCCTTCTGAACCAACTAACAAGTGTGCAATGACATCGAAAGGGTCATCTAATTCAACCAACGGACAAATGGTTAATCCTGTAACATTTTTAATGCTGTATTTTTTGCGAATGAACGCCGTCAGTTCTTTATCATCGCGTACTTCTTTTTGAATTTTTTGAAGTTCCTCGATAAATTTCGGATGAGTTTTCTTGAAACTTTCCTTACTTTTTTCATCGGCGGTATCCAAAATGGTGCCATCTGCCAAAATCAGTCTTGCCGAAAGCATAACACTATTGCTGTTGGCATGGGTACCACAACTCATTCCCGAAGCATTGTTCATGACAATACCGCCCACCATAGCCGAATTGAGGGATGCGGGGTCGGGACCGAATTTGCGTCCGTAGGGTTTTAATAATTCATTAACGCGTTGTCCGATAATTCCGGGTTGTAGTTTGATTTTTAATCCATTGTCGCTTATTTCATATTTTTCCCATTTTTTCCCGACAACTACTAAAATGGAGTCGGTAATGGCTTGTCCCGAAAGACTTGTTCCGGCAGCGCGGAAAGTAATGGATTGCTTGTTTTTACGGGCGTAGTCCAGAATTTCGATAATTTCCTGTTCGTTGTTCGGATGGACAACATGTTTAGGTAGCAAGCGATAAAAACCGGCATCGGTTCCCCATGCTAAACGATCAATTTCAGAAGTTTTTGGCAATTGCATATTTTTGCTGATAAATTTTATTCGTAGAGATAATATTTCGATGATAGTGCTCTATAAGCATCCACGTCTTTGTACCAATAATCTGCTATGTCTTCAAAACGGTACCTTTTGGTAAAAGTGGTGCGAATATAGTCGCTGCCGGATACTTTGTCGAACATGGAGTAACGGGCAGTATCGGCGTTATTAAACACTGTTTTATCAGGATATAAATCATTGAGTATTTGCATAATGTAGAATTGCACTTCGGACAGTTTTGCTTGGCTGTAGTCAGTAATATGTATTTCTACGCCTTGGCAATTTTCGCCTTTGAATGTGCTGTAGAATGGTTTGAAATGAATCGGACGAAAATGTAATCCTTTCAAATTCAATGCGTTCATAGCATTTGCCAATTTGTCGGCTTCCATCCATGGAGCACCCACTATTTGAAACGGCAACGTGTAGCCTACGCCAATGGAAACGTAGTACAGTTCACCCAAAATACCGGTGATGGGATAGAACAGAGCAGAGTGTTTATGCGGAATGTGGGGAGATGCGAGAACCCATTCCAAACCGGTTTCTTCCCATGTCATTTCCCGTGTCCAACCTTCCATTTTCACCACGTGGAGACGGCATTTTTTAGATAGCATTTTTTCTTCGTTCAACATTATGGCTAATTCGCCACAAGTTTGCGCATAGAGATATGGAATTTTGAATTGGCTGACAAACGAAATAAAGCCGTCTTCAGCGTAATTTCCTTCAATTTTAATTCCTCCAAGAGGATTGGGGCGGTCAAGTACCACAAAATCGATGTTGTTTTCGGCAGCGGCTTCCATAGCTAGTCCCATAGTGCTGATGAAAGTGTAGGAACGACATCCAATATCTTGAATATCATACACTAACACATCAACTCCTTTGAGCATTTCGGGGGTTGGTTTGCGTGTTTTTCCATAGATAGAGAAAACGGGAACGCCTGTTTTTGAGTCGGTGGTGTTGTCCACTTTGTCGCCGGCGTGTACATCGCCACGGACGCCATGTTCAGGTCCGAATAATGCAACCAATTGAACGTTTTTTGCATCATATAGAATATCAATGGTTGATTTCAAATGACTGTCAACGCCTGTTGGGTTAGTAATTAACCCGACTCGTTTTCCCGCAAGGATATCGAAATTGTTGTCGCGAAGGACTTCAATGCCGGTTTTCACTGTAGCGGCATCGGTTGTGCAGCTGCTAAGAGCCACAATAAAAGAACTTAAAAGAAATGTTTTGAGTTTCATAAAAATAAGTTTTAAATGAATGACAAAATTAATCAAAAAAAGAACAAAAACAATACTTTTTTGTCCATTTTTCTAATAACCTTTAAGAGCCCTTCTTTTTTCTTTAAAAATTTTGTTTATTCTTGTTTTTTAGCTACTTTTGCAATCCTTTATAGGGGGATGTAAAATGTTTTGAATAAACCCTTAAATGTAATGAAGTTTAAAAAAAACAATCTCAAACGTGGTATTATTTCAAACCTCTCCTCTGTTGGTTATATGCCTCGTTGGATAGTGCTTGCGGTTGATTTAGTGTTGTGTACACTCGCTTTTTATTTGGCTTATTTCTTGGTAATTAAGCTCTACTATAACATTCCTCAATACCAAGAAGTAGCAGTAGAAACACGTTTGTTGGTAACACTTTTTTGTCAAACGGTGTTCTTTTTTGTGTTTCAAACGTTTGCAGGCATACTGCGTTATTCCACATACGCCGATGCGCTGAAATTGGCAATGTCGGTGCTGGCTACGCTTATAGTACTGTTTATTATCCATTATGCATGGTATTTTTTGTTTGGTGTGCGCTTCTTTTTGGGCGTTGGTTTGCTTGTCTATGGTGTTCTTGCATTTTTGTTCCTTTTTCTGCTTAGGTTGATTGTAAAGGTTACGTTTGATTATTTTGTGGTGAGTGTTGGTCAAGTAATACCTGTATTGATATATGGAGCAAAGACCGCCGGCGTAAGTATTGGCAAAATGCTTCATTCCACGACTGAATCCAAATACAAGTTGATGGGTTTTATCGATGATAGCAAAAGTGCCAATAAAATGCAGATTTTAGGCTGTCCGGTCTATTTGCGAAGCGATGAACGTAAATTGAAAGAAGTTTTCAAGAAAAAACAAATACGCGCTGTCATATTCTCACCTTGGAAAATGAAAGATATTAAAAGTACTAAAGAATTGGATTTTTTTCTTAACAACCAAGTATCAGTTTTGACGGCACCGCTTATTGAATCGTATGAAGATCGCTTGGACGAAGACAAATTGAAAAAGAGTCTCAAGAAAATTAAATCCATCCAAATTGAGGATTTGCTTAACCGTCGACAAATAACTATTAATCAAGACAATATTGCAAAACAGATAACGGGAAAAGTTGTTTTGATATCAGGTGCGGCAGGTTCTATTGGTAGTGAAATAGCACGTCAAATCACGTCATTCAATCCTAAGATGTTGGTTCTTGTCGACCAAGCGGAGTCGCCCTTGCACAATTTGCGTTTGGAAATGGAGGAAAAATTTCCCGATTTGTGTTTCACTGTTTTTATTGGCGATGTTCGTAACTACGAGCGTATGGAGGCTTTGATGCAAACTTATCGTCCTGATATCGTTTACCATGCGGCGGCTTATAAACATGTGCCGTTGATGGAGGATAATCCAAGCGAAAGCATACTTACCAATGTGCTAGGCACTAAAAATATGGCGGATTTATCTGTCAAATACAATGTATCAAGTTTTGTGATGGTGTCTACTGATAAGGCTGTAAATCCGACTAATGTGATGGGTGGGTCGAAGCGTATAGCCGAAATCTATGTACAATCGCTATTCAATAAATTGGTGAAAGAGAATAGTGCGTGCACGCAATTTATCACAACGCGTTTTGGCAATGTATTGGGTTCCAACGGTTCAGTCATTCCTCTTTTCAGGCAACAGATAGAGAAAGGAGGACCGCTAACAGTAACGCATCCCGATATTATTCGCTATTTTATGACGATACCGGAAGCTTGTTTGTTGGTGTTGGAAGCCGGTAGCATGGGTAAAGGCGGTGAAATTTTGATTTTCGACATGGGTGAACCCGTCAAAATTGTTGATTTGGCACGCCGAATGATTCAGTTAGCGGGTTTTGTTCCCGATGTGGATATTGCCATCAAATTCACAGGTTTACGTCCGGGTGAAAAACTCTATGAAGAGTTGCTGTTGTCGAAAGAAAATACAATTCCTACTTATCATGACAAAATAATGATAGCGAAAGTGTGCAAGTTTGATTATGATACTGTTTTGCCGGAAATAATGGAACTTATTTCGTTGGCTCACGACATAAAAGACTATGCCGTAGTGGAAAAAATGAAAAAAATTGTCCCTGAATATATCAGTAAAAACTCGCCGTACGAGGTCATTGATTCGAAAAACAAGATTTATGCAAAAATTAATTGAAAATATAAGTCAGATGCCGTTATTCGGTGTCGTAATAACTTTTTTGATAGGATTGCTTTTTATGCCTTTAGTTATAAGGGTAGCGAAAAAGTATAATTTTGTGGTTAAACCTAATAAGCGAACATCCCATCAAGGCGATATTCCTAATGTTGGCGGATTGAATATCTTTATTTCCTTTGTTATTTTCTTTTGTATATTTGAGTATTATCAAATTCCCAATTTTTATTCGCTGCTAATGGGTTTTTGTGCTATTTTGCTGGTGGGTCTCATCGATGATTTAATTGATTTGAGGGCATCTTGGAAATTGCTTGGCGAAATAATAGCAGGGTGTTTTCTTATAGTTTTAGCTGATGTTCGTATAACCAATATGCACGGCATTTTTTCTATTTGGGAATTATCCGACGCTGTCAGCTATTTTGTCTCTTTTTTTGTTTATATTGCTATTATTAATGCTTTGAACTTGATAGACGGTGTTGATGGTTTGGCTTCGGGTATGGGCATAATTTATGCGTGCTTTTTCGCCATCTATTTTCACTTGACGGGCAACATCGCATTGTCGCTTTTAGCGTATGGACTTTCAGGTTCTTTGGCAGTGTTTTTTATATACAATGTTTTTGGCGATAGTCGCCGTAAAATATTCATGGGCGACTCGGGGTCGTTGCTTCTTGGCTTCTTAATTTCTTACTTGACATTCCAATTTTTGGAATTGAATGCTTACTGGCCTCTTGATACACTACAAATATACCACATGAAAGCTGCTCCTGCCGTTGCTATCTGTGTACTTTTTGTGCCGTTGTTCGATACGGTGCGTGTGGCGGTTACGCGCATCAAACATGGAACATCGCCTTTTTGTCCTGATAAAAATCATATTCATCATTTGTTGTTGCGTATAGGGCTGAAACACAAACAAGTAACTTGTGTTTTAATGACTGTAACCATATGTTTCACTTTGTTAGGTATCGCTTGTCGTAACTGGTCATCTATCTGGTTAATGGTTTTGACTTGCGTAATAGGTTTTATACTAATATTCATATTATGGCGTTTGGTTGATAAGGCTAATAGTGAATCTTCAAATAAAAATCAAATTAACAATTAAAATCATATGAAAACGAAACGTAAAATAGCCGTTATCGGTTTAGGATATGTGGGATTGCCGCTTGCTCGTCTTTTTTCTACAAAGCATCCGACAATTGGATACGATTTGAATAAAAAACGTGTTGATGAATTGATGTCGGGACATGATTCGACGTTGGAAGTGGAGGATGAGCTTTTGCAACAAGCTATTGCCAACGGTTTTCGTTGTACTGCTAACATTGAAGATATTAAAGATTGTGATTTCTATGTAGTGGCAGTACCTACGCCTGTAGATGAAAACAATCGTCCTGATTTGCGCCCATTGTTGAAAGCTAGCGAAGCGATTGGTGAAGTTATTTCCAAAGGCGATATTGTGGTGTACGAATCGACCGTTTACCCCGGTATGACGGAGGAGGAATGTATACCTGTTTTAGAACGAGTTTCGGGTTTGAAGTTCAATGTTGATTTCTTTGCCGGCTATTCTCCTGAACGTATCAATCCGGGTGACAAACTTCACACGGTAGAAAAAATTCGCAAAGTAACTTCCGGTTCAACTCCCGAAATAGCCGATATTGTCGATGCTGTTTACAATTCTGTTTTAGTGAACGGTACACACAAAGCATCGTCAATTAAAGTGGCTGAAGCTTCTAAAATTATAGAAAATTCACAGCGTGATGTCAATATCGCTTTTATGAACGAGTTGGCTAAAATTTTTAACGCAATGGACATTGATACTAACGATGTTATCGAAGCAGCTTCGTCGAAATGGAATTTTATTAAACTTACTCCGGGTTTAGTGGGTGGTCACTGTATCAGTGTCGATCCGTATTATTTGATTCAAAAAGCGCAAGTTTACGGCGTCTTACCTCGTGTGATGACCAGCGCACGTCGTTTGAACGACGGTATGGGAGCTTATGTGGCAAATCAGACCATCAAATACATGAACAAGACGGGAAAAATGGTAAAAGATTCCAAAATTTTAATTCTCGGCATTACGTTCAAGGAAAATTGCCCCGATATTCGTAACACAAAAGTTGTGGACATTTATCATACTTTGATGGAATACACCAACAATATCACGGTTTATGATCCTTGGGCAAATGTGGATGCCGTAAAACATGAGTACCATATTGATGCTGTCAATGAACTTCCTGATGAACAATATGATGCTCTGATATTGGCGGTAGCGCACGACAAATTCAAAACGTTTGATTTTGCAAAATTTAAAGCACAAGGTACTGTCATTTTTGATGTTAAGAATTTTGTTGATCGCGATTTGGTTGACGGAAGACTTTAAAAAAATATCAACCCCAAAACCCTTTTGCAAAAAACTCGTATGGAGCGTGCAGAAGGAACGGTTGATAAGATTGATGTTGACATATACTGAAAAATGACAGATACAAAATCCAAAACTATCGCTCGTAATACGCTGTTACTGTATATGAGAATGTTGCTTGTAATGGCAATTACCTTATATACGGTGCGTCTCGTATTGGATGCGTTAGGCATGGTAGATTACGGTTTGTATAATGTCATTGCCGGCGTTGTTACGATGATGGCTTCGGTGAATAGTGCATTATCGGCTGCCACGCAACGTTATTATTCCTATGCGCTTGGTGAAAATAACATCGGTAATTTAAACAGATTTTTTTCGGCTATTTTTAATATCTATCTCATATTTTCGCTACTTGTTTTAGTGTTGGGCGAAACCGTAGGATTGTGGTTTGTTAATACCCAACTGTCGATTCCTGCAGAACGTATGGTCGCAGTGAATTATCTCTATCAGTTTTCAATCTTCATTTTCATTGTGGGCATGATGGCTACTCCGTACTCTTCGATGATGATAGCTAAAGAAGATATGAATCTGTTTGCTATTATTAGTGTGGTAGAGTGTTTGTTGAAATTACTTGCAGTAGTAGTATTATATTGGATTCCGGTAGATAGATTAATTATGTATGGCTGTCTTTTGCTTTTGGTGCAATTGATTTCTACGGGAGGCTACGTATTGATTTTTAAACTGAAGTATAAAGAGTGTAGCTATGTGAAATTACAACACTCCGAACTTTATAAAGAGATTGTTTCGTTTTCAGGTTGGAATTTGTTTGGTTCGTTATCTAGTGTCTTGAATTTTCAAGCGAATACGATTTTGATTAATATTTTTTTCGGGCCGGTGGTAACGGCAGCTCGTGCTATCGCGTTGCAGGTCTATAATGCATTAGGTGCTTTTTACAATAGTTTTATTACAGCACTTCGTCCGGCAATGATAAAAAGTTATGCCGAAAAAGACAATAAGTATTTGATGCATTTATTTGAGTTTAGCAATAAATTTATCTATTATTCTTTATTGGTAATAGGTTTACCATTAATTTTTGAAATGGAATTTATACTGTCTGTTTGGCTGAAAGAGATATCATCGGACATGGTTATATTTACGCAATTGATAGTGGTGTTTGCCATTTTGTTAGCGTTGCACAATCCTGTTACGATTATTATGCAGGCGACTGGAAAAGTAAAGAAATATTTTCTGTATGTCGAATCGTTTACATTATTGTCAATGCCGTTTACTTATGTGGCATTTAAACTTGGTTTTCCAGCATCGTCCACGTTTGTAGTGATGATTATAGTTTTTGCATTGGCGCATCTCATTCGTCTGATAATCTTGAAATTAAATGCAGAGTGGTTTCGAATTAAAGATTATATGGTGTCGTTTGTTGTGCCGGCACTGCTAATAACAGCTTTTGCTACTGTTTGTACATTGTTGATGAGAAATTTTGTGGATAATCAGATAGCGAAATTCGTGTGTGTTGTTTTGGTGGCTATCGTTTCCATAGTAGTACCCGTGCTATGCTTTGCGTTGAACAGACAAGAAAAACAACTGCTTAAAATGTTAATACATAGGTAATGGATCATATCAAAGTATTGGATAATTTATATTTGGTAATCAATATATGCTTATATTTGATAGCCATTATTGTGTGTTACAGACGATATGGATACATGAATATTGGTGGCGCATGCCTTGTGCTGTATCTTTCTATTGCGGTTGTTTCGCTGCATTTGTACAATACATCTACATTTGAATTTGATTTCGAAAGGCTAACTTTGTTTCCGTTCCTTTATTTGTTCGGTATGTTGCTGATGGCGTTGTCTTCTTTGTTGAAATTTGACGAACGTGCTGTGACATTTGAACAGCCGACAGCCATGCGTTCATTTTATGCGCTGTGCGTGGTGGGAGTTCTTGCTACTCTATTTTATTTTATCAGTAGTCTTTCTTCACTCCAGTTAAATCTTGCAAGTTTGTTTGTAGATAGCGGAGGCGCCGATTTGTATGCTGATAGTATGGAAGATAGCGAAGATGTTGGTGTAGGAGTAGATAATTTGATGTCCATCATTAGCAATTTGTGTTCCGACGTAATGATATTGGCTTTGTTTTATGTGATGACATTCAAGTCCCCCAAAAAATGGTTAATTGTCGGTATTATAGTATCAGTAGCACTGAGTTTGATAATGTCGCTTTCGGAAGGTTTGCGTGGACAGGTTGTATTATCGTTGCTGACCATTTTATTTACCTATTATTTATTTCGTTATAGATTACCCCAAAGGGCAAAGCGCATAGCTAAAATTGTGATGATTGTTGTTGGCGTGTTGGCTATAGTACCGGTGGCTTTTATTACGTTCAGTCGCTTTGACAATCACCAATCGATGGATGTTGCCGAATCAATAGAATGGTATTATGGTCAGTCGTTTCTGAATTTTAATAATTACGGATTGGATGCTGGAGGTATTCGCTATGGCGATCGTACGGCAAATTTTTTCAAAAGTTTTCTTTTCGATGATGTTCCTCATAATTTTGTAGAACGGCGCGAAAAATATTCACACTTGAAAATTGACGATTACTATTTTTATACGTTTGTTGGCGATTTTACAATTGATTATGGACCTATTTTGGCGGTGTTGCTTTTTATAATTTTTACTGTTATTTTTGTAAAAAAAACAAGAGCAGACAACAATCGTTTACATTTTCACCAGTTGTTAATGCTCTATTTTGTGTTATGCGTGTGTGTGCAAGGCTCCTTCTATTTGTTTTCATATTCCGATGTGGGAGGAAACTTGAAGATGATATTTATGCTAATGCTCTATGTTTATTTTAAGTTGGATTATATGCGTGCTAATGGCATTCTTAAGTGGAAATAAAGACGCTCTAAATTATGAAACTAGCATTGTTTTATAAGGAATTATTAAGTTTTGCAAGGAAACAAATTAAGATATTTTTAGCATATAGCGTAGCAACAGGTGCTCTTGTTGTAGTGATAAAATAATTCGAAAAAGCTAATAAATTAAAGATATTAACAATGACCAAAGCTCGCGTAATAGCTCTTTATTTACCGCAATATCATCCGATTCCTGAAAATGATGAATGGTGGGGCAAGGGATTTACCGAATGGACGAATGTTGGAAAAGCAAAACCTCTTTTCCGTGGACATTACCAGCCTCGCGTACCGGCTGATTTGGGGTATTACGACTTGCGTTTACCGGAGGTGCGCGAAGCGCAGGCAGAATTAGCTCGTGAAGCCGGAGTGGAGGCATTTTGCTATTACCACTATTGGTTTGGTGATGGCAAACAACTGCTCGAAAGACCTTTCAATGAAGTATTGGCATCGGGTAAACCCGATTTTCCGTTTTGCTTGTGTTGGGCTAATCATTCGTGGACAAACAAAACTTGGTTGAAATCACATACGTTCGCCGAAAATAAAATGCTGATGGAGCAGCGTTATTTGGGTGAAAAAGATTATACAGAGCATTTTTATTCCGTTTTGCCAGCATTCAAAGACAAACGGTATGTTACGGTCGATGGCAAACCAATGTTTACCGTGTACGACACTTTGAATTTTGACGATTTACCTACATTTTTAACAACTTGGCGACGTTTGGCTACCGAAAATGGGCTAAAAGGTATTTATTTTGTCGGCATGGTGCCCTCAACGTTGAGTTTTACGTTGGATTCTTCGGGACAGCGCAAAACGGCGATCCCGAATTTGGAGAGCAGCGCAACCATATTCAACTATGTGCTTGGACTGGGTTTTGATGCTGTCAATTCGTTTGGAAAACGTCGTGGTGAGATGCTCTCGTCCAACAAATATCTCGATTTATTTAAGACCGGTTTGCGTCGCATGGGACTTAAAATAGGTGCAGACAAATACGATTACGCTAAAACCGTCTGTAACTTTTTTGCACCGGAAGATGCATGGGAGAATGTGTTTCCGTCCATTTTCCCGCAGTGGGACAGAACGGCGCGTATTGGAAATGTTGATGGTATTTACATTAATAGTACGCCTGAAAAATTTGAAAAGCATGTGCGTAAAGCTATCAATGTAGTCAAAAATAAACAACCTGAACACCAAATTATATTTCTGAAATCGTGGAACGAGTGGGCGGAAGGTAATTATGTGGAACCCGACATAAAATATGGGAAAGGTTACATTAATGCATTATGCAATGCAATAAAACATGGAGAAAAAAGTAATAAATAAAACCCTTAATTAGGCGAATGATATGCGTACAATATGTTTTATTTTAAGTTCTATTCAATCTATTCATAGCATCAAACGCATAGATGAATTCGTTGAACAAGGATATGATGTCAAAGTGTTTGGTTTTAATAGGGAAGATTCTCCTCAAACCAGTTATGATAGATTTGATATAGAGATAATAGGGACGTTTAGCAGTGAAATGCCTTATCATAAACGTTTGCCTTTGCTCTGGAAAGGTATTCGAAAGGCTAAATCAAAGACTCGAGGACTTAATTGTTTGTGGTATTATTTTGGTCTTGACGTTGCTTTGTTAGGACGACTTATTAATATTAGCAAGCCTTATATTTATGAAGAAGCCGATTTGACGTATACGTATATAAATAATTCGTTGTTAAAATACATTTTTCGTATCCTTGACAAAAACACTATCAAAAAATCGTTTAAAACAGTATTGACATCGGATGGTTTTGTATGGTTCTTATTTGGAAACAAACATCCTAAAAATGTATCAATTATTACAAATCGATTGCTTAAAAGCACTTTGTCTGTTCCGCATGAAACGAAGCATGTTTTGGATATGGAACATTTGGTGTTTGGATTTTTGGGTGGAGCGCGATTTGAATCCGTTTATTATTTTATAAAGACAGTAGTGAAACATTTTCCTCAACATCAAGTGGTGGTTTATGGTACAATAGATGAAAAATTTAGCGAGCGTTATGCTGTGTTGGAAAAATATGATAATTTTGCATTTTATGGACGTTTTTCAAATCCGACAGAGTTGCCAAAGATTTATGCAGGAATTGATTTGGTGATATCCACATATGACATTTGTTATGATAATGTAAAACATGCTGAACCGAATAAATTGTATGAAGCGGTCTATTTTGAAACGCCTATTATAGTTACAGAGGGCACTTTTTTGGCATCTAAAGTGGCAAAATATGGGATAGGATATGCGGTGGACGCCTTAGATGAAAAGGCTATTGTACAATTTATTGAGGGATTAACTAAAACTTCGTTAAATGAATGTATGACAAATTGCCGAAAGATTGATAAAATGCGATGCATCAACGACAATCAGACTTTTTTTGATGAATTAAAAACGTTAATGGTTAGCTTATGAAAAAAATGATGTTGGTGTTTGGTACTCGACCTGAAGCTATTAAAATGGCTCCATTGGTTAAAGAGTTTCAAAAACATCCCGATAAATTTCATTCTGTTGTATGTGTAACAGGACAGCATCGCGAGATGTTAGACCAAGTGTTACACATATTCGACATAGTACCGGATTACGACCTCAATATTATGCAACAAGGGCAAGATCTTTATGATGTAACTACGCGCGTATTGCTAGGAATGCGAGATGTATTGAAACAAGAACGTCCTGACGTGGTATTCGTACATGGCGATACGACAACCTCAACTGCGGCTGCATTGGCAGCGTTTTATCAACAAATTCCGGTGGCGCATATTGAAGCAGGATTGCGTACAAACAATATTTATAACCCGTGGCCTGAGGAGATGAATAGGCAAATAACAAGCCGTATAGCTTCTTTTCATTTTGCACCAACGGAATTAAGTCGTCGCAATTTGCTAAAAGAGAATATAGAAGCCTCCAAAATTACGGTTACGGGAAACACGGTTATAGATGCTTTGCATCGTGTTGTCGATAAAATACAGAAAGATAAGGCATTAGATAGTGTGTTAGCTGAAACCTTAAAAAACGTAGGTTATGATGTTACACGTTTGAAAAAGGACAAAAAATTAGTGCTTATCACGGGGCATCGTCGTGAAAATTTTGGCGATGGATTTCTTAATATATGCCGTGCTATCAAAGATTTGGCATCGAAGTATCCAAACGTCGATTTTGTTTATCCTATGCACCTTAATCCCAATGTACGCACACCGATTCATTCAATGTTCGGAGAGAATTTGGTAGATTTGGGCAATGTGTTTTTTATAGAGCCATTGGAATACCTTTCTTTTGTTTATTTAATGGAAAAAAGCGTCATTGTATTGACTGATAGTGGTGGCATACAAGAAGAAGCTCCCAGTTTGGGAAAACCTGTATTAGTGATGCGTAACACAACGGAAAGACCCGAAGCGTTGGAGAAAGGTACCGTGAAATTAGTTGGTACCGATTACGATAAAATTGTTAGAGAAATGTCAATTTTATTGGATGACCCGATTGCTTATACCAAAATGAGTCAAGCTATTAATCCGTATGGAGACGGAAAAGCGTGTGAGCGCATTGTTGAGCAATTTAAGTGAATAAATGTGCATTGATTCTGTTGAAAAGTAGAATAATGTTATGAAAATTTCTTTTTCACCTCCGGATATTACGGAGCAGGAAATTCAGAAAGTGGCTGAAGCGTTGCGTTCGGGTTGGATTACTACCGGTCCTCGGACGAAAGAATTTGAAAAACGTATAGCCACTTATTGTCATACTCAAATGGCGGTATGCCTCAATTCGGCTACAGCGTGTATGGAAATGGCTTTGCGCTTGTTGGGTGTCGGTATTGGCGACGAAGTGATAGTTCCTGCCTATACTTATACGGCTACGGCAAGTGTGGTGTGTCATGTGGGTGCTAAACCGGTGATGGTAGATTGTGCACCGAATGCTTTCGAAATGGATTACGCTCAGGTGGCTGCAGCCATTAATAAACGTACAAAAGTAATTATACCGGTCGATTTGGCAGGTGTCATGTGCGATTACGATGCTATTTTCAAACTTGTTGAATTGAAACGTGCTTTATTTCGTCCGAATAACGACATTCAAAAAGCATTTGGTCGTATTGTCGTGTTGTCGGATGCCGCACATGCATTCGGAGCTAGTCGCCATGGAAAAATGTGCGGTGAAGTGGCTGATTTCACAAGTTTTTCTTTTCATGCAGTAAAAAATCTAACGACAGCCGAAGGCGGAGCTTTAACGTGGCGACCGATTGTTGGTGTTGATGATGAATGGATTTACAAACAGTTGCAAACAGTTTCTTTGCATGGGCAGAGCAAGGATGCGTTGGCAAAAACACAGTTGGGAGCATGGGAATACGACATTGTGTCGCCGGCTTACAAGTGCAATATGACCGATATTATGGCGGCTATTGGGCTGATTCAATTGCAACGCTATCCGACTATTTTGGAGCGTCGTAAAGCAATTATTGAACGTTACAATGCAGCCCTTGAAAATTGCAATGTGCAGGTGTTAAACCATTTTACAGCAAACCATGTGTCGAGTGGGCACCTCTATTTAGTGCGTTTGTTGGATAAAGATGTAACGTTCAGAAATGAAGTGATTTTGAAAATGGCGGAACGTGGCATTGCTACTAATGTGCATTATAAACCACTTCCGATGATGACGGCTTACAAGAATTTAGGTTTCGATATTGCCGACTATCCGCAGGCGTACAATCAATACTGTAATGAAATAACATTGCCATTACATACGTGTTTGACGGACGAACAAGTAGAATATGTTATTACTAATTTCGTAGATATTATTAGCGAATGATTAGGTTGTTCGACATAGTATTTTCGTTTTTGGGACTATTGTTTTTATTACCGTTGTTCCTTGTTTTGTATGTTGTTATTTGTATTGAAAGTCGTGGCGGCGGTTTTTATTGCCAAACACGCGTTGGCAAGGACGATCGCGATTTTCAGTTGTTGAAATTTCGTTCCATGCGTGTCGGAGCCGATGCCGAAGGTTTGATAACTATTGGTGGAAATGATTCTCGCATTACTCGCGTGGGCTATTTTATTCGTAAATATAAGCTCGATGAATTGCCGCAGTTGATTAATGTGCTGATTGGCGATATGAGTTTGGTAGGCCCGCGTCCCGAAGTACGCAAGTACGTTGATTTATATACACCTGAACAGCGCAAGATATTGTTGTCTGTTCGTCCGGGAATAACGGACTATGCATCGATAGAATATGTCGATGAAAACGAACTTTTAGACAAAGCCGTAGATCCCGAAAAAGAATATATTGAGAAAATAATGCCGGATAAAATTCGGTACAATATGAAATATATTAATAATCAAACGGTTAGCGAGTACTTTAAAATTATATTTTTAACATTTCTGAAAATTTTTAGATAATTATGAAAATTGCGATAGTTGGAACCGGTTATGTGGGGTTAGTTTCGGGTGCCTGTTTTGCAGAAATGGGTGTTGATGTTACTTGTGTTGATATTAATGTCGCTAAAATAGAAGCATTGAAAGCAGGTGAAGTGCCGATTTACGAACCCAATTTGGAAACTTTGGTTCAGCGTAACGTAAAATCCGACAGGCTTCATTTTTCTACGGATTTGGCTTCGGTACTCAATGATATGGATGTTGTTTTTTTGGCAGTAAATACGCCTTCCGATAAAGATGGCAGTGCTGATTTGCGTTATGTACTTGAAGTGGCGCGTACAATAGGACAAAATATGACCAAATATTTGTTGGTGGTAACGAAAAGTACCGTTCCTGTTGGTACGACTGCTAAGGTTAAAGCTGTTATTTCTGAAGAATTGAAGAAACGCGGTTTGAACATAGAATTTGACGTGGCAAGCAATCCCGAATTTTTGAAAGAAGGTAATGCTATTGCTGATTTTATGAAACCTGATCGTGTGGTTGTCGGTGTGGAATCAGAACGGGCAAAAAAGATAATGACACGTTTGTACAAACCTATGCAACTGAATAATTTCCGTGTCATATATATGGATATTCCTTCGGCTGAGATGACCAAATATGCGGCTAATGCGATGTTAGCAACTCGTATCAGTTTTATGAACGATATTGCCAACTTGTGCGAACGTGTTGGTGTTGATGTCAATATGGTGCGTAAAGGTATTGGTTCTGATTCCCGTATAGGTAATCGTTTTTTATTCCCGGGTTGCGGTTATGGGGGCAGTTGTTTCCCAAAAGATGTAAAAGCATTGATCAAAACAGCCGAACAAAACGGTTACGAATTAAAAGTGCTGAAAGCGGTGGAAGAGGTGAATGAAAAACAGAAAAATATCTTGTTTGAAAAATTCGTGAATTACTATAAAGGCGATGTGAAAGGACGCAAGGTTGCTTTGTGGGGATTGGCTTTCAAACCGGAAACTGACGACATGCGCGATGCTCCGTCTTTAGTGTTGATAGATAGTTTGTTGAAAGCAGGTTGTCAAATTGCCGTTTATGACCCTATAGCGATGGATGAATGTCGGCGCAGAATAGGTGATGTGGTAACCTATTTTCAGGATATGTATGCAACAGTATTAGATGCGGATGCCATTTTTCATGTAACCGAATGGAAGGAATTTCGCATGCCCAATTGGCAAGTAATCAAACGTTTGATAAAATTAGATGCTGTGCTGATTGATGGTCGAAATGTTTTTGACAAAAATGAGTTGGAAGGTATCAATTATTTGAGGATCGGATGAAATGTCAAGGTTTATGTCAAATATAAATTTGGATAACCATTATTTTTGGAAAATACTTTGCCGACGAAAATATTGGTTGGCTGGATTGGTGTGTTTTAACATTGCTTTAACGTGTCTGATTTTGCGAACCCCTCTATTTCCTAAATTTTACGAGTCGTCAGTCGTTTTATACATCGAACGTTCAAATATCAATCCTCAAATTTTTTTCGATACGCCAGATTTGAAAACGTATGTGGTGATGAAACATGGTTTATTGATTCCATCAAAACGTGAACAATTCACAACTTTGACTTTAAAAAATTTTGACCGTCGGATTCATTTCGTATTACAACGTAATGGAAATGTACTAATTACTGTACACGATGAGTCTCCTCAAAGAGCATATGATATTACCTGCACGATTGTGGATATTATTTCCGATAAGGTGCACAAATTTTCAAAAGATTTAAAAATTATTTCAGAACCACAAATTGCGTCTATTCCTATAGCTCGGAATTATTGTAAATTCATTATATTGGTCACAGTGCTTACACTATTGTTCTCTGTAGTGTGGTTTTTTCTATACGATACATTTTGTGCAAAATCGGATTGCAAAAATAAATAATGTTACAAATTTCGATAAAAAATAAGATCGGGGTAATACTATTCATTTTGTTGTGTTTAAGCGCAATAACAGGTTATTACACTTATTTGGTATCGACCAAGTTGGCTTTCATTCGTATTTTACCTATTGCCGCTTTTTGTTTTCTGCTTTGTTTACCTAAATCTAAATACGATAGGTCTTATTGCTATACTGTTGGTTTTTTCCTTGTTTATACTGCATATACTGTTTTTCTCTCTATTTTTTATGTAGAGTTTGTAAGACTTCTTGATGTGTTGAATTATGTTTTGGGTTTTGTAATTGTATATTGTTCGCTGACACTCATCTATATAGATGCAAAAAAATACCTTCATTATTTTTTTCTGATAAGTTGCTTGGCGTCTATTGCGTTGTCGCTAATGGCTTGGTTCGAATATTTTACAAACTTTCATTTGAGCGCATCGTTTTCTTGTTTACCGGAAAATGAGAGAACAAATTTTCCGTGCGCTTTTTGGGCTAATCCAAATGATTTTGCGATAGTTTTATCTCTCTTCTTTATATATGTTTTGGCGTATAGCAAAAATTGTCGCAAGAAACGTTTGTGGTTTGTAGAGTTGTTATATATATTGTTTATATGCTGCACGTTACTTTTACTAAGATGTCGAATTGCCGAATTAGTCGTTGGCATTTTTTTGATTTTTTATTTTCGCCATTTTATTAAAGAGAATAAAATTATCTGGCTCATTTTTCTTTTGGGCGGAGCTGTCGTAATGTTTTATTTTTGGTTGTTAGGCACTGACTCCTCAACAAACTTGAGAGGAAATCTTTATTGTTATTCGTTCAAATCGCTTTTCGATTCTTATTTTTTAGGTTTTGGTGCCGGTATGGATCGCCATTATTTTATGTCTTTAAATAATTATGCTTTATTTCACGGTATTGTAAATACACATTCATTTCTTTTTGAGATGCTTATTTCATCAGGCCTTGTTGTTTTTTTACTATATGTGGCACTGTTGACGTACATAGAAAATAAAACTTTGAAAATAGCAAAAAATGAGTTTGTTTTATTGCCTATTTTGTATGTGGTGTTGTTATTTGCTCCAAGTTCCAGTGTCGATTTGTGGATTCATTATATCTTTTTTTCGGTATTTGTTGGGTATATCCATTGTGGAAAGGAATTGTGTAGTACCAATTAAAAATTAACAGATGTTGTCACTCAAGCAAAAAACGGTTTCGGGCCTAAAATGGACAACGGTAGCTACTGTCAATAATACGTTGGTACAGATACTGAAATTATTTATTTTGGCACGCTTGCTCGAAAAAAGTGATTTCGGACTGATTGCCATTGTGTTAATGATATTGGGTTTTACGGAGATTTTTTCGAACTTGGGTTTATCTATTGGGTTGATTCACAAGCAAGAGGTTAGCCAAAAGCAATATTCTTCTGTTTTTTGGGTGAATTTGTCGTTGAGTATTGTTTTATATCTGTTTTTGGTAGCAATGTCGCCGTTGTTTGCCGATTTTTATGCTCAAAACGAGCTTAAAACATTGATTCCGTTAATGGGTGTTCAGTTGATTATCAACGCATTCGGGAAAATGTTCTATACTTTCAAAACGAAAAATTTGGAATTTAAGTTCCTTTCCATTGTTAGTATTGTCGGAATTTATATTGGAACAATTGTAACATTGTGGCTGGCATGGCGCGGCTATGGTGTGTATAGCTTGGTGTACGGTTTGCTTGTGCAATCGTTGGTAACGCAAGTGGTGTATGCAGTTTCCGGACTAAAGATGTATCGAATTTTGCTATATTGCAATTTGCGAGAAATAATGGATTTGATTAAAATCGGTGGTTTTCAAGTGGGAACGCAGGTACTCGATTATGTTTCTAACAAGTTGGACATCTTTTTGATTGGTCGTTTTTTTGGCATGGAACTGTTAGGCGTATATAATTTAGCGAAAGAGTTGATAATGAAGCCAATACAAGTTGTTAATCCTATTATTACCAATGTAGCGACGCCTTCTTTTGCCAAGTTTCAGGATAATTTGCCAATGATTCAGGAAAATTATTTGAAAGTAATCAAACTATTGTCTGTGTTTAATTTTCCGATATTTATTTGTTTTGCTGTTTTTGCAGAGCCGATAGTATTAATCATTTATGGTCAAGGAATGATGGAAGTGACCGCTTTTGTTCGTATTTTGGCTTTTTGGGGATTGTTTAATTCCATTGGCAATCCTGCCGGCATATTGATGGTGGCAAAAGGGCGTACAGACTTAGGGTTCTATTGGACGGTGGTGCGTATTGTGGTGATGACCGTTGCCATGTGGCTTGCTTGCCAATTTACCATTTTTACAGTTGCTTATGCTCAAACGTTGATTGCATTTGCTTTCTTGTTCCTTTATTGGCGCATGATGGTGTATAATTTATCGTTGATACCTTTGAAGCGATACATACAATCTTTCCTTTTGCCTTTGCTGATTGTTTTGATTGTAGGAGCTGGAATTTATTTGGTGTCGTTGCTTTCTAAAAACATTTATTTTCAGTTAGCTCTTATAGCCGTATTTGGAATATTGGTGGTAGCTGCCTATTGGATATTTGATAAATCATATTTGAAAAGTTTGAAAACGATGGTGTTGTCAAAATGAAGACGTCGAAAAAACATATCGTATTGGTTACTACATGGTTTCCTCCGCGTAATTCGGTGGCTGTTAATCGTATGTGGGCGTTTGCTAAATATTTTGACAAAACATTTTTTGATGTAGATGTTATTACTTTGCAAGTTGATAGTGCACTGATGGAAGAACAGCTGACAAACGGTGTTTTTGTTTATCGATTGCCTAACCGAATGTTATTTCGCAAAGCAACGTTCAATAAATCGGTACCGTATGTCATTCATAAGTTAAAAGCGTTTTATAATGTTGTTTTGTACACGTTTTTTAAAAATGAGTATGCCGATTGGCAAAAGCGTGCCGAGAGGAAATTGATGGAATTATTGACACTGTATGATAATGATACGACGGTAATTAGTAGCTATGAGCCGATGGCACCACATTTAGCTGTTTTATCATTAAAGCAAAAAGGAGTAGCATTCCATTGGGTGGCTGACTGTCGTGATGAAATGGCTAATAATCCGTCGCTTATAAGTTCGTTGAAGAAGGCTTATACCAAAATAGAACAAGCAATATTACTGAATGCAGATATCTTATCTACTGTTTCCAAACCTATTTTAGATAATTTTTTAGCAACTGTCGGTAATAAATATTTAATTGGTGCAGAAATCAGAAATGGGTTTGATTTTGAGTTTGAAGAAAAACTTTTGCATAATGAGATATTTACGGTTGTTTCAGCCGGAACGTTTTATGGAAAACGTAAACCATATGTTTTTTTTACAGCTTTAGAACGTTTCTTGCTTCAAAATCCGACAAAGAAAGTGCGATTGAAATTAATAGGTGCCGGCAATAGTGTGATTGTTCCATCTTCGTTGTTTCATGTAGTTGAAACTTTGCCTAAAGTCTCCCATGAAGGAGCGATTGCACAGATGCGGCAAGCTGATTGTTTGTTGCTGATATTGCCTAAGGTGGTTCAAAAAGGGGTCTATTCGGGGAAACTTTTTGAATATTTAGGATGTAAGCGTCCTATTTTAGCCACAGTAGACAAAACAGATGTGGCTGCCGATTTGATACAAAAATGCAATGCGGGTTTTGTTGCCGATTTTGATGATGTACAAGAGATAGAACACTGTATTGAACAGGCGTATACCTTGTGGGAGCGCAAAGAATCGTTACCGATGAATGATGAACTGATTATGTGGCACCATCGAAAAAATCAGGTAAAAATTTTGAATGATTTAATTATCAATTCTTTTTACACCAAATGACCTCTATTAAATTATTCATATTGTCTAATATCGATAGCGTTCATACACAGCGATGGGTGATGGCTTTATCACAACGTGGATGTACACTATTTTTATTTGGTATTAATGGCGTAAATCTTGATTTTTATACAAAATTGAACAATGTTACAGTGCAAAATTATACTTACAAACATCGTGCGAATACATTGTTTTCGATAATTTTGCGACGTTTTGAATCTTTGAGGTTATACCGTTTGGTGCGTTCAAAAATCAAAGAATTTCAGCCGGATATTGTGCATGCTCATTATGCTGTCGATTATGGTACGTTAGGTGTATTGTCCCGTTTTCACCCGTTTGTTTTGTCGGTGTGGGGCAGCGATGTTTATGGTGCTATCGATTTTTCGTGGTTACAACAACAAGCATTACGTTATAAATTGTCCAAAGCTGATTATATTTTGTCAACAAGTGAAGCCATGGCACTTGAAACGCACAAATATACTGACAAAAAGATTGGTGTGATACCTTTTGGTGTTGATATGGAATTGTTTCGACCATTGGTTAAAAAAAATGAGACGGGTCAGTTTGTTGTCGGTACGGTAAAATCGTTAGAACCGATTTATGGTATTGATGTTTTGATACGGACATTTAAATTAGTTGTTGAAGCCAATCCTGATAAACCATTGCGTCTTGAGATTATCGGGAAAGGTTCGCAGGAAAAATCATTGAAAATGCTTGCACAAGATTTGGGCATAGCCGACAAAGTTTGTTTTATTGGAGCATTGCCCAACAATCAATTGCCGACATGTTACAATCGTTTTGATGTGGCTGTAAATCTTTCCAACAAAGAGAGTTTTGGTGTGGTTGCTATTGAAGCTATGGCTTGCGGATGTCCGGTAGTAGTATCTGATGCAGAAGGGCTTAAGGAAGTAGTGGAAGATGGTCGGACTGGCATAGTAGTGCCAAAGCAAAATCCGGCTGCAGCAGCTGTTGCCATTCAAAAGTTCATTGATAATCCGTTGTTAAGGGATGAATTTGGTGTAGCAGGCATTCGACGGGTGAAACGTTATTATGATTGGCAGAATAATGTCTGTGATATGATGAGATTTTATTCAAATATTATTTAAAATCTTCTTTTCTATGAAGAAGTTGTTACTTTTTGGAAACAATTGTGTGCATACGTACAATTACTACCAATTGATAAAAGATTATTTTGATGAAATTTTATTGGTGGTAGATAGCGCAGATGGTGTCTGTGCCGAATTACCGATTCGTGTGTTGAATTATTCTATTAATCCCATTCATATAATCAAATCGTATATTGCTACACAACAGATTATCAAAGATTTTAATCCAACAGTAATTCATGGGCAACAAATTAATAAAACCATTTTTTATGTGACGCTGAACAAAAGAAAGCATAAAATTCCTTTGGTGGTAACAGCTTGGGGTAGTGATGTTTTGCTTATTCCTCAGCAGAACCGATTGTATAAAAAGATAGTGCAATATGTATTATGTAAAGCAGATTATCTGACATCCGATTCGCGTTTTACGGCATATAAAATGCAACAACTCGTCGATAAAAAATTAAATATCACCATTGCTAATTTTGGTGTGGATGTCTGCAATCCGATGGAAAAAAAACAGAATGTTATTTATTCCAACCGTCTGCACAAGTCCATGTACCATATCGATGCCGTCATTCGTTCGTTTTCAAAATTTGTCGTTACTCATCCGGATTGGAAATTAATTATTGGTGCAGTAGGCGAAGAAACGGAGCGGCTTAAGCATCTTGTAAATACATTGAATTTGGCTTCAAAAGTGAAGTTTGTCGGTTGGTTGGATAAAGAGCGGAATTTTTATTATTATTCTATCGCTAAATTTTGGGTATCAATACCATCAAGTGATGCGACTTCTATTAGTTTGTTGGAAGCTATGAGTATGAATTGTATTCCAATTGTATCGAATTTATCTGCTAACAGGGAATGGATTACGGATGGTGAAAATGGTTATATCGTTAAGGATGTGAATGAAGATTTTTTGTCGAAAGCATTAAAAATTCCAGTTGAACAAGCGACAAGAATGAATAGACAAATTATAATGGAACAAGCGACAAAAGCTATTAATAAGCAAAAGTTTACTTCCATTTATGACACCATTATTGCTTCAAAAACCAAACTTCGTATTTTATTGATAAATCATTATGCGGGTTCGCCCGAAATGGGAATGGAGTTTCGTCCTTACTACATGGCACGCGAATGGCAAAAAGCAGGTCATCAGGTAGTTGTTGTAGGTGGCACCTATTCGCATTTACGGGTTAAACAACCGAAACAAGCAGGATGGCAGGAATTGGATGGCGTTCGTTATTATTGGCTGAAAACCAATCGTTACCATGGTAATGGTATGAAACGGGCTTTTTCCATGTTTTTGTTTGTGTGTCGATTGCTGTTTTCCTATCGTAAAATATGTAAGGATTTTGTTCCTGATGTGGTCATTGCATCTTCTACTTATCCGCTGGATAACTATCCTGCATGGTGCATCGCTCGTCGTTACGGTGCAAAATATGTTTATGAAATACATGATTTGTGGCCGCTTTCTCCAATGCAAATTGGCGGAATGTCGGCGTTTCATCCATTTATCAAAGTGATGCAGTGGGCAGAAAAATTTGCATACCGTTACTGCGATAAATGTATTTCTATTTTGCCCAAAACCGATACTCATGCTATAGAACACGGCTTGCAACCGCAAAAATTCTTTTGCGTACAAAATGGAATTGCACTGTCGGACTGGAATGATTCGCAACCTATTGACAATGAATATACTAAGTTTTTCAAAAAACTAAAATCTAACTACCGTTTTATTATTGGATATGTGGGAGGACATGCGTTGTCAAATAGTTTGGACATTCTGTTAGATGCGGCTAAACAGGTTGCAAGAGAAAACATTGCCGTTGTACTTGTGGGTGAAGGTGCTGAAAAAGCTCGTTTAATGAAACGTTGTACCGATGAGAACATAACAAATCTGTATTTTTTGAATGCGGTAGCCAAAAAGCAAGTTCCTGAACTTTTGTCTCATATGGATGCTTTATATATCGGATGGACAAAAAACCCATTATATAAATACGGTATATCTCCCAATAAAATATTTGACTATGCAATGGCAGGAAAACCGATAGTGCATGCGGTAGATGCCGGCAACGACTTGGTGCAGGAAGCGCAGTGTGGTATCAGTGTGCCATCCGATGATGTGGGCAAAATAGCCGAGTCAATTATAACTGTAGCGACAATGTCGGCAGACGAACGGGCGCAATTGGGCAAGAATGGACGCGAATATGTATTGAAACATCATACGTACGATGTATTGGCAAAACAATTTATTGACATTTTAGAAAAATAGTAGATTATGAAAATAGTTACAGTAGTAGGAGCGCGTCCGCAGTTTATTAAAGCTGCGGTGGTGAGTAGAGCAATGGCAGCCCGCTCGGAGTGCGAAGAGATAATTGTGCATACCGGACAACATTTCGATGAAAATATGTCGGATGTGTTTTTTGAAGAAATGGCTATTCCGAAACCTCACTACAATTTAAATATCAATGGATTGGGGCATGGTGCTATGACCGGTCAGATGTTGGAAGGCATTGAAAAGGTATTGCTGAAAGAGCAGCCCGATTGGGTGTTGGTTTACGGTGATACCAATTCCACGTTGGCGGGAGCTTTGGCTGCCAAAAAACTGCATATTAAACTGGCGCATGTAGAGGCAGGATTGAGGTCGTTCAATATGGATATGCCTGAAGAAATCAACCGTATTCTGACGGATAGAATCAGCGATATACTGTTTTGTCCAACCGACCAAGCTGTAGAAAATTTGAACCGCGAAGGTTATGGTAACATTGCTTGTAAAATAGTGAAATGTGGCGATGTAATGCAGGATGCGGCACTATTCTATGCTGCCAAATCGCGTATGCCTGAGGCAGTTGTTGCCGACCATTTTATTCTTTGTACGCTTCATCGCGCCGAAAATACCGATGATACAACCCGCCTAAAAAATATTATTGAGGCATTGGAAGTTCTTTCTCAGAAATGTCAAGTAGTGTTTCCGTTGCATCCGCGTACGCGAGCAAAGTTAGAAAAAATGAATTATGATTTTGAACATTCCGCTATCCTATTCATTAATCCGGTGGGTTATTTGGAGATGGTGGCTTTGCTCAAAAAATGTGTTTTAGTAATGACCGATAGCGGTGGTTTACAAAAAGAAGCCTATTTTTTCCGCAAATATTGCGTTACCATGCGCGACGAAACAGAATGGGTGGAGTTAGTTGAAAAAGGCTATAATAGTTTGGTAGGCAGCGATCAAAAGAAAATTGTAGCCGAGGCAGAACGTTTGTTGGCGAAAGGCGCATTGCAGGTGTCGGAAGCCCTGTATGGCTCTGGTGATGCAGGAACGTTCATTGTAAATCAATTGCTTTCGTTTGAAACATAAACTCTTGTTTCTAATTATTTTGAAGAGATAATGTGAAATTTATGGTCATAAATTTGCGTAAGACTTTTTTAAATTTTAATTTTGCATAAAATTAACGCTATGAGCGATTTTTTTAAACATGAGTCTGCTTATGTGGATGAAAGTTGCCAAATAGGTAAAAACACGAAAATTTGGCATTTTTCGCACATTATGAGTGGTTGCACGATAGGTGAAGATTGCAATATCGGTCAAAATGTGGTTATTTCGCCCGATGTGGTTTTGGGGCGCAATGTCAAAATTCAAAACAATGTATCCGTTTACACGGGTGTTATTTGTGAAGATGATGTGTTTTTAGGTCCTTCCATGGTGTTTACAAACGTCATTAATCCGCGTAGCCATGTGTCGCGTAAGCACGAATACCGTCAAACTA
>ERZ795052.961-NODE-961-length-41325-cov-6.442064_pt1 | contig 41325 bp, 37 predicted proteins | sample MGYA00375136_ERZ795052 | MGnify/ENA primary metagenome ERZ795052 (study PRJEB30181, sample SAMN05720156) | activated sludge metagenome | isolation source: Anaerobic digester | place: Japan | collected 2015-05-26 ... | reverse complement strand
TAGAGCGCCAGATTGTGGCTCTGGAGGTCGCCGGTTCGAATCCGGTCTTCCACCCCTCACAAGCCGTACCCTGGTTACCGGGGTGCGGCTTTGTTTTCCTGTGAATCCGGTTAATACCCCATGAGATACACCCTGCAGGCCGCAAGGGGTCTATTCACTGCCTGTGTTCAACTTCCTGAATTTCAGCCATGCCGTAACCGTCAGCAGGGCTACCAGTGCGACCGCAACATAAACAAATGCCGGTACAGGCACGGGATCGCCTCCTGCATAGGAATGAAGACCCGACAAATAATAGTTTACGCCGAAATAGGTCATCAGTACCGAGGAGATGGCCAGCATCGACAATACGTTGAAAGCAAACACATTTTTAAGGGAAGGTATCATGCGCGAATGGGTGACAAGAGTGTAAACGATGATTGTTATCAGCGACCATGTTTCCTTCGGATCCCATCCCCAGTAGCGTCCCCATGATTCGTTCGCCCAGATGGCACCGAGAAAAGTGCCTGCGGTAAGGAGATATAGCCCCGTCACAACAGTCCTGTAATTTATAACTGTCAGCGTATTTATTGAAGATCCGATATTGGCGATGTTCGATTCCTTTGAAAAAACAAGTAGCAGCATTACAATTATACCGAGTATGGCCCCGAGGCCAAGAAAGGCATAGCTGCTGGTGATAACCGATACATGCAGGGTGAGCCAGTAGGATTTCAGCACAGGTACAAGGTTTGTTATTTCGGGATCCATGAAGCTCATGTGCGCCACAAGCAATGTCATTGCCGACAGGAAAGCTGTTGAGGGCAGAACAAAGCCGGATTTTTTCCTGAAGATAAAGCCTGCGAGCATGGTAACCCACGAGATAAAGACCATTGATTCAAAGCCGTTGCTAAGGGGGGCATGGCCTGAAATATACCATCTCATGGCAAAAGCGGCCGTATGCACTGCAAAACCGGCAGCCAGCAGCAGTGTTACCGCTGTTTCGGCTGCCCTGCCGGGCTGCCTGCCTCTGACAATCATTATCAGCAAAACAACTAGGGCAATAATTCCCGTTGCGGCATAAAACGGGAAGAGGCGTTCAAAGAATTTCGCCTTGTGATAGAACACCTCCAGATTGATTCTTTTCTCAGACGGAAGCTCATAACCTGCCAGTCTCTTCTGCCATTGATAAATAAGCGAAGCGGCCTGCCTTACGTTACCGGTATTCCCGTTTGCAATTGATGAAGTCAGAAGATTGTAGACATTTTTAATAAAAGTTGAATCCTCACCTGAGCCTGTGCGGCTCAGTGCTTCATCATGAACAAGCCAGGTTCCGAGAGAGTCCCCCGAAGGAAACAGCCTTAAAAAATCGCCCGTATAAATCATGTAAATGATGTTGATCCTCTCATCTACTTTAATGACTTCCTTGTCGTATTTGTTTCTCTCCCCGGGTTTTTTTGCATAAGCGCGCTGAACATCTTCGGCAATTTTGTAAATGCCGCCCTTGCTGAAGTCGACGAAATTGCTGAATGAAGCCATTTTGCCGTTAACACCGGCTTTTTTTGCCAGTTCGCCGCCGGAAATCCTTATCACAGGCACATTCTGCCAGTGCTCAAAATCGAGCCATATACCTGCGAACACCTGCATCGGCGAGAGGCCGTTGAATTCATTTTTTCGTGCAACCTTTCTCAGGATATCATAACTGAGAGTGTAGAGAGGCTCTGTTCTGCCTTTCTGGTCCTGAACCAGTATCCTTCCTGCCTCTTCAGCGGTTTTCTTCATCGGAACAAAGTAATCCTGGGCTTTTAAGCCTGAGAGACCTGAAAAGACAAACAGCACCAGAATGGCTGTTAACCCTTTCCCGAAAGGCGTGTTCCATAATCTGATATTTGCCTGCCTGAAAAGAGAAGCAGGGTTGATGAGGGAAAGTACGATAAACAGGAAAAGCAGGGCATATCCAGTATAGGTTACAAGCATTCCGGCAACGTCGCGGTTTACCGAGAGAATTGTGCCTTTCTCATCAGAGTCGTATGAAGCCTGGTAAAACCTGTATCCCTTATATTTCAGTACGTTATTCATATAAATCACAAAGGGCTTTATAACCTCACCGGTGGAAGATGTAAGTGTTACATCGCTCTTATATCCGGAAGGCATGTTGGATCCGGGGTATCGTTCAACAATGAAATCATTCAGCCTGACGGCAAAAGGAATCTGAACCTGATCGGAGCCGTACCTGATTTCAACCTTTTTTCCCCCGATTGTTGTCAGGGCCGATGAAAAGTTTTTCCTCTCATCCTGCCAGAGTGTAAGGGATGATGTTTCATTCCTGTACTGAACATGAAATACAAAGGCGTTACGGCCTGTTTCCTGTTCGGAAGGATCCACGGGCACGGGTTTCAGTATTCCGTTAAGGGTAAGTGTTTTTGGCACCAGCCTGATATCACCGGTTGCCAGGATCTGCATCGGGTTAAGCTTTATCCTTTCGCCGGCACGGTAAACGGTTCTGTCGCCTTTCATCATTCCTCCCTCAGTCATCTCCGCTTTCGAAACCGCATAGAAACCGGAAGAATCGGCTGATACTTCAATGTCAGCCTTTAAACCGTTGCCGAACCCGAGAGTAATGCCTCCGGCTCTTGCTGTGTCGCCATAATTTAAAACAATACTGCTGAAGCCGGACCCCGGTGTGCTTACAATGAATTCAACCATAGGTTTTCCTGCCGGATCTTCCGAAATTGATTCGGAGGCATTCCGGATAATTCTTGCCAGAAATATTTCAAGTTTCTCATCTCCTGTTCTTACTTTTTTGGCGTACTTGCCCGGAGAAAGGTAGCGGGCGAGGAATTTTTCATTTTTACGGGCCAGGATTTCTCCGTTCTCATTCTCCACCACATAACCGATATATTGTTCAGCAGACCATATTTTATCTTCCGATTCACCTTCCCTGATGCGGAGTGTGCCTTCGAACCCTGTATATCTTGTAATGGCTGCGCCTGCCAGCATTACAATAAAAGCGAGGTGAAATAAAAGGATGGTAAGCTTTTCGCGCCTGTAAAGTTTATATCTGATTACCTGGCCTGCAAGGTTTACTGCAAGGAGCAGCATAATGAATTCGAACCATTTTGCTGCATATACAGCGCTGTATGCAGCTTCCCTTCCGTAATCATTCTCAATGAAAGTTGCGGTTGCCATTGCGGCTGCAAATAAGACCAGCAGCAATGCCATAAAAACGGGGGAAAAAAGAAAACCGGTATTTTTCATCAATTTAATTTTAAAAACTGCGCCAAAATAAAATAAATCTTCACTTCAATTCCGTTTTAATGATAACGAGTATCTTTTCACTTTTCTCAAATGTCATTTTACATCCAGGAGGTCTGATCTGATATCTCCCTGAGCTTATCGGGATTAAGAATAATTATCCGGGAGCTGTCGGTTTTAACTGCGCCTTCCTCTTCGAGTTCATTCAGGACTCTCACCACGCATTCCTTTGCCATATTCGACATTTCGCCAATTTCCTTTCGGGATAACACTATATCAAACTCATTCTTTTTGAAAATATCCTCCGAAAGGTAAAGCAGAGTATCGGCCAGTCGCCCGGCCATTCTTTTGCCTGCGACTGATGCCAGTTTATTCTGCACCAGGAACATCTGTTGCGACAGCTCCTTAAGAATGCCCGTTGAGAAAGAACTGTTTTCTCCCGAAAGCCTTTGCAGGATTTCCGTACTGACAAAATTCACCTCCGTACGACTGACTGCAGTAACTGTAAGGGTGTTACGCCTTGATATAAAGAGACCCGGGTCGAGTACAGGCTTCCCCGGTGCGGCCAGTCGCAGGATTATGTTCTTTTCACCTGACCCTTCCATATAGACTTTTACAAGGCCGTCAGAAATAAAAACAACACTTGAGGCTGGCGAACCCTGCTTGACTATTACCTCTCCCGGCCTGAACCCTGCGTTATAGCTGTTTTTCAAAACCATTTCAAGCTGTGCAGCCGTAAGATGACCGAAATTGTTCCAGAGGCTGACCAGACTGACAATCTCTTCTGAATCATTCTTCTTTTTCATAATTGTATTACTCCCTGTATCCGGATTTTATGCAGGTACAAATATAGAAAAAGATATTAATCAATTTATGGATTGATTTATATCAACTCCATTTAATATTTTCATCAACACTGCAAATTGCATTTATCATAGAACTGTGGCTTCGCTGTAAGGACATTAAAGTTAACTTGGCACAATAGAAAAATCAGAAGATAAATTATATGAAAACTCTAACCGGATCAACTCTTATTGCAGCGGCAGTCGCGCTGCTTCTGTCATCCTGCGAAGGGCCTATGGGAATGGCTGGCAAGGATGCGAATGAAAGCTGTACCAAATGTCACAACCCTGAAGTTACAGGTGCCAAGTCGATTGAGTATGCCCATTCGGTGCATTATGAAGGGGAAGCTTTTGAAGAAGGTACCAGGACAAACTGTGCGCCATGTCATTCGCACCAGGGATTTCTTTACGTGGTAAAGAACAATACGCCAGTCACCTTTGTACAGAACGGATCGAGCTATACCAACAGCTATGTCGTTAATGCGGCAACCGCATCACTTCCCGGGCCAATCAGTTGTTTTACATGCCACAGTTCGCTTCACTCAACCTATACCGATGAGGACTTTTTCCCACTTGCAACAACTGCGGCTGTGCCCATGACTATGTATGGCGGATCGAAAACAATTAATTTCACTCAGACTTCGGCAAATCTCTGTGCAAAATGTCATCAGCCAAGGCCTGTAACTGCCTCCAACGGAAACGTAATTGACTACTCTCTTCTCAAATCTTCACCCACATCAAATTACACGCTTTCGAGTGTAAGTTACCGCACTGGTGTCCATTATGGTGCCCAGGGTGCAATTGCCGCAGGTGTAGGTGGTGTCGAATTCGGGTCCGGATACTCCAATGCACAGCATACTTCAAAAGCTTCCTGTACTACCTGCCATATGGCCCAGCCTTCTGGTCTTTCCGGCGGCCATTCATTCAGTGTTGCAGGTAACTTTAACGGATGCAATGCAACGGGCTGCCATTCAAATATGAGCTCCACAAACACCACATATACCGCCACTGTTGCTGACATACAGTCGAAGCTTGACCAGCTGGCAGCAAAAATAAATGCATTAGGCGGTGGTCATGATATTCTGCAGAAAGATCCTTCCGACAACAAATATCACGGATATATTGATATTTATGACGCCAGTGCCAATCCGACAGGTTACTGGAAAAACCCTGCCTACGGCACGCCGGCTTTCCCGACGCTTACCAATGCCCAGTTCGGGGCCATTCTCAATTACCAGCTGGTTTACAGAGACGGCAGCAAAGGAATACACAACTACGCATATACAAAGAAACTTCTCGAGAACACGCTTTCTGCGTGGTAATACCTGAAATTACAGACAAAAAAGAGAGGGTGTCTCAAAAGGGCACCCTTTCTTTTTAGTTAAGTTTGGTTATGTTACTTTCCCTGCATCTCCAAAATAACCAATCCTCTTGCAAAGCGAGGTTTTGACAGGGGCGAGCCCGGGCAAGTTAAAGCAACGGGAGAAAAGCATGTCCGGCTGTTTCAGCAGTCGGACAAAACCGGGAAAGCAGGTTAAACATTAAACAAAAAAAGCTGCCCTTTAATGTTTGGGACAGCCTTTTTTTATTTTAAAAAAATATTCCCCCGTCCTATTTCTTAAAAGTTCTCATATAATTAACAATATTCCAGATATCTTCATCTGAAATTTTACCTTCATATTTAGGCATCTCGCCTCTGCCGAATTTTGTTTTATAGAAATGTTCCCCGTCGGTCTGGTTCTGATAAGCTGCACCGGAAAAATCGCCGGGGAATTCTTTGAGAGCCCTTGCCTTAACTCCATCGCCCAGTCCGGTCTTGCCATGACATGAAGCGCAGTTTTTTACGTATAATGCCATTCCAGCTTTAACACTGGCATCATTATTTGCAACCGGGTTCTTCATATTTTTATACTCGGCGGGTACAACCCACGGTTTTGCCTGGGCCATTACGGCCGAGCTGATCAGAACGATTGCCGTTCCCAACAGAATAGATTTTATTGTTTTCATACTTCCTTTTTTAATTTAAGTTATCAAATATCGTGCAGAAAATATATTGCACTGAAAAGATTACTATTTGTTTAACTATTACAGGGCCATAATTATTGTTCGTCAGGTTCCTGGTAACCGGTTATTATACTCCTGAAATGGGAAAAAGTTTTTGCCCCCAGGGTGCAGGTATAAATATGCACCACAAGGAATATTGAAAGGCAGAATCCCATACTTATATGCAGAATATCTGTCAGTATCAGGCCGCTTACACCGAAAAATCTGTTGATTACGGTCTCAGGGAACAATAATCCAAAGCCCGAAATTATCAGCAGAGGAAATGCGACATACATCGCAAGGACATAAGTAAATCTCTGCAGAGGGTTGAATTTACGCTCCGTATTTACGGGGAAGGGGTGCTTCTCACCGCGGAATTTACCGTAGGCATAATACCTGAACTGAGTCATAATATCTGAGATCAGGTTTTTCAGAGGCAGCTTATAATATCTGCCGTTGCCTGTAATTGCATTTCCAAGAATGAAAAACACATAATTGGCCACCAGAAAGGAGGCCGATATATTGTGCCACTTCACAGCTCTGGAAAAACCCATAAGATAGGCGGCATTTTCCCTGTCGGTATATTGCATACTTATACCGGTAATTATCAGTACGATAATCAGAAATGCATTAATTACATGCCATAATCTCACCCATTTAGGATACAGATACATTGTCACCTCCCTTTGCTTTGATTGACGATTTTATCCTGAATATGATATGGACAGCAATAGCCAGAAGCACCAGTCCGAATATGATAAGGCTAATCAGATTCAGGTACTCATTTCTGTTGGCGCCAATAACATACGACTGGTTAAGCATCACCGCATTTACAAAGCCATTTGATTTTCGTTCTTCTTTGGAAAGATGTTTGTACAGCGATGACATCAGGATTGAATTCTTTGAATGGCATTCGTTGCATCCTCTTACTGCCTCCTCCTTTGGTTTAATAAGGTGGGCAACCAGTAGAGTATCATTCGCCTTTGCATGGCATTCAATACATCTGACGCTTTTGAAATGAGAACTCTGGTTGGGAAGCCAGTTGTGTTCCCTGACTATGTTGATCTCCATTGCGTCGGTAAGCAGCTGGAAATTTTTAAAATTCGCGTGGCAGTTAAGACATAAATTATTATCGTATATTACTGCTTCGCTGATGTTTTTATTATCCCTGATGTTTAATTTATAATAATGAGGGTTATGGCATTTCCAGCATGAGAACCCCTCTTTTTCAAGTTTAAAATGAGTACTCTGCCGGTACTCCGAATCAATTTCCTCAAATTGATATTTCTCATATGCCGGATCTCCTCCGTGACAATCGAGGCAATTGAATTTCTGTTCCATTCTCAGTTCACCGGGATGAGGAAACTCAGCGTATCCCTCCGAATGACAGTCGGTGCAGCTGAAAGATTTATGGTTTGAAGAATAGAACTGATTTCTGTCAACTATCCTTTCGGAACACATCAGTGCTTTTACCGTCAGTCCAAGATTTTCGTTTGAATATTCATATTTTGACTGCCCATGACATTTGAAACAGCGTTCGTTCTGGTCACGGAATGGAGATACATATCCTGTTGTGTCCTGCTGAATTGCTCTTCCTGTTATGCCCGGAAAGGGCACTATTGCTAAAACACTATTACCAAAAACAAGAACTGTAGCAATCAGAATATATCCGAACCATTTTCTCATCGGTTTTCCGGGAATAAAAGATTCAGAATCTAACCGTGATGTTAAAGCCAAAATGAAAATCACCCTTTCCGGCTTTGTTAGTATTAAAGACGAGATTTCTCTGCCCGATAATCTGAGTATAGTTGGCAGCAAAAACCTGGAATGTATGGGTAGCGGTGCCGATTTCCCACCCGAGTGCAATGTTTGGAGCCGGCTGTTCATCCAGATCCTGTTTTGTCAGCAGCTGGTCATATTCCAGGATGATTGAATGGCTGCCGAATATGTTTGCCCTTGCTCCTGCCGAAATGCCGAAGTTCAGGTTTTTATAACCGGTTGTGTCGGAATAAACCGGGACTGAATTGAAGTAAGCCATTGAAGGAGCAACCTGCACTGAAAAAATATCGTTGAATTTTCTTGCTGCAATAAACTGGGTAAAATACGAGAGTCTGTGGATTTCTCTGAAAGATTCTGCAGGTCCGAATGCGTCTTCCTTCCGGAGATCGGCAACTATATTACCGTAGTATGACAAAGAGACAGGCATACTGTTATCCTCTGTCTGACGGAGAATCAGATACTTCCACTGCAAATCCTGAAGCTTGTAGTCCTGAGTGGTTCCGATTCCTATCATGATCCTGTCGGTAACACCGTAATTCAGGCTCAGACGGGTGTTGGCGGAGCCGTAAATGCCAAACAGGTTATTGATTTTTTCGATTCGGCCAAACCTGTGTTGTATCTGTAACTCGAGACTGCCTTTATAGGCTGTTTCGGTTGTCTGGTTGTCGATAAGCACCGATGTTCCGAAAGTAAACCTTACAGGTTTGGATGATTTTGACTCCTCCTGCTGACCAGAGAGGGTAATGGATGAAATCAAAAGTAAAAGCGTTAATGCAGTGATTCTCATATCAGTTAAGTTATAATTTTTAAATCAGTTATTTTTAGCTCCCTGAGTTATCCAGTAAAGTACCTTAAGCTTTTCTGCTTCGGTAGATCTTGCAGTGTGATCCGGTGCGATCATTTTTTTATAAAGCCTGCTGTTATCAGCCGGCAATGAAACATAGCCTCCCCTTGTAAGAGAATTGTATGCATTTCCTGCGCGCAGGTCGGGAGCCAGGGACCCGCCATGGCATGTGGCACATGAAGCGGTAAATAAAGGCTGGATATCATCCCTGAGAGACCATGGATATTCCGGATCCACCTCAGGCGGTCTGAAGGTATATTTCTCACATGAGGCGAGTAATGCAATTGCAAAAAATACAGAAATTAAAGTTCGGGCTGTTCCTTTTCTTAATCGTAACATTTATCCTGTTTTGGTTGCAAATATATCATTTAAGAATGGTTACGGAATCAGAAAGTCGTGAGATTTTGGACAGACAAATATGCTTTTTGGCACACCTGCTGTTGATATTTATCAATCGGTAAATTGATTTAAATACAGTCTTTACCGGCCAGTTAAAACAGATATTTTTCCGTAGTTTTACACAATTAAGTTTTTAATATGTATGAAACAATATTAAAGTCTTTTATCATCTATGCACTCGATCCTGAGAAGGGCAGGATCAGGATAGATAGTCTGAGACTCAGGTACTCGGTTGCCGGTGCAATACTTCTTGACTTCCTTAAGAATAATGAAATCACTGTCAGAGAAAAGAGGGTTATTCCTTCTGTCAGGCGGAACGGGGATCCGGTACATGATACGGTGGCACAGATGCTGGAAGATCAGTCACGCCACCGCAGAGTATCCTTCTGGATCAGCCGTCTTTCCTGGAAAAGCCGCTTCTTCCTGAACGAAACCCTTAAAAGGTTTTCTTCGGCCGGAATATTAAGACACGAAAGAAAATTATTTCTTGGTCTCTTTCCCTGCAACAGGTGGTTTATTTCCGATAAACGTATCCAGACAGAGTTATACAACTCCTTAAGGCGGGTTCTCCTTTCAGATGAAAAGCCGTCGAAAGAGATGGAGATGCTGATAAGTATTATCAGGGCATCGGAATCGGCAAAGCTGGTTGCCGCAAACCGCGAAGAGAAAAGGATAGTTGTTTCCGCAGTAAGGAATCTTACGCATCACGACTCATACGACGGAGGCAGGGAATCGCCGGTTTATATCATTCAGAAAGCTGTTATATCGGCAATCTCTGCATCGAGGGCTGCTGCAGTATCGGCAGCCTCATCAGGTTAGTGCCTTTAGATTACTGCCTGTAATATTTCATCGCTTCCGGTATTGCAGCCTTTATCCTGCTTATACGTGTTGCATCTGAAGGGTGTGTGCTCAGGAACTCGGGAGGTTTGGCACCGCCATGAGAAGACATTCTTTCCCAGAACCCGACTGCGCTCTGCGGATCATAGCCTGCCATCGCCATGAAAATCAGTCCGAGTTTATCTGCCTCGAGTTCATGCTGCCTGGAATACGGGAGCAGTATCCCTACCTGTGAGCCAAGCCCGTAAACTGAAAGAAAAATATTCTGAGTCTCCTGCGGTTTGGTTTTAAGCGCCTCGCTCAGTGCTATTCCGCCCATCTGGGCAATAAGCTGCTGGCTCATCCTTTCATTACCGTGTCGTGCCACGGCATGGGCAATCTCATGGCTTATTACAACGGCAAGCCCGTTTTTATCGGCTGTCAGCGGAAGAATACCCTTGTAAACCACCACTTTACCCCCAGGCATGCACCATGCATTCGCCTCATTGTTATCCACCAGGTTGAATTCCCATTTGTATCCTTCAAGCCTGCTTTGGATGTTATTGTCGGCAAAATATTTATTTACGGCAGCGGCGAGGTTATTTCCTACTTCCTTCACGAGAGCCGACCCGGATACATCGGCGGAGGGTGGGTTTTCCTTCAGGAATTCCGAATAGTTTGTCAGACCCATTGAAATAAGCTCCGACTCGGGGAGCAGATTAACCTGTTTCCTGCCTGTAAGGGGAACCGTAGTGCATGACTGGTATAACAGGCCACTAGCTGTGAATACAGCTACTATTGACAGGAATCTTTTCATGGCAGTTAATTTTCCTGCAAGTTAGCAAAAAAGTCAGGTAAAAAATCAGAATTTGTATTCGTTATCCGCAATCAGTTTGCCTGCAATCCGTCTCCTTGCTTCTTTAACATTCACGCAGTAAGTCCCGGTAAGTTTCTCAACTGCACCGGTGAGAACAGGTATTTCATCTTCTCCTGCAAAGGAGCAGATTGCATCCGAAGCTGCCTTTCTGATACGGAAAGCGGAATCGTGCATGAAAACATCAAGGATGTCTCTGTAAACAGTATCCTGTCCTTTCAATGACTCTCTCTTTTCAATCCTGAGAGCCAGTGATTCTGCAAGGTATACGTCAATCATTATGTCGGTAATGTTGACCAGGACCTCCTGTTCATTTACCAGTCCTTTTTCGAATTTCTTGACTGCACCGTGAGTGCAAAGAAGAGCAACCTTCTTAAGGTTTCTGATAATTCTCCTTAGCCGGCTGAAATAGTCTTCTCCGGTCACTTCTTTTTCCACCGAGCCTGAAGGATTACCGTAAACTTTTTCGGCGTGGCCGAACAGGTCAAATTCGCCCTTCATGGCTCTCTTCATGGCAGTGTCGGAAACGAGCAGCCTGTTGATTTCATTTGTTCCTTCGAAAATCCTGTTTATTCTTGAGTCGCGGTATCCTCTTTCCACGTCCATTTCTGCTGAGTAGCCCATACCACCGTGAATCTGCACAGCTTCATCGACTATATAGTCGAGCATTTCGGAACCGGCCACCTTCAGGAGGGCTGCTTCCACTGCATAGTGGCTTATTGCCTCGATTGATGCCCGGCCCTTATCGCCGCAGTCGGTTTTCAGAATATCCATCATCCTGTCGATATCGCGGCTAACCCGGTAAACGGCCGATTCCGTTGCGTAGAGTCTGATTACCTGTTCTGCCAGTTTATGCTTAATGGCCCCGAATGTTGAGATCAGAACTCCGAACTGTTTTCTTTCGTTGGCATATCTCACCGAATCGGTAACGGCTTTTTTTGCCGCCCCCAGCACATTTGCCCCAAGCTTTATACGTCCCATGTGGAGGATTGAAAGAGCGATTCTGAAGCCCTCGCCCCTTTTCCCCAGCATATTTTCGACAGGTACTTTTACATCATTGAAAAAGATCTGGGCTGTTGAAGATCCTTTGATACCCATTTTATGCTCATCGGGTCCGATCACGACTCCCGGCAGGTTTGATTCAACAATAAATGCGCTGAGCACCCTGTCGTTATCGACTTTTGCAAAAACGATAAAGACATCCGCGAAGCCTGCATTGGTTATCCACATTTTCTGTCCGTTGAGGATATAATGCTTTCCGTCCTCGCTCAGTCTGGCATTGGTCTTTCCCGAATTGGCGTCACTTCCCGCACCCGGTTCGGTGAGGCAGTATGCTCCTATATACTCTCCCGTAGCGAGTTTTGTAACGTATTTCTGCCGCTGTTCTTCATTGCCGAAATACATTATCGGCATTGTACCGATGCCGCAATGGGCCATATATGCCACGGAGAATGAATAACCCGCGCCGGTTGTTTCGGCTGCAAGCATCTGGGTAACGAACGATTGACCGAAGCCTCCGTACTCTTCTGGTATTGCTATACCCATCAGGCCAAGCTCTCCCGATTTTTTAAGGATTTCCTTCATAAGCTGCCTGTCGCTTTTTTCAAGCTGCGCCATATTCGGATATACTTCGGCAGCAAGAAAGTCGCGGCAGGTCTGGGCGATCATAAGCTGTTCTTCGTTGAACTCTTCAGGAATAAAAATGTCGGCGGCGTTTGTTTCGGCGACAAGGTATTCACCGCTGCGGATAAGATTTTGATTTTCCATTTGAGGTTTGTTTTTTATTATAAGCCAAGTTTTTCAGCAATTAATTCGGCAATATCTAGGTTTTTTACCTTCTCTTCTGCATTGGAATATTTTATTCCGTCGGTCATCATGGTCATGCAGAAGGGACAGGCAGTTGCAATCACCGAAGCGCCGGTACGAAGGGCTTCTTCTGTTCGTTCAAGAAAGATTTCCTTATCTCCTTTTTCTGCTTCCTTGAACATCTGGGCTCCTCCGGCTCCGCAGCAAAGTGCGAAACTTCGGTTACGTTCCATCTCCTGAAGTTTCAGTCCGAGTTTTTTAATAATTTCCCTGGGCTCGTCATAAATATCATTCGCCCTTCCGAGGTAGCATGGGTCGTGATATGTAACCGTAGCATACTTATTTCCTGAACCGGTAAGGTTGAGTTGACCGGAATCGGCTTTTTCCTTCAGAAAAACCAGATAACTGATCACTTCATAATTACCGCCGAGATCGGGGTATTCATTCTTGAAGACATTATAGCAATGGGGGCAGATTGTAATGATTTTCCTTACGTTGTATCTCTTCAGTGTTTCAATAACCTGCAGAGCCTGCATCTGAAAGAGCATTTCATTACCTGCTCTCCTCGCAGGATCGCCGTTGCAGGTCTCTTCTGTTCCGAGAACGCCGTAGCTGACATTCAGGTGTTCGAGGATTTTCACAAAAGCCCTGGCTACTTTCTTATACCGGTCGTCGTATGCGCCGGCGCAGCCAATCCACAGCAGGTATTCGGGCTGAACACCTTTGCTGTGCAAATCTGCCATTACGGGAATATCTATCTTACGGGTCTGCATTTGCCGGGTTAATTAACATTTATTTCCAGATTGTTTGCCCAGTTGAGTCTGTCCTCGGGCGAGTACTGCCAAGGGGCGCCGTTGTTTTCGATGTTGCTGAAAACCGCCTTAAGCTCGCCGGGTGCCGAGCCTTCTTCCATCACGAGATACCGTCTCATGTCAATAATCAGTGACGGGTGATTTATGTTTATGGGGCACTCCTTTGCACACGCGTTGCAGGTTGTGCATGCCCAGAGTTCTTCTTCTGTAATATAGTCTCTGATGAGGGCTTTTCCGTCGTTAAAATCTTTCCCGTTTTTAATCATTAGCGGTCCCTTTTCCTTCATCCGTGCCCTAAGGTCCATCATTATTTTGCGTGGTGAGAGTTTCTTGCCCGTCAGGTTTGCCGGGCATACTGCGGTGCACCTGCCGCATTCAGTGCATGAGAGTGAATCGAAGTAATTCTTCCACGTCACGTCTTCCGCATCCCTTACCCCGAACCGTTCCGGAGTGCCACCTTCAGGCGATGCACTGAAAGCTGTTTCGGGATTCATCATAAGCTTCACTTCCCTTGTTACATTATCCATGTTGTAAAGCTTGCCCAGAGGTTCGAGCCTGGAAAGGAACACATTGGGGACAGACATGAACACATGAAAGTGTTTTGAGTAAGGCAGGTAGTTGGCAAAGAAGAATATGAGTAAAATATGCGACCACCACGATGTTTCCATAAGCAGCCATGCTTTCCGTGGTTCATCCGGTCCTCCGATACCTGCAAGAAAACTGCTGACAGGATACACACCATGAATCGTTTTGCCCTCCAGCCCGCTGTAAATAATGTATCCCGTGTTCATCCCGATCAGGGTAACCATCAGAAGGAAGATCAGCGACAGTGATACAACAGCATCAATGTGTGATTTTTTCTTCATCTCAATCCCTTCGAACCTTCTTATGTTTAGAAACAGGCGTCTGACAAGAAACACCAGAATTGACAAAAGCACCAGGAGGGCGAAGATATCTCCGGAGGCCATTATCAGGTCGTGTACGGGGCCAAGGAAGGAGAGAGATTTCTCAAGACCTCCAACGCCGTCGATAACCATTTCGATGCTTCCGAGGAGGATCACACAGAAACCCCAGAAAACAAGCGCATGCAGGAACCCGGTTACCGGCCGTCGGAAGATTTTTGTCTGGCCGAATGCCACGCGAAGCATAAGCAGGATTCTTTTCCCGAAATCTTTTACCGGATAACCTGGTCTGGTAAGCCTGAAAAAACCTGCTATCCTGTTTACGGTAAAGAAAAAGAGCGCAATTGTCAATAACAGTGCACCCGAAAAAATTAACTGTTTATCCATGGGAAGGATTTAACGCCTGTCAGTGAAAAAAATTTATCCTTTTATTTTTTAATTTCCCTCACGGCTTCAACCAGTTTGGGCAGCACTTTAGCCGCATCTCCCACTATCCCGTACTGGGCTGCCTCAAATATGGGGGCATCCTTGTCGGTGTTAATTGCAACTATATATTTCGATGAGCTTACACCTGCCAGGTGCTGAGTAGCGCCCGATATTCCTACTGCAATATACAGGTTTGGTGAGATGATTTTACCAGTCTGTCCGGTATGTTCCTCGTGGGGCCTCCATCCCTCATCTGAAACAGGGCGGGAGCATGCGGTTGCGCCGCCAAGAAGGGTTGCAAGTTCTACAAGCGGACCCCAGTTATCGGGCGATTTCATACCCCTTCCTCCCGAAACGACAATATCGGCATCGGTAAGCAGAATTTTACCTGTTTGTTTCTGTACATCAAGTACTTCTGTTTTTAAGAATCCGGTATCCGCCTGAACATCTGACTTTTCGATAACAGCCCTGTTTTCCGTTTCGCAGAGTCCGTAGGAATTCTGAAGGAGTGTCAGGATTTTCATCTCTGACCGGATTACTGTCTGAGCCAGTGCATTTCCCGAAAACGCCCTTTTGTTAACGGTGAAAGGTTCTGTTGAAACTGGCAGGCTGCTCACTCCTGCACCCACACCTGCCTTTAGCTTAACCGACAGACGCGGTGCAATGGCCTTTCCGGTGTTATTGTTCGAAAGAATCAAAACCCTTGCATCTTCCTTCAGGGCAACTGCAGCGATAACCCCGGCCCAGGCCTGGTTATCGAGGTTTTTAAGTTCCGGCCTGTCGATACTGATAATTCTGGAAGCGCCATACTGCCCCAGTTTCATCAGTTCACTATCCTCCACCGGTCCAACAGACAGAGCCAGAACCGAAGTGTTAAGCAAATCTGCCACTCCCCTGGCATACGAGACCAGTTCGAAGGAGAGTTTTTTGAATTTTCTGTCCCAGTTTTCAGTGAATACAAGTACTGACATATCTTTAAATTGAGTTTATACTGATTAAATGACTTTGGCTTCATTTTGCAGGATGGAAATAAGCTCCGCTGCGTTTTCAGGGTCGATAAACCTGCATGCAGCCCTTGGCGCCGGTTTTGAGAAAGAGACAACCTCTGTAAGTGGTTCGGCCGGGGCAGGTTCATAAATCTTTATCTGTTTGGTACGGGCGGTCATGATGCCGCGCATGGATGCTATTCTTGGTTCTTTTGCTATCCCCTTCTGGACGACTGCCAGGCATGGTACGGGGACGGTAACAGTTTCCTTTCCTCCGTCTATTTCACGGACCATAACAGGTTTACCGTTCTCTATATTCAGGGAAGAGACCGCCGACACGTTCGGAATACCGAGAAATTCCGCTATCATTCCGCCAACTAGCGAACCGTTGTAATCGCTCGATTCTATTCCGCAAAGCACGAGGTCAAACTGCTCCTTCCTGATTACTTCGGCAAGCTGAAAGGCAGTGTACCATGCGTCAGCCGCTCCGGCATTGACTCTTATTGCTTCGTCGGCTCCTATTGCGAGCGCCTTGCGTATTGTAGGTTCCGAAGCTGCAGTTCCCACATGGGCAACAGTGACCGATTTTACGCCTGAGGCAGGATTATCCTTAAGTTCAAGGGCCCTTGTCAGGGAAAGCTCGTCCCATGGATTAATAACCCATTGTATTCCTGCAGTATCGAGACTTTTATTGCCTTCTGTGAATTTCACTTTGGTTGTAGTGTCGGGTACGTTGCTTATGCAAACCAGTATTTTCATGATAATTAATTACTTGTTAAACAATAAACCTTTTCCGAGGCGGCAAATATAATAATAAAGAATACACTGTCAAATTGAACAAGACTGATTTATATTACCCATTCGAAAGCACTCATTTGGTTAATACATTAATGATCTTTTCATTATAGATGTCCAACGGGTTAATTTAAAGTCCCGTTCGAAACCTGTTCCCGAATTAAAATGTAAATAATCAGGAATTTTTAAAAATATCATATAAATTCACGCCGCCTTAAAAAAGAGGTCTGATTTATTAAATGAAGAGTTTAAGAATATACGGAGCCATTATTCTCGCGATGATATTCTGGTCATTGTCGTTCATCTGGTTTAAAATGGCCAATGAGAATTACAAACCTCTCACGATAATATTTTTAAGGCTTCTGTTTGCGGTAATAATACTTTCGGCATACCTTTTCATTAAAGGTGAAAAAAACGCGATAAAAAAGGAAGACAGGAAATGGTTTTTATTGCTGGCGGTTTTTGAACCATTTCTGTACTTTATCGGTGAAAGCAACGGGCTCACTTATGTGACCTCCACAACGGGGTCGGTGGTTATTTCAACAATCCCTGCTGTTGTGGCCCTGGCGGCGTGGCTTTTTTTCGGAGAACGGCTAAGGCTGATAAATTATGCAGGTATTATACTCTCCTTTGCAGGTATAATTGTTTTCGTGGTTGACGGCAGCGGAGCTCTGTCGTTCAATATAAAAGGATTGCTTTTACTGGGGCTTGCCGTTTTTTCTGCAGCTGGCTACAATATGACATTAGGGAGACTGGTGGGCAGTTACAGTCCGGTATTCATCGTAAATGTGCAGAATATATTAGGGGTGTTGTTGTTTGCCCCGATTTTTATCATTACCGATTTCAATAACTTTTTTTCCTCGTCACATTCATTTTCTTCCCTGCTTCCGGTATTGGAACTTGCTCTTTTTGCCTCGTGCGGTGCATTCATACTTTTCGGATGGTCGGTGAAGCAGATAGGCGTGGCAAGAGTGAATCCCTTCACCAATGTTATTCCGGTATTTACAGCAATCTTCTCATTCCTGATCCTTGGCAATACCCTCACAATTCAGAATGCAGCCGGAATGATAATCGTGATCTCCGGTATTTTCCTTTCACAGGTAAACGGCAGGAAAAAGATTTCAGGGGAATTACCCGATCTTTCCGGCAAAACCGCATGATTATAAGCGGTTCTGATAATTAATTAACATTGTAACCGTTACAATAAAATCATAGTATCTTTACACTGTGCTCCGGAAATGTCAAAATATTGTCCTTCTGCTGCTTTGTTCAACTTACAGTTTGTCAGCGCAAACCGGAGGCACGAACGTTTACCAGTTCCTTAACCTGATGCAATCAGGGATAGTCTCTTCCCTTGGGGGTTCAAATGTATCGCTCATGAACGGGGATGTTAACCTTGCATCGTGCAACCCGTCCCTCCTTTCACCTGAAATGAATAATAACCTGGCCCTGAATTATGTAAACTATCTTGCCGGAATAAATTACGGAATGTCGGTATATTCTTTTACGCTGCCGGGGATAGGGAATTCAGCTGCGGGTATCACTTATCTTAATTACGGGGCTTTCAGGGAAGCTGATGAATCGGGAGTAATTACCGGGACTTTCAGAGCTGCAGAGTATGCCCTTTCGTTAATGTTTTCACGTGAGATTGATTCCTCCTTCAGAGCAGGGGTAACAGTCAAGCCGGTTCTCTCCCATCTCGAAAAATATACCTCTTTCGGCATAGCTGTGGATATCGGCGTTTCATGGCAGTCTCGCGACAGGCTTACATCGGCCGGAGCAGTAATAAGAAATGCCGGGTTTCAGGTAACAACCTATGACGGCGAGACACGCGAAAAACTTCCTTTCGAAATCCAGGCAGGAATTTCCCGGAGGCTGGCACATGCGCCATTCAGGTTCTCCGCCACACTAAGGCACCTCGAGAGGTTTGATCTCACGCATGATTATGAAACACCTTCAGGCACCTCCGGATCGGGTTTCTTTGAAGATGCTGCGCGGCACCTTGTGCTGGGAGCAGAGGTGCTTCCTCATAAAAATTTCTATTTTTCAGCAGGTTTTAATTACCAGCGGAGAAAAGAACTGATGGTTGAGTCCGGAACTGCCATGGCAGGCTTTTCGTGGGGTTTCGGGATAAATACAACATACCTGAGCCTCGGATTTGGAAGGGCATCTTTCCACCTGGCGGGAGCCTCGAACCATTTTTCCATTGTGGTGAGACCCGAAATGATTTTTAAAAAATTTAAAGAATAGATTCTATTTATTCCTCTCAATCTTTCAAAATGGAAAAGAAACTGGTCATAGCAATCGATGGTTACTCGTCCTGTGGCAAAAGCACATTTGCCAAAGCGATTGCCCGCGAGTTGAATTACATTTATATCGACAGCGGGGCGATGTACAGGGCGGTAACACTGTATTGCCTTAGGAAAGGACTTATCGGAAGAAAATCAATCGATATTGACGGCATTAAAAATGCCCTTAAAGAGATCCACATTAATTTTATATACAACCCTGATACCGGAGAATATGAAACATGGCTCAATTCCGAGAATGTTGAATCCGAAATCAGGAACATCGAAGTATCAGATTTTGTAAGCAGAATCAGCCAGGTCCCGGAGGTAAGAACAAGGATGGTTGAACTTCAGAGGCAGATTGGTGTTTTTAAGGGTGTGGTTATGGATGGAAGGGATATAGGAACGGTGGTATTTCCTGATGCAGACATAAAAATATTCATGACCGCATCAATTGATGTAAGGGCAGAAAGAAGGTACAGGGAACTCCGGATGAAAGGACAGGAGGTGGATTACCAGGAGATTAAAAGAAATATTACCGAAAGAGACAGGGCAGATGAAACGCGGGCAATAAGTCCGCTAAAGAAGGCAGATGATGCCGTTATTCTCGATAATTCAGAAATGAGTGTTGAGGATCAGATGAGATGGATACGGGAAATAATATCGGAAAAGAAAAATGCTGGTAGAAACAGATGACAGATCGGGCTTTTGTTTCGGCGTTAAAAATGCTGTTGAAGCTGCCGAAGAGGCTCTCATTGCAGGAAAGAAGGTTTATTCACTCGGCCAGATTGTTCATAACGATCAGGAGATTGAAAGACTCCATGAACTCGGTCTGATCACCATAAATTATGATCAGTTCAGAAAGCTCCGCGACAGCACCGTTCTGATCCGGGCACATGGTGAACCTCCTGAAACATATATTATTGCAGAACAAAATAACATTACGCTGATTGATGCCACCTGTCCGATTGTAAAACGTCTTCAGTGGAAAATCGGGCAGACATGGAAAGATTTGCAGGCAAAGGGTGGTTCACTGGTCATATACGGAAAAGAAGGTCATGCTGAAGTAATAGGTCTTATGGGCCAGACCGGAAATAAAACCATTCTCACCGATGGCAAATCAAATCTTGAAAAAATTGACTTCACAAGGGAGATTCATCTTTTTGCACAGACAACCATGAACTATTCCGGTTACGATAGTCTGTCTGAAACAATAAGGCAAAGGATTATCCTTGCCGGTAATAATCCTGATGATCTCCTCCATATTCACAGTACAATCTGCGGGCAGGTATGCAACAGGCAGCCTGCGCTTGAGAAATTTGCAGCCGGCCATGACGTAATAATTTTTGTAAGCGGGAAGGAGAGTTCCAACGGAAAAATGCTTTATGAGGTTTGCAAAAGAATAAATCCATACTCATATTTTATTTCATCACCTGAAGAGTTGAAAAGAGAATGGTTCACTGGCAAAAAATCTGCCGGTATTTGCGGGGCTACTTCAACACCCCAATGGCTTATTGAGAAGGTCAGGCAGAAAATTGAATCTCTTGATTTTTAACTTAACTGTAACATTAAAAAGCAGAAAAGACTTACCTTTGCCGGCTGAAATAATTTTAATTATGGGAAAAATCAGGAAGATTGGCGTTTTAACGTCAGGAGGAGATGCTCCGGGGATGAATGCTGCCATCAGATCGGTGGTGCGCACTGCAATTTACCATTCCCTGGAGGTGGCTGGCATTCGCCAGGGATATACAGGGATGATAAATTCAGATTTTATCCCGATGAATTCTGCCAGTGTCAGCGATATTATCCAGAAGGGCGGCACAATTCTTAAGACCGCAAGGTGTGAAGAATTCAGAACACCCGAAGGGAGGAACAAGGCTTACCATAACCTGAAGGCTGCCGGCATCGGCGGGCTGGTGGTGATTGGCGGAGACGGTTCCTTTACAGGCGCAAGACTGTTCTGTGAAGAGTATGATATTCCGGTTGTCGGCGTTCCGGGTACAATCGACAACGACATTTACGGCACCGACTATACAATAGGTTATGATACAGCCCTTAACACCGTTGTTCAGGCTGTTGATAAGATAAGAGACACAGCCAGCGCACATGAGCGGATGTTCTTTATTGAGGTTATGGGAGCTGAGGCAGGTTTCATAGCCCTTTTCAGCGGTCTGGCGACCGGGGCAGAGGCTATTATTATTCCTGAAGTGAAGGGGGAAGCACGTGATCTTAAGCGTCTTCTTTTCGACGGAAACAGGAGAAAGAAATCCAGCAACCTTATTATTGTAGCCGAAGGTGACGAGGAAGGGGGCGCTATAGCCCTTTCCGAAAGATTCAAAAAAGAATTTCCCGACATTGACGTAAGAGTGACCGTTCTCGGTCATCTTCAGAGAGGCGGGTCACCTTCAGCCATCGACAGGGTGAATGCAAGCAGACTTGGCGCTGCTGCTGTTGAGGCATTGCTCGATGATCAGAAAAGTGTAATGGTTGGTTTGCAGAATGATGAGATTGTTCTGGTTCCATTCAGCAAGGCTATCAAACTGCATAAAGATGTTAACCGCGATCTGCTTACCCTGGCAGAAATGCTATCAATTTAACATTTACGCAAATGACTGCATCGAAAGTATTTTTCACCAATCTGAGAGTCAAACCATCTGCAAACCTGCTCAGGAAATTTGACAATCTTGTCCGCAGAGCAGGTATAGAAACAATTGATTTTACACGTAAACTAACAGCAATAAAGATTCACTTCGGCGAACCGGGCAATCTTGCCTACCTGAGGCCGAACTTTACACGCCAGCTTGTAAGCCTTTTGCGACAGAAGGAAGCCATTCCCTTTCTTACCGACTGCAATACCCTTTATTACGGAAGGAGATCAAATGCACCTGATCATCTTGAGGCTGCCTTTGAAAACGGGTACAATCCCCTGGCCACAGATTGCCAGGTAATAATCGGCGACGGGCTTAAGGGTATAGATTACAGGGAAATAGAACTGAACATGGAATTCTGCAAGTCGGCCAAAATCGGAACTGCCATTGCCGACGCCGATATCATAATCTCCATGAATCACTTCAAGGGGCATGAAATTACGGGCTTTGGCGGTGCTTTGAAGAATATCGGTATGGGATGTGCGTCTGTCGGAGGAAAGCTCTTTCTTCATTCCGGGTCCTCTCCCGAGATACATGATAATAACTGTACAGGATGCAGGGTTTGCGAGAAATTCTGTAACTACGGAGCCATAAAAGTAGGGAAGGATAAAATAGCCCGGATAGATTATTCCCTCTGTACCGGCTGCGGCCAGTGCATTGCCGTCTGCCAGTATGATGCTGCCAGGGTGGTATGGCAGAACTCCTCAGAGATTGTGAACAAGAGAGTTGCAGAGTATGCCTATGCGGTTTTGAAGGATAAACCATCATTTCACATAAATTTCATTATGGATGTCTCCCCTGAATGCGATTGCTGGGGATTTAACGATTATCCGATTGTACCCGACATCGGCATTGCGGCTTCCTTCGATCCTGTTGCCCTTGACCAGGCGTGTGCCGACATGGTAAATGCAGCACCGATACTCAGGGGAAGCCGTATCGATGAAAAAAGCAAAAACGATGACAAAAATACAGACGACCGGTTCGCTCTGGCACATCCTGATACCGACTGGAAGACAGGCCTTGAGCACGCTGTTAAGATCGGGCTTGGCAAACGGGAATATGAGCTTATTGAGGTCTAGCGAAAACCGGATCTGAGGAAGGCAATGTAAACCTGATATTTTTCAATGGTAGAAAGCATCAGTAAACTGAAAACAGGAGTTGCAAGACTTTCGGTACTATCGAATTCATTTCTGATAATACTCAAGCTGGTAACCGGACTGATAAGCGGGTCGGTCAGTATAATATCTGAGGCTATACATTCCTCGATGGACCTACTTGCCGCCATAATTGCCTATTTTTCGGTGAAGGTGTCAGATAATCCTCCCGACTCACGTCATCCCTACGGCCACGGCAAGGTGGAAAACATCTCCGGGGTTTTGGAAGCGATACTGATTTTTATTGCAGCAGGGTGGATAATCTTTGAAGCAATAAAAAGGCTGCTTGAAGGATCGCCTGACCTTGAAATTCTTTGGGCAGGGTTTGGGGTAATGGTTGTATCCGGTGTTATTAATATAGTTGTTTCGCGCAGGTTATACAAAATTGCCAGGGAGACAGGCTCGGTAGCACTTGAGGCTGATGCTCTTCATCTGAAGACGGATGTTTATACTTCCCTGGGTGTTGCAGCAGGACTTGGTTTAATACTGATAACCGGAATAAAATGGCTTGACTCTGCCGCGGCCATTGGAGTTGCCTTTTTGATTTTATGGGAATCGTACAGGTTGCTCAGGAAGGCTTTTACACCCCTTCTTGATGAATCGTGGCCAGACGGAGAGGTAGAGGAGCTTAAAGAGTTTCTGAATGACCTGGGGGTTAATTATCATGATTTAAGGACAAGAACTTCGGGGAACTACTTGTTTATTGATCTGCATATTTCGATTCCGGGAGGGGAGTCGGTTGAGAGTTCGCATAACTATTGTGACATGATTGAAGGGGAGCTCACGAGGAAATACAGGAACCTGAATGTTACGATACATGTGGAGCCATTGTGAGGCTGTAAGGTATTTCCCGGTTTTTGCTGACTGATTTTTCGGGGAGGACAAGCGGGGGTATTATCCGGGATATGGTCTGATTTCAGGTGATTGCCAGTTTAGAATTTTTATTATTTGATAAATTTTATTATCTAGTAAATTTTATTATCTAATATTTTTTATCAACTAATAATTTTTATTATCTGATATTTTTTATCATCTAATACTCTTTATTACCTGATAATCTTTATCAACTAATAGTTTTTATTACCTGATAATCTTTATTTTCTGATATTTTCTACTATTTGATAATCTTTTTTATTTGATAATTTTTATTATTTGGTAATTATTCTTTCATAGAAACCACCCCACTCCCCGAAATTAACCCCCTCCTGCAAAACTGAAAATATATATCTCCGCAGCACCAGCCATAAGGAAAGATTCACCAAACAATTAATGATCTCCAGGCAGCTTTGATTTGTCATCAATCATTCATAATTTTACTTTGAAATCAAAATTACAGTATATGTCACTAACCGAAAAAATATCAGCCGACCTGATGGCTGCCATGAAGGCAAAAGATTCTCTCACACTTGATGCTCTGAGAGCGGCAAAGACAGCTTTCACAATTGCAAGGACTGCAAAAGGTGCCGAAGCCGTTCTGACTCCTGAAGAAGAGATTAAAATCCTTCAGAAACTTGTGAAACAACGACATGAATCTGCTGAAATTTACCAGCAAAACAACAGGCCCGATCTGTTTGAGAAAGAGATGGCTGAAGCAAATATTCTGAAAAAGTATCTGCCGGCAAAAATGAGCGATGATGAATTAACAACTGCTGTAAAAATCATCATTGAACACACCAGGGCTAAGACTCCGGCAGACATTGGACGGGTAATGGGAATAGCGATGAAAGAACTTGCAGGTAAAGCCGAAGGCAGAGAAATTTCGGAAAAAGTAAAACTCCTGCTTGGAAGCTGAAGCCGGATAGGGCTGGAAACTTATATTTATCATCTATCGTTTCAGGCTGCCGGATTAATCTATTTTTGTTATTGTTAATTATTTCAACCTTCCATGCCATGAAACTACCTTCGCCCTTAAAGAACTGGATATCAATTATCGGATTGCTGATTGCCGTTATCAATCTGGCTTTGATAATAATCCTTTTTCTTATATCCACCATTCTCGATGAGCAGGAAACATATCTCGGATTATTCATTTATATAATTCTTCCGGGATTTATGCTGCTCGGTTTATTGATGATGCCGGCAGGCATAATTATTTCACGGCGTAAAGCGATCGCCGGATTAAAAGCAGATTCCAAACGTCTGCCCGTGGTAGATCTTAACAACCCAAATCATAAAAAAGCTTTTGTCACATTCACAATTATTACCCTTATTATCCTTTTGCTATCCACATATGGCAGCTTCGAAGCCTACCATCTTACCGAATCAGTTCCTTTCTGCGGCACTCTTTGTCACAAGGTAATGGAACCTGAATATACAGCCTATCAGAATTCTCCCCATGCCAATATAAGTTGCGTGGAGTGCCATGTCGGAAGCGGAGCTTCGTGGTACGTAAAATCAAAATTATCAGGCCTGCATCAGGTATATGCCGTCCTGGCAAAAACCTACAAAACTCCCATTCCTACCCCGCTTCACGACCTGAGACCTGCCAGGGAAACATGTGAGCAATGCCACTGGCCACAAAAATTTTATTCAAGAACCCTTCAGTCGAAAAAGTATTACATGGCCGACTCCCTGAACACTGAATGGGATATTGTACTGCAGATGAAAACCGGTCCTCAGTACAGTAATCTTGGTCTTAATGAGGGAATCCACTGGCATATAAACCCCGATGTGAATATTGAATACATCTCAGAAAATGATCAGCGCGAAGTGATTACATGGATAAAATATACCAATAAATCCACCGGACAAACTACATTTTACAAGAATCCTGATATTGATATTTCCGACAGTATTATAAACGCATCAGGTAAAAGGAGTATGGATTGTATTGACTGCCATAACAGACCAACTCACATTTATAACTCCCCTCCGGTCTATTTCGACAATGCCATGCTGAAAAATGAAATATCAGGGAATATACCTTTTATCAAAAAGGCCGCCATGGAGGTCCTTCGCAATAATTTTCCCGATAAGGATTCCGCAATAATTCAAATAAGGGAATCAATCAGTGCTTTCTACAAATCAGAGTTACCTGAGTACTATGATGCACACAAAGATTTAATTGATAAGGCTATATCGGCTTTGCAATCGGAATTCAGCAAGAACACTTTTCCTTCCATGAAGGTTACATATGATGTTTACCCGAACCATATAGGCCATCTTGAATCGGAAGGCTGCTTCAGATGCCATAACGATGCATTTGTTTCCGATAATGGACGCAGAATTACAAGAGACTGTAATCTGTGTCATACAATTATAGGTCAGGGTAAAAAGAATATGATGCAGTTTACCACAGTAAATGACACGCTCGAATTCATACATCCAATTGACATAGGAAATGTATGGAAAGAAGCTAATTGTTCGGAGTGCCACAGATATCTCTATTGATTAAATCTGTCTCATCAGTGTGCCCTTAATGAAAAATTAACCGGCAGTCACGGTCTCAAATCATCACGGCTGACCCATTCTTAACCCTTTTATTTTTCAGGGAACAGTATTCCGGAAAAGCAACCGTAGTACTCTTTTTTGTTATCGGAATAACAGTTCAATTTATTCTAAACCTGATATTTACAACATTTCCGGAAAACTGACTTAAAATGAATTTTCTTGGAAGGTGTTTCCCTAACCTTATCGAATTCTTCATTCATAGTTTTTTAAAATATTAAGCCCTGGTTGAATATGAAGTACAATGTTATTATCATAGGTGGTGGTGTAAGCGGCACTGCGCTGTTATACACCCTTTCAAAATATACCGATGTAAAAAGCATAGCACTTTTTGAGAAATGCCCTGACCTGGGGCTTGTGAATTCCTCTCCTTTTATGAACAGCCAGACACTCCATTTTGGAGATATCGAAACGAATTACACCTATGAAAAAGCAAAAAAGGTAAAACGATATGCCGATATGGTTATGAACTATCTCGAAAATGAAAAGAGTATAAAAGGTGATGAAAAGCTTTTTATCAAAGTTCCCAAAATGGTTCTCGCCGTAGGAAAAGAACAGACAAATACTCTGCGTGAAAGATACAAGGTTTTCGGAAGCCTATTTCCAAAGCTCAGGATAGCTGAAAAGGAAGAAATAGGCAGGATTGAACCAAGAATTCTTGAAGGTCGTAACCCTGAAGAGGATTTACTTGCCCTGGTAACCGAAGACGGCTATACGGTTGATTTTGGAAAGCTATGTCACTCTTTTGTAAATAATGCCAGGGTCTTAAATCCTTCAGTGGAAATCCACCTTTTAACAAAAGTCAGAAAGCTTTTACGGAAAGAAGATACTTACCTAATCAGAACCGATAAGGGCGAATTTGAAGCTGAGGCCGTTGTGGTGGCAGCCGGAAGCTATAGCCTCAAATTTGCAAAATCTCTTGGATACGGGAAGAAATACTCAATACTTTCTATGGCCGGAAGTTTTTATACCGGCCCGAAAGTACTTAACGGCAAGGTTTATACCATGCAAAACCCAAAGCTTCCCTTCGCTGCGGTTCATGGCGATCCTGAAGTACAAGATGAAAATATTACAAGATTCGGCCCTACTGCCAAACCCATATTTTTTCTTGAGAGATACAGGAAATCCACGTTCTGGGGATACTGGAAAACTTTCGGCTTCAGCCTGAAACCTCTATTGAGCATCCTGAAAATATCTTCCGATAAAATGGTCTTTAACTACCTGCTCAGAAATGTCATTTATGACTTCCCCTGGATAGGAAAAAATATGTTTATTAAGGAAATAAGGAAGATCGTACCCGCTATCAGAGCGGAAGAAATAAAATTTGCCAAAAAGGTTGGCGGCACAAGGCCCCAGATTATAAATAATGAGACCCGAAAGCTCGAACTGGGCGAAGCAAAGATTACCGGGGATAAAATTATATTCAACATCACACCCTCACCGGGTGCATCAACATGCCTCGGAAACGCATTTGAAGATGCTTCCCGGCTTATGGAATTCCTGTCGAACAGATTCACTTTTAACAGCGCTCTGTTTGAAAAGGAACTGGTTAAATCAGAAACTGCAGAAAAAATCCTTTCATGATTTTCAACATCGGACTCATTGAAGCATGTTACGAAAGACTCTCCCTGATTACTGATGGAGTCGAAAAATCATCGGGAAACCTCTCTCGTACAGTGAGAAGATTTTATATTCCCACTTATCCGACCTGTCAACTCTCAGGAATTACAAACGGGGAACCGATTACGCCATCTTCGAACCCGACAGGGTTGCAATGCAGGATGCTACAGCCCAGATGGCTCTGCTGCAATTCATGCTTTCCGGGAAAGAATCTTCAGAGGTCCAGGCATCTGTACATTGCGATCATCTTATTAATGCCAGAGATGGTGCTTCGGATGATTTAACCGCTGCATTGTCGGCCAATCAGGAAGTATATGATTTTCTGAGCTCTGCCTGTAATAAATACGGCATTGATTTCTGGAAACCCGGGGCCGGAATTATTCATCAGATAGTGCTTGAAAACTATGCCTTCCCGGGTGGAATGATGACAGGCACCGACTCGCATACCGTTAACGCCGGAGGACTGGGAATGGTGGCCGTAGGTGTAGGCGGAGCCGATGCCGTTGATGTGATGACCGGATTAGGATGGGAACTGAAATTTCCTTTGATTTTAGGGGTAAAACTGACAGGTAAACTTAATGGATGGGTATCGGCAAAAGATATAATTCTTAAACTGTCCGGAATTCTGTCAGTAAAAGGAGGAACAGGATATATTATTGAATATTTTGGAGAAGGGGCTCAATCATTGTCATGCACCGGAAAGGCAACGGTGTGCAATATGGGTGCTGAAGTTGGAGCCACAGGATCACTCTTCGGCTTCGATGATTCCATGGCCAGATATCTTTCTGCAACTGGCCGCCATGAAGTAGCGGAACTTGCACTAAAAAACAGAGACAATCTTACCGCCGACCCCGAAGTTTATGCAGAGCCTGAGAAATTTTTCGACCGGTTTATTGAAATAAACCTTTCTGAACTTGAACCTTACATTAACGGTCCTTTTACTCCCGACCTGGCAACTCCTGTTTCAAAAATGAGAAATGCTGCTGCTGTTAACAACTGGCCTGTTAAGATTGAAGCAGGTCTAATTGGATCATGCACCAATTCGTCCTATGAGGATATTTCCCGTGCCGCTTCCGTAGCTGCCGATGCCCTAACCAGGAAGCTCATTGCCCGTTCTCAGTTTACTGTCACTCCCGGTTCCGAGCAAATTCGCAAGGTGGCTGAGAGAGATGGCTATCTGGAGATTTTCAGGAAAATGGGCGGAAAAATTTTTGCAAATGCATGCGGGCCTTGTATTGGTCAATGGGACAGAAAAAATACAGACAATAAAAAAGTCAATACAATAATTCATTCATTTAACAGAAACTTTGCCGGCAGAAGTGACGGAAATCCCAACACTCATGCTTTCGTTGCCTCGCCCGAAATAGTTACGGCGCTTACAATTGCAGGAGACATTACTTTTAACCCGCTTACAGATTATTTGATTAACCGCGATGGCGACCTGGTGAAACTTTCCGAGCCATCCGGGTACGAACTTCCACCGGAGGGATTTGCAGATACTGAAGCCGGCCTTCAGAAGCCTGCCGATGATCCGGAATCAGTTACCATAAATATAAACCCGGAATCAGAGAGACTCCAGCTTCTCACGCCTTTCCCTGCCTGGGACGGCAACGACTTTATCGGGCTTCCCCTTCTCATAAAGGCAAAAGGCAAATGCACCACAGATCATATCTCCATGGCAGGATACTGGCTGAAATACCGGGGACATCTTAAAAATATTTCTGAAAATTACATGATCGGAGCTGTGAATTTCTTTAATGACAAGACCAACTCCGTCCTTAACATCTACACCGGTAAATATGAACCTGTCCCTGCTGTGGCCAAACATTATAAAGCTTCGGGAGCAGGTTCTGTCGTTGTCGGTGAAGAAAATTTCGGAGAGGGTTCTTCACGCGAACATGCAGCAATGGAACCACGATTTCTTGGCATTAAAGCCATAATTGCAAAATCTTTTGCAAGAATTCATGAGACAAATCTTAAGAAGCAGGGCGTGCTTGCCCTTATTTTCTCAGAAAAGAGTGATTATGATAAGATAAGAGAAACAGATGTAATCGATATTACAGGTCTCAGAGATCTTACTCCGGAGGTACCATTGAAAATAATACTGAATCATCCCGACGGGATGAAAGAAACCATTTATGCACTTCATACCTATAACAGACAACAGATCGAATGGTTTAAGGCGGGGAGTGCACTTAACCTGATAAGAACCAATAAAAGTTATGGCCGGAAAAATAAGGTTTGAAAACGGAAAATTAATTGTCCCGGATTTCGTAATCATACCTTTTATAGAAGGTGACGGAACCGGGCGGGATATCTGGAAAGCCTCCGTTAGAGTATTCGATGCAGCAGTAGAGAAAGCTTACGGGGCCCGGAGAAAAGTAGAATGGAAAGAAGTGCTTGCCGGAGAAAAGGCATTTAAGCTTACGGGCAACTGGCTGCCTGAGGAAACGCTCTCCGCGTTCCGGGAATTCCTTGTCGGTATAAAGGGACCCCTTACTACTCCTGTAGGTACAGGAATGAGGTCGCTCAATGTCGCACTACGCCAGATGCTCGACCTTTACACCTGCTACCGACCCGTCAGATACTTCCGTGGTGTGCCGTGCCCTGTCAAAAAACCGGAAGATGTCAATATGCATATATTCAGGGAAAATACTGAAGACATTTATGCAGGTATCGAATTTATGGAAGGTTCTCCTGAGGTACGTAAGTTAATTCAATTCCTGACAGAAGAAATGAAAGTGAAATCTATCCGCTTTCCCGAAAGTTCTTCCATAGGCATTAAACCGGTCTCCCGGGAGGGCTCGGAACGACTGATCAGACAGGCCATCATCTTTGCCCTGAAAAGAAAACTCCCATCCGTTACCCTTGTCCACAAAGGGAATATTATGAAATTCACGGAGGCATCTTTCATGAAATGGGGATATGAACTCGCTGAGCGTGAGTTCGGGGATAAGGTGTTTACGATGTTTAAATACAACGAAATTGCCAGCGAAAAAAGCTATAAGGAAGCCGACGAGGCTTTAATCGCTGCAATTAAGGAAGGAAAGCTGATTATAAAAGATGTCATCGCTGATGCATTTCTTCAACAGATACTTACACGGCCGGCTGAGTACTCGGTGATTGCGACATTAAATCTCAACGGAGACTATATTTCAGATGCTCTTGCTGCAATAGTAGGAGGCATAGGAATTGCTCCGGGGGCCAATATCAATTTCGACAGCGGCCATGCAATATTTGAGGCAACACATGGCACGGCACCGAAATACGCCGACCAGGATAAGGTAAATCCGGGTTCGGTAATCCTTTCAGGTGCCCTGATGTTCGAATATATCAACTGGAACGAGGCCGCAGATAATATTTATCTCGGACTTGAAAAAACCATCCAAAAAAAGATGATGACTTATGATTTTCACCGGCTTACAGAAGGTGCAAAACTTCTGAAAACATCTGAATTTGCCGATGCTGTTATTTCCAATATTAAAAATTAACCGAAAAAATCTTTACCTATGGAAAACAAGGATTTCTTTCAGCATTTTGAAGCTTCAGTTAAGAGTGCCTGTCAGATCGACCCCTCTCTGTTCGAAAAATACGATGTAAAACGCGGACTCCGTAACTCGGACGGTTCAGGAGTACTTGTAGGGCTTACCAATGTCGGGCAGGTAATTGGTTATGAGAAAGAGGGTGATAAAGTCATTCCTGTACCTGGCCGTTTATTATACAGGGGTATAGATATCGAGAAAATAGTTGAAGGTTTCCAGAAGGATAACAGGCACGGCTTTGAGGAGACAGTCTATCTCCTTCTTTCCGGAAAGCTGCCCGGCAGGGAGGATCTTGATTATTTCACAAAATATCTTGCTTCTTTACGCCCTCTTCCCGACGAATTTACAAAAGACATGATTCTTTCCATGAAAGGGAGAAATGTCCTGAATATTCTTGCCAGATCTGTTCTGGGGCTTTATACACTGGATGATAACCCCGACAATATCTCAACTGATAATATGATCAGGCAGTCATTGAATATGATTGCCAAGTTTCCGACAATCGTAGCATATTCCTATCAGGCTTTGAGACATATGTTCCAGGGTAAAACCCTCTCAATCAGGCATAGTCAGCCTAACCTCAGCACAGCTGAAAATTTCCTCTACCTTCTGAAAGGTGACTGCAACGGATTTTCAAAGATAGAGGCCGATCTTCTCGACCTGCTTCTTGTTCTTCATGCCGAACACGGCGGAGGTAACAACTCAACCTTCACCATGCGGGTAACAAGTTCCTCAGAAACTGATATTTACTCTGCAATAACCTCTGCCATCGGATCACTTAAAGGTCCCCTTCACGGGGGAGCCAATGTGAGGGTACTCGAAATGATGGAGAATATTAAAAGTAACGTAAAAGACTGGAAAGATGAAGAGGAAGTAAAAGCGTACCTCCTTAAAATACTTAACAAACAGGCTAATGATTTCTCAGGAAAGATTTACGGGATAGGCCATGCAGTCTATACTATCTCCGACCCAAGAGCTGCCATATTAAAAAACAAGGCCCGTGAACTTGCAATCGAAAAGGGAAGACTGGATGAGTTTGAACTCTATGCCCTTGTTGAAAAAATTACACCGGAGGTCTTCAGAATCTTTAAGGGTGAAAAATCGACCAAGGTGGTTTGTATCAATGTAGATTTTTACTCGGGCTTCGTTTACTCATGTCTCGATATTTCAAAAGAACTTTACACACCGTTGTTTGCCATCGGAAGAGTGGCCGGGTGGTGCACTCACAGAATTGAGGAACTGACCTTCTCCGCCAAAAGAATTATTAGACCTGCATTCAGGTTCGTTTATGGGAACAGGGAATATATACCAATAGACAATCGTAATTATTAATATCCTAAAAACTGAAACGATGACTGAACTGGTTCACAAATGCATCGACATCGCTTTTCATAAGATGCTGGAAGGCGACATGAATGAGGCAGCAGCTTATTTTGAGAAAGCTGAATCGGAAAATCCTGAAAACATACATATCCTTCTTGAACTGTCAAATGTTTATTACATTCTCGGAGAACTGGCAAAGTCGATAAGCTACTGCGAAAAGGTGCTTAAGATAAAACCTGACAGCCCTTACGTTATGTACAGAATGGGGGTAGCACTTTACAGGGCAACCAGGTTCGCCGAAGCTGTGAAAACATTCAACAGTATTATCAAGACGGGTAAGCATCTTCCCATGACCTATCTGTGGCTGGGACTGGCATATTATCACCTCGGCCAGGAGGAAAACAGCATAGCCTCTTACCGGAAATTAATTGATTCCTGCCCCGAAACGCTGATGGCAAACTACTACATGGGTATTGCATTGAAAGCGGCAGGACAGTATGACGAGGCTATCTATTTTTTCAATAAACTGCTTGAAAAATCCGATGATCATGTTTCAGCCCTTTATCATCTGGGAAGAACATATATGAAAAACTTCAAATACGAAAAGGCAAAGGAGTGCTTCAGGAAAGCACTTGAGACAGATCCGGAAAACAAAAACGCCCAGGAGATGTACAATTTTCTTGTCAATGCCTGACGCAAAAACCTATCGGGTTTAAAAAGATAACCGGACAGATGAAGCAGACTCAGAAAGTTTTTTTACCTCGACCTTATCTCTTTCCTCATGAAGGAAACATAAGATAAGACAAAACAAATTATTGTTCCTGCAACCAGACCCGTAATCTGAGGCCACACAAGCAGAAGGCTCTGGGTAAGTCTTAGCGGACCAGGTATGGTGCCCATTACCTGAATCATTGATAAAGGACCAAGACTTCTGACGCTGGGCATAAGAAGCGTGGTTGTGGCATCACTGAACAGCTGACTTGGAGATAACCTGTTAAGGTTCATCCTGAATATCTCAAAGTTTATAATCTGACCCTCTGTGGCATAACCCTGCGGCACCATGCCCTTTACGATAAGATCAACTATCATCCCGTAAAAGATCGAAAAGAAGAGCCATATCGCAATACCCGAAAGAGCGGAAGTGGCAGGCTGCCTGAACCTCACTGAAAACAGTATTGACAGGTTAAGCCAGAAGGCCACATAAATTATGCTGATGATAAGAAATACAACAATCCTTAAAAATTCACCGGCAGTCGGCGGTATGCCAATGGCGATCAGCCCGAAGCCCATCACAAGAAAACCAAGTGCAAAAAACATTACACTGATTACGATCAGTGCAGCAACAAATTTCGCGTTAAGAATATAATCCCTGTGGATAGGCTGCGAAAGTATTCTGCTGAGGGTACCTTTGTTATGCTCCGAGTTTACGGAATCAAAACCCAGACTGATCCCAAGCAGCGGGCCAAGGAAACTGATGAAAACCACAAATGACGGCAGTATGCCGTCCGAAACGGTGAACAGTTTCAGAAACAGAAATGAACCTTCCGGGTCGTTTGGTTTTATGGCTTCCCTTATACTTGTAAGAGCAGTATACATTGATCCCAGGCATGTCAGGGAAATAATAGCCAGCAGTATCAGGAACCGCCAGCTGCGGACATGATCAGCTATTTCCTTCTGGACAATAACGCTGAACGGGTGAAGTACTCTGTCATCGGCCTTGTAAAAAGCAGGACCGCTGAACCCTGAAAGAAAACCATTTCTTTTCCCCTTTTTGTCCATCTCCGGCTTATTTGTTTTTTCAATGCCTCCGTCCATTTGATCTTCCTCCTTCAAAATAACGGTTGTAAATCTCATCAAGACCGTATTCCTTTTTGTTAAGGTAATTAAGACCTGCACCCGCCATTACAATGGTTTTGGAAATTACAGCGGATAGATCTGTCTGGCATTCAATGTTGTAACTGTCTGCTCCGGGCTTCACTGCAATGAATCCCTCAATGCCCCTGAGTTTCTCCTGGAGCCATTCTTCGGGCCTGGTGTTTTTAAGATCAATCCCGTCAAAATTAACCCCTGCTTCGATAATATAAGGTGCACCTTCGTAAAGTTTCCCGGATAACTGCTTCAGGTTCCCCTCGGCAATCAAACGTCCATCAACAAATATTCCCACTCTGTCGCAAACCTGCTGAACCTGGTGGAGATAGTGTGAAGAAAACAGGACTGTAATGCCATCTTCCCTGCTCAGTCTTACGATTAGTTGCAGCAGTTCAACGACACCTGTAGGGTCTATCCCAAGTGTAGGTTCATCCAGAATTATAACTTCAGGGCTTTTTAACAGTACCTCAGCGAGTCCCAGCCTCTGGATCATACCTCTTGAATATTGTCCGGTTTTCTTCTCAGCCGCATCCCGGAGGCCTACCCTTTCGATAAGTGAGTTCACTTTTGCAACGGCCTCTTTTCCTGAAAGAGAATTCAGCCTGGCTGTAAACATGAGGTTTTCCCATCCCGTCAGGTTGAAATAGAATCCCACATCTTCAGGAAGGTACCCTACCCTCTTTTTTACCTCAATAGGGTTTGTCACCGGGTCAATACCGCATACCCTTACAGAGCCTGAAGTGGGTTCGGTAAGTCCGAGAAGCATAAGTATGGTGGTTGATTTACCTGCGCCGTTTGGACCGAGAAGCCCGAAAACCTCTCCTTTTTTTACCGCCAGGTTAAGGGAATCAACCGCAGTAAAATCTCCATACTTTTTGGTCAGATCGACCAGTTCAATGATATTCCCGTTCACAGTTTACCTCCTTCCGTACTTCCGGAAAAGATAATAAACACTTCCAAGTGCGGCAGCAATAATAAGAATCCCTATCCATCCCCATAAAAGCGGGGTCTCGACGGTAACCCTGTATGAAATCTTTGAAGTGGCTTCAGGAGTTGAGGCCTCAAGGTATGCCATATAATCTCCGGGTATCGCTTTCTTGTCGGCCTTAAGTTTTGCAACCACTTTTTCGCTCTGGTTTGCTGCCAGTTTGTCGATTTTTTTAGGTTCGAACTCGACTGTCCAGTTCACCGGTCCGGAAAAATTCAGGTTAATTCCCGACAATTCGGCTGTACCGGTATTATTGACAATCAGATCAATTTTCTTTTCCTGGCCTGCTGTAAGTCTTGTGCTCAGTAATCCGCTTGGCGTTGTAAATTCTATTCCGTATGTACCGGTAATAACAATCTCAAGGTCAAGGTTGGCTGATGTTGATCCTGTGGATGCGGTAACAGGAATCTTATATTTACCTGCTTCCGTCCTGTCGGGCGGTTTGATCTCAATGGTGATGGCTGTATTGGCGTTTGCCTCAACATTAACCGATGTTACTGCCTGGTAGTTCGCCTTGAAAGTCACATTCCATCCTCTCGGAGCATAGGCATTGAACGAATATAATTGTTTCTCGGCAGTACGGTTTGTAAGTGTTGCATTGAAGGTAAAACTCGAATTAGAGTTACCCTGCATATTCGGCTGATCTGTTGTAAATTCCGTTTTGAATGTACCCTGCTCTGTAACGTTGACCTCAAGCGGCAGAACATCATAATTTCCTCCTAAAAAGTTAAACCTGTAAATGCCCTTGTTAACCTTGAGAGGAACTTCAAGTCTGAACGATATCAGCTGTTTCTCTTTGGGAAGTACTGAAATCTGCTTCACACTCCATCCACCAGATTTGATAGTATAGGTCCAGGAACCCGGCAAACCTGCCACCGACAAATCGACATTTCTTATTTCACTGCTGTTATTTATAACAGTGATTGTATAATCCAGCGACTGACCGGGTGTGGTTGAAATTTTTGTCTGAGGTGTGTAAAGCCTGACGCTGTCCTGAGGCGACGCCTGAATGCCAAAGGTGGTTGAATAAACCAACACCATTATTGAAACGATCTGTTTAATTCTTCCTGACATATAGTTTCCTCCAGTTAGTTTAAATTACAGGGTTCCAAATTTAAAGATTCTTTTAAAATCAAATCCACGGTGATAATATGTGAATCAGCGGCAAATTTATCTTTTTGGCAATATCTCTTTTTTTAAGAAAATTTTAAAGGAATGTTAAGAAAATTACAAAATTGACTTTATGCTTTTTTATCTTATCTTTGGCCAATAATTCAGCTCCCCGATTTTACTGTAACATTCCATGATCATTGGTACGGTCCGGTTTGACTTGCAGAAAGTCATTTTCTGCAGCTGATTATTTGATTAAAACAATATATTCAGACAAAAAAACATATATGGGAAGATCACAGGAGACGTTCGGGAAAAAGGGAGTAAGGGCCAGAAATGAGAAGAAGAGAAAGGAAAAAGAGCAAAAACGTGCTTTGAAAAAGAACGAAGCAAAGAAAACCTTTGATGAGATGATAGCTTATGTGGATGAATTCGGAAGAATTTCATCCGCCCCTCCCGATCCGGATCAGAAAACAGAAATTGCGGCAGAAAACATTGAAATAAAAACTGCCAGGAATAAACCCGAAAATGATCCCGGCTTCGTGCACAAGGGTATTGTTACTTTCTTCAATCAGTCAAAGGGATTCGGGTTTATTCGTGACCTGGAAACAAATCAGAGAATATTTTTTCACAATAATGGTCTGCTTGAAGTGGTTGCCGAAGATAACCTGGTTTCCTTTGAGCTGGTAAGGGGAATAAAAGGTCCTTCAGCAATAAGGGTCAAGCGTCATATCGAATAATTCAGGGGAAGAAGAGGAATCTAAACAGCTTTTTTTGCCGATATCCTCGAGAGATATCTCAGCTTTGCCTCTTCGGCATCAGCATCCTGAGAAATGTAAATCTTAGTCCTGTGGTCAATAATCACTTCCTTCAGTTTTGAAAGATCCGGAGATTTAAATATTTTTTGCTTTGAATCATACATAATTTCATGGTTTACAAAAAGAAGTCCCGCCGTTGGCGGGACCAAAAACTTAAATGGTTATAGTTTAAAACTACGCAAGTTTAACATTAACTGCATTTAGTCCTTTTCTTCCCATTTCAACATCAAAAGTCACTTCATCATTGTCCTTGATCGAATCATGCAGACCTGTGGAATGCACGAAGTACTCCTTTGAAGAGTTTTCATCCTTGATAAATCCGAATCCTTTTGATTCATTGAAAAATTTTACTGTTCCTTTGTTCATGATAAAAATTAATTATTAAATGAACTGCAAATATACATTTAATATCCGGATTAATTTGTTAATTTTCAATAAATAAACTGATTCTTCCAATAAAACCGGCAGAATTTCTTTTCATTTTCTTCTGCAAACAACCATTGCAGGCAGAACTAAGGTAAAAGAAGATTATTTACAATGGGATAAAAATTTTTTGGTAATTGCCTGCCTTTATTTTAATAAATGTATTTTATTTCATCATTCCCGGGAATTTCCGTTGCCATACTGTTATTTTGGTTACCTTTGACCCGAACTAATAATTCATAAGATTTTAAAGTGACTTGTTAATTAAAGAATTTTTAAACAAAAGTCGCGAAGGCCATTAAGGGATATCCTTTGTGTTCTTTGTGTAAAACGACAAAAGTTTATTGACACTATAAATGAAAAAGATGTTCCCCTGTAGTTCTCAGAAAAATAATCCATACTGCCTTTAGTCCCCGTCAGTACCGGAATAATTTCCCCTGCCGGAAAAACATCCAGAAAAATTATAAACAGAAGAAAGGGTTTCCTTCATATATCTTTTCCCGGGTCAGCCCGTAAGAAGGATCATGAAATTCCTTTTAATAATTCAAAAAATATGAAACCATTAATAATAGGTAATCTTTCAGCATCGGTTCCAATTGTCCAGGGAGGCATGGGAGTTGGCATTTCTTTATCGGGGCTCGCTTCTGCTGTGGCCAATGAAGGAGGGATAGGTGTGATATCCAGTGCAGGACTGGGGCTTCTGTATAAAGGTCTCACCGGGAATTTTATCCAGGACAATATTTCGGGCCTTAAAGAAGAGATCCGGAAAGCCAGGGAAAAAACGCGTGGAATAATCGGTGTGAATATTATGGTTGCAATGACCAATTTCGCCGATATGGTTAAAACATCCATCGCAGAGAAGGCCGACATAATTTTTGCCGGCGCCGGGCTGCCGCTCGACCTGCCGTCATTTCTCAGCAAAGGAAGCCTGACCAGACTTGTGCCGATAGTGTCCTCTGCCAGGGCGCTAAAAATTATCTGTGAGAAATGGTTTAAAGGATATAACTATCTGCCCGACGCTGTTGTTGTTGAAGGCCCCAAGGCAGGAGGCCATCTCGGCTTCAGGGAAGAACAGATAGGTGACTCCGATTATTCTCTTGAGAAGCTGGTACCTGAAATCTCGGCAGAGATTAAAACCTGGGAGGAAAAATACGGTAAGCCCATCCCCCTGATAGCCGGAGGGGGAATATATACCGGTAAGGACATTAAATCCATTATGGACCTGGGAGCTTCAGGTGTGCAGATGGGAACAAGGTTTGTCACGACTGCAGAATGTGATGCGCCTAGGGCTTTTAAACAGTCTTATATTGATGCCTCGGAGACAGATATAGAAATAATAAAAAGCCCTGTGGGTTTGCCGGGAAGGGCCATTCTATCCGATTTTCTCAGGAAAGTGAAGGAAGGAAGGAAACAACCTCTGCGGTGTCCTTTTCATTGTATCCGTACATGCGACATCTCAAGAAGCCCGTATTGCATAATAACAGCTCTCATCAATGCTTTAAAAGGCAACTTCAGAAATGGTTTTGCTTTTGCCGGCACCAATGCATTCAGGGCAACCAGGATTTCTACGGTGAAGGAAGTATTCAGTGAACTTAAAAGGGAATATCTGAACTGCCAACCTGACTGAAATGCCTTAAAAGGCAGTCTGCCTGCCGGTCAATTCCAGGTATATCATATTCCAATTCATGATTTTATTCAGGATCTGCCTCTTCCTAAATGGCTGATACCTGTTTGTATCATTTGTATCCTTTTTTGTCAGGGTTTTTATATTTTTGGATTGATATTAATATTCTAGTCCATACTTTAAAAACATCCACCATGAATCTCAGAACCATAATTCTGGCCTGTGGCCTTCTTATACAGACCGGCCTTTCTGCTCAGGACCCCGTTATAGGGAAATCTGCCAGATATTGCAATCCCCTGCCTATGGAAATAGTCCAGGGAGGCAACGCGTCGGGCGATGTTACGGTGATTCGTGAAAACGGCAAATACTATATGTTCTGTACCGGTGGTGGTGCATGGGTTTCGGATGATATGCTTAACTGGTCGTTTCAGCGCGTTGCGAATGTTCCTGTTGCTCCTGATGTGGTTAAGTATAACGGAAGTTTTTATATGTGCGGTAACGACGGGCCTCTGTTCAAAGCCGACAATCCGCTTGGACCCTATACCAGCCTTGGTCCCTGGAAAAACACCCCTGATGTTGCAGGTGGCTGGAACGGCGCTTTCGACATGGAAATATTCATTGACGACGACAATAAACCCTATCTGTACTATTCCGGCCGCGGTGTAAGCGGGATATATGCAGTACAGCTTGATCCCGCAGACCTGACACGATTTGCCGGTCCGGTAAAACATCTGATAGGGTTCAACAGCAACAACATATGGGAACGATACGGAGAGATGAATGAGTACCCCGATGTTGCATGGATCGAAGGACCCTGGATGTATAAGTACAAAGGGACATATTACCTTGAATATTCAGCTTCCGGAACTCAGTGGAAGACATACGCCGGAGGATACTACACCTCAAAATCGCCACTGGGTCCTTTCAGATATGCTCCAAACAATCCCCTGCTTCGTAAAACCGAAGGACTGGTGACCGGCACAGCGCATGGGAGCATTGTTGAGGGACCAGACGGGAATCTCTGGCAATTCTATACCATCGTTTTGTCAAATCCTCCCGGAGGCCGGAGGATAGGAATGGACCGTATCGTTTTCGACAAAAAGGGAAATATGTCTGTAAAAATTACCGACACACCACAGTGGGCCCCCGGGGTTGTTACTGATCCGCGAAAAGGAGACAGCGGTTCTCTTCCACTGACAATAAACAAGATGCGGGCAATGAACGCTTTGTCAGGTTTCTCATCGGAAACACCGGGGCGCGAGGCTGCTTATGCAGTTGATAACTCAAGCGGCACCTGGTGGGAGCCTTCTCCGGCTGACTCATTACCCACTCTGACGATTGAACTCTCGCCTGCAACCCGGTTTGATGTGGTTCAACTGTTCACTATTGACGGTGTACGGCTCATGTTCAACGGTGGAAGGCGAGGATTTGCCAGGCCTGCTGCCGGTACCACTGCTGCACAGCCGGCACCTGACATATTTCAGTACAGGCTGGAAATATCGATGGATGGAAAAAATTTCACAAATGTTCTTGATCAGACAAAGAATAATATCCCGCGTAATACCATTTTTAACGAGATTCCCCCGGCGGAGTGCCGTTTTGTACGACTTGTAATAACCAGCTGGCCTAAAACATATCCTCTGGGAGTAATTGAATTCACCGTATTCGGCAGGGCAACCGGAAGCCTCCCCGCACAACAGCCTATACCGGGGAAACTCTAATGATAATGGATGATATCATTTAAGGAAATCTGGAAAAGAAGTTCTGATTAAAGTTAGAAAAAAGAGTTTCCGCCCCTGTTTTCTCTCTTCATTAAGTTTGTCGGAGTGAAAAGATTCCCCGCCTGACCGACGTCATCCGGGCTGGAAACTTCCGACAATCTCTCACTCAAACCTGAGTCTTGTCGGGGTGACTGGACT
>ERZ795052.952-NODE-952-length-41633-cov-6.008755_pt1 | contig 41633 bp, 40 predicted proteins | sample MGYA00375136_ERZ795052 | MGnify/ENA primary metagenome ERZ795052 (study PRJEB30181, sample SAMN05720156) | activated sludge metagenome | isolation source: Anaerobic digester | place: Japan | collected 2015-05-26 ... | reverse complement strand
TGGCTTACAATGAAAATGCCCCGGTGGCCCAACCTTAAGATTCCCGCGATCGACTACCAGGACATTATTTATTTTGCAGCCCCAAAGAGCCGCACGACAGAAGAGAAGGGCGGGATTGATCCGGAACTGAAAAAAACATTCGACAGGCTGGGAATACCTCTCGAGGAGCAGAAAATCCTGAGCGGCGTGGCCGTTGATGCAGTAATGGACAGTGTTTCGGTTAAAACAACCTTCAGGGAAACCCTTGCCGAACTCGGTATCATATTCTGCTCGTTCAGCGAGGCCGTCCGCGAATACCCCGACCTTGTAAAGAAATATATGGCTACAGTTGTGCCATATACAGATAACTTTTTTGCAGCTCTCAACTCGGCTGTCTTCAGCGACGGCTCCTTCTGCTACATCCCTAAAGGGGTGAAATGCCCGATGGAGCTCTCGACATATTTCAGGATAAACTCGGCAAACACCGGCCAGTTCGAAAGAACCCTTATTGTGGCCGACGAGGAAAGCTATGTGAGTTACATGGAAGGCTGCACGGCTCCAATGAGAGACGAAAACCAGCTCCATGCGGCTATCGTCGAAATAATAGCCGAGAAAAATGCCGAAGTGAAATATTCAACCGTTCAGAACTGGTACCCGGGCGACAGTGAGGGTAAGGGAGGTATTTTCAATTTTGTCACCAAAAGGGGTATCTGCAGGGGAGACAATTCAAAAATATCATGGACGCAGGTCGAAACCGGCTCAGCCATAACCTGGAAATACCCTTCATGCATTCTTAAGGGCGATAATTCCTCGGGCGAGTTCTATTCGGTCGCAGTCACCAATCACTACCAGCAGGCCGATACCGGCACAAAAATGATACATATCGGTAAAAACACAAGAAGCCGCATTGTTTCCAAGGGAATCTCCGCCGGAATGGGACAAAACAGCTACCGAGGACTGGTAAAGGTTCTGAAAAACGCCGATAATGCAAGGAATTTCTCACAGTGCGATTCACTCCTTCTGGGAGATAAGTGCGGTGCACACACTTTCCCCTATCTTGAAGTAGACAACCCGAATGCCGTCGTGGAACATGAAGCAACAACCTCCAGAATAGGAGAGGACCAGATATTTTACTGCAACCAGCGCGGCATATCAACCGAAGATGCCGTGGGCCTGATTGTAAACGGTTATGCAAAGGAAATCATTAACCAGCTTCCGATGGAATTTGCCGTTGAAGCGCAGAAATTGCTTCAGATAAGCCTTGAAGGAAGCGTGGGATAGTTTTAAATATTATTATATGCTTGTAATCAGAAATTTAAGAGCATCAATTGAAGGACGCGAGATTCTTAAGGGTATAAACCTCGAAGTGAAGGAAGGAGAGATCCACGCCATTATGGGTCCAAACGGTTCGGGGAAGAGTACCCTGGCCTCTATTCTGGCCGGACGCGATTTTGCAGATGTAACCGAGGGAACCGTGAAATATTACGGCAAAGACCTTCTTTCGATGGCCCCGGAGGAGAGATCGCGCGAAGGTATATTCCTGGGATTCCAGTACCCGATTGAAATACCCGGCGTAAGCATGGTCAATTTCCTCAAAACAGCGGTTAATGAACACAGAAAACACAAAGGTCTTGAACCGCTCTCTGCATCCGACTTCCTTAAAATGATGCGCGAGAAAAAGGAGCTTGTCGAAATAGACTCAAAACTGGCTAACCGTTCTGTTAACGAAGGATTCTCGGGAGGCGAAAAGAAAAAGAACGAAATTTTCCAGATGGCAATGCTCGAACCTAAACTCGCAATTCTCGACGAAACCGACTCCGGACTCGATATCGACGCACTGAAGATTGTGGCAAACGGCGTCAACCGCCTCAGGAAACCCGATAACGCAACAATAGTGATAACCCACTACCAGCGACTGCTCGACTATATCATCCCCGATCATGTTCATGTGCTTTACGACGGAAGGATAGTGCGGTCGGCCGGTAAAGAACTTGCCCTTGAACTGGAGAAAAAAGGTTATGAATGGATAAAAACAGGTGAGGAAAACAGCGTTCAGACATGGAAACCAGGAATGAGCTGACAGATAAATTCAGCCGGCTGTTCAGCCAGACAATACCCGGCATCAGAGCATCTTCTTTCGAACTCTTTAATTCCGCCCGGGAAAAGGCGATGGAGAAGTTCCTGGAACTTGGCATACCCACGCGCAAAAACGAGGCCTATAAATACACCAACGTTGAGCCCCTTTTCCGCCATGATTATGACAGCTTCTTTATACCCGGTCCGGACGACTTCGCAAAGGCAGAGAGGTTTAAATGTGATGTTGCCGACCTCGACTCGCATGGAGTAATACTGATAAACGGATTCTATCCGACAATTGCCGATAAAATCAAAAAGCTCCCGGGCGGCGTATGGATCGGGAGCCTTAATGAGGCAGCAAAAAAATTCCGGGACGTTGTCGAAAAACACTTCGGAAAATATATCAGCGGCGAAAACGACTCCCTTATCCATCTTAACACAGCCCTGGCATCCGACGGGGTATTCATCTACGTCCCGCCGGGGGTGCGGCTGAACAAACCCATCCAGATAATTAACCTGGTTGAATCAGAAAAGGACATCTTTAACCAGCACCGCAATCTTATTGTTGCTGAAGAAGATTCGGATGTGAGTCTCATCGTGTGCGATCATACTCTGTCACCAAACAGGTTCCTAACAAACGGTGTTACCGAAGCCTTCGTCGGTAAAAATGCAGTCTTTAACCTTATCCGGGTTCAGAATGAGCATAATAACTCATCCAAAATCACGAGCACTTTTATTTACCAGGAAAGCGGCTCACGGGTTTCATCGAACAACATCACCCTTCACGGCGGACTTGTGCGTAACACAACAAAACATATGCTGGCCGGTGAAAGGGCCGAATGCCTTTCGCTCGGGCTATACCTTGCCGACAAATTCCAGCATGTCGATAATTATGTGAATGTCGAACACCTCGTTCCCGACTGTAACAGCAATCAGCTCTTCAAGGGAGTTCTTGACGATATGTCAACTGCGGCGTTCAACGGAAGGATTTTTGTAGCAAAAGACGCACAACGCACATCTGCATATCAGCGAAACAGCACAATACTGCTCACTCCGGATACCAAAATGAATTCAAAACCCCAGCTCGAAATTTTGGCCGACGATGTAAAATGTACTCACGGCGCAACGGTTGGTCAGCTCGATGAAAATGCAATGTTCTACCTGCAGTCGAGAGGCATCAGCAAAGCCGAAGCACGCCTCCTGCTGATGTTCGGTTTTGCACACGACGTGATAAGAAACATACCGGTCGAACCACTCCGGCAGAGAATGGACGACCTCGTAATGCAGCGCCTCAGGGGTGAGCTCTCAAGATGCGCCTCATGCATGGTGAAATGCGGTTAACGATACTATTGTGAAAAAAATAACAGAAATACGAAAGGACTTCTCCATTCTAAGCACAAGCGTTTACGGAAAGCCGCTTGTTTACCTCGACAATGCAGCCACAACCCAGAAACCCTCCTGCGTTATCGAGGCAATGAACGAGGTATATACGGAATATAATGCAAATGTCCACCGGGGCGTACATTTCCTGAGCGACAAGGCCTCCGAGGCCTACGAAAACGCCAGGGAGAAGACAAGAGCCTTTCTGAATGCCTCCCAAAAGGAAGAAATTATCTTCACGCCGGGAACCACAGGGTCAATTAACCTTGTAGCATACTCTTTCGGCGAGAGGTTCGTTAAAAAGGGAGATGAAATCATAATCAGCACACTCGAACATCACTCAAACATAGTGCCGTGGCAAATGCTGTGCGACCGTAAAGGTGCCACCCTTAAGGTAATTCCTGTGGATGACAACTGCAGGTTGGTTTTTGAGGAATACACCAGGATGCTGTCAAAAAAGACCAGGCTTGTGGCAGTGACACAGGTTTCAAATGCAACAGGCGTGGTGCTGCCTGTAAAGGAAATAATCGAAGAGGCGCACAGGTACAACATACCGGTGCTTGTCGACGGGGCACAGGGCGTTCAGCATGGAATGAACGATGTGATGGAAACGGACTGCGATTTCTATGCTTTTTCCGGACATAAAATTTACGGTCCCGCCGGTATCGGCGTGCTTTACGGCAAACGCGAAATTCTCGAATCCATGCCCCCCTTCCAGGGCGGCGGCGATATGATTGAAAAGGTCACTTTTGAAAAAACAACCTACAACGCCCTGCCCTTTAAGTTTGAAGCAGGCACAACAAATTTCCCCGGTGCCATCGGCCTTGCACGTGCAATCGATTATCTCAGGGAAACAGGTCCGGAGTATATCGAATCGCTCGAAAAAGATTTACTCAGTTATACATGGTCAGCTTTGTCGGAGATACCCGGACTGAAAATGGCAGGCGGTTCAGTTCCCGGCGTGCCGGTATTCTCCTTTAACCTTGAAGGCGTCCATCATTATGACGCCGGAATGGTGCTCGATAAACTCGGAATAGCCGTGCGGACCGGTAATCACTGCGCCCAGCCGCTTATCGAAAGACTCGGCCTCGACGGAACAATACGGGCATCACTCTGCTTCTATAACACCCGTGAGGAGGTCGATACGCTGATTGAAGGCATAAACAGAGTCAGAGATATGTTTTTTTGAATCAGGCTATGACAACAGATGAAGTACAGGAACAGATAACCGCTGAATTTGAAGCCTTCGACGACTGGATGGACAGGTATAACCTGCTTATAGAATTGGGCAGGGAGCTTCCCCCGGTTGATCAGGCAGAAAAAACAAATGAATATCTTATTGAAGGATGCCAGTCGAAAGTGTGGCTGGTGCCTGAATTCAGGAACGGGCTTCTGTTTTTTAAGGCCGACAGCGACGCCCTTATCACAAAGGGAATCGTATCTCTTCTTGTAAGGGTGCTTTCGGGCCGCACGCCCCGGGAAATAAAAAACGCCAACCTGTGGTTCATCGACAAAATAAACCTGAGACAGAATCTCTCACCAACACGCTCCAACGGGCTGCTGGCAATGATAAAACAGATGAGGCTTTACGCTCTTGCGTTTGAACTGAAAAACCCTGACAAAACTGCCTGACCTGCCGGAAAACTGAAGTCACGGAAAATTAAAAACGGAGGAAAAATGGATTTCCAGGAAAAACTAGAAACAGAATCGCGGATAGTCTCGGTGCTTAAATCAGTATATGACCCTGAGATACCGGTAAACATCTACGACCTGGGTCTGATTTACGAAATAGACCTTGACGATGACCGTGTAGCACATATCACCATGACGCTCACCGCACCCAACTGCCCAATGGCCGAAGACCTTGTTGAAGAGGTTAAATACAAGGTGGCAGGAACGGCAGGAGTAAAGGATTGTGACCTGAAGCTCACCTTCTCGCCCCGCTGGGACAAAAGCATGATGAGCGATGAAGCCCGCCTGGAACTTGGTTTTATGTGATCCGGCAACTCAGGGAATTCCTGCGGCATGAACCTCACATCCGAAATAAGACTGAAAGCGGTGTCGCTTGGCTTCGACCTGTGCGGCATTGCCCGCGCCAGGCATCTTTCGGAATATGAAGAGGTCTTCAGAAAATGGTGCGGGGAGGGAATGAACAGCAATATGAAATGGCTCTGCAGGGATATCCCGAAACGGTTCAATCCTTCACTGCTGCTCCCGGGAGTCAAATCAGTGATAGTGACGGGTCTGAATTATTTCACAGACGAAATCCAGTCTGAAAGAAATGTCCCGGTTGTGGCCCGGTATGCACTCGGAACAGATTACCATGATTTTATTACAGACAGGCTTAAAATATTGCTCGGATTTATTAAGGATCTTGACCCGTCGGCAGAGGGAAGTGTCTTCTGCGATTCGTCATGTATAGCCGAAAAAGCATGGGCCGTCGAGGCCGGTCTTGGCTGGCAGGGGAAGAATTCGGTTCTGATAAATGAGAAGACCGGATCATTCCTTTTCCTGGGGATAATCCTCGTTACCACCGAGCTTGAATATGACCTGCCTTATACAGAGGGTAAATGCGGAGAGTGCCGGATTTGCATCGAAAGGTGTCCCACCGGGGCAATAAATGAAAACCGTACAATCGATACCTCAAAATGCATCTCAAACCTTACAATTGAAAACAGGGAGCCGATTGATAAAGCGTTATGCGAGAAAATTGACAACAGGATATTCGGATGCGATATATGCCAGGAGGTGTGCCCTCTGAACAAAAAGGCAAAAACCCATAACCATCCTGAACTTAAAATAAATGATGAACTAAGGTCATTAAACCTCGCCGGCTGGCAGGCAATGACCGAGGACGATTTCAGGAGAATTTTTAAGAACTCCCCGGTCTATCGTAAAGGCTTTGAAAGGTTCAGGAAAAATATCGACGTACTCACCGGTAAGGAATCCGGCCTGTTGTAACAGCCGGTGCAGCCGGTTACACGTCTCAGCCTTTCTCACCCAAAACGGTTACAACCACTTCACGCCTGCTGCGCGGACCGTCAAATTCGCAAAGGAAAATATTCTGCCATGTTGAAAGCCCCGGCTCCCCGTTAATTACGGGTATTGTCTCGGAAGGCCCGACAAGACCTGCCTTAAGATGTGAGTCGCCGTTGTTGTCCTGCCTGTCATGCTCCCAGACGCCATGCGGTATAAGCTTTGCAAGCAGATTCACCACATCGGTCTGTACCGAATTGTCCCAGTTCTCCTGTATCATCACTGCAGCTGTCGAACCGCGCGCATATACCGATACAATGCCTTCCCTTATTCCACTCTCCTTAACAATCCTTTTTACTTCGGCGGTAATATCGTACAGGCAATTCCGTGATGCGGTACTGATAATAATGGTTCTTTGCATAACTATAATAGATTTCAGGCACGGAAAATACAAGAAAATAAAATTTGTTGTTACCTTTCTGTTTGTTTTCCCTGCCGGCCCGCAGAAGACGGCAAGACAAAGAAAGCAATAGATTGTAATCAGATAACCAAATTTATAATAGTCAGGAATCTATGAAAAAAATTCTTTCTGCCTCTTTCCTCATGCTGTTTGCGCTCCATTCCTGCAACAGGCCGGAAACGACGGTTGTTAATTTCGTCAGACCCGACGGCTCGGTTCTCAGGGAGATTGTAATGAAACACAGCGGGAAAAACTTCAGCATCAGCAATGTACAGGTTCCATACGATACCACATGGATAATAACCGACACCCTCGAAATAAACCCTGAAGGCGATACCCTGTGGGTAAGGAGAGCTGAAAAACTTTTCAGGAATTTCAGGGAAATCAATGAATATTATGAGACAGACAGCAGCTTTAACAGGGAGGAGAAGCGTCGCGTTGAATTTAAGAAAAGCTTCAGATGGTTTAATACCGCATTCAGATTTGCAGAAATCATAGAGGCCAGAACAAAAAACGGGTATCCTTTATCCCGTTTTATGGAGAAAAGCGAATCAGAATTCTTTTATTCCCCCGAAAGTCTGAAGGAAAAACTCCTTAAAGGCCCGGACAGCCTCAGGTATAAGGCCATTGAGGAAAGCGTAAACTCAAAAACAACTGAGTGGATAATCAGAAGTTTTGTGGCGGAATGGTCAGAGTTATTCAGCAGGATGGTAAAGGAGAAGACCTCCGGCGCAGTAGTGTTCGATAACCTGAAATCGAAAGAGGACAGCCTCTACAGGTACCTGGACCTGAAAAACAAAGACACCGACAGCCTTTGGAACAGCGGAGTCATCCTGAGCTTTCTTGTCGGCGAAGAGTATGCTTCAAGGTTCCGTGCCGAAGCTGATTCGGCAATGAATGAGGTACAGGAAGTACTCCTGCGCAGCTTCAGCAACTACACCGAAAAAACCTTTATGCCGGGAAGACTTACAGGTACCAGCGGATTTGCCGACAGCACGGGTTATGTTCTCTGGCCGGTAAAATCAGAATATTTTATGACTGAACCGTATGTTATGTGGGCTGAATCGGAGAAAACAAATATCTCGGCATGGGTAATTACAATTGCGTGTGCCCTTTACTTCCTCTACAGGTTGGCAATACGGCGTAAAGGCAGGGCAGGGAGACTCTAAACAAACAAAAGGGCTGACCTTGCGGACAGCCCTTCAACAGACATAAAACCTTATCATTTAGTTATTGTAATCCTTAAGGATGTTCATTAATTTCTGCCTTGTGAAGAATATCCTGCTCTTTACCGTACCTATCTTGAGATTAAGCTTGTCGGCAATTTCCTGGTATTTGAAACCCTCAATATGCATCCTGAAAGGAAGCCTGAATTCTTCATCAAGAGAATTTATGGCCTTCTCAATTTCCTCTTCGGCATAACTCGATTCGGGAGAAGCAAAACCCTTATCCTGCGGCAGATTGACAAAATAGAGATCCTTTGTTCCGTCAATTATCGTGTTCTCCTTGACACCCCGCCTGTAGTTGTTTATAAAAGTGTTCTTCATAATTGTGAAAACCCATGCCTTCAGGTTTGAGTAATCAACAAATTTGTCCCTGTATGTTATTGCCTTAAGGTAGGTATCCTGTACAAGGTCGAGCGCATCATCGCGGTCGGTGGTGAGACTCATTGCAAACCTCTGCAGATTGCTTTTCATCTCTATAAGCCTGTCGTTAAATTCATTTGCTGTCATCTCTGTGAGTTTTAAAATTATTGTCGCTGCAAAAATAAAATAAAATATACAGATAAACAAATCCGAAAATCCGAAAAAAGATGGTTTTTTACCTGAATTCTTTTTAATTGATTTTGTAAAAAACAGTAATACAGATATATAAGACACTGTGTATAAATTACGGAGACAGATGAATTTTTTTTAATCGGATTGAAATTAACTTATGCAGCCCGGGAATTTATTTTAATCAGGTTAAAAGATTAGTAACAGGTTGTCCGGGGGAAAGTAATGTTTATATTTATGTTGTAAATTTTTAATGTATGGATTTCAGCATCAGGTTGAAGAACGGAATGCAGCTCAGGGGTTTCATAAACAGCCCCGGTTCGCAGGTGAAAGCCTTCATTCTCCTTGTTCACGGTATTGGTGATCATACCGGAAGATATGTGGAATGGGCGGCAAGGTTTACAAGGGAGGATATCGGTTTTCTGGCAGTTGATCTGCCCGGACACGGAAAATCTGACGGTAAGAGAGGGGTCATCTCATCATATGATCTTACAGATGAAATGATAAATCAGCTGATTGCCGAATACAGGAAAACCTATCCCGGGATCCCTCTTTTCATTTACGGACACAGCCTCGGCGGTAATATAGTATTGAGCTACCTCCTCAGAACCAGACCCGATGTTAAGGGAGCCGTTGTTACATCCCCATGGCTGAAACTCACTTTTGAACCGTCACCTGCCAGGGTCTTTCTCGCTAAAATCATGAAGTCGGTTTTTCCGTCATTTGTACAGCCAACAGCTCTTAATACAGCCCATCTGTCTCATGATAAAGAAGTTGTAAAGAAGTATACTGAAGATCCGCTGGTTCATGACAAAATATCGGCGGGACTTTTCCACAGTGCCGTAAGCGCTTCCGGGTATGTTTTATCAAATATATCCCAACTGAATGTTCCATTACTGCTGATGCACGGCACAGACGACCTTATCACTTCCCCTGAAGGCAGCCGGGAGATAGCCGCAAAATCGGACAAAATTACCTTACGCCTGTGGGAAGGGGGATATCATGAACTTCACAATGAACCGTTCAGAGATGAGGTTTTTGATTATATTCTAAAATGGATAAATGGTAAGATAACTGACCGAAACTGATGATTCTCCGGACACTTGTCAAAACCGATCCTTCACAGGACAAGATAACCTATTTAACCCCGGTACTGTTTGCCGGTTCTTGTTTTGCAGTTGAAACCGGCCGCAGGATGGCAGAAGCAAAAATGAAAGTCCTGATTAACCCTGCAGGCACAATGTTTAATCCGGTCTCCGTTTTCAATTCAATCGATCTTCTGCTTCAGGGAAAGAGTTTTACCGAAAAGGACCTGGTCTTCCACGATAACCTCTGGCATAGTTTTTACCACTATACCGATTTTTCATCAGCCGATCCGGGGCTGGCACTTTCGGTGATTAACCGGTCACTGGAGAATGCACGTGATTTCCTGCGGCAGGCAAAATTCCTGTTTGTCACTTTTGGCTCAGCCATTGTCTTCAGGTTTAAGGAGACAGGCATGATTGTATCAAACTGTCACAAGATGCCTTCCGGGCTTTTCAGCAGGGAAATGCTTAAGGTTGAGGATGTGACGCGGCTTTGGTTGCCTCTTCTGGACAGTCTGAAGAGTTTCAATCCCGGCCTTAAAACGGTTTTTACACTGAGCCCGGTAAGATACCTGGCCGACGGCGCACACGCAAACCAGGTAAGCAAGTCGGTTCTGACGCTAGCGATAGAGGAGATTCTTTCGCATCAATCAGCACCCGGCTATTTCCCCGCCTATGAAATCTTTATGGACGATCTTCGCGATTACAGGTTTTATGCCGACGATATGGTGCATCCGTCTGCAGCCGGTGCAGATTATGTATTTAATATTTTCAGGCAGACATATTTCAGCGATGACACTGATAAACTTTACCGGGAAGTGTTGGAGGTAGTCAGGGCCAGGAACCACAGGATTATTTCGCCTTCGTCACAATCGCTGAAAATTTTTGCGGAGTCTATCCTAAAAAAGATCGGAAGGCTTACAGAGATAAATCCCGGACTCGATTTCGAAGAGGAAAAAACCTATTTTAATTCGCTGGGGAAGCAGCAATACTGATAAACAGGGGTGGCGAAAGCATGCAATAACCTGCCGTGCTTTCATGAAGAGTTTCCTTCGGATGAGATTCTTCTTACGGCTTTGGTATTGTCGCTGAAAACGATAATTATTATATAGATGCCTCTGCCTGCGTTTGGAACGGAAACCTTTATTTCATTGACCGGGATGCCGAAAGTGGATTTATACACTTCCTGTCCTATCACATTCGTAATCCTTAACGCGGATATTTCCTTGTCACTTGTAATTGTGAAATTTCCATCCCTGAAAGGAACAGGAAAAATATTAAGTTTCAGACGCTCTTCATTTGTCTGGCGAAAATCGGCAGCTATTGTGCCGGTTGCCCGGGTATCGCTCTGCGGGAAGAGAGGATAAAACACGGAAATGCCAAATAAAAAGAGTAAAAAATGTTTCATGCGAAACTATTTTAACTCTTATACGGCAAAAACCGTGCAAAAGTTACAGAAAAACAGCTTATTTGTTCATTTCCAGGTATCTGGCTGCAGCTGCAAGATCCTCAGGGGTGTCGACACTGATGCTTTCCCATTCGGTAACTTTGGTCCTGATCCTGAAACCGTTTTCTATCCAGCGGTTCTGTTCGAGCGACTCAGCTTTTTCGAGGGGAGCAGGTTTCAGCCCTGTTATTGAAAGAAGTGTTTCTTTCCTGTAGCCGTAAATGCCTATGTGTTTGAAATACCTGTGTTTCAGAATCCAGTTTTCCTTTTCCTTGATGTCTCTCAGGAATGGTATTACCGATCTGCTGAAGTATATGGCGTTACCTTTCAGGTCGGTTACCACCTTGGGGTGGTTGGGATCGGAAAGATCCTCGCCCGGTTTCACCTCGCGTATAAGGGTTGCGATTTCAACTTCAGGGTCGTTGAAAGCGGATACCAGCAGCCTTATCTGATCGGGCTTAATAAAAGGTTCGTCGCCCTGTATGTTTATCACCACATCAATGCTTTTTCCCGTGAGCTTTTCGATTTCCGCGGCTGCCTCGGCGCACCTGTCGGTTCCGCTCGGGTGCAGGGAGGAGGTCATCACGGCTCTGCCCCCGAAAGAGACTACCGCATCAAAGATGCGTGGGTCATCGGTGGCAACATAGGTCTCACTCAGAGCAACTGAGGATTTCTCAAAAACATGCTGAATAAGGATACGGTCTCCAAGTTTTGCCAGCGGTTTGCCAGGGAATCTTGTTGAGCCGTAACGGGCAGGTATAATGCCGGTGATACGTTTTCCGGTGGTGTCAGTCATGGGGTAAATTTAAGAAAAATGGATTTCCCGGTATGCCAAAATTTCAGTAAATTTGCAAATTATTCTATTTGGCATGAAAGACCTGCAAAGCATCAAGCAGAGATTCGGAATTATTGGTAACCATCCCGGCCTTAACCGAGCCATTGATATTGCAGTCCAGGTTGCTCCGACTGATTTGTCGGTACTTATCACAGGAGAAAGCGGAACAGGCAAAGAGATATTTCCCCAGGTTATTCACAATTTCAGCACCAGGAAACACGGGCAGTATATCCCCGTTAACTGCGGAGCCATACCGGAGGGTACAATCGATTCAGAGCTGTTCGGACACGAGAAGGGATCTTTTACCGGAGCCACCGACAGCAGGAAAGGCTATTTTGAAGTGGCCGACGGTGGTACAATCTTTCTTGACGAGGTGGCGGAGCTTCCCCTTTCAACACAGGTCAGGCTTCTGAGAGTCCTTGAGACTGGTGAGTTTATCAGGGTGGGGTCGTCAAAGGTTCAGAAAACAAATGTAAGGGTTATTGCCGCGAGCAATGTTGAGATACCCTCTGTTATTGCCGAAGGCAGGTTCAGAGAAGACCTTTTTTACAGGCTGAACACCGTACCTGTCAGGATACCTCCTCTCCGCGAAAGGGGCGAGGATATTATTCTTCTTTTCAGGAAGTTTGCTTCCGATTTTGCCGAGCGCTACAGAATGCCTTCCATAAGGCTTACCCCGGAAGCCCAGCAAATGCTTCTTAATTATGAATGGCCCGGCAATGTAAGACAGCTGAAAAATATTACAGAACAGATTTCCGTCATCGAAAATGAAAGGGAGATAACGGATGAAATTCTGCGGCGTTATCTGCCTGACTATACCACAGTAAAGCTGCCTGCAGTGCTGAGCCGCCCGGAAGAAAAATCTTTCGCCTCGGAAAGGGAGATATTGTATAAGATTCTTTTCGACATGAAAAGCGATATGAACGACCTCAAGAAACTCGTCCTTGGTATCATCGAGAAAGGGGGTGACGTGTCATTTGCAGAAGAAAACACCGGAGCGATCAGGAACCTGTTCGGCGATGCAGGGTTAGGAAGAAAAACCCGGGCAGACGGTGCCGAACCGGTGGTCGCCTTCAATCCGGAACATAAGATAGCAGATATTGAGGACACTGAAGAGATAGTTGAGGAATCGCTCTCTCTCTCCGACAAAGAAATAGAACTGATTAAGAAAGCGCTGGAAAAGCACAACAACAAACGCAAATATGCGGCAAAGGAACTCGGCATCTCCGAACGTACCCTATACCGGAAAATTAAGGAATATGGCATCGGCACATAATAATAATGTATTCAGGCTGATTCTTTTTATGATCATACTGGAAGGAGTTCTTTTCCAGAGCTGCAAAATATCATACTCTTTCTCAGGCGCAAGTATTTCACCCCAGGTAAAAACCCTGAGTGTGCAGTACTTCCAGAACCGTGCAGCCCTTGTTCAGCCCGGACTGAGCCAGTCGCTTACAGATGCCCTGAGTGATAAATGCAAGGCACAGACACGGCTCAGTCTCGTAAACGGGAACGGCGATGTGAATTTTGAGGGAGAAATCACGGATTACAGTACACGTCCTCTTACTGTTGCCGCCGATTCGAGGGCGGCCATGAACAGGTTTACCATCAGCGTGAAAGTAAAATTTACCAATACCGTTGAGCCTCAGTATAGTTACGAAAAAACATTTACGAGGTACGAGGATTATGACAGCCGGCTGAACCTGAGTGATGTGGAGAAAGGTCTTTCCGATAAAATAATTGAACTGCTCGTCGAAGATATCTTCAATGCGGCATTTGTTAACTGGTGATAAGAGATGAACAGGGCTGAATTCATCGGGCTTATGCATGACCCTTCAGGAATTTCTGCGGAAATTATGCCGGCGCTGAAGGAACTGGCGTCAATTTACCCATGGTTCCAGAGTGCCCACCTTCTTCTCCTGAAAGGAATGAAACAAACCGGTGACGTCAGGTTTGAGAATCAGCTCCGGCAGTCAGCTTTAAGTATTGCAAACCGTGAGGTTCTTTATTACCTGCTTCACCCCGTTGATGTTCAGGGCCGGACGGTTGACATGAACCATGGCGCAGAACCTGTAATGGCCGCAGAGATCAAGAGTGAACCGGATGAAAATCTCCAGGTCGTTATCGATTCAGGAAGAAACAGCGAGGAGATAATTAAAATGCTGGAGAAAGAAACATCCCGGAAACCGGCAACAGAGGGAAACCTGCAGGAAGTAACAACCATTTACCTCACCACCGATTCAGAAATTGATAATTCCGCCAGCATAACAATAGTATCCGACGACGGTGAAACAAGAAGCGAAGAGACAGTATTTTATATGGATCCTTCAATAAACGCCGAACCTGTTACTGACCTGCTTGAGCTTTCGCCCGATGAAGAAATCAGTCCGGTTACGGATGCGGCAGATGAAACGGAAATACCGGCTGTAAAGGCACCCGATCCGGTCAGAAGGAAGATAATTCAGACTGAACTTATAGAGAAATTTATTGCTGCCAACCCGCGTATAGAAACCGTGCGGGACAAAAAGGATGATACTGCACCTGTTACAGACCTCTCAGAATCATTTACTGAAGAAAGGGGCCGATTCGTATCGGAAACACTCGCAAAAATTTATGTCAGCCAGGGATATTTCAGCAGGGCGATAGAGATTTATGAAAAATTAAGTTTGAAATTTCCGGAAAAAAGCAGTTACTTTGCGGCTCAAATTGAAGAAGTAAAAAAATTAATAAAATAAGATCATGGGCATCTATATATTTATTTCCGTGCTGATCATAATCGCCTGCGTTCTTCAGATTATGATAGTGCTGGTTCAGAATTCCAAGGGCGGCGGACTTGCTGCAAACCTCACATCAACCGGACAGTCGATGGGGATACGGAAAACTGCCGATTTCCTTGAGAAATCAACCTGGACCATTGCTGTTTCGATTCTCGTGCTTTCGCTTGTTGCCACAGCTGCTATCCCGAGGGGAAGCGGAACACAGCGTTCAAGAATAGAAAACCAGATACAGAACGCCATCGACCCGAACGCTATACCAACGCTGCCTTCATCTGTTCCCGCACAGGAAGGCCAGCAGCAGCCACAGCCACAGCAGCCGCAGAAATAAACACTCAATTATATTTTATACGGCCCAGGGGGCATACCTGTATGTCAGTTTGTCATGAACTGACATTTTTTATTTCTATTTAATACATTGATAATAAGATTATTACAAGAGCAGATGTTTTTTGTCAGACAATTTTGGCACCTTGCAGGGATCAGGATCGGATAAAAAAATAGCAAAATGGCACTATTTCACCTTTGGCATATAATATGCAGATTAGGAATGCAAATTTGATGTTGAACCTAAAACACTTATAAACATGGCACAAAAGAATGCACAAGTAAAAGGAAAGATTCTGGCAGGAAAGGTTCTTGTTAAACCTCATGAAGCAGAGACAAAGACTGCCAGCGGTATTATTATTCCCGATTCGGCAAAGGAAAAACCGCGCCAGGGAACTGTAGTTCTGATAGGAGCTCCCAAAAAGGACGAAGAAATGGAAGTTAAAAAAGGTGATGTGGTACTCTACGGAAAATATTCCGGTCAGGAACTTACCATCGACGGTGAAGAGTATCTCCTTCTTTCGCAGTCCGACATTCTGTTTATCCAGTAAATCAATTAAACTAATTTAAATAGCAATCATTATGGCAAAAGAGATTAAATTCAATATTGATGCACGCGCCCTTCTTAAGGAAGGTGTTGATGCACTTGCTGATACTGTAAAAGTTACGTTAGGCCCCAAAGGTCGTAATGTAGTGATCGAAAAGAAATACGGTGCTCCCCAGGTTTCCAAAGACGGTGTAACCGTTGCAAAGGAAATCGAACTGTCAGATCCTTATAAAAACATGGGAGCCCAGCTGGTTAAGGAAGTAGCCTCAAAAACCGGAGACGATGCGGGTGACGGAACCACAACGGCTACAGTACTTGCACAGGCTATTATAAATGTAGGCCTCAAAAACGTTACTGCCGGTGCAAATCCGATGGACCTCAAGAGAGGCATCGACAAGGCCGTTGCAAAAGTTGTTGAGAGCCTCAAATCGCAGGCTAAAGTAATAGGTGACGATCTTGGCAAGATTGAACAGGTTGCCCGTATTTCGGCTAACGACGATGTAGAGATCGGAAAGCTTATTACCGAAGCCATGAGCAAGGTGCATAAGGAAGGCGTTATCACTGTTGAAGAAGCCAAGGGTACTGCAACTACCGTTGAAGTTGTTGAAGGTATGCAGTTCGACCGCGGCTATATCTCAGCCTATTTTGTTACCAACGCTGAAAAGATGGAGTCTGAACTCGAGAATCCGTACATCCTGATACATGACAAGAAAATATCCACAATGAAGGATATGCTGCCGATTCTTGAGGCAACAGCCCAGTCGGGCCGTCCTCTGCTCATAATTGCAGAAGATGTTGAAGGTGAAGCTCTTGCTACTCTTGTGGTGAACAGGCTTCGCGGATCTCTCAAGGTTTGTGCCGTGAAGGCTCCGGGATTCGGCGACAGAAGAAAAGAAATGCTTGAAGATATCGCAATACTTACCGGCGGTACAGTAATCTCGGAAGAGAAAGGTCTCAAACTCGAACATGCCACAATGGATATGCTCGGAAGAGCCGAAAAAGTGACTGTCGACAAGGATGACACCACAATAGTGAACGGTGCCGGCGATAAGGATCAGATAAAGGCAAGAATCAACCAGATCAAACAGCAGATTACTGTTACTACCTCCGATTATGACAAGGAAAAGCTTCAGGAACGTCTTGCCAAACTGTCAGGCGGGGTCGCAGTAATCTACATCGGTGCAGCAACCGAGGTTGAAATGAAGGAGAAGAAAGACAGGGTTGACGACTCACTTCATGCAACAAGAGCTGCAATCGAAGAAGGTATTGTGCCGGGCGGAGGAGTAGCTTACATACGTGCCATTAAAGCCCTCAACGGACTCAAAGGTGACAATGAAGACCAGAACACCGGAATCGAAATTGTAAAAAGAGCCATCGAGGAACCTCTGCGTCAGATAGCAGCCAATGCCGGCCGCGAAGGTGCTGTCATTGTCCAGGAGGTTAAAGCCGGAAAGAACGACTACGGCTACAATGCACAGACAGATAAATTCGAGAATCTGTACGAAGCCGGAGTTATCGACCCGGTCAAGGTTGCAAGAATTGCTCTTGAAAATGCAGCTTCAGTTGCAGGTATGTTCCTTACAACTGAGGCAGTGATTGTGGAAGAGAAAGAAGAGAAACCAGCAGTTCCGCCTGCCGGAATGGGTGGTGGAATGGGCGGAATGATGTAATATCAGAACCGACATCCTATACTTCCTTAGCCCCCGTAAAATTTATACGGGGGCTTTCATTTTACCCCTCTGCTTATATTTTCTTATATTTGCGGCGAACTGATTCCGGGCTCCGGCAATGAAAAACATCCGTAACTTCTGCATTATTGCCCATATCGACCATGGTAAAAGCACCCTGGCCGACCGCCTTCTTGAAAAAACAAAAACACTTTCAGAAAGGGAATTTCACGACCAGGTGCTCGACAACATGGACCTTGAAAAGGAGAGGGGCATCACAATCAAGAGTCATGCAATTCAGATGGAATACCTCCATGAAGGTACATTATACATTCTGAATCTTATTGACACTCCCGGGCATGTGGATTTCTCCTATGAAGTGTCACGCTCCATAGCAGCATGCGAGGGAGCCCTGCTGGTGATTGATGCCACACAGGGAATACAGGCCCAGACTATCTCAAACCTTTACATGGCACTTGAACATGACCTTGAGATAATTCCCGTTCTCAACAAGATGGACATGGCTAATGCCATGCCTGAGGAAGTTAAGGATCAGATAGTTGATCTTACAGGATGCAGGAGAGAAGACATAATTGAGGCAAGCGCAAAAACAGGAATGGGCGTTGATGAGATTCTGAAACGTATCGTTACAAAAATACCGCCTCCTTCCGGATCCCCCGAGGCCCCGCTCCAGGCCCTTATTTTTGATTCAGTTTTCAATCCCTTCAGGGGGATTATCGCATATTTTAAGATCGTAAACGGTTCAATACGGACGGGAGACCATGTCAAATTCTTCAGTACAGGAAGGGAATATGATGCCGACGAAGTCGGAGTACTGAAACTAAAACTGCAGCCTCGCCAGTTTCTCGGGACAGGCGATGTGGGGTACATAATTTCAGGCATCAAGGAGTCTTCCGAGGTAAGGGTAGGCGATACTATTACGCACGTCGATAACCCATGCAGCGAAGCAATTTCAGGTTTTGAGGAAGTGAAGCCGATGGTATTCGCCGGCATATACCCTGTTGATGCCGATGACTATGAAGATCTTAAATCTTCGATAGAGAAGCTGCAACTCAATGACGCTGCCCTCTCATTTGTGCCGGAATCGTCAGCCGCCCTCGGATTCGGTTTCAGATGCGGCTTCCTTGGGCTGCTCCATATGGAGATTATACAGGAAAGGCTCGACCGCGAATTCGACATGGATGTAATCACAACCGTGCCAAACGTTTCGTACCGGGTGTATACAAAGAAAGGGGAGGAAATGGAGGTGCATAACCCGTCAGGTCTTCCACCCGTTACAATGATCGACCGTATTGAGGAACCCTATATCATTGCCCAGGTCATCACTCATGTTGATTATGTCGGTTCAATAATGAAACTGTGCATAGATAAAAGGGGAACACTGCGAAACCAGGTTTACCTGACCCGCGACCGTGTTGAGATAACATTTGAGATGCCTCTCGCCGAGATAGTTTTCGATTTCTACGATAAACTCAAGAGCATCTCAAAAGGTTATGCCTCATTCGATTATTACTATACAGCATTTAAGGAGGCCGACCTTGTAAGGCTCGATATACTGCTGAACGGTGAAATGGTCGATGCCCTCTCAACGCTAATTCACAGAAGTCATGCATACGACTTTGGCCGCAAGATGTGCGTTAAACTGAAGGAGCTTATCCCGCGGCAGCAGTTCGAGATTGCCATACAGGCTGCCATCGGGGCAAAAATAATAGCGAGGGAAACGGTTAAGGCAGTGCGGAAGGATGTGACAGCCAAATGTTACGGCGGGGATATAACAAGGAAGAGAAAGCTTCTTGAAAAGCAGAAAAAAGGCAAGAAGAGAATGAGACAGGTCGGGAACGTTCAGGTGCCACAGCAGGCCTTTCTGGCAGTACTTAAACTGGAATAAATCAAAATAAGAAAAGACTTTTTCTATTCAGGCCCGAAATATTTGCAGGATAATTTTTTTTTGATACCTTGGCGTACTTTTTAAAGGTTAAATCCGGAATAAAATAAGAATTTAACCCTTCAACCTAACCTTAATAAATATGCCCTGGCACGAACGCCGGGGTTATTTATTCTGCAAGAAGCTTGTAGCCTTTTCCGTGCACATTTAGAATTTTTACCGACGGATCTTTTTTCAGGTATTTGCGCAGTTTGGTAATATAGACGTCCATGCTTCTTGCATTGAAATAATTGTCATCAATCCATATTGTCCTCAGGGCGTAATTTCTTTCAAGGATTTCATTCCTGTGCCTGCACAAGAGTTCAAGAAGCTCTGATTCCTTAGTGGTAAGCTGCATTGATTCATTGCCGATGGTAAGTATCTGTTTCACGGTATCGAACCTGTAAGCCCCGATTATGTATTCATCTTCCTTCCTGTATTCTTTCTTTTCAATAATCCTTCTCAGTATCGCTTCTATGCGGTAAATCAGCTCGTCCATAGAAAAAGGCTTTGTGATGTAATCATCAGCACCCGACTTAAAGCCTTCAATGACATCTTCTTTCAGATTCTTGGCAGTCAGGAAAATTATCGGAATGTCGGGTTGAATTTTTCTGAGTTCGCGTGCCAGGGTGATGCCGTCAATTTCAGGCATCATGATATCAAGAATGCAGAGGTCGAATGCATCTTTCCGGAATACCTCAAGCGCCTCTTTGCCGTTGGAACAAAGTGTTGTCTCAAAGTGTTTCATATTCAGGTAGTTGCTAAGCAGTGCGCCCAGGTTCCTGTCATCCTCCGCAAGCAGAATCCTTTTTGTTTTCATGGCTTACTTATTTTAGGTATTATGACTGTAAATTTTGTTCCTTTTCCCGGCTGGCTTTCAACCTTTATTTTCCCGTTGTGATCCTCAATCACTTTCTTTACGTAACTCAGGCCAAGGCCAAAACCTTTTACATTGTGAATATCTCCTGTCGGCACCCTGTAGAATTTCTCAAATATTCTCTTCATGTTTTCCCTGGAAATGCCGATACCTCTGTCTTCAACTGAAATATGGAGATTTTGCCTGGCAGAACGGGTTGCGACTGTTATGTCAATATTGTCTTTTGAGTATTTTATGGCATTGTCGAGGAGGTTGGATATTGCATTAAGGAAATGTATTTCATCAATTTTAATGACGGGATCCTTGGCCTGAAAGTCGCGTGTTATTTTCCCGTTTACTGCCTGTATCTGAAGGCTGAAACCTTCAATAGCCTTGTTCAGCAGCGAGTGGACATCTGTTTCGGCAAGATTAAGTTTTAACTTAACCCTCTCAAAAATTGCAGTCTGCAGCACTTTTTCAACATGATATCTGAGTCTCATGCTTTCATCTGCCACCACTCTTGCCAGGTCGTCGATATTCTTTTTGTTGTCGCTGATGGTTTTGTCAGCAAGCATCTGTGCCGCCAGCGAAATTGTTGAGATGGGTGTTTTAAGTTCGTGGGTCATGTTGTGAATAAAGTCGCTCCTGATTTCAGAGAGTTTTTTCTGGCGGAAGATCACAATAAAAGTTCCGGTGGCGAGGAGCAGGAGCATAAGGGTAAAAAAAACCGACATAACCCCCAGCAATTCTATCTGCCGGAATTTATACTGTTTTTCACGCGGGAAATACATTATAATAAGGTTCTGGCCCGGAACAGGGTCGTTCGGGAAGAGCTGTCTCATAAAACGGTTTGTTCCGGGAATATCGCTGTATCCTGGGGTTCTTGAAATTAACCCGTAACGCCCGGAAGTCACGGCAAATTCGTAATCAAGCGGGATGCCGGCATTTCTCAGGGATTCATCGATAACCGAGCTTATCATGGAAGTATTCACCCTTTGCCTGATATCGGGTATTTCGGTAAAGATTCTTTCCATTATTGCTTCAATGGATACGAGCTTATTGGTGATTCTTCTTCTGATACCCGATGAGCCCGTTTCAATTCCTGTATCGGGAGAATCTTCGACCGGATAGGAATTGTCATTTTCTGATGATATGATTATCTGCCTGCCTCTTCTTGTAATGGTAACCGGACTCTCCGTTCTGTCGGTGGAAGGAATCTCAAACTGTCTGGTCTCCAGCCCTGTATTGTCAATATTTCCGGAGGTTGCCGGGAAATCAAGAACAGTTTCGTCGGATGAAATTGTTATTGTGTCAATTTCATTTATTATACGTTCTATCAGTTCCTTCTCCTCGAGAGTAGATACAACATTTTCCAGAACTCTGTTGGCCTGGTAGCGGAACTGCTGATCAATTATGGAAATGGCATTTTTTATCCACGACAGCTGGATAAGAGTAAGCCCGGTTATGGTTACAAAAAAGAACAGAGCCAGGATAACTATGGTCCTTTTCCTCATCAATACAAAGGTAGTCCGAACCGGAAGATTTTAACACACTTTAACTTTCTTTAACAATAGGTTCCTTTTTGGGCTTTAATCTCATACCTGCAGGGGGGTGGAATTCTTAAAATCTTTCAGCGGATATTAAAAATTTGTTAAATATTGAATTTAACGACAGATAATTTTTTTAATAAATAATTTGTTTTTATCTTTGCAAAGAGTTTGGCACGGTTTTTGAAATCAAGATATAGAGGTTTTTTTCATAGGTTAGGTTAGTTTTAGGGTTATCAAAAAAGTGGGTCGCCGGTTCCGGCGGCCCTTCTTTTTTATATTGCCCGGTAATTGGCTGAATATGGAGAATCAGTTAAAGGATCTGAATTTAAGAACCGGGATGTTTTTTTCCCTCGACGCGTGGTATATATGTTTTCTGATTGCGGAGGATTTCTTCTTTTCGAGCCATGTAAGGTTAACAACCGATACCGTGCCGTCATAATGAAGAAGCCTTACTTTAATGCTCATGTGGGCAAGATGGACTTCCTTGATGTTATCCCACCTGTAACTTCTGAGTACCGGTTTTACCAGCCCGTAGCGGTACTCAATTTTCTCGTCGTCGATAACAAAATAGTGATTTTTTTTCTTAATTGATGCCAGTACAGCTATAAAGCCGGCAAAAAGACTGATGGAGAAAGGCGCGATGGAATAAGATACGTGGATTGCAAGGTCGTGTTCAATTAAATACATATATACGATTGCAACACCTGCAAGGAAGAAAGAAAAGCAGAATATCCAGAGGAGTATTTTTCTTCCTTTTGAAAACTCATGTTCGGTAAGGTCAAAATAGAGTTTTTCCATTGTGGTTTTATTTAGTGTGGTAGAAGGGCATCAATGTTGATTTCTTTTTCCTTAATATGAAAAACGGCTGTAATACCTTCAAGGTTTCGCAGGGATGTAAGCAGTTTATTGAACCCTTCGGAGCCCCGGGTGCCGCCTTTAAGAAACAGGTAGTCGACCTGGTTATATTTCCGGGAGAAGAGTTTATTGCCTGTTCTGTTTACCGCGAGGGTGTAAAATTCATCGGGGTGGTCAGAAAGATCTGTAAACCGGCTGAACAGAATCTTTGCTCCGTCGGAGCCGGTAATCTCAATGGGGTCATGTTTCTTTAGGTTGATATTCAGCTTCCTGTTAAGGGAGAATGAAAGCCTGTAATCCGGTTCAGAGGTTACCAAACCAAAAACAGAATAATTAAATCCATCGTCCGGAATATCAAGGCTGAACCTTGTGATCTTTTTACTGGTCGCCATAGCATGACGGAAACAAACATTAAAGGTAGTAAAAAATACTTACACGGTTCAATTATTGTTAATCTTGTTCCATGCCTGGCACGATGCTTCCTGCTCAGCTTCCTTTTTTGAAGCTCCGTACCCCCTGCCATATTCTGTCTTTTCTATCAGCAGTGTGGATGAAAAAACACTTTTTTTCGTTTTAAAATCGTAATCCTCGTTATTTATGAATGAGAGGTTCAGTTTTCTTTTCTGAGTCCATTCAAAAACAAGGCTTTTGTAATCGTTGTCGGTAGAGATAAGTTTTTCGAGGTCTATATGCTTCATCAGAATTTTTTCTATGAAGATTTTACGGGTTTTAACATATCCCTTATCAATAAAAAGGGCTCCGATGAAAGCTTCAAGGGCATTCCCGTACATTTTTCTTGTTGTGGTGGAAGGAGGGATGTTTGAAACAAGTATCCTGTCAAGTCCGATTGAAACAGCCAGATGATTAAAAAACTCCCGGTTGACGATTTTGGATCTCATCTTGGTCATGAAACCTTCACTGGCGTTATGATATTTCCTGAAAAGGAAATCCGAAAGGATGCTGTTAAGTATTGAATCGCCGAGGAACTCGAGGCGTTCATTATTCACCCTGGAACCGTCGGGGAGTTTTATTGATGCGGAGCGGTGTATCAGCGCCATTTCGTAAATGCCTATATTACCCGGATTTGTGCCCAGGATTTTACGGATCTGCGCTTTAAACTCCCTGCGGTTAAGGATTAATGTGCCGTTTTTCCGTTTGCTGAAGAGAGGCACTAGCTCTCGTATTTTTTAAATATTAGTGAAGCGTTCTGCCCTCCGAATCCGAATGTATTGCTAAGGGCATAGTTTATGGTTCTGCGCTGGGCCTGGTTAGGTGTGATATTGAGCCTGGGGTCAATATCGGGATCAGGATTCCTGAAATTGATGGTCGGAGGAACGATATCTTCTTTTAAAGCCATTATGGCCGCAAGGGCTTCAACAGCGCCTGCAGCACCGAGCAGGTGGCCGGTCATAGACTTTGTGGCGCTGATATTAAGCTTATACGAATGTTCTCCGAAAACAGCTATTATTGCTTTGGCTTCCGCAACGTCGCCGAGAGGAGTGGCTGTTCCGTGGACGTTAATATAGTCAATTTTATCCGGGCTGATACCTGCATCTTCCAGAGCGTTTCTCATTACGTTCCTGGCACCCAGTCCTTCCGGGTGAGGCGCAGTAAGATGAAAAGCATCGGCCGACATCCCTGTTCCGATAACTTCGGCATAAATCCTTGCACCACGGGCTCTGGCAAACTCCAGTTCCTCGAGCACCAGTGCGCCGGCGCCTTCACCCATTACAAAACCGTCCCTGGTCTTGTCGAACGGGCGCGAGGCGCTCTTGTACTCTTCATTATTTGTGGAAAGAGCCTGCATGGAATTAAACCCTCCGATACCGGGTTCATTTATGGCAGCCTCAGAACCTCCGGTGATAAATACCTCGGCCTTCCCAAGCCTTAAATAATTTACAGCGTCAATAATGGCATTCGTTGATGAAGCGCAGGCCGAAACAGTTGAGAAACTTGGACCCATAAATCCATATTTTATGGAAATAAGGCCTGCTGCGATATTACTGATCATTTTGGGAATAAAAAATGGACTGAACCTCGGGGTGCCGTCACCAAGCACATAGGAACGGATAGACTCATAAAAGGTATCCAGACCTCCTATACCCGAAGTCCAGACCACACCAATCCTCTCCTTGTTGAGGGAATCCGGATTCAGCCCTGAGTCCTTCAGGGCTTCATCTGCTGCCACAAGGGCATATTGGGAGTAAAGATCGAGCTTGTTGGCTTCTTTTTTTTCGAAGTACTTTAAAGAGTCGTAATTTTTAAGCTCACAGGCAAATTTTGTTTTGAATTTTTCAGTATTGAACCTGGTGATAAGCTCTGCACCGCTTACACCATTCTTTAAAGCCTCCCAGAATTCAGGCAAAGTATTACCTATCGGAGTCAAAGCTCCCAGTCCTGTAACTACAACTCTTTTCATAAATCTGATTTAAAGGGAAGCAATGCTATTTCGCATTCTCCTCGATATACTTAATTGCTTCTCCAACCGTGCTGATTGATTCTGCCTGGTCGTCGGGAATCCCGATATTGAATTCTTTTTCAAATTCCATTATCAGTTCGACAGTATCAAGAGAATCAGCCCCAAGGTCATTGGTGAAGCTGGCTTCGGGAGTCACTTCTGATTCGTCAACTCCAAGCTTGTCAACAATAATCTCTTTTACTCTTTTGGCAATGTCTGACATAGTCTTAAATTTTAATTAATACTCATTTTAAAGATAGTGCAAAGAAATATATTTGTACTATATTTTTCAAATGATTTGGCCTGTTTTTATATAAGATAAGTGATAACTATCACATTTTAAACAACATAAAGTGAAATATTTTCGCCCTGAAAAGAAACAGGAAAATTTAGTAATAATCAGTAAATGAGCAATATAGCTATTTTTGCGTCAGGATCCGGCACAAATGCGGAAAACATAATTAACTACTTTTCGAACAGGAAAACTGCAAAAGTTGCAGTTGTTTTGTCCAATAATCCGGAAGCTTACGTTATAAAACGATCTGAGAAACTTAAAGTGCCGGCGATAATTTTCGACCGGCACGATTTTTACCAGACAGAAAATGTGTTAGGGATACTGGAGGATTATGATATAAACTATATTGTTCTTGCAGGGTTTCTGTGGCTGGTTCCCGGAAATATTCTGCAGAAATACAGGAACAGGATAATAAACATACACCCGGCGCTTCTTCCTGATTTCGGAGGAAAGGGCATGTATGGCGAAAGGGTCCACAGGGCGGTTATTAAGTCGGGGGTGCGGGAATCAGGAATAACCATACACCATGTGGATGAGGTTTATGATAACGGCCGGGTGATATTTCAGGCGCGCTGCCCGGTATCGGATAATGACACACCCGAAACGCTTGCGGCAAAGATTCATGAACTTGAATACAGGTATTATCCCGTGGTGATTGAAAAGCTGATTACCGGAGAAGCGGGCTGATTATTCGATCTGGTCGAGTATTCTTATTAATGCGGAACTTATTTTTCCGAATTTCTCTTTGTTTTCCTCAAGAACCGGCTCAACGGGAGGGGCTTCCACCTTCAGCGGATCAACCGGATATCCGTTCTTATAGAATCTGAAGTCGAGGTGCGGCCCGGTGGAAAGGCCGCTTGAACCTACATATCCAATTATATCCCCCTGCCTGACGGAGGCCCCCGGCATTATGCCTTTTCCGTATCCGCTCAGATGAAGATATGCAGTCGAATAAACGCTGTTATGTCTGATTTTCACAAAACGGCCGGCTTCTCCGTCCGATCCTGTTTCGGTAACTCTGCCGTCGCCGACTGAATATACAGGTGTTCCGACAGGTGCGGCATAGTCGACCCCGTAATGCGGTCTAACTATCTTTAAAACCGGGTGCAGCCTGCCTGATGAAAACCTTGAGGTTATGCGGCTGAATTTAAGAGGAGATTTCAGGAAAGCCTTTCGCAGACTTGTCCCGTCAGCATCGTAGTAAGCCTCAGTGTCGCCCTGTATAAGAGGTATGGCATAGCAACAGTATGATCCTGAATTGTATGAGGCACCGTATATTCTTCCCACGGTAACGCTTTTTTCTCCGATATGCTTTTCCTCGTATATCACCCTGAACGTATCTCCCTTCTTAAGTCCGAAAAAATCAACTGTCCAGGCAAAAATATCTGAAAGAGCCCCGGCCAGTTCAAACGGCGACCCCGATGCTTTCATCGCATCCCAGAGTGATGTCTCAATAGTGAATGAAGTGAACTTAATAAATGACTCCTCCTTCTCGCGCCATTCGGTAATGCTGAGAGAATCGTTGAAGCTGAAAATGAATGATATACCGGGTTCATGTTCATAAATAAAGTATTTGAGTGAAGCGTTGCTGTCGGTGCCGGTAAGAATGGTGTAATTATGGTATGCCCTGAGTTTCCTTGCATCGAAAATATCCCTGGATTTATTAAGAAGGGAATCAAGTTTGTTCTGCGAAATGCCATAGGGTACAAGGATGTCGGAAAGAAACCTGTTGGGTCTTATTGTCCCCTTCAGGATGTTGAAGGAATCAAAGGGGATTCTCATATAAGGGGTTTCCCGGACCGTTTTGGCATCTGATGTGTCGGGTTTAGGTGCCGGTGATCCCTGCGCTTCATCCAGGTGAGGGGTGCAGGAAGCAATTGTAAGAGAGATAAGTGCTGCAATCAGAATAGCCCTGATGCCTTTTTGCCCTTGTAAAAAGATGACCAGATGTTTCATTCACCCATCCGGTTAACGTACCACCACGTTGACAATCTTTCCGTGTACAACAATCACATTATCGGGCTTTTTGCCTGAAAGCCATTTCCCGGATCTCTCATCCGAAAGCACCCTGCTGATAATTTCTTCCTTCTGCATCGAAAGGGGGAGTTCGATCCTGAACCTGAGTTTCCCGTTGAATGAGACAGGGTATTCAAACATATCCTCCTTAAGGATTTCCTCATTATACAGGGGCCATGGTTCATAGGCCAGTGTATTGCCGTGGCCTGTTAACTGCCAAAGTTCTTCTGCGGTATGTGGAGCAAAAGGAGCCAGAATCTTTATAAATGACTCTGCCGTTGACCGTGTTATCTTACCTTTCCTGGTTGCAAGGTTTATAAAAATCATCATGGCCGAGATGGCAGTATTGAATCTCAGGTTTTCAATATCAGTTTCAACTTTTTTTATTGCCTGGTGCAATCCCTTCAGCACCTCCTGGTCTTCTTCGCCATCTGTAATGTTTTCTGTTTCGGAGAGGAATCTGAAAGTCCGGCCCAGAAATCCGAAAACCCCTTTAACTCCTTTCTCATCCCATGGTTTGGTGACGTCGAGCGGACCCATAAACATTTCATAAAGCCTTAGCGAATCGGCTCCATAACGGTTTACGACATCGTCGGGATTAATAACATTTTTAAGTGTTTTGGACATTTTTGCCACGATCTGTCTGAGGGGTTCACCCGTTTCGGAGTGAAAATATTTCCCGTCCTTTTCGGCAACCAGGTCCGACGATACTTTTGCCCCTTTTTCGGTTTCATATGCAAAAGCCAGTATCATTCCCTGGTTAAATAGTTTTGTATAGGGTTCGTCGGTTGAGACAATGCCAAGGTCGTAAAGAACCTTATGCCAGAATCTGCTGTAAAGCAGATGGAGAACGGCATGTTCGGCTCCTCCTATGTAGAGGTCGACAGGCATCCAGTATTTTTCCTTTTCGGGGTCGAAAATTGATTTTTTATTCTGCGGGTCGATGAAACGCAGGTAATACCAGCACGAACCTGCCCACTGGGGCATGGTGTTGGTTTCTCTTCTGCCTTTTCTTCCGTTTTTATCGGTAACCGTAAGCCAGTCAGTAGCATTGGCCAGAGGTGATTCGCCTGTTTCGCCCGGCTGGTATTTTTCAAGAGGCGGGAGTTTAAGCGGGAGATCATTTTCATCGAGAACGGTTATTTCGCCGTCTTCCCAGTGGATGACAGGGAAAGGCTCACCCCAGTAACGCTGCCGGCTGAAGAGCCAGTCGCGTAGTTTATAATTTACCCTTGCCTTGCCGGTTTCTCTCTCCTCCAGCCATTTTATCATCTTTTCAATCCCGGCTTCCTTGTTCAGTCCGTTAATATCTATCCCGGTTGAACTGTCTGAGGAATTAATATATCTTCCATCCTCTGTCCAGCACTCCCTGCCCTCAAGGACTCTTTGCCTCTGACCGGGATCATCTGTATCAGGATCCATGATGCAGGTTATCGGCAGTCCGAATTTAACCGCAAATTCGAAGTCACGTTCATCATGAGCCGGGACTGCCATTATGGCGCCCGTGCCATAACCGGTCAATACGTAATCGGCCACCCATACGGGTATTTTTTTTAGGTTTACCGGGTTGACGGCAAAGGAGCCGGTAAAAACTCCGGTTTTTTCCTTTGAGAGGTCTGTCCTGTCGAGGTCTGATTTTAGTGATGCAGCTTTGACATAAGCCAAAACCTCGCTCTTCCTGTCGGCTGTTGTAAGCTTTTCCACGAGAGGATGTTCCGGTGAGAGAACCATATATGTCGCACCGAAAAGAGTGTCGGGCCTTGTGGTGAATACCCTGATTTTTTCTTCAGAATTGTCGATTCTGAAGTCAACATCTGCGCCTGTGGATCTTCCTATCCAGTTTCGCTGCATATCCTTTATGCCTTCAGGCCAGTCGAGTTTATCGATGCCTGTCAGCAGTCTTTCGGCGTAAAGGGGAATTCTGAGCATCCACTGCTTAAGGTTTTTCTTTTCCACGGTATTTCCGCATTTCTCATGCGATCCGTCGGTCAGTACTTCTTCGTTAGCGCACACTATTCTGCATACGGGGCACCACCATACCTGGGCGTTATCGTAATATGCAAGACGCTTTGAGTCGATATATTTTCTTACAGCCTCTTTTCCTTCCTTCCGTATATCCTCAGGTACCGGCAATTCGCTGACAGGTCTTCCCTTACCTTCTTTTTCATCAAACCAGGTGTTGTATATTTTAATGAAGATCCATTGTGTCCACCTGTAGTAATCAGGATCCGTTGTATTAATTTCCCTGTCCCAGTCGTAGCTAAGTCCCAGTTCCTTTATCTGCCTGCGGAAAGTGTCGCAGTTCTCCTTTGTGGTTTTTGAGGGATGAGTGCCTGTCTGGATTGCATACTGCTCGGCAGGGAGGCCAAAGGCATCCCAACCCATCGGGTGAAGTACATTAAAGCCCTTCATTCTCTTGTAACGGGCAACAATGTCTGTAGCCGTATAACCTTCGGGATGACCGACGTGAAGGCCCGAGCCCGAAGGGTAAGGGAACATATCAAGAACATAATATTTGTTCGGGTTTGAAAAATCATCCTTTGTCCTGAAAGTCTTGTTTTCTTCCCAGTATTTCTGCCACTTTTTTTCTATTTCTCTGAAATTGTATTCCATCAATACCTTATATATATTAGTTTTCGGAGTGCGAAAATAGGAAAACTTTGACAGATTTCACTTATTACAGGAACGTGTAGTCGGTAAGATGCCAGGTAAAAAACCGGCGGGAACTTGGAAAAGAGCTTCAGGGAATGTAAATTTGCATCATAAATAAAATGGTCCCGTAGTTCAATGGATAGAATGACAGATTCCGGTTCTGTTGGTTGAGCGTTCGAGTCGCTCCGGGATCACAGGATAAGCAGCCGCGAGGCTGCTTATCAGGTTTAAAGGCGAAGGTGCGATGGTTAAAAGCTGAAGGGTAAAGGCTAAAGAAAAGCCGGGAGGCAGGAACCTTAAGTACGCAGAATTTCAATCATTGTATAAATGGCTTCCGTTTCGGATACGCTTTTTACGGGCGATAGGCCGCATATGGCCCTGGCCTCGTTGAGGCTGTCGGATGTAATAAAATCTTTTCCGACAAATGCATGGTAAAGTATTGCGGATTTCAGGGTATTGGCTTTTACCCTTAAAGTGTGCAGGCTCTGACGGGCAGGGAACAGGTGTACCCAACGTTCTTTATGGCGGTGATATTTGACCACCCACGATGAATTATCCGGCAAAGAGATAGTTTTAAAGTCATCAGGTTTTTCTCCGGTCCACCTGAGGAAATCCTCTGAAGAAAGATGATTCTCCGACCCGAGAATACTGATAACAAGCCTGCATATTTCAATCCAGCCGAATGAGCCGGTATAGACATCTGTCACAGAGCCCCCGATGTGCTGCAAAAACCTGCAGAATTCTTTTTTACCCATCGCCACGGATTCCTGTTGCAAACCTGCCACATAGCGTATGTAACCGAGGTGATGCTTAAACGGATTGAAAAGCACGGGAGCCGGCAGGTCAGTATATAATTGCATGGTTTGTGAAAACTCACCAGACACTTCCTTGTTCCGCATTATTGATGTTAATCTTACAATACGCAGAAACGAACCAAAGTGTTTCAAAATAACTTTACAGACATCAAATTTAAAAATTCATGGTATAATTAAGGTCTTGTTTATATTTCACTTGCGGGAGGCAGGGATTTTATGGTTTCTTTTCACCTTATACACCGCCAGCTTATGAGTGTGAGTGTGAGTGTGAGAGTGAGTGTCAGTGCCGGGTTTTCGGGGAAAGGAGTGCGGAGAGAGGGGGATTACCTTCGGTGATCCCCGAAGGGAAAACCATCAGTCAAATTACTTCCTTATTCCTTTCACTCATAAGTTTTTGTTTCCCGCTGTCCTTTCTCAGGCAAGCCTGGCTCGGCCACCTGGAAACAAAAACCCCGGCTTTGCGCCGGGGGAAGTAATTTGACTGCGGAGAGAGGGGGATTCGAACCCCCGGTACCCTTTTGAGGCACACACGCTCTCCAGGCGTGCCAGTTAAACCACTCCTGCATCTCTCCTGAAAATAATCCGGGTTGTTCTCCGGCGGGGCAAAAATAAATAAATTTTTCTCCCCGTTATACATTCGTGCTTATTTCTCCTGCAAGCGACTTCCCGAGTTTTTCAATAATCTTATTCCTGTCGTCATATTTTCCCAGCAGGTACATCATCTTTGTCACGGCTGCCTCGGAGGTAATATCCAGACCGCTTGTAACTCCGGCATTCAGAAGTTCCCGGCTGGTTTCGTAGAGCCCCATTTCAACAGCACCTCCATGGCACTGTGTCACGTTCAGAATGATGCCTCCACGTTTTATGAAGCCTGCCAGTTCATCGAGAAACCAGCCGTAAGTTGGTGCATTGCCCGATCCGAAGGTTTCAATAATAAGCGCCCGCAGTCCTTCTGTATTTATAACGGATTTCAGGAATTTCTGACTTATCCCGGGGAAAAGTTTCAATACTGCTATATCGGTGTTAAGCTTTTTATTTACTTTAAGATTGGTCCTGAGTCCGGGATACCTGATAAAGTTCCTGTTATACTTTATGTGGAGGCCGGCCTCTGCCAGACAGGGATAATTAGGTGAGATGAAGGCCTCGAACTGTTCGGCGCTGCTTTTGGTTGTACGGTTTCCCCTCATGAGTTTCTTGTCGAAATAGATACAAACCTCGGGTGTTGCAGGTATCCCGTTGTTTGACTCTGCTGCTATCTCAATTGCAGTTATCAGGTTTTCCTTGCCGTCAGTTCTGAGGACTCCGATCGGGAGCTGTGACCCCGTGAATATTACCGGTTTTTCAAGGTTTTCGAGCATAAAACTGAGGGCAGAAGCGGAGTATGCCATGGTATCTGTGCCGTGGAGTATGACAAATCCGTCGTGCTGCTCGTAATGCTGCTCGATGAGTCCGGCCATAATTACCCATTTGTCGGGATCGACGTTGGATGAATCAATGACCGGCTCGAGTGTGATTGAACTTATGTTAAATCCGAATTTCTTAAGTTCCGGCACCTGGTCGGATATATGACTGAAGTTAATCGGCACGAGCGTGCCCTTGTGAGGGTCGTTAACCATGCCTATTGTGCCGCCGGTATAAATCAGCAGTATGGAGGGACTCTTTTTATTCATCTTTTCCAAACATTTTTAGTGCATTGCCTGTTGTTATTTCAGCACATTTTTCTTCGCTTGTACCAAATATTTCTGCCACTTTCCTGTTGATGAGAGGTATATAGGCACTTTCATTTCTCTTTCCCCTGAAGGGTACCGGGGCGAGAAACGGCGAGTCGGTTTCGAGGAGAATATGATCAGGGCCGGTTTCCGATACGATTTTGCCGAGAGATGAATTTTTAAATGTCACCACGCCACCGATGCCCAGCATAAAGTTAAATGAGATAGCCTTTCGGGCTTCTTCTATACCGCCGGAGAAAGCATGGAAGACGCCCCGGAGGCGGGTTCCCTTAAATTGTTTCATAACGCTGAAGACTTCGGGGAAAGCCTTTCTGACATGTACGACAGCAGGCAGGTTGAACTCTACAGCCCACTCCAGGTGGCGCCTGAACGAAATAACCTGTTCGTCAGCATAGGTCGTATCCCTGTAAAGGTCAATTCCCGTTTCCCCTATGGCAATAACCCTTCTGTCGGCTGCAAGTATTTCTTTCTCCCTGAGCTGTTCCAGGTAGTCGGCCTGCACCGAGGAGGGATGCAGCCCGGCCATCATCATGCAGGTGTGTTTGTAGCGTTCGGCTGCAGAAATCATTGACGGAGCCGACCTGACATCAATGTCGGGCATAAGCAGTTTTACAACACCGTTATCGATAGCTCTCTTAACGGCATCATCCCTGTCGCCGTCAAATTCCGGCAGATAGATGTGTGTATGTGTGTCAATAAATCTCATAAACACATTTAAAAGCATGCGAATTTATCAAAAATAGGAAACATATCTTAAAATAACTTTCAATTATCAATCACAGCGAAACAAAACAATCTTACGACGCATTTAAGATATTCATATACAATATTATAATCTGATTAATGATTGAAAGCATTAGCCGGAAGCCGTAGTACAGACTTCCCTGAAATACAGACCTTTTTCTTAGTGCGGAATAAATTATTAGTTATATTATGAGGAAACCCCGTAAATGTTACCGGGACGACTTTTAATAATTCCGTTGAATTCCATATTAAGGAGAAGTGTCGACAGTTTCTGAACCGGGATACCGGACTCCCTCGATAAAGGATCAATGTTCATCTCTCCTTCTTTTGCGAGAATTTCAAATATTTTCTTCTCTTCACCGGTAAGTTCTGAGAAAAGAACCCTTTGCACGGGAGCAGGAGCTTTCTGAGGCTTCCAGTCGAGTAAATATTCAATATCCTCATGATTCTCAACAAGTGCCGCCTTGTTTCTTTTTATCAGGTTATTACAGCCTCCCGACCAGGTATCGTCTACTCTGCCGGGTACTGCAAAGACATCCCTGTTGTAAGAGTTGGCTATATCGGCCGTTATAAGTGCCCCGCCTTCCACAGCAGATTCCACTACCAGCGTAGCATCGGATATTCCGGCAATAATCCTGTTTCTTTTTATGAAATTGTTTCGCTCGGGCTTCTCATCCGACCTGAAATCTGTAATAAGGCCCCCGTTTTCCAGCATCGAAGCTGCCACCGGCCTGTGGACGGACGGATAAAGGGCATTGAATCCATGTCCCAGAACACCGATGGTGGGAAGCTTATTTGCAAGGGCACTTTTATGTGCCGCAATGTCTATCCCGTATGCGAGTCCGCTGACAATCACCAGCCCGGGATTGTCAGCTGCAAGTCCGGTGATGATGCGGTCGCAAATCTCCCTGCCCCTTGAAGTGGCATTTCTTGTTCCAACGATGCTTAGAATTCTGGGTGCATTGAGGTCGCAGTTTCCTTTGAAAAAGAATAGTACGGGCGAGTCGTCGCACTGTTTAAGCCTGTAGGGATAGTCGTTGTCGAGATAGAAAAAGGTCCTGATTTTTTTCTTTTCAACAAATTCAGCCTCCTTTTCTGCCGTTTTGAGGTATGATTTATCGCTTATATATCTGGCAAGGGAGGAGCCGATGCCCGGAATTTTTATCAGGGATCGGTACGGTTCGCGGAAAACCCCCTCCACGCTGCCGATATACGAAACAAGCTTGCGGGCGTTTATATCGCCGATACGGGGAATAAGGCTGAGAGCGATTTTGTACTTAAGAGGTATTTCTTCCATAGCACGCGGGAATGAGACATAGAACAAATATAGAAAAAATTTTTATCAGGTTGTTTACCCTGTAACCTCTCTGAAGGGGACGCATGGCTGAGGCAATCAGGAATAACCGGCCGTAGAAGAAGTATTTATTTTTTCCTGGTGTTAAAGAAAAAACAGAAGAGGCTTCCCCAAAGCCTAAAATCGGTTAACCGCACAAAACTTCTGTAGTTAACCCTGTTTTGGGACAGCCTCTTCCCTGATTTTGATTAAAAATTTAATCTGCCTGTACAGAGTTTACAGGCAGACAGCAGCCGGAATCAGATGAGACCCATGTCGAGCATGGCGTTTGCCACCTTAAGGAATCCGGCAATATTTGCTCCTTTAACGTAATCAACGTATCCGTCCTGGCGCTTTCCGTTCTTAACGCACTGGATATGTATGTTTTTCATTATTTCGTGAAGCCGGCTGTCAACCTCGTTTTTGCTCCAGCTGAGCTTCATCGAATTCTGCGACATTTCCAGTCCTGATGTTGCCACACCGCCGGCGTTAGCAGCTTTACCCGGTGCAAAGAGAAGGCCGTTGTTCTGGAAAATCTCAATTGCTCCAGGTGTGCTGGGCATATTTGCACCTTCGCATACGCAGATACATCCGTTATTTACCAGGTTTTTTGCGTCATTCTCATCCAGTTCGTTCTGTGTTGCGCATGGCAGGGCGATATCTACCTTCACCTCCCATGGTCTTTTCCCCTGATGGAACTCACTGCCGGGGAACTCCTTTGCGTAGGGACTGACGATATCTTCGTTTGATGCTCTCAGTTCGAGCATATATTCGATTTTCTTTCCCGAAATGCCCTCAGGGTCGTAGATATATCCGTCGGGGCCGGAGATGGTTACAACTTTTCCGCCAAGTTCTGTTGCTTTAAGGGCTGCACCCCATGCCACATTGCCGAATCCGGATATGGCCACTCTTTTTCCGGCAAACGACTCTCCGCGTGTGGCTAGCATCTCGCTGGCAAAATATACACAACCGAAACCTGTAGCCTCAGGCCTGATAAGTGATCCGCCCCAGTTGATTCCTTTGCCTGTAAGGACTCCGGTGTGGTCTCCCTTCAGTCTCTTGTACATACCGTAGAGAAAACCGATTTCGCGGCCTCCCACTCCGATGTCTCCTGCAGGAACATCTATTTCAGGGCCGATATGTTTCCAGAGTTCAAGCATAAAAGACTGGCAGAAACGCATAATTTCGGCATTCGATTTGCCTTTGGGATTGAAATCCGATCCGCCCTTGGCTCCTCCCATAGGCAGTGTGGTAAGAGAGTTTTTAAAAATCTGTTCGAAGCCGAGAAACTTCAGAATGGAGAGGTTGACGCTCGGGTGGAACCTGAGGCCTCCCTTGTACGGTCCGATGGCGTTGTTGAACTGAACCCTGTATCCAAGGTTAACATTAACATTGCCTTCATCGTCGGCCCATGGCACTTTAAAAATGATCACCCTGTCGGGCTCCACAATCCGTTCAATAATGCCTGCAGCTTCAAACTGCGGATTTTCGTTGTACACTTCCTCAATCGATTCAAGCACTTCGCGCACTGCCTGAAGATATTCAACCTCGCCGGGATGCTTCTTCTCGAGGCTGCTCATTATTTTGTCTACGTTCATGGGTTGGAATTTTGGTTTAAAAAGAAAAAACTGACACAAAGGTTGTTCGTTTACAGTACATTAAAAATGATTTTACTCATATTATTCTTTTATCTCCCTGGCATCGGCCGGAGCGTGGCGGTAAAGAGAGTAAAGCAGTTTTTTTCTCTCTTCCTTTTTCAGGAGACTTATGTAAACAGGAGGATATTTGGCTATCCCCCCTTTGACATTCTGAAACAGAATCACACTATGCATCAGTCCGAACATTCTCTTTTCACTCCGGTAACCTGCATAATCCGTCTTGTTGATTTCGATTGAATTCTTTTTGCCGCCTATAAAGCCGGCGACAAAAAACCTGAAGACCAGTTTTTCCCCTTCATCCGAATAATAGATATACTGGTAGTTAAGAGCCATAGGGTATACCAGGTAAAGGAAATAGAGGGCAATGAGAATCAATGTCATCCATGTGTCTGTCAGTCCAAGCACCGGGAATCTGATGACTTTGGCAAAATAGGCCAGAATGATGTAGACAATAAAGAGTACCGTAACGGCAAAGAGCTTTATCCTCATGCTTATAATTGCCTTGCTGTTCTCAATTATCATTTTTTCAGGTTTTTAAGATTCTCATTTAAGCCTGGTCTTCCTTTTAGTGCCGAAGAAGCCGGTCATAATTTCGCTGCATTCCTTTTCAAGGATACCGTTTCTCACTTTTGTTTTCGGGTGAAGCATGTCTGCGGAGATAGTCCTGTAGCCTCTTTTTAAATCGGGCGCCCCGTAAACCACTTCATCTATCTGGCTCCAGTTAAGGGCACCGGCGCACATCGGGCACGGCTCAACAGTTATATAAATGGTACATCCCGAAAGGTATTTCCCTCCGAGAAAGTTCGCCGCAGCGGTTATGGCCTGCATTTCCGCATGGGCAGTAGGGTCATTCAGCGTTTCGGTGAGATTATGTGCCCTGGCAATTATCCTTCCTCCGGCAACAATCACGGCCCCAACAGGCACTTCGTCTTTGTCAAGCGCCTTAAAGGCCTCATCCATGGCAGCCTTCATATACATCTCATCTGCTTGCGCCTCTTTCATCGGATCGGTACTTCAGGCAAAGGTAATAAGAAAAAACAAGCAGGAAGAGGAGGCCCGGGAAGTGTTTTATACACTGCTGTAAGTGATGCAGGAACTATTTTCTTATTTTTGCTGAAATTTTGATCGAATGTACAGGACACACACTTGCGGTGAGCTCAGACTTAAGGATAGCGGCAGCAGGGTCACTCTCTGCGGCTGGGTTCAGAGATCGAGAGATTTCGGGGGAATGACTTTCATCGACCTGCGCGACAGGTATGGAATAACGCAGCTTGTCTTTAGTATGGAAAATAATGCAGATCTCTGCAACAGGGCAAGGGAACTCGGCAGGGAATTCGTTGTTTCGGCCACCGGTGTGGTGAGGGAAAGAAGCAATAAAAACCAGAAAATCCCGACGGGTGAAATAGAAATAGTGGTTGAAGAGTTCAATGTTTTGAACAACAGTGAAATACCACCTTTTACCATTGAGGACGAAACGGACGGAGGAGAGGAGCTGAGGATGAAATTCAGGTATCTCGACCTCAGAAGACCGTGCCTGAGGGATAATATGATACTCCGGCACAGGATGGCCCGGGAAGTGAGAAAATATCTCGACTCGATGGGATTTCTTGAGATAGAGACGCCTGTACTGATAAAATCCACACCTGAGGGAGCCCGCGATTTCGTTGTTCCCTCAAGGCTTCAGCCGGGTACGTTCTATGCCCTGCCGCAATCGCCACAGACATTCAAGCAACTGCTGATGGTTGCAGGATTCGACAGATATTTTCAGCTGGTAAGATGTTTCCGCGATGAGGATCTCCGTTCCGACAGGCAGCCCGAATTTACGCAGATCGACTGCGAGATGTCTTTCGTGGAACAGAATGATATACTGCAGACCTTCGAAGGGCTGGCAAAACACCTGTTCAGGGAAATAAAAGGTATCGACATCAGAGAGGATTTCCCGAGGATGAATTACGCTGATGCCATGAGCCGTTACGGAACCGACAAGCCCGACCTGAGGTTTGGCATGGAAATACATGATATAACCTCTGAGGTAAGGGGAAAAGGTTTTGCAATGTTCGATCAGGCCGAATTCACGGGTTGTATCTCCGCTCCGGGATGTTCGGAATATTCCAGAAAGCAGACTGACGAACTGACAGAATTTGTCAGGAGGCCGCAGGTGGGAGCATCCGGACTGGTTGCAATAAAATATGGTGTTGACGGAACGGTGAAGTCATCGGTTGAGAAGTATTATACTCCTGAAGAGTTAAAAGCAATAGTTGAGAAGGCAGCTGCGGAACCGGGTTCTCTCATTCTGATCATGTCGGGCAGGCGCGAAAAGACACTGACCGCACTTTCTGAACTGAGGCTGGAAATGGGTAACAGGCTCGGACTGAGAGACAGGAATGTTTTCAGGCCGCTGTGGGTCACCGGCTTTCCTCTTCTTGAGTGGGATGAGGAAGAGAAGCGTTTCTTTGCAAAGCATCATCCCTTCACTTCTCCTTTGCCGGAAGATCTGCCCCTGCTCGAAACCGATCCTGCAGCGGTAAGAGCTAACGCTTACGATCTTGTAATCAACGGAACGGAAATCGGCGGCGGCTCGGTAAGGATACACGATTCAGATGTTCAGCGGAGGATGTTCAGGGCACTCGGTTTTACACCTGATGAGGCTGAAGCACAGTTCGGATTTCTTATAAACGCCTTCAGGTACGGCGCACCGCCTCACGGTGGTATTGCCTTCGGTTTCGACAGATGGACGGCCCTTTTCGCAGGCGAAGAATCAATCAGGGAAGTGATTGCATTCCCGAAAAACAACTCAGGAAGGGACATTATGCTCGATTCCCCGGCGGAAATTTCGGCTAAACAACTGGATGAGCTGATGATTTCCATCCGTAAGCCCGCGCGGTAAACAGGCTATTTCCTTTCCGATCCGGTAAGGGTGATAAGAATCACACCGTTGGCCCCTCTCGACCCGTAAATGGACGCGGATGACCCTTTAAGCACTTCAATTGATTTTACCTGCTGGGGAGAAATATCGTCAATTGATGATGTTTCAATACCGTTTACAATTATCAGCGGGTCGGTACTCATGTTAATTGAAGTCGGGCCCTGTATGGTTATCTTTTTACCCGAAACCTGCACGCCAGGCACTTCTCCCTTAATCATGTCGTAAATGTTTGAATAGGAAGCGTACTTGCCGGCAGACCCGTTTATCCGTCCAACGGAAGTTGTAAGGTCCTTCCTTTTCACTGTACCGTACCCCACATTTATTTCCTGTTCATCAGCCTCTGATATATTCCCGGTCTGCCTGCCTGCTGTGTTACCCGAAAGCCTGAAATCGATGACGGTTCTGCCGTCGAGTCTTTCTTCCTTCATGCCGGCCTTAATGAAAAACGCAGATATTAATGTATCTGAAGGCCTGACTCTTACCCGGTAAATCCCCTTTTCATCGGTCTTGACTTCGGTTGCCTTATTGTTTATAAGTATCACTGCACCGTTTAACGGGGTTTCTGAAGCATCGGTAACCCTGCCGGACACAACATAATTTTTGCCCGGTTTCTGTCCGGCAAGAGGGTTTGACACTGTAACCGACAATACGATTGCAATAAATGCGAAATATCTCATGGCTGACCTGTTACCGGATGCAATTTACAATTTATTGACGGATTTTGGCAGCAGGTAATTACACAATATCACCGCTCAGGGTTGCCGATGTTGCTTTCCTGATAATAACATCAACATAATCACCGGTTTTGATGTTGCCCTTCGGGAAAACAACCACTTTATTCTGCGAGTTACGTCCGAAGAGATGGCCGGCCGATCTTTTTGAAGTGCCTTCGGCAAGAACACGGTACACTTTTCCAATGTCGGCTTTCTTGCTTTCGGCAGAGAGCCTGTTCTGCAGGCTGATAATTTCATTCAGCCGACGTGTTTTTACTTCGTCGGGCACATCATCAGGCAGTTTTTTTGCAGCACCGGTGCCGGGCCTTTCATTGTATTTGAACATATAGGCAAAGTCGAAGCCGGCTGTTTCCATAAGTGATAATGTCTGCAGATGATCCTCCTCCGTTTCAGTGCAAAACCCTGCAATTATATCTGTTGAAACGGAGCATCCGGGTATGATTCTCCTTATGGCTTCAATGCGGCCCAGATACCATTCGCGGGTATATTGCCTGTTCATCAGCTTAAGTATGCGTGTGCTTCCGCTCTGGACGGGAAGGTGTATGTGCTTACAGATATTTTCATGTGAAGCAATAACTTCAAGAAGTTCGTCGGAGAGGTCTTTCGGATGTGACGTGGAGAATCTCACCCTCAGAAGGGGGTCGGTTGCTGCCACTCTGCGAAGAAGTTCGGGGAAATGTACCGGCCTGCCATTCTCCTGCCACTGCCATGAGTTTACATTCTGGCCTATAAGAGTCACCTCGCGGTATCCGCTGCGGAACAGGCCGGCTGCCTCATTTACAATTGACCCGGGATCGCGGCTTCTTTCCCTGCCCCTTACGTAAGGGACCACGCAGTATGAGCAGAAGTTATTGCAGCCTCTCATTATTGATATGAATGCAGTTACGCCGTTTTCCGTGGAGCGGACAGGGTCAATATCGGAGTAGGTCTCTTCGTCGGAAAGGATTACATTCACCCTGTTTTGTCCTGTCTCCGCATCCGTTACAAGTTCGGGAAGATTTCTGTATGCGTCGGGTCCGGCTACCAGTTCAACGGGCAGGCCTTTTTCGAATAGCGACTCTTTGAGACGTTCGGCCATGCAACCTATCACGCCGATCGTAAGGGAAGGATTTTTTCTTTTCAGTGCCTTCATTTCCTTTAGTCTTCCCATTACTTTCTGCTCGGCGTTTTCACGGATCGAACAGGTGTTTATCAGAATAAGGTCGGCAGCGGAGATTTCGCGCGTGATGGTGTATCCTGCCTCCTTCATAACCGACGCCACGATTTCGCTGTCGGCCACGTTCATCTGGCAGCCGTAAGTTTCGATATATAGTTTTTTCTCAGCCATTCAGTTGAGGTGATATGCGGCACAAAGGTATAAAAAAGAGAGGCAGACGACGATTTTGGGTTGCACAATTGCCGGTTATGCAGGGATTTCGTTTTCAAATAAAACGCTTGTCCCGACGCTAAAAATTGTTTGAATTGAATACCTTGCTACAAATATGTCGCTCCTACGGAGCTATTTATTTAGAAATGAATGATATTTAAGCCCACTTTCAGGGGGTTTGGGGGTTAATCCTTTTGCTCAGGGCTCAGGGCACAGGGCTCAGGTCGTATGTATCGAAGTGAATTCCCTTGATATTGGAGAGCACACGAAGCAAAGCGATGTTCCGAGAATCGGGAGCACCCAGAGGCTCGATTCTTAGGGCAAGCAAAGAAAGTAAGAGTAATTATCCTTAACCTCTACGAGGTAAAAAAC
>ERZ795052.942-NODE-942-length-41762-cov-6.063155_pt1 | contig 41762 bp, 35 predicted proteins | sample MGYA00375136_ERZ795052 | MGnify/ENA primary metagenome ERZ795052 (study PRJEB30181, sample SAMN05720156) | activated sludge metagenome | isolation source: Anaerobic digester | place: Japan | collected 2015-05-26 ... | reverse complement strand
GGGCAGAAGGGGAATGGTTCTCGGTATGTCCAGCGAAAAGAGGTTTGAGGTGATTAAGGCAAAGGTTCCTCTTGCCGAAATGAACAAATATTCCACCGCACTCAGCTCACTTACCGGCGGACGTGCTTTTTACACGATGAAGTTCGCAGAGTATTCGCAGGTACCGTCCGACGTTCAGGAAGCTGTTATAAAGGCTTACCAGGCAGAGGAAGAAGAAGAATAAACATAAATCATCAGATAAAAAAAAGAGCCGTACCAGTGAAGTACGGCTCTTTCTTTTGGGGTTTGTCAGACCGTTGCCAGGACATCCCAGACGAATGCCCTTATGCCAACCTCCTCGTTTATTCCGTCTATCTTTTTAACGGTGTCGAGTATTGAGGCTACCTTTTCATCGTCGACCACTGCGATTACGCTTTTATTGATCTCGGGCCAGACGTGTGTTCCCAGATGCGGAACCCCCGTGTTGGTGCCCCGGCCCTGAACATTTTCCCACAGGGAGTACCCTCTTACGCCCAGATGATCAAGCATGTATTCGACTTTCTCCGTCAGGGCCTGGTTATATACTATCATTACCGCTTTCATATCATTTCTGTTTAAAATCATTATTCATTATTTCCGTTGCCATTAAGGAAATCGAGCCCTTCATAAGCTCTGCTTTTCATCCTTCTTTCAACTCTTTTTACAAAAACTGCATACACAACAGGAACCAGAACGAGAGTTACGAAAGTGGAAAAGACCAGACCTCCGATTACCGCCACACCCATAGGGCTCCACAGCTCCGACCCTGACCCTATTCCGAGGGCCAGCGGGAACATACCTAAAATTGTTGTGGCCGAAGTCATAAGCACAGGTCTTAACCTCGAACGGCCCGATACGGTGATCGCCTCATACAAATCAAGTCCCCTTCCCCTCATCAGGTTGATAAAGTCAACCAGCACGATTGCGTTTTTCACGACTATTCCTATCAGGAGCACAGCTCCGATTCCTGATATCACGCTCAGCGTGGTTCCGGTAAGATAGAGGGCAATGGCCACCCCCGAAAACGCGAAGGGAATAGAGAACATAATTATGAAAGGCATCTTCAGCGATTCGAATTGCGAGGCCATTACAAGATAAACAAGTATAAGGCTTACTACGATCAGCAGGGCAAGATCCATAAAGGCCTCCATCTGTTCCTGGATAGCTCCGGAGATCTGCACCATTATACCGGCGGGTTTCGGGGTTGAATCTATAATATTCTGAAGATCGGCCTGCAGATCGGTGAGCGATCTCTTATAAGGTGTAAGGGAAATCCTTACCACTCTCTCCTTCCTTTTGCGTTCAATGCTTGGCGGAGCCCAGTATTCTTTTATCTGAGCCACTTCGGCAAGTCTTACGAGCTGACCGGAGGGAGTGGGAATGCCGATATTCTCAATCTTTGTAAGAGTATTCCGGGAGTCCTTCCTGAACCTGACAATGATTTCATATTCATTTCCCGTCTGCCTCAGACGCGTGGCAATAAGTCCGTCAATACGGTTTTTCACTGCAGCGGCAGCCATGGAAGTATTAAGACCGCTGGCGCTGAGCTTCTCACGGTCAAAAACGATCTGAAGTTCAGGTTTTGATTTACTCCTGCTTATTTTTACATCCTTGGCCCCTTTTACATTTTTAATCCTGTCGGCCAGCTCCCTGGCAAGTATGTTTGTCGCTGCAATGTCGTATCCGTATATTTCAACGTCGACGGTGTTGCTCCCGAAACTTCCCATCCCTTCGGTTGTTGTGACGGTATAGTTTATTATCTCGGGAAATTTTGCAAGGTCCTGCCTCATTTCCTCCGCAATATCCCAGCACGTTTTTTCCCTCTCGCCAACCGGTTCAAGTCTGATGCTCTGCCTTATAACATGTGTGCCGCCTGCACTGAACATGGATGCCCATCCTCCCTGGTCATCAGAACCTGTAGAGGTTGAGACAAGGTTGACCTCGGGATATTTTGCAAGGAAGAGGCTGTCAATTACAGATGCCAGTTTTATGGAATTTTCCACCCTTGTGCCGGTCTGAAGTTCTATAGTTGTTGAGAGTCTTGCTTCATCGGCTTCGGGGAAGAACTCAGTACTGATCCGGGTAAACAACATCATTGATACGACGAACACAAGAAGGGAAGTAATCATTACGAAGGTTTTGTGCCTGAGTGCCCATTTAAGGGTACTTTCATAGAAGTTGTCAAACCAGTCGAGCCATTTTCTCACACTTCCGTCCCATGTCCAGAATGGTGCGTCTTTTCTTACCGGTCTGTATTTCATCAGCATTGCGCTGAGAGTCGGGGTAAGTGAAATAGCGGCAAGTGTTGAGGTTATAATAACGATAGTGACACTCAGACCAAGCTGCTTAAAGAGCACTCCGGTGAGTCCCTTCACGAAGGTAAGGGGGAAGAATACGGCAACTACCGTCAGGGTGGTTACGATGACGGCAAGCCATACCTCGTTGGTGGCATAGATGGCGGCCTCGCGCGGCCTGCTGCCCCTTTCAATGTGTTTTGTGATGTTTTCGAGCACTACAATGGCATCGTCAACAACCATTCCGATGGCGATGGAAAGGGATACGAGCGAAATAATGTTTATCGAGGCGTCCGACACAAAAAGATAAATAAACGCCACGACAAGCGATACCGGTATTGTAAGAATGACAATAAAAGTTGCCCTCCAGCGGCCGAGGAAGAAAAGCACAACAAGAACAACGAATATAGCCGCGAAAAGAAGGGTTTCTGAAAGATTCTTTATGGAATCTTTTATAAATGAAGCACTTGCGAAAAGCTTTTCAATCTTTACATCGGGAGGAAGGTCTTTGGCCACCCGGGCAATGGTCTTTTCTATTTCGCGCGTCACCTTCACGGTATTGGCGCCCGACTGTTTCTGGACATAGAGCCCCATCCCGAGGCTGCCGTTTATTTTTGTATCAAATTTTGATTCCCTTATTGTATCCCGAACTTCGGCAATATCTTTCAGATAAACTGTATTGCCGTTGTAGTAGCTCACCACAATGTTTCTCAGAATATCGCTCTCCGGGAATTCACCCTGTATTCTGAGGGCATAATCGGACTGTCCCATCTCGAGTGAACCGGCTGGCAGATTAAGATTCTCGGCCCTCAGGATATTCCCGACCTGTTCGACGGTGAGGTTGTAAGCCTCCATTTTCCGGGGGTCAATGTCGATATAGACTCTTCTGCCCGGGACACCCGACAGGCTTACTGAAGCTACGCCGTCAATTCTGTTGAGAGGATTAACCACTCTTTCATCAAGTATTTTCTCAAGTCCCTCGTAACTCTCTCTGGCTGTTACGGCATAGAATATTATCGGCATCATGCTCGAATTAAACTTGATGATGGTTGGATCCTCTGCGCCATCAGGGAGCGCCCTTGTCACAAAATTGAGGTTGCTCCTGATATCGTTCATTGCCTCATCGAGGTTGCTGCCGTATTCGAACTGAAGGAATACAACCGAAAGTCCGTCGCTGGAGGTTGAAGTCAGCTCCTTGAGGTTTCCGACGCTGTTAAGAGCATTCTCAATCGGACGGGTAACATTTTCCTCCACATCCGAAGCGCTGGTTCCGGGGAAAGTGGTAACAACCGTGATAAAGGGTAATTCTATTTCGGGATACAGGTCAACCGGTAGCTGAACCAGTGAATAGAGGCCGATAACAATCATTCCAACGAATATGAGAATGGTGGTGACAGGCCTCCTGACCGATGATTCGTATATACTCATTGCAGTAGTGTTTCAGAATTATTTTACAATCTCAATTTTATCTCCGTCCGAAAGCCTGGAGTGACCTTCATTTATAAGCAAGTCGCCCTCCTTAAGGTTCTCGGAAATAATCTCAAAGCTGTCGTCGAACCTTTTTCCGATCACAACATCAACTCTTTTCGCCGTGTTATCTGCGGCAATCATAACGTACCTTTTGTTGGTACCTTCCTGCATCATTACGGTGTATGCCGGTACAACGAACGTTTCAACTTCACCAAGGTTCATGGATACCCTTACAAACATGCCCGGCTTAAGCATTTCGTTACGGTTCGGCACCTCAATTTCCGCGGTGAAAGAACGTGTTGCGGCATTGACTGTGGGGGAGACCCTGAAAACCCTGCCGGTGAAGACCTCGCCTTTGTAAACGTCGGCGGTAATTGTTGCCTTCATGCCTGTTTTCACCAAAGGGTAATACTGTTCCGAAAGGCTGACATTTACCTTCAGGGGGTTGATCTGCATCACCGTCACCACGGCGGGCTTGCCGCTCATGGCAGCAGGAGCGCCGGAATACATCTCCCCGTCCTCGTAGTATTTGCCGGTAACTATTCCGCTGAAGGGTGATTTAAGAAGTGTGTTTTGTTCCATAAAGTCGGCGTTGGTCCTGGTAACGTCGTACTGTGTCTTTACCTGGTCGTACTGCTGCTGTTTTGCACTTCCGGCCTTCAGAAGGGTATCAAGCCTCCAGAGGTCCTTCTCGAGGCTGCTCAGCTGAAGTTTCAGCTGGTAAAGCTGGGTACGGTCCATAAGAAACAGTTTATCTCCTGCATTTACCCTGTCGCCCACTTCAACATAAATTTTCTCTATGCGCCCCGGAGATGACGGCGCTACATTCACCTCCTCAAACGGAAGAGTTGTTGCTGTATAATCTATTGTTCTTGATATCGAGGATTTTGCCAGAGAGACAACTTTCACAGGTGCTGCATTTTTTTCAGCAGATGCCTGTTCTGAGCTTCCTGATGAGCAGCCATTTACAACCAAAGCTGCAATTGTTAACAACGGGATGGATTTAAGAAATTTCATCATTGTAATATTTAAAATTATGACAATTAATTTGTTATATACTGTATTAAAGATTGTTGAGCAATTTGTCGAGGGCTACCTTGGTCTGGTAAAGGTTGAACAAGGCAGACACGTAGTTATTCTGAGCCTGGAGGTACAGGCTGTTGGCCTGGGTGAGGTCAATGCTTGAGGCCATTCCCTGCCTGTATTTATTCTCCATGCTCTGAAAGACTCTTCTGGAAAGCTCCACGTTTTCGAGCTGGGTTTTATACTGCATGTTTGCGTTAACCAGGTTGTACCGCAGTTGTTTTTCCTGTATCAGCAGTTGTTCGGCAGCCATATCTTTTGCGGTTTTTGCTTTCTCAAGGTTTATCCGGGCTCTTCTTATTGCTGAGTAGCGGTGCCCGCTTGCAAAAATGGGAACCGAAAGCTGGAGCCCGACCATCGAGTTTTTAAACCACCTCAGGTCGGCAATTTTGTCGCCCATGCCGCTTACACCGTAGTTGTAAAAACCTGAAAGGGAAGGGAGAACGTTGGCCTTCTGACCTTTGAGGGCAAGCGCTGACATTTTTTCCTGGTCATCTGCAAGAAGCCATGAAACGTTTTGTGTGTGGTCGAATTCCTTTGAAAGTATGGCTTCCACATTTATCTGTGTGGTCAGGGTTTCCAGGTTATCCTTCAGGATGATTTTCGTACCTGCCGGCACCCCCAGCTGAAACCTCAGCATGTTGTAATTGAGTTCAACGGTTCTTTCGAGCTGGCTGCGGCTGTTCTCAACTGTTTTAACGTTCGACTCCATCTGGTCGACATCGGTCTGTTCAGCCATACCGGCAGCAAGCATGGCACGCGTCGATTTAAGGGTTTCGTTCAGGTTCGAAATGTTCTCCTTTATAATCTCAAGCGATCTTTCCGAAACCAGAATCAGAAAATATGTAACGCCGACCGTTTCTTTTGTGTCAAGTTCTGTCCTTTTAAGGTTATGACGGCTGAGTTGTTCGGCCACTTTGGATGTTTCAATACCTATCAGGTAAGGTGCATTGAAGATAAGGGTGGTGGCCTGCATGGTAGCTCCTGATGTAAACTGTGAACCGAATGTTACGGGTATCTTCACGCCCGGCTGTCCGAAAAACTCTCCCGGAAGGAGGGTTGTCATCAGCTTCAGGTTATCGTTGAAAGAGCCGGTGATATTTACCTGAGGCAGACCGGCGGATATGGCTTCCCAGAGCGCCTTGCCTGAGGCGTCGACATCGAGCCCTGCCGAGATAACCATTTTATTCTTTTTCAATGCCAGGTCCTGTGCATCCTTCAGTGACAGGTTCAGTGTTGTTTCCTGCCCCTGCAGCATCAGGGCAGGCGTTAATAAAAGAGTGCACGCTGCAGTCAGAATCTTTTTCTTCAGAAACATAGCGTTGTAAATAATTGAGTTAAATAAGAATTGTTTTTTCATGCTTTTTAATAATCTCCAGTCCTTCGGGAGTGGCAATTCCTTTAAGATAATTGACGATGGAATTCATCACCACCTCCCGTCTTGAAAAGCTTTCGAGGGGAAAGAGGTCAGTGTTCATGACCGAAAGCACCATCAGGTAAATTGTCCTGTTTACGATATCACCGTTAATGTCTTTCCGGAACAGTTTTTCCTTAATGCCCCTCTCAATCACCATCTTGTTATTCCTGTAATCGGGAAGTTCGCACTTTGTGTCCTTCCTGAGCATCATTTCCTGGTGGAATCTTTTGATATCCTCCGTAAATGCCGGGCTCATGGTAAAGAAATGCTCCACGTTCAGTTCGATAAGCCTGAAAATTGCATTTATTGCATTTTCCGACTCACCGAGTATCCTCTCCACCAGTTCCTTCTGCCGGGCGGCCATTGACGTCAGGACACCTTTAAGAAGATCGTCCTTGTCGGAGAAGTTTTCATAAATGGTACGTTTTGACACACCCAGGTGGGCTGCAAGTGAATCCATTGTTACCGCCTTTATTCCGTATTTACGGAACATTTCGGCAGCTCCTTCGATTATCTTATCCCTGATTTCCATAATTAACCGCGCAAAAATGAGAAAACTTTTTTAGTTTACAAAGTTTTTTTCGTTAAAATTCTGTTAATGCCGGTCAAACTGCGTAATATGCCGGTGAATGGCGAAACCGGCCGGCGCAATCTGATAGGGTTAAACAGGTACCTGTATATTTTGTTCACTCTTTCTCAGTACATTTGCATAAAACTTATTATGGCCTCAAAAGTGATTTACCAGGTGGATGCATTCACGTCCGAACCCTTCAATGGCAACCCTGCAGGAGTATGTATTACGGAGAAGGAGGAGCCTTCCGGCTGGATGCAGAATATTGCAGCGGAGATGAATCTGTCCGAGACAGCTTTTCTCTTTTCTGAGGGAGGTATGCTGAATATACGTTTCTTCACGCCTGAAGCCGAGATAGATCTTTGCGGGCATGCAACTCTTTCTTCTGCACATATTCTTTTCGAGACCGGGCTCGCCTCGCCCGGGCAGGTTATAATGCTTTCGTCGAAGGCAGGCATTCTTTCGGCAAGGAAGGATGGAGAATGGATATCGCTTGATTTTCCGTCGTACGGGGTAAAAAAGACAGAGATACCGGAGAAGTTCCTCAAAGCTTCGGGGATTAATCCCCCGGAATTATACCGGACATCAAACGGATGGGCTCTTGCGGTATGTAAAACCGAGGAGGAGGTTAAAAAGATGTCGCCCGATTTTGCCGGGCTGTGCGATTCCGGGTTTGGCGATCTTATAGTTACGGCGCCTTCGGGCAGCAGCGATTTTGATTACGTTCTGAGGTGCTTTGCCCCTGCCCTCGGGATAAATGAGGATCCGGTTACCGGTTCGGCGCAGTGCGTGCTGGTCCCTTACTGGAACGCAAGGAGCGGTAAAAAGGAATTTAAAGTAAGGCAGTTGTCGGCACGGGGCGGAGTGCTCAGATGCCTGCTTCAGGGCAATCGCGTTATTATTTCGGGTCAGGCTAAAACTGTCTTCAGGGCCGAGTTGTTTGTTTGAATTTCAGCCAAAACGCATTTGCAGATTTATTTGATTACCTGTACAGGTAGAAGAATCCCCTGTATTGTTTGCCTTCGTAAATCTTATCGTCCCAGCCCCTGGCTCTTATTATGTAAAAGTATATGCCGGGAGCGGCCTTAACCGACGATTTGTTTACATTGCCGTCCCATCCCTGCCAGCCTGCAAGTCGCTCTCCTTCTCCGTAGAAACTGTAAACCATCATGCCGCTGCGGCTGTAAATTTCCACGCTGATGCTGCGAAGCGACTTTGACTCAACAACAAAAAAATCATTTATGCCGTCACCGTCGGGCGTGAAAACATTAGGGATATCGAGAGATGACGGTTCTACGACAATCTTCTCAAAAAGAAGAGAATCGACGCAGAGGTTTTCGCTTTCGACAATCAGCGTAACAGTATATTCGCCGGGCTTGTAGTAAATGTGCTCCGGACTCCTTGCCGAGGATGTATCCTTATCGCCGAACTTCCACAGGTATTTGTGACCCCTCACCGATTTATCCTCAAAATTCACCTGCAACGGCGCTTCCCCGGTCACGGGGTCTGCCTTAAAATCGGCCTTTACATGTATTGAAGCATAAGGAAATGACGATTCACTCACACATCCGAAATTGTCCGTAACCTGCAGTTTATAAACTACATCCTCAAGAGGAGGGTTATAGGTAACAGGATTGATCTCTATATTGGGAAATGGAATTGAAGACGAGGGAGTTGACGACCACATGAAGGTGACCGGGTTACCCAGTTTCACAGCCTGCCCGCCTGAAGGATCATAATAATAGAATGTATCAGCAACCGCTTTCCCTGCCAGTGCCACATAATCGCATGTGAAGTTCTGAAGCCTGGCTTCGGCAAACGGCCTGTCGAGGTGCACCCAGGCAACAAGCATAGTGTCATAACCCGAACCGTCCGTAATATGCGCCCTGTAGCCTCCCTCTTCAAGTCCTGTAAGCGATGAGGTTGAAACACCTGCATCGGTCCTGATGAAGTCAGAAAAATCCTTTGTCGCCGTGTTCCATTTATGCCATGAAAAGGTGAAAGGAGCCGAGCCGCCGGGACTGGCTGCCACAAGTGTCCCCTTAATGCTGCCTGACGGATTGCAGAACACGAAAACGGGATGCTTCAGAAGCGGATCGGAAGGATAGGATGTCATCTGCATGCCGCTTGCTGAAGGTGCCGTGATCTGTGACAGAATCACAGGTGTAAAGAGAAGGAATATGAAAACAAAAAGAGGCCTCACAGGCAACAGGTTAATATTTTAAAACGTTAAACCTTCAAACTTTGTATAATTAACGGCAAGTATAATGATTTCATTGCTAACCTGAGATTGCAAAAGTGTTTTTAATGGAACACCAGCCTGATAAAATTCCAAACCTTCAGGTTGTTGATAAAATAAATGTTTTTATTCCGTAATTGAAATTCATCTGACAACTGTAATTGTTAAATTTGCCGGCGCTGCGATTCTAAATACCTATTTAATAAATGACCGGCAGTTACCTCGATGAACTCAACCAGGCCCAGCGTGAAGCCGTACTTAACACGGAAGGCCCTTCGCTGGTAATAGCCGGCGCGGGCGCCGGGAAAACACGTGCACTTACCTACCGCATAGCTCACCTTCTCGAAAAGGGAGTGAAAGCCTGGCGGATACTGGCTCTTACATTCACAAACAAGGCGGCCGGCGAAATGAAGGAACGGATAACCGCCATAGCCGGTTTTGAAACAACGCGCTACCTGTGGATGGGTACCTTCCATTCAATATTTGCAAAAATACTCCGCACCGAGGGCGAAAAACTCGGATATAAGCCTTCCTTCACCATTTACGATGCCACCGACTCGAAAAGCCTTATCAGGTCGGTTATAAAGGAAGCCGGCCTGGGTGACGACGTTTATAAGCCCGGAGTAGTTGCATCAAGGATTTCATGGGCAAAAAACAATCTTATCACCCCACAGGTATATGCCTCAAATGCAGGTATAACAGAATATGACAAGGCTATACGGATGCCCCTGCTTCATGAACTCTACAAGGCATACCAGCAGAGATGCTACAGGGCCAATGCCATGGATTTCGACGACCTCCTGCTGAACACCAATATTCTGCTGAGGGATTTCCCGGAAGTCCTTGACAAATACCAGAAAAAGTTCGACTACATACTTGTGGATGAGTACCAGGACACAAACTATGCCCAGTATCTGATTGTAAAAAAGCTTTCGGAGAAACACCGCAACCTGTGCGTTGTGGGCGACGACGCACAAAGCATCTATTCATTCAGGGGCGCCAGAATAGAGAATATTCTCGAATTCCGCGACGATTACCCGGAAGCCAGGATCTTCAAGCTTGAACAGAACTACAGGTCGACGCAGAATATTGTTAACGCAGCAAATACGATTATAGCAAACAATACCGGCCAGATTCATAAAACCGTATTTTCGGAAAACGAGAAGGGCGAAAAGATAAGGATTATGCAGGCCATGACAGACACCGAGGAAGGTATCCTTGTAGCCTCAGACCTTTTCGACCGGAGATTCTCGGGGAGACTCAACTGGTGCGACTTTGCAATTCTTTACCGGACAAATGCGCAATCGAGGATTTTTGAAGAGACGCTTCGCAAAAAGAACATTCCCTACCGGATTTACGGTGGCATATCGTTTTACGAACGGAAGGAAATAAAAGATATCCTGGCTTATTTCAGGATGGTGGTGAACCCGGAGGACGAGGAGGCTCTGAAAAGAACCGTCAACTACCCCAAAAGGGGCATAGGCGATACGACAATAAAAAAGCTTTTCGAAATTGCATCCTTGTCGGGCAATTCCGCCTGGAATATTATCGGCCGGATTGATGATTTCAGTGAGTATTTCAACAATCCGACGTGCCGCAAGCTGGCAGGTTACAGGAATCTCATTGCCGGGTTCATTGAGAAAACCCTTGAAGCGGATGCATGGGATGCTGCCCGTGAAATAGCCAGGGAGTCGGGAATTATCAGGGACCTGCAGGAAGGTAAGACGCCTGAAGAGGTAAGCCGTTACGAGAACTTTGAAGAGCTGATGAACGGGATAAAGGAGTTTACCGACTCGGCGCGTACCAACGGCGAACCCTGCACTCTCGAGGCTTACCTTCAGAATGTGGCGCTGCTGACCGACCAGGATATTGAAGATCCTGAAGGTAATGACAAGGTCACCCTGATGACGATACATTCTGCCAAAGGACTGGAATTCAGTCATGTATATGTAACAGGCATGGAAGACAACCTCTTCCCCTCTCCCATGTCGTCGGGATCTCCCAGGGAGATTGAAGAAGAGAGGCGGCTGTTTTATGTGGCACTGACCAGGGCAAAGAAACTGGCCACCCTTACCTACGCAATGAACAGGTACAGGTACGGAAGCCTGGAATTCAGCAAACCCAGCAGATTCCTCAGGGAGATTGATCCAGCGTATATCGAATTCCCGCAGCTTGCCTCGAGAGTGTCGGGAGGTGCTGTCAAACCAGGGCCGGAGAGTTACCGGCTGAGGGAAGAAAAAACTGTTTACCCGGGAAGTGACGCCAGGGAAGGGAAAAAGCTTTCGAAGATCACCTCACGTACAGTAAGCGCTGTACCGTCGGCAGGTGAGTATGCCACTTCCCTGTCGGAAGGTGATTCTGTTGAGCATGAGCGGTTCGGCACGGGGAAGGTAATTGAAATATCGGGCGATGCCCCAAACACCACCGCGCTGGTCGAGTTTGAAACGGCTGGCAGAAAAAAACTCCTCCTGAGGTTTGCAAAACTCAGGAGGATAAAGTGATTAATATACGTAAAAACCCTTATTTCTTTGGCTGCTGTGCCTGCATCTGGTTAAGGTTCACCTGCCTGAGGGGGTAACCGGCAACACCAATAGTGTAGTTGATATTTTTCCTGATCTCCTTTGTCTCCATCTTCATGGTAAGGACATTCTTCTCGTCGTAGGTTTCCATTGCAAGGGTTGCACCGTCAAGGAAGGCATTGTTGGCATAGTAGGCAGGCATGCCCGAACGGCTCATTGTTCTCCTGTCGGCACTGACCTTCAGGTCGCGTGTAATCCACATCTTGTTATATCCTTTTACATCGGGCTCCCTGTAGAGATATTCATCGCACCTGTAACCTGCAATCACGCGGGTGTTTCCTGTTTTCGTGAATTCGCCCTTTGTTGTGACATCTCCTGTCTGTGCACCTTCCTGCTCATCGGGTACGGCACTTATCATGCCAAACTTCCCCTCGCCCATATCCATCAGGAGCAGCATGCATTTATTTGCGTTATCGTATACTATTGAGGTTTTAACGGCTCCGCTTCCCTCATCGGTCTGGACGTTCATTTTTGACTCGAAGCCCCCGCTTGAATTATTATCGTTGTAATAAATATAATAATCCATTTTCAGGACATCCTTTTTGTCGTACATCTCGGCCTGCATATAGATAGAATTGCTGAATGAATATGCCTGCTCATATTTCAGATCCACTTTGTTTGCTAAAAGTCCGCCAAGGTTAAGACCTTTCTGTTCACGGTTTTCACCTGCTCCCTCAGCTTTCTGGTTTACAGCCTGTTCGGCTTTGGCCTGTGCAATGGAGTCTGCCTCTTTCTGAGTCTCTTTCTTCACGGCCTTGCCGATATTTCCGACCGCCTGTGAAGCTTTGTTCCTGATCATGTTACCAATCTGGCCGCTGGAAGCCAGTGTAAATGCTGATACAAGGATTAATGACAGGAATAGTGTTTTGTTTTTCATATTGTAGGTTTTTAAACTATAAAATTACTAATTTCTTTAGAAATACCTTTCGCGGCAGGTTTTTTATTAATGTCACAGATCTAGAAAACGGATCTTTCCCACTCTTTGTTGCCGAAACCCATAAAAAGGATCAGCGGCCCCGGGCTGAAGATCAGTCTTATCATGCTGCCGGAGGCACGGTTAAGGGTCGCCTGCCACCAGTTGGTCAGCCTTCGCCTTACCAGCGGATATTCGAGCCCTTCAGTGGTAATTTCTGTAGTACCGTCGACCGAGAAGAATGAAATTTCCTGCCCGGGGAATGTATTGAATTCGCTGCTTTCGTAAACAGGAAGAATCACACCGGTATCGGTGATCATTTTCACCTTAAGAAGCCGGCCATATTCAAGCAGCAGTGAAATATTCCCGATGGTATGGTCTTCCCGCTTCCCTGTTGCGCCCAGAATTAAAATATTCTTCAAGCCCCTCCCGCTGCACCACGTAACAGCCTTTGTGAGGTCGTTGGTTTCCTGTTCCGCAATCCTGAATATTTTGTTGTGATATTTCTTCACGATAAACGGAGGAACTGAATCGCAATCACCCACTATGGCAAGCGGCTCGGTTCCGAGAGTTCTGAGGTGCCTTGCGGCTCCGTCGCAGAGAACGACCCGTTGCGTTTTTTTCAGAATCCCGAGGGGAACAGGATGTTCGGGAAATTTGCCGTCGGCAAGTATTACTGTTGTCTCTTTCATAATGAAACCATCAAAGGTACAAATGTTTCATTTCATCTCAGAACCGTGAAGCGACTTTGACCATTCCTTCAGTCCGGCAAATGACATTATGGCATATACAAGGTAGAGTATCAGAGTCGGGTAAAGACCTCTGAAAATGCAGAGTGCCGACATTGAGAAGTTAACGATGATCCACAGGTACCAGTGTTCATAAATTTTCCGTGCCAGCATCCATGTTGCAACAACCGAAAGGGTAGTTATAAATGAATCGGCTGCAGGCACGGGCGAGTCGGTATACCTGCCGAGAGCAAGCCATAAAACAAAGAACATGGCAATTGAAATAACTGCCAGTACGAAGCCCGTCCTGGCCTTCAGCCTCGAGACCTTCAGTTTTCCCTTCACTTTCATATTCTTCCCACTCCCACTCTCCCACTCACTCTCACTCTTCCCCATACTCTTCCTCATACTCTTACCCTTGATCCACCAGTACCATCCGAGGAAGCTGATAGCCACATAATAAACCTGGAGACTCATATCGGCATAGAGCTTCTCCGTAAAGAAGACAATAATGTAGGCACCCGAAGTAATTATGCCCACCGGCCAGAGCATCGGGTTCTGCCTTATCTCAAGGAAAACGTACAAAATACCGGCAAGAGCTCCCGCAATCTCAATGTAATTTCCTGAAAACCAGTTGATAGTTTCCATTATTTAAAATTCAAGCCGGGCGGTGACCATATAATTGATTCCTGCCTGGGGAAAGAAATAAGCCCATGTTTTCTCCTGCCCGTCTTCGTACCACACACCACCGTAGGCGTTGCTTTCGTATTTGTGATTAAAAATATTGTTCACGGCAAGCTGTATCATGGCGCCTTTCAGGGATTTGACTACGGGGTGGAATTCAATTTGCATATTATTTACAAAATAGGGTCTGATGATTCTGTTCTCACTTCCTGTATTGTCAAAATACTGTTTCCCTACATATTTGCTCAGGAAATGCACCGAAAGAAAATCAGCGGGTCTGTATTCAAAGTCGCTTCCTGCAATGACTGACGGGGAATAAGCTATTTCGACAGTTCCCAGTTCAACGCTTTTGTATTCACTGCTCCAGTCGGATGTATTATAATCAGTGTAGTGGAGCAGGAAATCTTTTATCCTGTTCCTGCTAAGGGTAAGGTTTAAGTTCCAGGAGAACTCAGACAGGGGCTTTACCGATGCGGAAAATTCAATCCCTGTTCTGTAACTTTTCTTAACATTTGTCATTACCGGGTAACCCACATCGCTCAGTTGTCCGGTCGGCACAAGCTGGTTGTCATAGAACATGCCGTACAGGTTCAACCCTGCTGTAAATGATTCGCCTTTGATATTATATCCGGCCTCAAGGTCATAAAGGGTTTCAGGTTTTGGCGTTGCCTCCGGGTCTCCGGCCGCCTCCTTGAAATCGGATCTGGCGGGTTCGCGGTTGGCAACCGAGAAGGAGAGGTAAGCTTCATGGTTTTCCCTTACAGGCCAGAACAGACCGGCCTTCGGATTAAAGAATGAGAACACGTGTTTTTGAGAAAGATCTTTGAAATCATCATCAGGGCCGGTCATTACATATTTTATATAGCGGTACTGCATGTCGGCAAAACCCGTGACGGTTCCTGCAACAGGAAAATGTATTCTGCCGTACAGATTCCCTTCGCTCTTGGTTCCGTTATTGAAATACCATGTATGATCTATCTGCGTATCCCCTGCATTTCTCATCCAGATTATTTTCCCGAAGTGATCGCCGTCATAGCGGTTCACTCCTCCACCCAGAACGGCATTGTAATCTCCCCTTCTCCAGGTGAGTGAATATACCATTCCGTAAAATCCGTTTTCCATCCATTTTCTCCTGATCAGATCGGTCGAAAGAAGGTATGATGTATCGATTTTAACCGGAGGCAAACCGTATTTCGAGAACTTCTGATTTTCTCTGTATTCCTCGTAATAACCTTTACCGTATGTAAAGTGAACAGCGGCATTAAGAAGAAGGGTGCCGGAAAGTTTTATGCTGTAAATGAGCTGGTAATGGTTCTGCAGGTAATTGTCCGTTTCATTTTCGTAGTAGCTCAGTTTTCCTGAAGGATCTCTGTATTCACCGGCGGGGTTATACCTCCTGTTTGTACCAAGTGAATCGGCTGGCACTCCCCACCAGCTGATGCCGGTTTTTTCCCTTCCCAGAATAATGTTTGTTTTAAGTATGGAATTTGAGGTTCTCCAGCCTGCGCTCAGGAACAGTGATTTATTGTCGGAACCGGTTCGCATGATATAGCCGTCGCTTTTCACCTCCGACACCCTCATCCTGAAGCTGAATTTATTGTTCAGCAGGCCTGTTGCGGCTTCCGCACCGGTTCTGAAAGTATTGAATGAGCCGAAAGAGGAAATGATCCCCGCGTATGGTTCAGCAGTGCCTGATTTTGTTAAAATATTAACAGAAGCTCCGAAAGCTCCGGCCCCGTTGGTTGATGTTCCCACACCGCGCTGCACCTGTATATTTTCGACCGAAGAAACAAGGTCGGGGATATCAACCCAGAAGACCTGCTGCGATTCGGCGTCGTTAAGAGGTATCCCGTCGAGTGTAACGTTGATGCGGTTTGCCTCGGTACCCCTTATCCTGAAGCCTGCATAACCGACCCCGTTTCCGGCTTCGGAGGTTTCGACCAGTGATGGTGTGAGCGCCAGCGCAAAAGGCAGTTCCTGACCCGTATTCAGCCGTTTAAGCATCTCCCCCGAAACATTTTTGTACGTTACCGGGGTACTCCTTTCCGCCCTTGAGGCGGTAACGATTACCTCATCGGTAATAAAAACCAACTGCTTAAGAGCTATTGTCAGATCACCACTCTGAGGCACGGAAACATTAATGCCGGCGCTCTCAAATCCAGTGAAGGAAATCCTCAGGGTATATGTTCCCTTCTCAGGTAATGCGAGCCGGAACCTGCCATTTGAGTCGGTCACTACACCCAGACCGGTTCCTTCCGCACGAACGGAGGCACCCGGAAGAGGAGAGCCCGTTTCGTCGGTAACACGTCCGGCGACACTATTCACGCCGGTTTGTGCCGCTGCATAAAATGCGGTAAAAAGGCACAGGAGATTGATAATTAAAACTTTTTTCGCTTTCATTTTTCATCAGTTAAAATATTTTCAACCGATGAGGTGTTAGCGCTGAATTGTGTGATACTCTTTATTCCCTACGCCGGCATTACCCGGATCAGGTTCAAGGGTATGATCTCAGCCCGTAATATTAAGGCACCCCATCCTAAGACTTTGCAAAGATAAGACTTTTTTAAATTTCAAAAGGTGTCCTTAAGGCTTTCATTTATATAAATGATTAAATTAGGCCTCTCAAAAATTAAGGATGAAAGACCTCCTCGGGAAGCTCAGATACAAGGATCAGCCGCGCATTCTGGTGCTTAATGCAGAAAAAGGGGTTGTTGATCAGTTGATGAAAGAAAATCCGGGACTTGTAATCGATACAGCCATAGATCCCAGGTTTCCCTACGAGCTGATGCTTATTTTCGTGAAGTACATGGAGGATGTGGATGAAATGGCTCCGAAAGCCATACACAATCTTGTGGCTGACGGACATCTCTGGTTTGCATACCCGCGCAGAGGCAACGGAAAGAACGGATCTGACCTCGACCGCGACCATGGATGGGGTATGCTGCTCGACAGGGGATTTGACCGTGTTGAAAGAATTCTGATTAATGATGACTGGGCAGCCCTGAGGTTCCGCAATATAAGGTTTATCAAATCTGCAAAATACAGATGACATTTTACCAAAACAGATATTCAAATGACCAGACCTTTTAAAACCGGTTTTTCGATTGTGATAATTTCGGCGGCATTGCTGCTTATCCTTTCGGGCTGTGCAAAATCGGAAGATGTCAATGCATGCCTTACAGGGCATACATACGGATTTTTCGGAGGATTGTGGCACGGTTTTATTGCCCCGTTCGATTTTATCGGAATGCTTTTCAACGATAAAATAACCATGTACGCCCAGAACAACAACGGCGGATTATATGCTCTTGGTTTTCTGCTTGGCAGCGGAGGATGGGGCTTCTTCGGAAGCAGAGGAGCCAGAACAATAAGGCGGTCTAGAACCAACACAAAAAAAGAGGTATTTATCGACGCCGAAGTGGTTGAATAAAGACATAGATAAAACCTGAGTGGAGAATTTCGATAAGACTATTGACATTGAGAAGGTTATAAAGGAAAGCCGGAACTTTCTCCGCCGCATGCCTGACTTTATGATCAGGATGCTCAAAAAGCTTATCTTCGAGGATGAGATGAACCTGACAATTTACCGCAGCAGGCATCTCGGTGGTCTAAGCTTTGTTGAAGATGTGCTGAAGGGATGGAATGTAACCGTTTTCACAAGGGGTGAAGAGAACATTCCTGCAACAGGCAGATTTATTTTCGCGTCAAACCATCCCCTCGGCGGAATAGATGCTCTCTCTCTTTATAAGGCTCTCGCCTCACGTTTCAGCGACATTGTTTCTCCCGCCAACCAGCTTCTGAACCATATACCAAACCTGAGACCACTTTTTATCGGGCTCGACGTTTTCGGTAAGACATCACGCGATACCGCCAGGAAACTTGACGAGGTTTATGCCTCAGACAAACAGATAGTCATTTTCCCTGCAGGCGAAGTTTCCAGAAGAAGAAAAGGAAAGATATCGGACATCGGATGGCAGAAATCATTTGTCACAAAAGCCGTTCAGCATCAAAGGGATATCATCCCCGTTCATATCAGCGGAAGAAACTCCGGACTATTCTATACCGTGGCAAACCTCAGGAAATTACTTGGAATAAAGATGTATATCGAGACAGTACTCCTTCCCCGCGAAATGATGAAGAAACGCAACTCATCAGTGACCATCACTTTCGGGAAAGTGATCCCATGGCAGAGTTTAACGGGCGATAAAACACATCAGGAATGGGCGCAGGAAATAAAGCAATTGGTCTATTCTCTTAAACAATGAATTTTCACGATGAAGTTTAAGACGCTTTTGTTTGCCGTAATCCTTTTTTTACCCTCAGTATCGTACTCACAGGAGGGTTCCGAATATCTTCCCGATATTGACGGGGTGCTGAAAACCAAGGCTGAGTACGACCTCGACAATATGATGTTAAGGTTTGAAGTGCGCAATGCCAGGTTCGGGGCCAGGGGCAGAATAAACAGGTATTTTTCCTACCGTGCCGAACTTGACCTGTCGGATGAAGGCCGCATCAAAATGCTTGATGCCTACGTAAGATTCGAACCTGTCAGCAGGCTGAGCTTTTTCATGGGACAAAGAAAGATTCCCTTCAGCACGGATTATATAAGAAATCCCGCCGAAAACATTTTTGCAAACAGGTCATTCCTTGCAAAGTACATCAATGACGGAATGAGAGACATCGGGTTTTACGTCAATTACAGGACCGCAGGAGCTTTTCCTGTTGACATGACCCTGGGAGCGGTAAACGGAACAGGCAACAACAACCCTCAGTGGATTGAAAAACCGAATTTAGCGGCAAGGGTGACAGCCGGAAGAGACGACGGTTTCAGAATTGCGGGTAATGCTTATATGGGAGAAGCCATCAACAAAATCCACCTCAGGATGTATGGTGCGGAGGCAAGATACACGGCCGGCAACCTCTTTCTTGAAACAGAATACGTTTACCGGGGCTGGTCCGACACATCGTCGGTAAGGCGGCACGATGACGGATGGTATATTCACGGATATTATAATTTTGAGGTGAAAAATGAAATGCTCCGGCTTATTTCACCAACGGCAAGGTATGATAAGATGGGAGGATCAATATTCGGCGGCAATACTGAGGCCGACAGGCTTACACTCGGCGTCAACTTCGGCTTCGAACCGAAACAGTTCACCGCCGAAATAAGGGTTAATTACGAAAACTACTTCAGGAAGAGTTTACCGATACACACAGATAAGCTTACCCTTGAGTTTATTGCGAAGTTTTAGAATTCCGTTTCCTTCCGGCACGGGCCTTTACAACAAGATATATCACAAAGGCAACTCCCAGGAAAATCAGAATTTCTCCTATCCAGGGGTAAATTTTTTCCCTCACCTCATACAGGTAGTATCCCGTAACAGCAAGGATTACATTCCATATTCCGGCGCCAAGAGTAGTATAAATAATAAAATCGCGCATATTCATTTTCGACAGTCCTGCAGGGATGGAGATCAGTTGTCGCACTGCCGGGACCAGCCTTCCGATGAAAGTTGACGATTTCCCGTTCTTTACGAAGTATTCTTCTGCATGTGCCACTTTAGCTTCTGAAAGCAGCAGCATCCTCCCTATGGCTGAGCGTGCAAACCTGTAAACCAGAGGACGTCCGAGCCAGAGGGCGAGATAATAGTTAACCAGTGCTCCTGCCAGGGCGCCTGCCGTTCCGGAGAGAACCACAAGAAATATGTTCAGTTCACCCTGGGCTGCCTTATATGCGGCAAAAGGAATTACAGCCTCTGAGGGGAAAGGGATGAATGAGCTCTCAATAGTCATAAGAAGAGCCACCGTGAAATAATTCAGGTGGCCCATGTACCATTCGATGATGGTATTAATGATTTCCACTCTCAGTCAAGTAGCAGCTTAATAACTATCTTCCTTACGGGTGCAGGTTCCGAACCTGCTTTCAGTCCGGGCTTATGGGCGTCGCCGGGGAAGAAAACGAAGAACCTGCCGGGGTCGGCATTAAAGGAGGCATGTTCTTTCACCGTGAAAAATTCAATGTCGCGTGTGGCATCGTACTCCTGAGTAATTGTATCGCGCATGGCCAGGGGAGTGATCTGGATTATCTCGGATCCCTTTGCAACATACTGAATATCTGCGTATCTTCTGTGAGCCTCAAACTTTGCCGCGTTTTCATCTTTGGTCTGGTATTCACTGACCAGGACATAAAGGTTATTTCCGTCGATATCGTATCGTCTGAGTTCAAGAGTATCAAGGTTGGTTTCCTTAAGAAAAGAGAAAGCCTTCTGCCATCTCTCTTTGTTTTTATGCCATGCAATGGCCATCTCCTTTTTACTGACCGAGGGGTCAGGTTTGACATTCCAGTCGGCGTACCACGCTGTTTTCGAAAACCATTCATCAGTTTTCTTTTCACTCCACAGGGATGGATCAGTGTTTTCGTTGCATCCTGAAAGACCGGAAATCAATGCTGCCATGATAATCGGGATAAAGAGTTTTTTCATTTAATCGTAAATTTTTGGTTTACCTGAGAAGGTAAGTGCAAAGATAGAAAAAACCGGACCTGAAAATTTTAATCCGGAAAACTTTTTTATGGTTTAATCACTAATGAAACAACCACCCCTCCGGTACCTCCATTCTCCTGTCTCCGGCCGCTTCAACCATCAGACGGAGAACAGGCCTCCGACCCGTGGACTGAAAGTACTGTATCTCAATTCTGTGAAACCCTTTCCCCAGCGCAAGAAATTCCGACTTCTCCACCGCCCTCGGCAGAATGCCGTCATTGTTTATAACCTCAATCCCGTCAACCAGAAGCCTGCTGCCATCGTCCGAATTAAGATGGAAGCCGTAAATACCGTCGGCCGGAATCTTTATCCGGCCTGTAAACCGCAGCGCAAAGTTCTGGTTTACATCCGCAATCCTGGCATTTATCATGCGCGGGGTAAGATTCTTTTCGGGCTTTAGCTGAGTAAAATCGGGAAGCTTCTGAAATTCACCTGTAAAAACCTCCGCCGTCAGCCCGGGTGCATACCTGCCTCCAGCCTCCCCCGGCATAAGATCCTTTTTCACAAGAGAAAATGCCACTGTCCGGCTTGTGTCCGAACCATGTATTGCAAATGCTTTCAGAGTGCACGATTCCCTGACATTTACAGGGCCGGTATATAAAACGTTCCCGGCGGCCAGATTTCCCCCCTCAAGAGAGTAAATAATTTTTGCTGCAGGGTTATGGCTGGAAAGAGTGGCATTGAACTCATCGTGAAATACCATGATAGTCTGCTCCGGCACGGGAGGAAGTATGCCCCTGTTAGCCTTCGAAATATTTGCAGCGCCCATTTTATCGACCTTCCTGTCGTAAGTCATCAGTCCGTTGGTTTCGGTCTCAACGTCTGTTGTCTGGGTATAAATTATAGCGCTCAGCCCTTTCTCCCTTATGAACCTGTAAATCTGATCGAGGTACGACTCGAATGTCGTGAGGAGCGGGGTAACATCCTCAAACGACCTGTAGCCCCAGTTTGTCGCCTCCCATGTATGGTCCTGAACAGGGTAGCCGAGTCCGCCGTATTCACCTATAACGATAGCCCTTTTCTCTTCGGGTTCCGGGCAGCGGGGGGCAGGGTAGCTGTGCACGTCCATAACATCGCCGCAACCCCTGTCGGTCCATCCGGAGGCGCTGTTCACCAGCCTGTATGGATCGTAGTCCCTGATAAGTTCTGTAATCCTTTCGGTATCCCACTGACCCCATCCCTCGTTATAGGGCACCCACATAATGATGGAGGGATGGTTGTATTTTGTCTCTATCATTCTTTTCAGTTCATACTCAAACTGGGCAGCCGATTCAGGTGTTTTGGTAATATCGGGTGCCTGGCCGCTTATGGAACGGTCTCCGCTTGGCATATCCTGCCAGACAAGAAGTCCCATTCTGTCGCACCAGTTATAGAAGCGCCTGTTCTCAACCTTCACATGTTTGCGAAGCATATTATAACCCATCTTCTGAGTCATGACAAGATCGTAAACCATTGCTTCGTCCGTTGGCGGTGTATATAAACCGTCGGGCCAGAAACCCTGGTCGAGGGGCCCGGCCTGGAAAATGAATTTATTATTGAGAAGCATCCTTGTGAATCCGTCTTCGGTCTTTCCCAGGGATATTTTTCTCATGCCGGCCACTGAAGTAATTACATCTTTTGAGGCGCCTGAGGTATAAGTTATTTCCACATCGTAAAGGAAAGGATTGCCGGGTTCCCAGAATACAGGATCGGGAATGGTGACCGTAATATCAGAATTCTGTCCGCCTGTGCCTTCTCCTGCCGCTTTACCCTTTGCGGATACTTTCACCGATACTGTTCCGTCGGTTCCGGCAGCAGCCACCCTGAATGTAAATGTTCCCTTATCCGGGTCGGGTATAACCCTGAAGGATTCAATGTAATATTCCGGTACCGGTTCGAGCCAGACACTCTGCCAGATACCTGTTGTGGGGGTGTACCATATTCCGCCGGGATTTGTAACCTGTTTACCGCGCGGTTGGGGACCCCTGTCGGTCGGATCCCATACGCATACAAGCAGTTCGTGTTCCTTTCCTTCCCTGACGAGCCCGGATATCTCAAACGAGAACGGGTCATAACCGCCTTTGTGCGATCCCGCTTCCTTACCGTCTATCCAGACTTTCGTTTCCCAGTCGCAGGCTTCGAAGTTAAGGAGCAGTTTCCCTTTTTTCCAGCTTCCCGGGATTTTAAAAGTTGTCCTGTACCAGAGATTTTCGGTATCCGATACTCTCTTCCTTACCCCCGAAAGGGCAGATTCAACCGGATAGGGAACAAGTATCTTCCCATCCCATTTTTCCGGCCTTGAATCCTTCGGAGTAATGGCATAATCCCATAAGCCGTTAAGGTTCTTCCATTTCGTCCTTGTCAGGTCGGGCCTGGGGTATTCGGGCCACGGACATGCAGGATCGACCTTCTGAGCCCATTCGGTCAGCAGGGGATTCTCTGCAATCTTCCATGAGGAGAGGTCTTTTTTTGCACAGCTGCTGAAAATTACAGCTGCAGAAACACCAAGCAGAACTATGATATTCTTCATGTTAAATTAATTAATGTTAATATTACACTTAATAAAACCGCGGAATTCCCGCCTCAGAATAATCTGAGTAAGCCCCCGTACAATGGGATTCCCGGTTGGCTAAGCAAGATAAGATTTAAATGTGAAAAGACAAACAACCCGGCCAGGTTATTGCACTCTTTTTATTCTCTTGTCAAAAGGCTGATCAATAATAATTGGCACCTGTTCCTCGATGGTGTTTGTGGAATCGAGCTGCAGGGCCCTGACATCAGGCAGGCTGATTCTTCTTACAAGGTTGTGAATGGTGAGGGTAATGTTCTCAAGTGTCGACAGCGGGTTATCTATGGGCATTACCCTGTCGATAAGAACAAATTTAAAATCCCCTTTGAGGTCGTGTTTCTTAAGAGAGTCGTAGCTGCTGTCGAGGCTGATCTCATTCGATTTCACAAGATCTTCGAGAACTTCCCTGAAATAGAGGTCGATGCGGGGTTCAACCTTAAATCCGATGTTAAAGTCGACTCTGATAAGAATACCCGGAATAATATGGGTTACCTTGTATTCGAAGATTCTCGGGTCGTTGACGGTATTTACATGAAGGAACCAGTAAGTGTTGGCTCTTTTGGGCTGTTTCCTGAAAATTGAAAAAATAACTTTCGATTCGACCTGGTCGGGATTGTTTGCCCTGATAATATAAACCAGGTTTGTTGCTGTTTTCGGAACCGATTCATCCCTGCTCAGGTCCTTGAATAATTCGATATACTCGTCGAGATTGGCAAATGTGATATACCTGTTTTTTATCTTACGCCCGAAATACCATCCGTACATTATGATGAAGAATGACGCGGCGAGTGTTATTGTAAACCAGCCTCCGTTCGAGAATTTGTTAAGATTGGCTATCAGGAAGCTCAGTTCAATTGTCAGATAAACAAGCAGAAACAGGAATATCAGCCTGTGATTCACGCCTTTCTGGTTGAAATAATATACCAGAAGCAGTGTTGTCGTGAGCATAGTTATTGTGATTGCCAGGCCGTATGCAGCTTCCATATTTGATGAATTTCCGAAAAAGACTACCGCGAAGCTGCAGGCAATCCAGAGGAACCAGTTGACGAAAGGAAGATAGACCTGGTTTCGTACCATGGTAGGATGAAGCACCCTTATTTTCGGCCAGAAATTGAGTGAGACGGCCTCACCCAGAAGCGTATACGAGCCGCTTATAATAGCCTGGCTGGCCACAATGGCGGCACCCGTGGAGATAATTATGCCGGGAAGTAGGAACCAGCGGGGCATAACTGAATAAAAAGGATTTATATCGGAGGAAGAGGTTTCATTCATAAGCAGCCAGGCCCCCTGCCCGAAATAATTAAGGAGGAGGGCGGTTTTAACGAATATCCAGGATATCCTTATGTTTTTTCTGCCGCAGTGCCCGAGGTCTGAATAGAGGGCTTCGGCACCTGTGGTACAAAGGAAAACGGCTCCCAGAAGAATGAACCCCCCGGGGTACTCGGTTAAGAACCTGAAAGCATAGACGGGATTTACCGCCTTAAGAATCATAGGGTATTTAATGAGCTGCGATAATCCCAGCACACCGAGCATAAGAAACCATATCACGATTGCCGGACCGAACCACCTGCCGATATAGTTAGTGCCAAACTGCTGGATAAAGAATAGAAGGCCGAAGATTATGAGCACCACCGGAATGACAGGGAATCCGGGATTAATCAGCTTCATGCCTTCCACCGATGCTGTGACAGTAATTGACGGCGTAAGCACCCCGTCGGCCAGGAGGGCAGAACCGCCAAGCATGGTGATTATTACGACAAAAAGAGGCCTTTTTCGTATAAGCGCGTACAGCGCAAAAATTCCACCTTCACCCTTGTTGTCGGCCCTGAGGGTAATTATTATGTATTTCAGGGTGGTCTGGAGCGTCAGTGTCCAGAATATTGCAGAAAGACCTCCGTAAATAAGAAGCTCATTGTAGTTATCGTAACCCCATAACACGATTGCCTTTAGTGTGTACAGGGGGCTTGTGCCAATATCACCGTAAACGATTCCGAGAGTTACTATCAGTCCGGCAAAGGTAAGCCGTCTGATCCTTGTTTCCTGTTCAGAGTCTTTCATTGTGCAGGCCCGGGCTTTTTTATTCAATCCGGCCGTGCAAATTTAATAATTAATGACAATAATGTATCTTTGCTACCCTTACCGGAAAGACCTGTGAACCTTAAGTCAAGAATTAAATCATTCTACAAGCGCCTCATCTTCAGGATGAGCGCCTCGAACAACCCGCTGTTTATCAATTACTACAGGTATTTATACCATCCCGCTCCGGGAACCATTGACGAATTTGCCGATAAATTCAGCAGGTCAAGGAAATCTGTAACACTGGTGCAGGTCGGAGCCAACGACGGGATCAATAATGATCCCATTCATAAATTCATCAAAAGAGACAGTTGGAAAGGTGTACTTCTTGAACCGCAGGGTTATGTTTTCAGGGAATACCTGGTTCCTCTTTACAGGAAAACCGAAGGAATAATTCCTGTCAACGCAGCCCTTGAATGGACCGACGGCAAAAAACCGATATACCGGATTTCTGCCAGCAATTCGAGGTGGGCTCACGGCCTCACCACATTCAACCGCTCAGTGCTTGAAGAGTCGGTCAGGTCGGGTTATGTCACCCGGCAGCTTCAGAAGGAAGGCTCCCCTGTTCCTGAAAATCCTGAGGATTTTATAGTGGAAGAAATGGTCGAATGCATTTCGGTCGATACTCTCAGGAAACGCTATAATCTCGGCAAGATCGACTGGCTGCAGATTGACACAGAAGGTTATGATTTTGAGATAATTAAGATGTTTACGCAATCAGGTACCATGCCCGAAATAATAGTATATGAAAATATCCATTTCTCACCCGGACAGAAAAATGAATGCACAGTGTGGCTTGAGAAACATGGATACAGATGCACGGATTTCGGCCCCAACACACTGGCAGCCCTTCAAAGCGTTAAAAATCCTGAAAACTGAATATCAGGGGTAACATGTTTTATTATTTTTGTGTTATCTTTCGGCTCATTAACGAAATTTAATCCTGATGGACTCTTCAATCAGTCTGCTGGCTGTTACAGCGGTTTCCCTTGGTTTCCTTCATACATTATTCGGACCCGACCATTACCTGCCTTTTATTGTTCTCAGCCAGGCCAGGAAATGGAGTGTAAGGAAAACCATGGTAATTACATTTCTCTGCGGACTGGGGCATGTACTAAGTTCTGTCATACTGGGAATCCTGGGAATTGCCGTCGGGATATCTCTCAATAAACTTGTTTCAGTTGAATCTTTCAGGGGTAACATTGCGGGGTGGCTTTTCATCGCATTCGGCCTTGTTTACCTGGTTATCAGCCTGCGCAACCTTGCAAGAAAGAAAACGCATACACACGGCCATTTTCATCCCGGCGGGAATCTTCACGAGCACACTCACGACCATAGCGGAGAACATGTTCATATACATGAGGAGGAGGTTGTTTCGACAACTCCCTGGATACTCTTTCTGATATTTGTTTTCGGACCCTGTGAACCACTGATACCTGTTCTCATGTATCCGGCTGCGGAGAACAATATACCGGGAGCTGTTCTGGTTGCCGTTCTTTTCAGCATTGTAACAATAGCAACCATGATGTCGATAGTCCTTATCTTCAGGCTCGGGCTCTCGAAAATAAACTTAAAGCCCGTGGAAAAATACAATCATGTGATTGCCGGCGGAATAATTCTATTTTCGGGTATCGCAATCCAGTTTCTCGGGCTTTAGAAATCGTCATTCAACCGCCTGCCTGAAGAGCAGCCATGTGAACGGATCGGGTAAAATCTCTTCAATCTTCCCTTCAACCTTCATCTCACTGATTTTGCCGTTTATTCTGGCAATCAGGGTCTTAGTTCCTTTATCCGTTTTCACCATTATGTCGAGAGGGAAATCAAAGATATAATCCTGTTTTTGTTCAATGATGATGTATGTAAGGTTATTTTTCGGATCCTGGCGGGAGCTTATCCTAAGCACAGGCTGGCCCGGCACTTCGAGCCACTGGTAAAAGAACCGTTTCAGGTCTTTTCCGGAGGTCTGTTCCATCGCCGTTATGAAATCGGAGGTAAGAGCGGTGCTGTCCCTGAATTTTTCATAGTACAATTTCATTCCCTTCCAGAAAGCCGTTTCACCCGTTTCGCGTCTTAGCATATGGAGCACCCAGGCTCCCTTCTGGTACGAGTTGGCATTAAGCAGATTCATCAGGTCGGTTACGGATGTATCTATAACAGGTTTTGAATTTTTTTCGGCAAACCTGAGTACGGTTGTCCGTGCCTGTTTCATTCCGGCCTCGAGCATATCCTTTCCGTAGTTCATTTCCATATAGACTGTGGTGAGGTATGTTGCAAAACCCTCACTAAGCCAGATATGGCTCCATTTTCTTTCTGTTACCGAATTTCCAAACCACTGATGGGCAATTTCATGGGCAATTAGCCGTTCGGCCCTCCCCTGTCCTGTCACCGAGTTCTCGGAGTAGAAAATACAGGATGCGTTTTCGAGTCCGCCGAAAATGGTTTTTGATTGTACGTTTGCGAGTTTTTCATAAGGGTATGGTCCGATTAGTGAGTCGTAAAAATTCACAACTTTCACTGCAGGTCTGTAATCAGAGAGTCCGGCCTCGCGGTTTTCGCTGAAGACCCAGGCCCATACGGGGGTCTTCCCCGCAAATCCCGATAAAGCTGAAGCAAAAGGTGCTGCACCGAAAGCCATCACCTTGACGGGTAACGGCACCCCTTCACTCCAGTGAGTAAGTATGTTCTTCTCATCAATGATGCTTTCCTCAGTCAGAATCCCGTTCGCAACCACCCTGTAATGATAAGGTGCTGTAATTATAAAATCAACCATGGCCTTGTCGGCAAGGTTATCGCAAACAGGCAGGTAACATGGTGCTCTGTCGGGCCAGTGGTCGGAAAAGAATGTCCTGTTTCCGAACTTATTCCGGGAAATTATCAGTCCGTCAGCGGGCACTCCCGAATATGTTACCTCGATTGTTGCCGTATCTCCCGACTTCATTGGCCGGGGCAGGGAAACCTTAAGAATGTTGCCGGCATGCGACCATTTCGTCTGAAGGCCTCCTGACGAGACTTTACTCACCTTCATTCCCCTGCCGGAGTTATCAGTGTTTTTAAGCAGAAAATCAACTGACTGAGATGTTCCCGTAAACCGGATTACGGCGCGGGCGTTACCGTATATGACATCGGTTGAATCGTTAAGCCTGAGACTGAAAACATACTTCAGCACATCGGTTTGTCCTGCAGGTTCCGGTGCGGCGGCAACTGCAATTGAAAAAAACAACAGGCTGATTCTTAATGCAGCTGACATGTATAAAAGCCCTGGTCTGGAATTTCCGGTTCTCATCGTCCCTGTTATTCTTTTTGTTACTGCCTGAGGCTTACTGTGCCGGATAATCGGATGTTTTTTAATCAAAGCCTATATCTGAGGGTATGGCGGAAGGCCGCCAGACTCAAGCATTTTTCTGTACCTGTCCCTGAATTTTTCGAGGTAAACACGGTCAAAGTCTTCTTTTCCTATAACCAGCGGGTTGGGGTCACCGGGTTTTCGTGTACGGAGGGCGGCAAAATCCGATTCGCGCGGATGAAATACCAGCCCCACATCGCAGCCTTCAGCAGCGGCAAAGGCCCTGAAATACTCAACCGATGATTTGTAAAGTCTGGTTTCCGTCTGAGTCGGCCAAACCGCTGATCCTCCCATAATTCCCACCACATGTCTCTCTCCGTTATCTGTAACCGGGAATATAAATGACATGCATCCCGGACTGTGACCCGGTGTTGAAACAAACAGGATTAAAAGAGAACCTATTTTTATTTTCATTCCGTCAGTAAGGTATATATCTACCGACTGAGGACGGGGGCCAATATAAGCCCATTCGGGAGGGACAGTCTGAAGCATATTCCACCCTGTGAGGCTCATCCCGACCAGAGCGTCCGGGCAAACATTTTTTTTGAGGTACTGTACGCCGCCGTAATGGTCAAAATGTTCGTGAGAAATAAAAATTACCTTAATGCGCGAAGGATCGAGTCCCAGTTTCTTCATATCCTCAACCATCATCGCGGCATCCTCGTCGCCAACACCTGTATCGAGCATTACCAGTCCCTCGCCGGTATCGATTATATAGGAGCCGACTGTGGCTGTACCCGTAAAATACAAATTATCGAAAAGCTTCAGCGGTTTAATCGATCTGTAAGGAGGGCTGAACGAACGCGGCAGTTTTTGTTCACCCGGGGGGAAACGGGCAGGTTGAAATGCAGCTTCCTTTATCTTCAGTGCTGAAAGAGCCTCATCAATTGTCAGGTAATCCTTCGCTGACTCTCCAGGACCTGCTGCCACGGATGTGCTCTTTTTTTCGGTTACACACGATAGCAGGACTGACGCCGTAAGCAGCAACAAAAACAAACCTCTCTTTATCATTTTTTTAATATTTTCACTGTTACAGGCAGGAATCATTAATATCTCTGGGAGAGAAACGACACCAAAGGGTTTACCCGTTTCCCTGATGGCCCACACGGATCAAAAGGCCTGATATGTTCACTCCGGCTACTTCAGGGAATATTCTTCTTTTCAACTTTCCATCCGGATCTCTGGGAGAGGCCGCAAGGGTTGCCCGTAAACATTTTACCGGCTTCGGTGTCGCCTTTCAGCTGCCATTTTACCCATGCCGTAGCCACTACTGCAAATTCTCCTCCGTGAGGCTGCCTGTATGTACCACCGTGTCCCACATCGAGGTTTGCTGCAAAAACAGGCACATGATTAATACGGCCGAAGTCGTCCATACCGTTCTTATAGGCTATATCTGACTCGCCTCCCAGTATGTAAATGGTGGGGGCATGAAGCTTTAAAAGATGATCTTTATTAAGAGCCGGCATTCCGGGCATTCCGCCTCCTCCTTCACCGATTATACCGCTGTTGCAGACCAATAAGGTTGTCACCCTCGGGTCGGGAGCCATTTCCAGCGCCTGAAGCCCGCCGCATGACATACCGCTCACCGCGATCTTGCTGACATCTATTTTGTTGTAATAGGGGCTCGATTTGTCGTTGTTCTGTGCGATGGCCCAGTTTATGGCATCGGTCAGCTGGACAGATTGTGATCTTCCGCCGCCCCGCTGCCCTTCCTGCGGCATGGGGCCGATTGCAATAACGAGAAAACCGTGGGAAGAAATCTCTGAAAGGAAGTTTACATGTTCCCATGGGGAGTTGGCACATGCCCCGTTACCCCATGCAATAACCGGCAGTTTGTTCCTGTTGCCGAAAGGACTCAAATCTTTCGGTCTGAAAACCGTATGAGTCGGAAGCGTGGGCTCAGAAATCATAAGGGCGGGATATGGACCTGTACCGCCATCTTCAACAACCCGTGAAGCGGCTTGTCCGGCAGGAGCATTTTCCTGTGCTGCTAAACTGCCCGGAAAAAACAATCCTGCAAATAACAGAGAAATCAGTAGTTTGGAATTGCATTTCATTTTTATAACTTTTAGGCTCATAAAGTAAATAATTTTTATTGTTATTCCCATTCATGCGGCCTGTTTTAAAGAGAGGATATTAAGCAGCAAAAAAATTAAACAGATAAGCGCAATGGGGCACAGATAGATTATATTTATTAGCTTTGCCATAGATTTATAACGTGATGAATTACGATTACAATACTCAGCGAAAGAGGATGGCTCTCCCCGAATATGGCAGGAACATCCAGAAGATGGTTGATCATATTAAAACAATCAAAGACAGGGAGGAGCGCAACAGAGCAGCCGCAACTGTAATACATATTATGGGCAACCTTAATCCCCAGCTCAGGGACCAGGGGGACTTCAGGCACAAACTGTGGGACCACCTTGCAATAATTGCGGATTTTGATCTCGATATCGACGCACCGTATACGCCGCCTGAAAGATCGAAACTGACCGAGAAACCAAACAGTGTCAGTTACCCGGAAGGCAATATTAGGTTCCTTCACTACGGAAAAATTATCGAACTGCTAATTGAGGCGGCTGTGAAAATGGATGACGGTGAGGAAAAGGATTATCTCATCTCGCTTATAGCATATCAGATGAAGAAATCCTACCTTACATGGAACAGAAGCCAGGTTACAGATGAATTAATATTCAGTGATCTTAAATTTCTTTCGGGAGGGAAACTGAAAATACCCGAAGGATTGAAGATACCCGAAGTCAGGGATCTTGCAACGCAGCAGAAAAAGAAACAGCCTCAGAAACAGCACGGCAAGCAGCAGAACAAGCACTCAGGCAAAAAGAAAATGTCAAACCGTCACCAATGAGCTCATTTGTTGTTGAAGGCGGGCACAGGCTGCAGGGTGAAATAACTCCGCAGGGAGCAAAGAATGAGGCTTTGCAGGTTATATGCGCCTGCCTGCTCACCTCCGAAACGGTTAAAATTCATAATATCCCCCGTATTCTTGATGTTGCAAACCTAATCGACCTGATAGCGTCGCTGGGTGTCAGCGTGGAGTATGACAGGGACGGTACAACGGTTTCATTCAGGGCATCAGACCCTGAACCCGAAAAGTGCAAAACGCCTTCTTTTATCGAAAAGAGCAGCAGGATCCGCGGTTCAATAATGATAGCCGGACCCCTTCTCGGCAGGTTCGGCAGGGCATATATTCCAAGACCGGGCGGAGACAAAATCGGAAGACGCAGACTCGACACTCACTTCACCGGCCTGACCAAACTGGGGGCAACTCTTGAATATTCAACCGGCATCAATTATTACACCGTTGAGGCGCAACAGCTTGAAGGAACATACATCCATCTCGATGAGGCATCGGTAACCGGAACCGCCAACATAATCATGGCTGCCGTACTTGCAAAAGGCAGAACAACAATTTATAATGCAGCATGCGAACCTTACGTCCAGCAATTATGCAGGATGCTTGTGCGAATGGGCGCCAGGATTGAGGGCATCGGATCAAACCTGCTCTTCATTGACGGCGTTGAACAGCTTTCAGGATGTGAACATACCATCCTGCCCGACATGATTGAAGTGGGATCTTTTATCGGCATGGCTGCTATGACCGAATCTGAAATCACCATCAAAAATGTCTCGTGGGAGAATCTGGGTATAATTCCCGATTCTTTCCGCCGGCTTGGGATATACCTCGAAAAAAGAAACGACGATATCTATATCCCCAGCCAGACTCATTACGAGATTGAAACATTTATCGACGGATCCATCATGACCATCTCCGATGCCATATGGCCCGGTCTCACCCCCGACCTGCTCAGTGTCTTCCTTGTAACAGCCACACAGGCCAACGGTGCAGTGCTTATCCACCAGAAGATGTTTGAAAGCAGACTCTTTTTTGTGGATAAACTTATTGATATGGGTGCACAGATAATATTGTGCGACCCTCACAGGGCAACAGTTATAGGACTTAACCGCAAATTCAGGCTGCGGGGTACTGTCATGTCTTCACCCGACATAAGGGCAGGCGTTGCACTTCTCATTGCCGCCATGTCGGCCGACGGTGTCAGCGTAATACACAATATTGACCAGATAGACCGTGGATATGAAAATATCGACACCAGGCTGAATGCACTCGGAGCTTCAATTAAAAGACAATAAAACCGGATTTTAATGTGCCATTTTGTCAATGCGGCCTTTATGGCAGGCATTTTGATTAATATTACAGAATCATATTCAAAATTTAAGGGAATAAGATGAGGAAAAGGCATACTGAAGAGACGAAAGACGAAAAATCGTCTAAATCTGAATTTTCTGATAATAAAGATATTAACAAACAATCTGAAACCGGAGCGGAGAGCCCCGGGCAGGAAGTGATTACCTCATCCGGAGATGCTGACGCTGCAGAGAATAAGAGTGAAGAACCGAAAACCTCCCCCGATGAAACTGACAAAAAAGCCCCGGAAGAGCCGGGACTTATGGAAAAACTGGCAGAGATGCAGGACAGGTATCTGAGGCTTGCAGCTGAATTTGACAACTACCGGAAGAGGACTCTCAGGGAGAAGATAGACCTTACCAAATATGCCGGGGAGAAGCTTATAACAAGCCTGCTTCCCATTGTCGATGATTTTGAAAGAGCGCTGAGCCAACTGGACCAGTCAGGCGAAAACTCACATGCCGCCGAGGGCATGAATCTGATATACAATAAACTGACTGGATTTCTGAGGGAAAACGGAGTCAGGGAGATCGAATGTCTGAACTGTGACTTCAACGTTGACCTTCATGAGGCGGTTAACAAAACTGCAGTTGAGGATGAATCACTTAAAGGAAAAGTCGTTGAAGTACTGCAGAAAGGTTATTACCTGAATGATAAAGTCATCAGGTTTTCGAAAGTTGTTGTTGGTGAATAGAAAATACCTTCATGACGACAAAAAGAGACTATTACGAGATACTTGGTGTACCGAGGAATGCTTCCAGGGAAGATCTGAAAAAGGCTTACCGCAAGCTGGCATTGAAATACCATCCCGACAAAAACCCGGGTGATAAGAATGCCGAAGAAAAGTTCAAGGAGGCAGCCGAGGCGTATGAGGTTCTTTCCGACGATGAAAAAAGGCAGAGGTACGACCAGTTCGGACATGCCGGCCTGGGCAATTCCGGAGGCGGTTTCGGCGGAGGCATGACAGTCGAGGACATTTTCGCCTCATTCGGGGATATTTTCGGTGACGCATTCGGCGGGTTCGGAGGTTTCGGCAGCAGCCGCAGATCAAGGAGGGTTAACAAAGGCACGAACCTCAGGGTGAAGGTAAAACTTAACCTCTCGGAAATAGCAACCGGCGCCGAGAAAAAAATCAAGGTGAGAAAATATGTACCGTGTTCATCATGCGACGGCACCGGAGCAGCCGACCATGGCAGTTTTTCAGACTGCCCCACATGCAGGGGTACAGGACACGTCACACGCATTACAAATACCCTGCTGGGCCAGATGCAGACAACCACAACATGCCCCTCGTGCGGCGGCGAAGGAAAAACAATAACAAAGAAATGCAATACATGCTACGGCGAGGGCATCGTGGAAAAAGAAGAGATAATTAAAATCAATATACCTGCCGGTGTTGCAAAGGGAATGCAGATGACGGTAAGCGGCAAGGGAAATGCAGCCCGCAGGGGCGGAGTGCCCGGCGACCTTTACGTCCTTATCGAGGAAGAAGAACATCCCGACCTCATTCGCGAAGGCAACGACCTGATATACAACCTTTTCATCAGCGTACCAGATGCCATTACCGGCGGCAGCGCCGAAATACCCACAATTGACGGGCAGGTGAAAATTAAAATCGAACCCGGCACACAACCCGGGAAAATCCTTCGGCTGCGGGGAAAGGGGCTCCCGGAGGTTAACGGATACGGAAGGGGCGACCTCCTGGTAAACGTCAATGTATGGATCCCGAAACACCTCGGAAGAGAGGATATGAGAATTATCGAAAAACTTAAGGAATCGGGCGCTTTCACACCAAAACCCGATAAGGACGATAAAGGCTTCTTCGAAAGAATGAGAACCTATTTCAGATAATTCTTCCTGATTCTGAAAAGATTTCATAAAACCTTATTACACGAAAATCCTGATCCCATTTTTTTTTCCGTTATTTCGGTTTCCTTCATTTAATCCATTTTGCTTATTTTAGCATCTTTAATTAAAAATCCTGTATGGCATTATTTGAAGCACAAAACGTAACCAAACAGTATGGTTCGACACTTGCACTCGACCGGCTGAGCATCTCGGTACCGGCACAGTCAATTTACGGCCTCCTCGGACCAAACGGAGCCGGGAAAACCACCCTGATAAGAATAATCAACCAGATTACGGGGCCCGATTCGGGAGAACTTTTTCTCGACGGCAGAAAGCTCAAACCCTCTGATGTGGCCGATATCGGATACCTGCCTGAGGAGAGGGGGTTATACAAGAAGATGAAAGTGGGGGAACAGGCCCTCTATTTTGCAAGACTGAAAGGCTTAACAAAGCACGAAGCAATGCGCCGGCTGAAATACTGGTTTAAGAAACTAGATATTGTCGACTGGTGGGGAAAAAAGGTTGAAGAACTTTCCAAAGGTATGGCGCAGAAAGTGCAGTTTGTTACAACTGTTCTCCATGAACCCAAACTCATAATATTTGACGAGCCCTTCACAGGATTCGACCCAGTCAACGTGAATATCATTAAAAATGAAATCCTGTTCCTGCGCGAAAGAGGCGCTACTATAATATTCTCAACCCATAATATGGGGTCAGTTGAGGAACTGTGCGACAATATCACACTTATCGATCACGGAAGATCCATGCTTGAGGGAAAGGTTGATGAAATAAGAAAATCATGGGCCGGCAATGAATACACGGTAACGTTTGACGGAAAAGTGAGAGTTCCGGAAAACGGAAAATTCAGTATTCTGGAGTCGGCCGAGGAAGATCACAAAACGGTGATCCGGCTTAAAAGCCTCACCAGCGCGTCAACAAACCAGATTATCTCCGAACTGATGAATTCCGGAAATATTTCCGCATTCAGCCCTGCACTTCCGTCAATGAATGACATTTTCCTCAGAGTTGTACAATCAAAAAGCCCTGAACCAACCAGATAATACATTAAACCATGAGCAAGATATCCGTAATCATTGAACGTGAATATATAACCAGGGTTAGGAAAAAATCATTCATTATTATGACCCTGCTGGCTCCGCTGCTGATGGCAGCCGTAATAGTGGTTCCAACGCTGCTTATGACGAACCAGGATACCGAGATGAAGAAGATAGCTGTTATTGAGGACAAGAGCGACCTCTTTAAGAATGTGATTCCCAATATAAAAAATACCGAATTCGTCTATCTCGAAAACACCAGGTTTGAGGATCTTAAGAACAATTTTGAACAGGCCGGATATTACGGAGTTCTCTATATATCTCCTGAAGTGATCAATGTTCCTGAAGCCGTTCAGATGATATCCCGGAAACAGCCGCCCATCACGCTGCTCGAACATATCGAGCGATCTCTGGAAAAGGAGATCGAGAGACAGAAACTGCTTACCTACAAAATTGAGAACCTCGATGAAATAATGAAAAATGTCAGGTCGAAGGTCTCTGTGCAGACAATAAAGCTCGACAGCACGGGAAGTGTCAAGCAGACGAGTACCGGCATCTCGATGGCCCTGGCATACATAAACAGCTTTCTTATTTATATACTGGTATTTGTCTTTGGCTCCCAGGTGATGCGCGGCGTGATTGAAGAAAAAACCAGCAGGGTGGTTGAGGTTATCATCTCGTCGGCAAAACCGGTGGAACTGATGATGGGAAAAATAATAGGACTTGCCCTCGTCGGACTCACACAGTTTTTAATATGGATTATTCTCACTTTTGGAATTGTGACCGTTGTAAAATCGTCTGTATTTCCGAAAGAGAATGTTAAGACAGCCGTGCAGAGCGCGCCTCAGGATCTGATGACACGCAGTATGAATATCCCCCAGGAGCAGGCGGAACAGATAACACAGCAGGCAAATAACATATCTCCCGAATTCGCGAAAATATTTGATTCTGCGCTTAACCAGCCATGGGGTCTCATAATATTTTCATTCATTTTCTATTTCATTTCCGGTTACCTTCTTTATGCTTCCATTTTTGCGGCCATCGGATCGGCTGTTGACAACGAAACCGAAACCCAGCAGTTTATGCTGCCGATAACCATTCCGATTATTTTCGGACTTTTCGTTGCCATGAGTACCATGCAGAACCCTGAAAGTTCCATTGCATTCTGGTTCTCGCTCATCCCGTTCACTTCCCCGATTGTGATGATGGCCCGTATTCCCTTCGGGGTACCCGGCTGGCAGCTGGCATTGTCGATGGTGGTGCTGGCCGCAACTTTTGTCGGGTTTGTATGGATGGCAGCGAAGATTTACCGTACCGGTATCCTTATGTACGGCAAGAAGACTTCATGGCAGGAGATCTGGAAATGGCTGCGCTACAAGGGTTAGATTATTAATATCCGCTGAATATGCCGAAGATTCTCGTTATCGACGATGAAAGGGCAATAAGAAACACCCTGAAGGAAGTACTTGAATATGAGAAGCATGAGGTCGATCTTGCCGAAGATGGTCCGGCAGGAATAAATCTCTTCAGAAATAATGCATACGACATTGTGCTGTGCGATATCAAGATGGCAAAGATGGACGGGATAGAGGTTCTTGAGAAACTGATGGAAATCTCTCCGGACGTCCCCGTAATCATGATATCCGGTCACGGTAACATCGACACTGCCGTTGAATCAATAAAGAAAGGAGCATACGACTTTCTCGAGAAACCTCTCGACCTGAACCGTGTACTGATAACCATACGGAATGCAACAGACAAGTCGAAACTTGTCACACAGACAAAGGTTCTGCGGAATAAAGTAAGCAAAATGTATGAGATTGTCGGGGAATCAAAAGCCATTCTGCAGGTTAAGGAGATGATCGACAGGGTGGCTCCCACTGAGGCAAGGGTACTGATAACCGGGGCAAACGGAACGGGCAAGGAGCTTGTCGCCCACCAGATACACGAGAAAAGCCCCAGGGCAAGGGCCCCGTTCGTAGAGGTCAACTGTGCGGCAATACCTTCAGAACTTATTGAAAGTGAACTGTTCGGACACGAGAAAGGGTCATTCACCTCCGCCATAAAACAGAGAATAGGGAAATTTGAACAGGCCGACGGGGGAACTCTCTTCCTCGACGAGATAGGCGACATGAGTCTGTCGGCACAATCGAAAGTGCTCAGAGCCCTCCAGGAGAATAAGATATCAAGGGTAGGTTCCGACAAGGATATTCACGTGAACGTGAGGGTTATTGCCGCCACCAACAAGAATATCAGGAAGGAAATTGAAAACAATAATTTCAGGGAAGACCTTTACCACCGGCTGAGCGTAATACTGATCCATGTACCCTCTCTTAATGAAAGGATAGAAGACATTCCGCTTCTCGCCGACTATTTCAACACGCTAATCTGCAGCGAGTACGGTATGGGAAAGAAGAAAATTTCCAAGGACGCAATTGAAGCACTGCAGAAAATAGAGTGGACCGGCAATGTAAGGGAATTCAGAAATGTTCTTGAGAGACTGATCATTCTATCCAAAGATACAATCACGGCAAAAGATGTGGCATTATTTGCCCGCCCTGTTTCGGGGCTTACCCTGTGAAACCTGACACATGAGATTTCTCGTTACAGGAGCAACCGGTTTTATAGGCTCAAATCTGTGCAACAAGCTTCTCAGCCGTGGACACCTGGTTACCGGGCTGTACCGCAACATGGCAAATCTGCCTCCGGTAATCCCGGAGGGTCTGAAATTCGTAAAAGGGGATATTCTTGACTATGCAAGTGTTTGCGAAGCAGCGGGGGGATGCGATGGCATATTCCATACTGCCGCATTCACCGGCATCGGTGCGCGTAACCATGAAATGATAAGGCATGTCATTGTGGACGGTACGCTTAACGTGATAAGGGCCGCTCTTGATAACGGGGTGAAAAAGATAGTGGTTACCTCCACAGCTGGCGTACTCGGACCTTCAATGGAATCGCCTGTAAATGAAGATACAGTCAGAACAAGCGATTTTTTCATACCATACGAATCGGCTAAAGCCGAAGCAGAGCTAAAAGCCCTGGAATTTGCAGGAAAGGGCACTGAGGTTACTATCGTCAGTCCGACCCGTGTCTACGGGCCCGGCCCCCTCAATAAAGCCAACAGCGTAACCGGAATAATGAAAATGTACCTTGAAGGCAAATGGCGGTTTAACATAGGCGACGGCTCTTCTGCGGGGAATTATGTTTTCGTTGAGGATGTGTCGGAGGGCCATATTCTGGCAATGGAAAAGGGATTGAACGGTGAAAAATACCTGCTTGGAGGAGAAAATGTCACATATAATGAATTCTTTTCCCTGCTGGCCGAGCTGACCGGAAAACGCCTGAGGCTCATAAATATACCTGTTACCGTGGCTATGGCTGCCGCACGAATGTCTATGTTGCTCTCAGCCATTACCGGCAAAGATCCGTTCATGACGCCGGGGCATGTAAAGAGATATGCCTGTAACTGGAATATTTCCTCAGCAAAAGCCCGGGAGGCACTGGGGTACAGAATTACTCCGCTCAGAGAGGGAATGAAAAAAACCCTTGACTGGCTGCGGACGCAGACAATCTGACCCACGGCACAATTATGTGATTATCCTTTTGTTCAGCTTCTCTTTCGAATCTTAAGCTTCTGACCTGCCTGTATCCTGGAGGGATCCGAAATATTGTTAAGGCTCAGCACCTCAGTCACACTTACCCCCTCGTATTTTTTGACAATATCCCAGATGGTATCGCCTGGCCTGACTGTATGAATAATGAAATCCCCGTCGGTTTCAGGTTCTTTCAGGGTGGCTGCATTGGTGGTGACACTCTTTCCCGACAGGGCCTGTTTCTCGGCAAAAGTCATGGAATTAATCTTCATGAAGAAATCAGTTTTATCCGGATCCACAAACACTGCCAGCCTCTGACCCACCCTGATGGTATTGGTATAAATATCGTTCCAGTACCTGAGATCGGAGAGCCTCACCCTGTACCATTCTGCAATATATCCCAGGTTATCTCCATCTTTAACAGTGTAATAGATTTTGGTTTTCCCGGAGATATTTGACGGAGCATTGGATGAATAAACCGGATTTACCGTAACAGCATTTTTCCCCAGGTAATAGTCGGCCCTGAAACTCCTGATTGAATCGGCAAGGTTAATGAAATCGCTCAGTCTTGAAACCGGTAGAGTGAGTGACTGAGGTTTTGAGGAGCCCGGAATAAGTCCGGTCCGGTACTGAGGATTGAGTGCCCTGAGCTCACCGAAAGGGATATTCATTACTTCAGATATTTGTGAGAGATGAATATCTTTATGAACAATAATGGTATCGGTTGCCAGGGGAATATTTACCGTAAGAGGTGAAATATTATGCTCCTTATAATAGTTCAGGGCATATGCTGCAGCAACAAACTGAGGGATATAGCCTCTCGTTTCACGGGGTAATCTATAGTATATCTCCCAGTAGTCCTTTTTATTCCCCGACCGTGCAATTGCCTTTGATACGTTTCCCGGTCCGCAGTTATAGGCAGCTATAACCAGAACCCAGTCTTTGAAAATATCGTACATGTCCTTCATATACCTGGCTGCTGCATGGGTTGATTTCACGGGGTCTCTTCTTTCATCAACCAGAGAGTTTATGGTGAGGCCGTACATTCTACCCGTGCTTGCCAGGAACTGCCAAAGGCCGGTAGCCCCGGCTCTTGAGACTGCATTCGGGTTCAGAGCCGATTCAATTACCGCCATATATTTTAATTCGGAAGGTAGTCCGTAAGAATCAAAAATATTTTCAATGATGGGAAAATAATAATCTGCAAGTCCCAGCACTGCCCTCAGAACTTCCGACTTTCTGTCGGTATAAACATGTATATGATTACGAATGATGTTGTTATATGGCAGTGTGATAACCGAGTTTATTTTTCTGATCCTCTCCCTGTAAACGGAATCTGTAAATTCCGGTATTTCCGTGAGGGTTGTATCTGCAGGCCGGTTTATAAATGCAAGCCTGACATACCAGTCGTTAAGAAGGCTGTCGAAGTCACGCGAAATTCTTTCCAGTTCAAAGGTGTCAGGTTTTGTATCCGGTCTGTATTCAGTGTTCTGCGGGAATACTGCGACCGACATCACAATCAGTACAAACGCCTGTATAAGAATCTTTCCATTCATTTTTCAGAAGCTGATAATAAGTGTCATATTTACACCTGTTCCTGCAAATGTACCAAAAGGAATCTGAACAGGAGATATTTTAAGGGCAAGACTTTCTCCGATATCATAATCAAACAGGCTTGCATCCACATTGGCATCGAGGATGGTGACAAGGTACCAGGCGGCAATGCCGAGGTATGAAAGGTCGCGGTATTTTCTGAAGTAGTCGATCTGCCTCATCATCTGGTCCTTTATCCAGGCTGCGGTGGAGACATTTGCTGTTTCGGGGTGCAGTACCGGATCGTAATCCTCTGGTTTGATATTACGTATCAGTTTAAGGTAGCTGTCGGTTTCAGGCACCAGGTCGGTAAAATCCTGGTATGCCTTAATATACTTGTTATACCATGTTGTATTGTACCACACTGCATAACCGACGCCGCCGAAACCTGCGTAAACGACCGGGACTTTCCAGTATTTGCGGTTATAAATTTGTCCGAGACCGGGGAAGGAGGCTGCGAGCATTGTTGCCTTTACCGGGTCGCGCGATGTTACTTTTCTCAAAGCTTTATCAATTGAGATTGTATCCTGAGCAGCCGCGTCTGCTGCGAACAGAAACACCAGCAAAATAAGGGGCAAGCCTGTATGGTATTTAACTCTCAAAGCACAAAGCCGAAAACACCTGGTCCGGAAATAATTTAAACGCAGGTGCAAAGATAATTATTTTGGAGAGCTAAGTGAGACGGTCGAAAATACCTAGTATTCTCTCCATTTCGTCGGGTGATTCGAACTGGATTACGATTTTGCCCCTGCCCTTCTCGTTGATGCGGAAGGTCACTTTCGAGGCAAAGATTTTCTCGAGGTGAGATGATAGCTGCTTAAAATCTTCATTAAGTTTCTTTTTCCTGACGGCCTTTACCGGGTCTTTAAGGCTTCCGGCCTGTAATGTCCTGACCAGTTCTTCTGCAGCCCTTACTGAAAGATCCTCGTCAATAATC